>SMEQ01000528.1_pt1 | contig 11347 bp, 9 predicted proteins | sample 2456281 | NCBI WGS metagenome assembly SMEQ01 (sample SAMN10132596, study PRJNA489261) | soil metagenome | isolation source: day1 antibiotic-loamy sand soil ammended with raw manure from dairy cow... | place: USA | collected 2015-04-01 | reverse complement strand
CCAAACAACCCCCCTAAAAAGCCCGCTAATGCGCCAAATACAACAAAGCTGCCACGGCCAGATAGTTTCTCCTGAAGCTTTTTCTTAATCAGCAGATTCGCCCCAGCATATAGAATCACCATACCCAGCAATATCCGCACTGTAGCAATATTACTACCACTTAAATAATTGAGCAGCAGCACCCCGCCAATAATGGCAGGTAACATGCCCAGAACCGTAGCACCGGCAACTGGCCAAGCCACATGGTGCAAGCACCGCGGCAATGCCATTGCACAATTAGCCATTGTCATCAAACTGACCACCACTGCGACCGACGCCACCGGGGCAATGGCTAAAGCACCCGTCAGCCCCATCACAATGATGCCCAGCCCAAAGCCCGTCACGGTCTGAAAGTAACCTGCAAAACCGGCAATGATCAGAAACAGCCAGGGTATCTCAACAACTATACTCATCGAATTGATACTCCTTGCTAGGCCGCAGCGCTTGCCGAACGCATCTGTGAATTCACCATAGGGCCACAAGCCCTGCCCATGTTATTCATGGCACGGCAGAACAACAAAAAGCCCCAGCACAGCCGGGGCGCACAATGTAAATGACGTTATTTCTGTAGGATGCCACGTTAAAGCACTGCTCACAGCGGGTTACTAAGCATCAGGCCATAAACCTGCAGAGATCAATGACAGACCAATCAGCAGCAAAATTATAAACACCACACGGCGCATGGCTTGCGGCGACAAGGGCGGTGGCCAACGTCGACCCAGTAAAGTGCCTGCTGCCACCATCGGAAATGCCCACGCCGTGAGGGTCAGAATTTCCATGCTCATTTGCCCCTGCCCGATCACAAATAAAGTCCGCACTGTGGAACTCATTGCAAAGAGCAGCAGCAGGGTAATACCAATTTGACTCAGCAGCAGCGGCTGCCGGTAGTAGTGATAAATTAATGGTGGACCGGCCATTTCAAACAGCCCACCCAAAAAGCCAGCAAACCCACCAAATACAGTGAATGAAGCCGGTTTGGCCACCTCTTTCTGTTGGCTGGGTTTAAGCAGTAAACCTATACTTGCGTATAAAATCACAACCCCCAGCAATACTTGTATCAGCGTAGAAGCCCCTTCACTCAAGTAATTGAGTACCACGACCCCCAGTAAAATCATCGGCACCAGGCCGATCGCCACTGCTTTTACCGTAGACCAATGCACTTTATGAAAGCGCCCAGGTAGAGCAACTGCACAATTAATCAAGGTCATCAAACTGATCACTGCAGCCACTGATGTAAGCGGAACGACACCCAGACCGCCGGCCATCCCCATCACTATCATGCCTAAACCAAACCCAGTCACCGTCTGAAAGTAACCCGCAAAGCCAGCAATTATCAGAAACAGCCAAGGTATCTCAACACTTACACTCATCAAGTGAATACTCCTTGCTAGGCCGTGGCGCTTGCCGAGCGCTGTCAACCATCCAAACTGGGCTTTCATAGGAACGGCCCAGGTCATTAATATAATTACAGCATAACGTAAAAAACCCCCAGCAAGCTGGGGGTAAAGGGGGAAGTCTATCGAGTAAAACCGTTTAGGTTATACGTAGTCTTGGTACTTCTCGAGTAAACGTACTGGCTTTTTCAGTGCATCACGACGGAACGGATCGCCCAGTTCGCGGGTACACATCACTTCGATGATCGTTGTTTTACCTTCGTTCATCTGCATGTTGATGGCTTTTTTCAGCGCTGGACCGACATCTTCGATGCGGTCAACGGTGATGCCTTCAGCACCCATGGAACGACCAATCTCGGCAAAACTCTGGTTGTCCAACTCGCCGGCAACAAAGCGACGGTTGTAGAACTCAACCTGGTTTTTCTTCTCAGCGCCCCACTGACGGTTATGGAATACCACAACAGTAACTGGGATGTCATGACGAACTGCAGTCATGGTTTCCATCAAGCTCATACCCCAAGCACCGTCACCGGTGTAGGCAATCGCTGGACGCTCAGGTGCAGCAACTTTAGCGCCCATAATAGTAGGGAACGCATAACCACAGTTACCAAAGCTCATTGGTGCAAAGAAGCTGCGTGGCTTCTCGAAGCGCAAGTAGCTGTGTGCCACGGCGTTGATGTTACCGATATCGGTCGACACCATAACGTTTTCTGGCATCGCTTTTTCAAGCTCGCGCAGTACTTGACGCGGGTGCAGGTATGAACCACCAGAGAATGGCGTTTCACCTTTAGCTTCTTCAATCGCATCAAGGCTGAACGGGTCAGTTTCGTGAGTCCACTCGTCCAGTTCTTTTTCCCACGCCGCTTTTTCGCTAGCGATCAGCTCAGCGCGCTCAGCACGGTTCGCATTACAAGCTAGCTCACGCTGTTGCAGGCGCTCAGTTAAAGCCACTGCAGCATCTTTGGCATCACCACAGATACCCACAGCAATTTTCTTCACGAGACCCAGCATTTTATGGTCAGCATCAATCTGGATGATTTTCGCATCCTTCGGCCAGTAATCCATACCGTGCTGTGGCAAGGTGCCGAACGGACCAAGACGGGTACCTAAGGCAAGGACAACGTCGGCCTTAGCCATCAGTTTCATACCGGCTTTAGAGCCCTGGTAGCCTAACGGACCTGCCCACAGAGGGTGACTGGCTGGGAATGAGTCGTTGTGCTGATAGCTGTTCACAACTGGAGCACCGAGCAGCTCGGCCAGTGCTTTACATTCATCAACACCATCGGCCATGACCACACCACCACCGGAGATGATCACTGGGAACTTTGCATTGGCCAGCATTTCTGCTGCTTCATCCAAGCTTTTCGCACCACCAGGACCACGATCCAAGCGCGCAGGCATAGGAATCTCGGCTTCAATTTCGCCGTAGAAGTAGTCACGTGGAATATTAAGCTGAGTTGGGCCAATTTCCGACATGGCACGGTCAAAACAACGACCGGTGTATTCAGCCATACGTGCTGGGTGGGTCACGTGGCCTTGGTATTTTACAAACTCTTGGAACATTGGTAGCTGGTTACACTCTTGGAAACCACCTAAGCCAATACCTGTTGTACCCGTTTCAGGGGTAATGATAACAACTGGGCTGTGTGCCCAGAAAGCAGCAGCAATACCAGTTACGCTGTTAGAGATACCAGGACCGTTTTGACCGATCAGTACACCGTGACGGCCCGATACGCGAGCGTAACCGTCTGCCATGTGTGCCGAACCTTGCTCGTGCACTACAGGGATTAAGCGGATACCGGCGGGTGCGAAAATATCCATGGCATCCATAAATGCCGAGCCCATGATGCCGAACATATCGGTCACGCCATTGGCCACCAGTGTTTCTACAAACGCCTCAGAAGGTGTCATCTTCTGCATGCCTTTAACAACCTGACGGGTATCTGTATTGTTTTTGTTAGTGCTCATGAGTGATCTCCGAGATAGCATCAAAGCTAATCGTCTTAAAATTCATTTTATTGTACAAATCATTCCGAAAAACGGAACGTGAGTTAAATCTAGCCTTATCTGACACCACAGTCAACACTGATTCCATAAATTAGTGCAAATTGCTTTATTTTTCGAAATAAAACATAATCACACACATCAAAAGGAGAGACTATGAGCACTACCTATTCGGGTGAAAAACGTTTTGAAGGCGGTACTCCAACACAGCGCTTGCTAGCCTTGTTAGAAGTAATTTCTGAGAAAGATCAATTCGTTACGCTACAGGGACTGGTGGAAGAAACAGGTATTCCCAAGCCCACCCTACATCGCATGTTGCAGCAGCTGGAAAGCTCTGGAATGCTGCAGCGAGAAGCCGACGGACGGCACTACAGTCGAGCCGTGCGTTTACGTCGGTTAGCTGAAAACCTACTACTTAATGACACCATCGGCGGCGCGCGCCACGCTATTTTGGCATCGCTGGTGCAAGAAATCGGTGAAAGCTGCAACATTACTGCTCTATCTGGCGGTGAAGTTCTGTATTTGGATCGTGTGGAAACACCAGCGCCCTTGCGCTTTTATTTGCATCCCGGCTCGCGCGTACCGGTACATTGTTCAGCCAGTGGCAAGCTGTTCCTTGCGCAAATGGCACCAGCGCAACGTCGTCGCTTGCTGGCTGATATGCCATTGAAGCAATTCACCCGCAACACGCTGACCGATCATCAGGCTTTAGAGCTGGAAATTGAGACAGTCAAGCAACAAGGCTATGCCTTTGATGACGAAGAGTTTCTGCCCGGTCTGTTGTGCATTGCCGTGCTGGCGTCTAATCCAAACGGTGTGTCCAATATCGGCGTGGCCATGCAAGCACCGATTATGCGAGTAACTCGTGAACAAGCCCTCACCTTCCTACCTGCGCTGAAACGCGCTGCCGATGCCATCGCGGCGATCTGCCAAGAAGGCGTACCAGCAACACACACCAGCTAAAGTGCACGCTGCTCAGAAACACCAGCAAGTGAAGACAAACCCGCGCTGTTTAAGCGATTAAAACGGGTTTGTTTTCAATACTAGCGCTGAAGCGTTCAAGGTCAGTTGATGCTGTGCATGGCTCGGCAGGTCGGATACGCCGAACATCCCCAAAACTGACTGCCTGCATGTGCACCGTGCTTAGCGGTGCGTACAACCATAGCGTTACCACACTTGGGGCATTTTCTGTCAGCGCTAAGGTCACTGCGAGTTTTCAGCTGCTCTATATGTCCTGCTGGTTTAATGAATGAGAACGTACCTTGTCAGGCTCACTGCAAGGCGGTTTCTTTGACTGCCGTCCCTTAACCAAGCTAACGACTTGAACCACTAGCCAGGCTTAGCTTATACAGTCCATGTGACTGCACCGATGGCACACATGATCGGTACGGACACAATAACCAAAAACAACCCAAGACAACCCGGCTTGGATGAGCGTTTTGATCAAGGGGCCTTTACTGTGTTTAGCTTTTGCTGAGCCCGTTAGCCTGCGTAGGAAAGCAAATCAACATCTGCCGCCGCTTGTCGGAGCGCTACCAGTGACTGGTATTGTGGCGATGAATGCCAATCATTGAGTGCCTGCATGCTCGGAAATTGTATGACGACGGTATCGGTGTGTTTGTGCTCACCAGAAAAAACGGCAGACAACTGACCTCTCAACAGCAACTCCCCACCCCAAGCTGCTAACGTAGCGGGCACGCTGCTGCAGTACTCCTGCCACTGCTTTTCGTCTTTGATGCTGATGTGGCCAATAAGGTATGCGTTGGTCATGCTGACTTATGTCCTTTTGTTGTTATTTTCGGCTAATAGCTTATTTGTGACAGACTCGCGCTGCGCGATCGCAGTGGCGCGCTTTAAATGAATATAAGCACTTGTATATACAAGCCTTTTTCAGCAAAAGCAAGGCACGCCAGAGCAAGCAAATACGCATGCCGTCTAGCCTAGCCTAGCTGCACACGAGACAACACTATATTTTTAAGACTTGTAGTTAACTCTCGATAAATAACGCGGCATAGCGCAGCAGATAAGTGAGCATGACAGCGCACAGCCGCAAGCAAGGCTGCCAATAGTCTGAATTAAATAAGAGTAGATTCTTTAGCCAGGGGCCGCGCGCGATCGCTATCTGCAAACGTACCGGCACTGGCCTCAATCAGTCTTTCGCTGCGAACAGCTCGCAATTGCTGCACCGCAGAGGCTACGCAGAAAGTTAAGCCTGTTGTGCCCAACAGGCTACATAAGCAACCCGCTATCAAGGCTGATAGCGGGTCAATCCAGTGGACTAAATTTCCAGATCCAACAAGGCAGAACTGAGGCCTTTACCATGTGCATCTAACGCTAAAGAGCGTGTCACACCACCACCCAAGGCTTGGTACATGACAAAATTTAGCGCACCAATCGCGGGCAATTCGTAGCGCACCACCTCACCCGTGACAATGTCAGAGAACCAGTCTTTGACGCGCTCAGCTGTCACTGCATTACGGATCAATTCATAATCTTTAACGTCATAAGCGACCAAGGAAATATTGGAAATATTGCCTTTATCACCTGTACGAGAATGCGCAATATCGCGTAATTTCATGATCTACTCCTCTAACAGTGTAAGCGTTGCATGCACTTGGCTACGAGGAATCAAAGCTGAATCCATGGCCAATACTTCTTTCACCGCTTTCATCACACCGCCGCCACCGGCAGGCCCGTTGGTATATAAGGTTTCCACTTCATTACCCACCAACAGCGCTTCGCCTGCAGTGCTACAACGCGCCGCTACACGTGCACGAACCTCATAGGGTTCGCTATGTGCAGAGCGGGTAGCACCATGTAACGCGTTCACCCCAATCAAGTCAAAACGCACTTCCAATGGCGCAAAGCCGCACAGGGCAAAACGCTCTTGCACAATGTCTAAAGCCAGCTGGCCGCGCGCAACGGCATTGGGTCCAGCATAAGAAATCTCACCTTCACCAATAAAACCATCGCTATAGCCCACTGATACTTTCAGGCTGTCGGTGCGCGCGGAACCCCTTGCGCCGGTGACCGACACACGATCCTCGCCCACTTGGCGAAACATCACTTGGGAGAAATCTGCCACCACATCTGGGGTCAAATATTGATCAGGGCGATGAATTTCATATAACAATTGCTCTTTACAGGTCGCTTCACAGACCAGTCCACCCGAGCCCGCCACTTTAGTAATGACCGCATCACCGCACTCATCCACCTCAGCAATAGGAAAACCAAGACGGGCTAAATTTGGCACATCCTTAACTCCAGGATCGGCAAAGTAACCGCCGGTTATTTGCCCTGCACACTCGAGCAAGTGGCCAATGCAGGTGCCCTTACCCATTTTCGACCAGTCGTTTTGCGCCCAACCAAACTCATGCACCATCGGTGCAAGAAACAAAGATGGATCTGCCACGCGTCCAGCAATCACCATATTCGCGCCACTCTGCAAGGCAGCGACTAAACCTTCAATGCCCATATAGGCATTAGCCGAGACAATCTCTTTACCGCTTTGCGAGAGCGGCACGCCGGCCTCTTCGAGGTGTAAATCCAGGTGCTTCAACTCAGACAGCACATCATCACCGGTTACCACTGCCACCTTAAAGGCAGCTAAGCCCAACTCTTTGGCCACAGCCATCACCGCATGTCCTGCGGCAAGCGGATTGGCAGAACCCATATTGGTCAGGATGCGTACACCATTGTGGTAGCAGCTGGGTAATACCGCGCGCATACGCGCTTCTAATAACTCGTTATAACCTTTGTTCGGGTTGTGCTTCTTTTGCTTTTGGCCTATGGCAATGGTGCGTTCCGCCAAACACTCAAATACCAAATAATCCAATTCACCTTTTTGCGCCAGCTCCAGCGCCGGCTCTATGCGATCACCGGCGTAACCTGCGCCGGAACCTATTCTAATTTTTCTCATGCGATGCCCCTAATTGATCCAGTCAACGATTAGAAAAGCGTTCATATCCATGCCTGACGAACAGCACTGCTTCTGCAAGAAACAGTGCTCGCCTCAACTTAGATACTTAATGCGCCCGTCAGCACGGCAACAAAGGTCATGACTAAAGTGACTAAAAACGCTAATGGAATGGTTTTCTTTTGATGGTCGGCTAGATCAACACCGGCCAAACCCACTAATAAAAAGGTTGATGCAGTCAGCGGGCTCACTGGGAAACCCGTGGTCATTTGCCCCAGTAAAGCACCACGCGCCACCTCAATACCACTTGCGCCTAAAGCTTCAGCTGCGTGCGCCAAAACCGGCAAAATGCCAAAGTAATAGGAATCTGGGTCGAATAATAAGCTGGCAGGCATCGAGGTAATGGCTGTCAAGACAGGAAATTGCCCGCCCAGACTTTCCGGAACAATACCAACCAATGAGGTGGCCAATGCCGAGATCATTCCAGAGCCGGTCAGAATCCCGGTAAACACCCCTGCCGAGAAGATAATAGAGATCATCAAAATGGCAGCATGGCCATGCGCGGTAATCCGCGATTGCTGTAACTGAACATTTGGATAGTTGACTAACAGTGCAATAGGTAACGCGATAACAAACACTGCCGGCAAAGGCACGACTGCCGTCACTAAGGCAACTAGCGCAGCGATTGTTAGCAACAGGTTAAACAGAAACAATTTAGGACGTTTCAAACTGTTTTTTTCTTCGTCCTGGCTGTCATCAATCCCAATAAACGTAGCGTCTGCGCCCAAAGTGCCCGCCTTAATTAAGCGTATTTTTTCCTTTTTGCCCAGCCAATATGCCACCGCCAGAACAGTCAGAATCCCAGCACCCAGCGCCGGAATAAGCGGATTAAATAACTCGGAGGTATCCACACCCAAGGATGACGAGGCACGTAATGTCGGACCACCCCAAGGCACAATGTTCATCGTCCCCGCGCCTAGCGCGGCAATACAGGCAAGTACTGTTCGTTGCATACCCAAACGATCATAAATAGGGATCATCGCGGGAATACAAACTAAAAAAGTCGAGGCGCCCGAACCATCCAAATGCGCCAGCATGGCAATCAGCGCAGTACCCACGGCAATTTTAGTTGGGTCTTGTCCACCAAACTTAATAATCCCCTTAATCATAGGGTCAAACATGCCGGCATCATTCATCACCGAGAAATACAAAATCGCAAACGTCAGCATAATCCCTGTGGGCGCTACACTTTTCAGCCCTTCAAGAATATAGCCGCTTAGCTCAGTACTTAAACCGGCCAATAAACCAAAGAAAATAGGAACCAGAACCAATGCCACAACAACTGACATTCGCTTGGTCATGATCAGCGTCAACAGCTCCAAAATGGTGCACAAACCCCAAAATGCCAACATATCGCTACCCCTTGTTATTATATTTTAAGCAATGTAACTGCCTCTAAGGCTGGAGACAGACACCAATAAATTTCATTTTTATCATCAAACAAAGCACAAACTCCAATCAAAATATCAAATAAGCTTAACTGACATTCAAATCAAATAAGCCTTTGATAAATCAATATAAAAACCAAATTAATATATACAAAAACCCAATAAGTCATATGCGCAGCACCAACAATCCACTGCCCACAATGAATGCGTTTGCGTTGTCCGCGCGGGTAACCGTATGTGCAGGCGAAAGCATGGCATCTGACCCAGATCGCAGTTTGCCTGACTGCAGTTAAACGAGCTGCTGACTGACTAGTATCGTCTGTAGAATTGGCCGATAATGACTATTATGCGGTGCTGCACCCAGTGACTGCGGGCTTTTAGGAGCAGGTTGCGGAGCATGCCATCAGCCAGCGGCTTATCACTAAAAAAGGCAAAAATGAACTTATCCATCAAACAATTGCGTGCATTTTTAGTCCTCAGCGAGCACGACAGTTTTACCCAAGCCGCTAAACGCTTTAATCTTTCACAGCCAGCATTCAGCACCTTGATTGCCAGCCTAGAAGAAGAAATTGGCTATCGCCTGTTTGACCGAGACACGCGCAAGGTAGAACTCAATGCCAATGGCATTCATATTCTTGAGACGGCACGACGACTCATCGCCGATTACGACGACGCCATTCGTGAAATAGAAGCACGCGCGTCAGGCAAAGAAGGCACCCTCACCTTAAGTGTGTTGCCCTCACTGGCGGTTGAATGGTTACCTGAAATTCTTGCGCAATACAGCCAGTCGCACCCGCAGACACAAATTAAGCTCAACGATACACATTGGAATCAGTGTCTGAAATCTGTCATAAATGGCAGTGCTGACCTGGCTTTAACGGCTAACCAACCGGCAAGCACGCTCTTTGATTCAACCTATTTATTTGCTGACCAATTCTATTTACTCTGCCATGCGAGCCACCCATTGGCGCAACATGACGCAGTCAAGCTGCACGATCTGTACGGGCATCCCTTTATCGGCTTTAGCCCAACCACGAGCATTCGCCACTACACCGATAAACTCTTCGAAAGCCACGGCAAGCCCATGGACTATCGCTTAGAAGTCCAGCAACTGACGACCATGATGGGTCTTATTTCAGCAAACTATGGCATTGGCATTACGGCGGGTTTAACTTTATTTCAATTTAAACATAAGAATATTGCCATAGTGCCACTGGCAGATATTCATTTAGAAAGGGCAATCTATTTAGTCAGCCTTAAAAACCGCGCCCAACCCAGCCATGTAAAACTCTTTGCAGATTTTATTATCGATGAAGCAAAAAAATTCGATAGCAAGATGAACAGCCTATAACAGGCTGCATGGCCGCCAGCTGGCGAGCTGACTTGGCTAGAGTTGAGGCAGTGTTTTAATGACCATTTAAACTGATTCACTATTGGCCATTAATTTTGATCACGGCAGTTCAAATTCTCCTTAAAGGCACTTTTAAATCCACTCTATAAACCAAGTATTAAAACTTACACTCCTCTTGTGCAGCTAACGCCTTGCATCAATTGCTACAACGAAGCGGAGGTCAATTGGATATGATTGTTATGCCTGAATATATGCGACTTTAACAAGTAAAATAATTGCCAAGACAGATAGAAAAACTCTAAGAACTCTTCTATATATATTTACATTAATTTTCTTTTTAAAACTAATACCAAGATACAATGCAATTGAAACGACGATAAGCATTATAAAAGAAGTCGAAAGCTCACTCAGTTTAAAATTACCATGAATTGAAAACAACACCAATTGAATGATTTTTCCAAACATAAAACAAAAGTTTGACGCCTGAATTGTTTCCCTTTTTGTATGTTTTGACTCCAGTGAATATATTATAAGAATTGGAGCCATAACATTAGTAAGCCCACCCAAAACCCCCGCTGAAACTCCAAAAACAGCCTTCGATAGACGTGGATAGATATAAACCCATGAAAGGTTTATTTTTATTCTATCAGAGAGCAAGTAAGTTATAATTACAAAACTAAGAAGAGCTTCAAAAATATGAGAGCTAGTAAATATTAATATAATAGTCCCTATCGCACTTCCCGCCATTGCCAATAATGCCAGTGAGAGATGGTAACGTAAGGCAGAAAGTATGTTCCCCTCACTTGCTATACTGACCACATTAACTAGAATCGTTGGAATTAATGTTAATACAATTGCTGTCTGAATATCAGTAACAAGCGCCAACAAGGGTGTTGCCACCATCGGAAATCCAAATCCGATGCATCCATGAATAAGGGCTGCAAAAAACAATATCAATGCAACGGCTATCAATACCTCTGAATTTAAATCCATTAGAAACTGTATTTCCTCTGTTGTTATTTTTATTTTTAAGAATAATCAGGATAGAGAGACGCCTCACGACGTCTCTCCCCCACACCACCGGGCATACGGATCACGTACCACGGCGGTGCAAATCTCTTTAAATTTCATCTTGCCGCCAGTTCTGGCAGCCACAATTACTTAAAGTATCTGTTTGGCAGAACTCGGTAAAGGG
>SMEQ01000527.1_pt1 | contig 11368 bp, 9 predicted proteins | sample 2456281 | NCBI WGS metagenome assembly SMEQ01 (sample SAMN10132596, study PRJNA489261) | soil metagenome | isolation source: day1 antibiotic-loamy sand soil ammended with raw manure from dairy cow... | place: USA | collected 2015-04-01 | reverse complement strand
CACTGCGCATCACTTCATCGAGCCCAACCACTGATACCAGTGCAGTATCTTTCATTAAAATCATAAATAGATTGCCCAAACCCGGCAGCGCAATGCGCCACATTTGCGGCAAGACAAGACGAAATAAAATACGTGGACGCGACAACCCTAATGCCAAACCTGCTTCGCGATGACCGCGCGGAATGGCGAGTAAAGCACCACGAAACACTTCGGTGGCATAAGCCCCAAAGCACAAACCTAATGCCAGCACGCCAGCGGAAAACGCACTTAACTCCAGCTCGGGATAACCAATGGCTTCGCCCAGCTCACGAACAAAACCGACTGAGCCATAATAAATTAACAGCACCCACAATAACTCAGGAACACCACGCACCATGGTGGAATAAGCATCACCAAGCCAACGTAATGGACGATACGGTGAGGTCTTGGCTAAAGCACCACCCAAGCCTAGGCACAAACCTAAAGCCAGTGAGCACAGAGCCAGTTTAATTGTTATCCAAGTCCCAGCTAGAAGTGCTGGACCAAAACCATAGAGTTCAAAATTCATCAGGAATACTTGTTAGGCAGTTGCAAAGTAAAACCGCCACAACTGAGGTGGCGGTTTTTTACAGCGCAGGCTTAAAATTAATACACGTTAAAAGGGAAATACTTGTCATTGATGGCTTTATAGGTACCGTCTTCAACAATTTCTTTCAGTGCTACGTTTAAACGCTCACGTAATTCATCATTGCCTTTGCGCAGCGCAATACCGATTTTATCGTTATCAAACACGGGCTCGCCTTTGAACTCATAGTCCGCACCGGCTTCGCTTTTGAGCCATTCCCAGTTGACAAACTTATCAGCCAACACGCCATCTAAACGGCCTGAGGCTAAATCCAGGTAAGCATTCTCGTTGGTATCGTAGAGCTTGATATCAATCGCTTTACCGATGTTGTCTTCTAACCAGTTACCCGCAATGGTGGCACGCTGTGCACCAATAACTTTACCTTTTAGGCTGCCTTTATCGACTTTGAAGTCACTGCTTTTCGGGGCAATAAACTGCAAACCATTGGTGTAGTACGGATCAGTAAAATCAACCGCTTGCTGGCGCTCTTCAGTGATGGACATTGATGCCGCTAAGAAATCAAACTTCTTAGCGTTCAACGCAGGAATAATACCATCCCAATCTGAGGTGACAACACTGCACTCAACTTTCATCTTTTCACATAATGCGTGAGCAATATCGAGGTCAAAGCCCACCACTTCACCACTGGAATCAATTAAGTTAAACGGTGGGTAGGCCCCTTCAGTACCAATTTTCAGTTTTTCTACGGCAAAGCTGGCCGTGGCAAATGACAGGCTGGCTGCTGCGACTAAGAGTATTTTTTTATATTTTTTCATAGTTGTTGCCTCAATTGTTATGACTGGACATAAATTGCTTACACCGCTCTGACTGCGGATTATCAAACACCTGCTCAGGTGTCCCCTGCTCTTCAACTAAACCTTTATGCAAAAACACAATTTCACTCGATACCTGCCGAGCAAAACTCATCTCGTGAGTGACCAGCAGCATCGTACGGCCTTCATCAGCCAGCGCACGAATGACGCCCAGCACTTCTTGCACCATCTCTGGATCTAATGCAGAGGTGGGCTCATCAAATAAAATCACTTTTGGCTGCATCGCTAGCGTACGTGCAATCGCTGCACGCTGCTGTTGACCACCGGACAATTGATTAGGATACACATGACGCTTATCGGCAATCCCTACTTTAGCCAGCAAGGTCTCTGCCGTAGCGATGGCTTCGTCTTTACTCAAGCCCAATACGCGACGCGGTGCTTCAATAATATTATCGAGCACGCTCATGTGTGGCCACAAGTTGAAGTTTTGAAAGACAAAACCAACTTGCGTGCGCAGACGGTTGATTTGCTGATTACTTGCAGCAACGAGCTGTCCTTCTCGGTCGGTTTTGAGTTGCAACTCTTCGCCAGAAAAGAAGATTTTGCCGCGGTGCGGATTTTCTAACAAATTAATGCAACGTAGAAACGTTGATTTACCTGACCCAGAAGAGCCCAAAATAGAAATCACATCGCCGTCATTGGCGGTTAAAGAAATACCCTTTAAAACCTCTAGATCGCCGTAGCGTTTGTGTAAATCGCGTATCTCTAGGGCAGCAATGGCCTCAGCCATAAAGGCTCCTCTTTCAACAAAAGGGCATACTTGAAGCAGTGATGCGCCTTGGAAATGCTATGCACCAATACACAAATAAACACCTTTGTATTTAAAGCGACTGGACGAGCTATTTAATAATGCAGCGATAGTGCCAGTTTTAGCTTCGATTGGAAAGCAAAAGGCCACTCAAATCACTAGTCAGCCTCAGCTGGCTTAATCGTCTTGGGCGACAGCCTAAGGCTGCGCAAACTGCGTTTAACACTTTTCAGATGGTTGACCAAAGACGGGCCGCGCGCCATAGCAACGCCCATCGCCAACACATCAATCACCACCAAGTGGGCAATGCGCGAGGTTAAGGGTGTGTAAATCTCGGTATCTTCTTGCACATCAATGGCTAAGTGTATCGTCGCCAGCTCGGCCAAAGGGGTATTGCTGGGGCATAAGGTAATTAAAATCGCACCGGTTTCACGCACTAAGTTGGCTGTGGTTAATAAGTCTTTAGAACGCCCAGATTGCGAAATACAAATTGCCACATCACTGGGTTGCAGCGTAACGGCAGACATCGCTTGCATATGCGGATCGCTGTAAGCGGCTGCGGTCAGCAATAAGCGGAAAAACTTATGCTGCGCATCTGCCGCTACCGCACCCGAGGCACCAAAACCATAAAACTCAACACGCTGGGCTTTGGCCATCAAGGCAATGGCTTGCTCTAGCGCCTGTACATTCAGATGCTCACGCACTTCAATTAAGGTATGCAAGGTGGTATCAAAAATCTTCAAAGCATAATCAGTCACCGCATCATCTTCACTGATCGCAAACTGTCCAAAACTTGCGCCAGCAGCCAAGCTTTGCGCCAACTGCAACTTCAAGTCTTGGAAGCCTTGGCAACCGACCGCACGACAAAAGCGCACGATGGTGGGCTCACTGACACCGACCACAGCGGCCAAATCAGACATTGAACTGTGCATCACCGCTGCCGGATCAGATAAAACGTACTGAGCAACTTTAACTTCTGATTTTCGTAATGTTTCAAGGCTTTGCGCGATATGCTGTAACAAATTCACAATGTTAGACTCGATTAGCGTATGCCACAGTTATGTAGCGGTTTTGTAGTTATACTACATCAGCTATTTATTCGCACCCTTTTCCCATAGGAGAGCAACCTTGAGCATGCCTTGTGACATGTTAGTGTTTGGTGGCACCGGTGATTTAGCCCTGCATAAATTACTGCCGGCGCTCTATCATTTGCACCGTGAACAGCGCCTACCTGCCAGCATGCGCATCATTGGTATTTCACGAAAACTACTGGTACGCGAACACTACATTGAACTGGCTGAACGTCATTGCCGTGCAAAAATCGAACCTAAGGACTTTACTGAAGCCATTTGGCAGAGCTTCAGTCAGCGTCTTGAATACTTTGCAATGAATGCTGAGCAGACTGCAGATTTTAGTCGCCTTGGCCATTTTCTAGCAGCCAATAACCAGCGCTGCTACATTTACTACCTCGCCACTGCTCCGCAACTGTTTGCAAGCATCGCCTCCAACCTCGCTTTAGCCGGCCTCACTGGCGCAAACACTCGAATTGTCATTGAAAAACCCATTGGGCACTCACTGCAATCGGCACTGGCCATCGATCACGCAATGGGTGCAGCCTTTAGCGAGCAGCAAGTGTTTCGTATTGATCACTATCTGGGCAAAGAAACAGTCCAGAACCTGATGGCTTTACGCTTTGCCAATGCTTTGTTTGAACCCGTTTGGCGCTCCGCACATATTGATCATGTACAGATTAGCGTGACCGAAACACTCGGTGTGGAAAACCGTGGAGCCTATTATGATCACGCCGGCGCGATGCGCGATATGTTGCAAAATCACTTACTGCAATTACTCTGCTTGGTGGCAATGGAAGCACCAGTGCGTTTTGATGCGGATTCGGTACGCAATGAAAAGCTGAAAATTTTGCAAGCACTGAAACCGATCAGCGGCCTTGATGTGCAAGACAAAACCGTACGCGGACAATACAGCGCAGGACAAATAGGCCATCACAGCGCACCAGCCTATTACTTTGAAAAAGATGTGGACAATGACAGCGACACCGAAACCTTTGTTGCCATCGAGGTAGAAATCGACAACTGGCGTTGGGCAGGCGTGCCATTTTACTTGCGTACAGGTAAACGCTTGGCGAAAAAAACCTCTGAGATTGTCATTCAGTTTAAGCCCGTACCGCACAGCTTATTCAGCGATAGCCAGGCCAATCACTTACTGATTCGCTTGCAACCTGAAGAGCGGATCAGCATTGAACTGATGGCCAAGACGCCCGGTAAAGGCATGCATCTGGAACCGGTCGAGTTGGAGATTAATTTTGCCAAAGCGTTTCAGGACAACCGCCGCTGGGAAGCCTATGAGCGCTTACTGCTGGATGTGATTGAAAACGACCCGACACTCTTTATGCGCCGCGACGAGGTGGAAGCAGCATGGCAGTGGGTCGACCCTATCCTCAAAGGCTGGCAACAACACTACCAGCGCCCTCGCCCTTACCCGGCTGGATCAAACGGACCAGAACAGGCGCACAGCTTGGTCGAAAAACATAACAGAGCTTGGCATGAGTAATCCAAGCTTGGACGTGCTCGAGTCATAGAGCAAAACCCAGCGGCACCCATGCACATTAGGCGTTTGCACGGCATAAAAAACCGCTCACTAGGAGCGGTTTTATCAACGCAAGTCAGCTATTACAGCTTAGGACCAGCATTTTTGATAGCGTCTGACACTTCAAACTTCTTGAAGTTTTCAACAAACTTAGCCGCCAGCTCTTTCGCTGCTGCATCGTATGCGTCTTTATCAGACCACGTATTACGCGGGTTAAGTAAAACACTCTCAACACCTGGAACGACTTTTGGTACGTCCAAGTTGATGACTGGTAAGTGCTCAGTTTCTGCACCCACTAGCGTTCCACCTTGAATCGCAGCAATCACTGCACGCGTCGTTGGAATATTGAAACGCTGACCTACACCGTAACCACCGCCAGTCCAACCCGTATTTACCAAGTACACTTTAGAACCGAAACCTTGGATACGCTTAATCAACAGATCAGCGTACTCGCCAGCAGGGCGTGGGAAGAAAGGTGCGCCAAAGCAGGTTGAGAAGGTTGACTTGATGCCTGAACCTGAACCCATTTCGGTTGAACCAACCAATGCAGTGTAGCCTGACAAGAAGTGGTAAGCCGCTTGCTCGTTATTCAAGATAGACACTGGAGGCAATACGCCAGTCAGGTCACAGGTCAAGAAAATAACAGCATTTGGCTCGCCTGCACGGTTAGCTAATACACGCTTTTCAACGTTCTCTAGCGGGTAAGCGGCACGGGTATTTTGCGTCAAGCTATCATCAGCATAGTCAGGCATACGCTGCTCATCGAGTACAACGTTCTCCAGAACGGCACCAAACTTAATCGCCTTCCAAATCACTGGTTCGTTTTTCTCAGACAAGTCGATGCATTTTGCATAGCAACCGCCTTCGATATTGAACACAGTGCCAACACCCCAACCGTGCTCGTCATCACCAATCAGGTAACGGCTCTCATCAGCTGACAGTGTGGTTTTACCCGTACCGGACAAACCAAAGAATAAAGTGGTATCGCCATCTTCACCGACGTTAGCAGCACAGTGCATTGGCAGCACATCGTGGGCTGGCAATAGGAAGTTCTGTACCGAGAACATAGATTTTTTCATTTCACCAGCGTAGCGCATGCCCGCTAGCAACACTTTTTTAGCCGCAAAGTTAATCATCACGCAACCATCAGAGTTGGTACCGTCACGCTCTGGTACGCACTCAAAAAATGGCGCATTAATGATCTGCCACTGATCTTTGCTCGAGGGGTTAAATGTCTCTGGAGTAATGAACAAGCAACGGCCGAACAGGTTATGCCAAGCAGTGGTTGTAGTCATTTTCACTGGCAAGTAATGCGTCGGATCAGAACCCACATGCACATGCGACACAAAGCTTTCACGCTCTGCAACGTACGCTTCAACACGCGTCCATAATGCATCAAAGATAGCAGGTGCAACTGGGCGGTTAATCGGGCCCCAAGCAATCTGAGCGTCGGTGCTGGGCTCCTGCACAATATAACGATCAGCTGGTGAACGACCGGTACGATGACCTGTTTCCACAACCAATGATCCATTTACAGCCAAGCTGCCTTCGCCACGGCGAACAGCTTCTTCAATTAATTGAGCAGCGCTAATATCGGTGTACACAGTGGTTTTTGCTTGCGACATGAGATCCCCAACGGCCTGAGCCGAATCCTCTAGAAGTTTTGTAGTGCTAAAGCCAAAGCACTACACGGTAAAAAGTGCCCGCGATTATGCCAGAGTTATGCAATTAATGCACTGTATTTGATGAGTCAGGCACACCCTGCTCAGCAAACATAAGCATCACGTCATCTTCATTAAACAAATACGTTTGATTGCAGAACTGACAATCAATCTCAATAGTGCCTGCTTTTTCAACCAGCAACAACTGTAGATCAGCCAAACCCAGACTCAGTAACGCATGTGCAGAGCGCTCGCGCGTACAGCTGCAGTGAAATCTCACATCAGTGGCGGCAAATAAACGTAACTCATCATCATGGTACAAGCGATGTAAAATTGTCTCGTTATCTAAGCCCAGCAGCTCTTCAGCACTGAGCGTTGCTGCTAAAGCAACCACATGCTGCCAACTGGCTTCACGCTCTTCAGGGTCAGGCAAGCAGTCAGCCGGCAATTGTTGTAACAGCATGCCACGCGCACGCTGGCCATCGGCATACAACCAGAAACGTGTCGGCAACTGTGCAGAGTTAATAAAGTAGTTGGTAAAGCAATCCGCTAAAGTCTCGCCATCTAACGCTACCAAGCCTTGATAACGCTGACCTTCGCGTGGATCGACGGTAATCGCCAGCACACCTTCAGGCATCAACTCTTGCAAACTTGCACCACTATTAATCTGCTCGCTGTCATAACGGGCAATGGCGCGCAACTCGCGATCACTTGAACACTCAACCATCAACAACGGCACAGCACCTTCGGAACGTGCCTGCAAAACCAATAACCCATCAAATTTTAGCGTATTAATCAGCAAGGCTGCAGCCGCCATCAGCTCGCCCAGCAAGGTCGCAACCGGCTCAGGGTAGGTATGCTTAGCCAATACATGAGCATAGCTTTCTTCTAAGCTGGCCAGCTCACCACGCACATCAGTGCTTTCAAAAATAAAGCGCTGAGTAAAATCAAAATCTGCCATACAACACCCACAAAAATAATATCGGCTTAGTATAAACCGTGCTTAAAAAATTAACGTATTTAGATCCGTCGTAGCGCTATCAAACTATGCTCAATAGAACGGCTACTGATCTTTAAAACGATGAATCTGCCGGCGTTGCTTCTTGGTTGGGCGGCCATCGGTTTGGATACCTAGCACACCCGCCTTACGCAACTCTGCCGCCTTCTCGCGCGCCGCAATACTGTCTTGTGTTTCGCGATACAACAACTGCGCTTGCGGTGCGCCACGACGCACAGCGCTCAACTGTTCAATCAGCACGGTACGCTCATCATAGCCAGCACGAATAACCAACTCATCGCCTACTTTGGGCTCTTTAGACGGTTTGCACCGCTCTCCTCGGCAATGCACTTTTCCGCCTTCAATGGCTTCTTTAGCCAATGCGCGGGTTTTATAAAAGCGCGCCGCCCAGAGCCATTTATCCAAACGAACTTTTTCTTGCTGTGCATCACTCATATCGTATTTTTATCCTGCGTTATTGCTCAGTGCCGTACTGCTCATAAATATCACCGACCGTAATTGGCAAACACACCGTTGCCTCCAGTCCACCACCGGCACGGTTGTGCAACTCCACGTTACCGCCATGCTGTGCAGCAATGCGCTGCACAATGGCCAAACCTAAGCCAGCACCTTGCCCACCACGGGCCTGATCGCCACGAATAAATGGATTAAACATGCGCTGCAAGTCTTCTGGATTAACCCCGTCACCACGGTCCAGCACGCTGATCGCCACATAGGGCACATCTTCGTCGTGCACCACCGAAGCAGCCACTTCGATGCCCTGACCACCGTAACGCAGAGCGTTTTCTAATAAATTCACCAACAAACGCTTCATCGACACACGCCGCAGCGGCAACGACGGCATGACCTCTAAACAAACACGTATCTCATGCCCCTGTTGGCTAAATGGGGCCACCACAGAATTAATCAACTCACTCAGATCACAGGTCTCCATTGGCTCATCGCGGCCATCGCGAATAAAAGCCAAGAACTGGTCCAAGATGGCATTCATATCTTCAATATCGCGCACCATATCGCTGGTCAGTTCATTGTCGCTATCAAGTAATTCCAGCGATAAACGCAAACGGGTCAGCGGTGTACGCAAGTCATGTGAGACGCCGGCCAACATCAGCTCACGCTCACGCCCGGCTTGCTCAACGTCATCGGTCATCTGATTAAAGGCGCGATAGACTTCGGCCATCTCACTGGCGGTATCCACATCCACTGGCAAGCGCACACTGCGCCCTTGACCAAACAGGCGTGCGGCAATGACTAAGCGCTTGAGTGGCGCACTGAGCTGGCTAACAAAGATCCAAGCCGCCCCAGTGGATAACAGACCAATCCCTAGAAACCATGCCACCAAATTCCACACGCGCTGCCCGCGCAAAGGGTGCGGATATAAGGGAACACGAATCCAATCCGGCCCTAATTCGGGAGCATGCACCCATAACGACGGTGGGTTTTGTGCACGAATTTGCACACGCGTATCCTCACCCAGCTCAGTGCGCATTTGTTCAGAGAAGATATCGCTGTACGGCCAGTGCTGCTCACCAATGGGCACATCATCTTCAGCCACCAGCTGCAAACCAGCCGCTTTAGCAATTGCTGCGCGCTCACTGAGCGGCGACGCCCAATAGGCGCGCAAGGTCAGCGCAGCACCATGACTGTATTGACGGTCAACCAACACATCTTCATTGAGCATCAAATAAATTAAGGTCAAAGCTTTCGAAAAAAGCACGGCCAGCAACACCATCCATAGCGTGCGGGCAAAAAAACTTTGCGGATAAAAGAGTGATGTCTTCATTTATTACCATCGGGTACAAACACGTAACCCACACCCCACACGGTTTGAATGTAACGCGGTTTAGACGGGTCCGGCTCGATCATGCGACGTAAGCGTGACACCTGCACATCAATCGAACGCTCTAACGCATCCCACTCGCGCCCGCGCGCCAGGCTCATCAGCTTATCGCGGGTCAAAGGCTCACGCGGATGCTCAACCAGAGCTTTTAATACGGCAAACTCGCCGGTGGTCAGCATGTGCACTTGATCGTCTTTACGCAGCTCGCGAGTGGCCAAAGACAGACTGTAATCGCCAAAGCTGACGCTGGCTTCTTCGCTGCCGGGTGCACCGGGCACGCTGGTGCTCTGGCGACGTAACACCGCTTTAATCCGCGCCAATAATTCACGCGGATTAAATGGCTTGGCTAAATAATCATCCGCACCCAGCTCTAAACCATGAATGCGACTGGCCTCATCACCTTTAGCAGTCAACATAATAATAGGGACTTGATTGTTACCCTCGCGCAGGCGCCGGCAGATCGACAAGCCGTCTTCACCTGGCATCATTAAATCTAGCACCACTAAATTAAACAACTCGCGTGCCAGAACACGGTCCATCTGCTCGGCATTTTCAACGCCGCGCACACGATAACCCTGCTCGCTTAAAAAGCGCTCAAGTAAGCGACGTAAGCGTTCATCATCATCGACGATGAGGATTTTTTCACCTTCAGCTACGCTCATGCTTTATCTACCTATTAAATGTCTATATAGAGCCGCTAGTATGCCGCAATCATCATCTAGATGCGTACAGGGCATTGTTAGCAAATTTTTCTTCAGCCTGCGCAGTGCTGGTTTGCTGAGTGATTTACCCTATAATTGACCTTTTGATGCAGGCCTAACCTGCTTTTTTGACTGACTCAGGTAGTTCATGGATAGCATAAGTACTCGTATCGCCACAGAACTGGGTGTTCGCCCACAGCAAGTTACCGCCACTATCGCCTTATTGGATGAAGGTGCGACAGTGCCGTTTATTGCACGCTACCGTAAAGAAATCACTGGCAGCTTAGACGATACCCAGTTGCGCAACCTCGAAGAGCGCTTGCGCTATTTACGCGAACTCGACGAGCGCCGCACATCCATTCTGGCGTCCATTGGTGAGCAAGGTAAATTAACCCCTGAGTTGCAGCACGCCATCCAGCAAGCAGACACCAAAACCCGTCTAGAAGACCTGTATTTACCTTATAAAAAGAAGCGCCGCACCAAAGGTCAAATTGCTTTAGAAGCCGGTTTAGGCGAGTTAGCCGACTTGCTGTTTAATCATCCCAGCCACGACCCACAAGCTGAAGCTGCGCGCTTTATTGATGCGGATAATGGTTTTGCCGATGAAAAGGCCGTCTTAGAAGGCGCAAAATATATCCTGATGGAACGCTTTGCTGAAGACGCTACTTTATTAGAACACTTGCGCAGCATGCTGCAGCGCGATGCCTTATTGCGCGCACGGGTGGTTAAAGGTAAAGAACAAGACGGTGCCAAGTTCAGCGATTACTTTGAGCATGACGAGCGCTTTAGAAACGTACCCTCACACCGCGCCCTAGCCATTTTTCGTGGCCGCAATGAAGGCTTTCTCACTGCCAGCTTAAGCCTAGGTGATGAAACACCCGGCAGCATGCACCCCTGTGAAGTGGTGATCGGCGAACACTTCGCGATTAAAAATACGGGCCGCCCTGCTGATGCATGGCTGGCCGAAGTGGTGCGTTGGACATGGCGGGTAAAGCTCTCCAGTCATCTAGAAACCGATTTATTTGGCCAGTTACGTGAAGCCTCCGAAACTGAAGCTATCCATGTCTTTGCCCGTAACCTGCATGATTTATTACTGGCTGCTCCTGCTGGGCCGCGCTGCACTTTAGGCCTCGACCCAGGCTTGCGCACCGGCTGCAAGGTTGCGGTGGTCGATGCTACCGGTAAAGTGCTCGACACGGCCACCGTCTATCCGCATGTGCCGCACAACAAGTGGGATGCCACCATCGCCACTTTGGCGCAGCTGTGCAAAAAACATCAGGTACAGTTGATTGCCATCGGTAACGGTACCGGCAGTCGCGAGTCAGACCGCCTAGCAATTGAGCTGGTAAAACTGCT
>SMEQ01001516.1_pt1 | contig 11389 bp, 10 predicted proteins | sample 2456281 | NCBI WGS metagenome assembly SMEQ01 (sample SAMN10132596, study PRJNA489261) | soil metagenome | isolation source: day1 antibiotic-loamy sand soil ammended with raw manure from dairy cow... | place: USA | collected 2015-04-01 | reverse complement strand
CAGGAGGCGGCTCAGCTGTAGCGGAAGCGATGGGCGCTCGGCTGGTGCAGCGTGAAACCACTGACTTACTCGAGCAACGCTTGCTGAATGTAGTCGATGAAATGGCAATCGCCTCAGGCATTAGCGTACCCAAAGTCTATGTGATGGATGACGAAACCGCGATTAATGCATTCGCCGCCGGTAGCCGACCCAGCGAAGCAGTTGTTGCCGTAACTCGTGGCTGTCTTGAGCAACTCAGCCGCGATGAGCTGCAAGGCGTAATAGGTCATGAGTTTTCCCATATCTTTAATGGGGATATGCGCCTAAATCTTCGCTTGATGGGCGTTTTACACGGAATTCTGATTATTGCTTTAATTGGTCGCGTGATGATGCGTGTCAGAACGGTCAGAAGCCGTAACAACGATGCCAGAGCTCAAATCGCTTTGATTTCTTTTGGTTTAGCACTTTTTATCATTGGTTACATTGGCATATTTTTTGGCAACCTGATTAAGTCCGCTGTTTCACGCCAACGTGAGTTCTTAGCAGATGCCGCTGCCGTGCAATTTACCCGGAACCCGCATGGCATCGCTGGTGCGCTTAAAAAAATCGCCGGCATTGATGCCACCCTACTGAAAACACCCAATGCTGAACAAGCCAGTCATATGTTTTTTGGTCAAGCCGTAGCCGGCTTTATGGCCACTCACCCGCCTATCCAAGAGCGCATCGCACGCATTGACCCAGCATTCAGAGCGCTGCAAAAATCAACCGTGCAAACAGCTTCAACCACTTCTGTCCACCCTGCTGCTGCAGGTTTTGCTATCACACCAGAAGCCATACGCGACAGTATTGGTGTTGTAGATCAAGCGCATATTGATTATGCCCAACAACTCATTGCCCAGCTGCCAGAAAACATAGAAACAGCTCTGCACAGTCCGCAACAAGCAGCACAGGTTATTTATGCACTCTTGATCGTCCATGAGAGTGATCCGCAAGCTGTACTGCTTGCCACGCTAGGTAATCAACAGTCAGATACAATTAAGCATACTTTGGCGCATCTGCCTTGGCTTAAACAGTGCAGCCGCGCCTTATGGCTACCTCTGGTGGAGCTGGCGCTACCTGCAGTGCGTGAGTTATCCCTAACTGAACGAGAACAAGTGCTCAAGCAAACTGAAGCCTTGGTGCGTGCCGATGGGAAAGTCAGCCTATTTGAATTTGCTCTGCTAGCAATTATGGAGTATCAGCTCGACAGTAAAAAAAACCATCGTTCATCCGGCAAACAACTGAGTGTGCGCGCCATTCAAGCGGATATGAACCTGCTGTTATCACTGCTCGCCCATGTGGGCAAAAAAAATCGCCAGCAGATTGAGCAAGCCTTTGCGGCTGCTACCGCGCTTGCGCCTTTAGACGGTGCTTGGCAGTTGTTAGAGCCAAAAAACATAAATCTAAAGCTGTTAGCCACAATTCTTAACCGTCTAAACACGCTTAAATATAGTTTTAAAGCCAAGCTTATCGAAGCCTGTACTGCCGCCATTCTCTCTAATGGCGAGGTCGCATTGGTAGAAGCTGAACTGTTGCGCGCCATAGGTGCTAGACTTGAATGCCCTGTGCCACCGCTACTGGTAGGACAGTCCCTCTAGTCTTTTATTCCTTGTGCATTAAAACCAAATTATCCCCATGCCTACATCAAACAGCTTAGCCCGTAACTTATTTACCATGACCTGGCCCATGCTGTTTGGTGTGCTGGCGCTGATGAGTTTTCAACTGGTAGATAGCTTTTTTATTAGCTTACTTGGCACGCAACCCTTGGCGGCTCTGGGCTTTACTATGCCCATTAACCAATTAATGATTGGTGTACAGATCGGTACCGGTATTGCCGCAACAGCGCTTATTTCACGCGCTATCGGGGCCAAGCAAACAGACTACGCTAAGCGCCTAAGCGGACTGGTCTTGCTAATTGGTAGTGGCTTGATGGGAGCGCTGGCGCTGCTGATATTTTTTCTTAAGCAACCCATCTTGTTGGCACTGGGTGCTGATGAGAGTGTTTTTGTCTATACCGATAGTTATTGGCTGCCATGGCTGGTGAGTAGCTGGAGTCATGCGTTTTTATACTTTGGCAACAGCCTGTGCCGGGCTAACGGCGATACGCGTCTGCCGGGACTCATGATGGTAGTCACCAGCGTACTCAATATGTTGCTGGATCCTATATTTATCTTTGTCTTTGACTGGGGGTTGCCAGGCGCAGCGTACGCCACCATTGTTTCCTGCGTACTAGGCAGCGCTGTTATGCACTGGCGCCTTATTAAGCGCCGCTGGTTGCTGTTCGAGCTACGTCAAATGGATATCCCCGCCGCCATTGGCAGCGTTGCTAAAATCAGCTTGCCTGCCATGCTGAGCCAGCTGATGCCCGGTATGGCTGCTATGATAGCCACCCGTATTGTCGCCCTATATGGCACCACTGCTATTGCGGCATGGGCGCTGGGCACGCGCTTGGAAACCTTCTCGATTGTCATTGTGCTGGCGCTCACCATGTCCATGCCACCTATGCTTGGCCGCATGCTGGGTGCTGGCAATCTTGATCAAGCGCACAAGCTTATCCGCATGGCAGTGCGCTTTATTTTAATGTTACAGGTAATTGTTGCTTTATTTTGGTTGCTTGTTCGACCATGGATGGTGGATACGCTCACGCAGGAACCTGCCACTGCATTCTATCTAGCCAGCTATATGCTGTGGGTGCCAATCAGCTACAGTTTCTTGGGTGTGTGTATCTTGATGGTGTCGGTGTGCAACGCACTAGGCATGCCCATGCGTGCGGTGCTGATTTCGGTCTTGCGTCTATTTGCTTGTTATTTGCCGGCTGTCGCACTGGGCGCGTATCTGGCGGAGATGGAAGGCATTTACTACGGCGTTTTATTCGGCAACCTAATCGCCGGTACCAGCGCTTGGTTGCTGTACCGCAAAGGGTTTAGGCGCTTAGAAGCCAAAGCAAAAGAAAAAGCTCAATAAAAAACTCAGCTGCGTTAGTTGTTCTTGCGCTTTTATTGACTGGCTAACGCGCTGATTCCAGTGTCTGAATACTGCAGCTTATTATTAGACAGACTCACCACCTGCTTGGCCAGCAACTGCTGGTACACCTGTTCGGTTAGTAACTGGTTTTGCGCTAGTTTTGAGCGGATGCTATTTTTTAGCCCCTCGGGTTGAGCCGGCCGCGAGCCATTCATTTTAATCAACTGCGCACAATAACTGCGGACTGCTTTTTGCACTTCTGCGGGCTCGACCTGTTCAGATATTAAGGGCTGCTTGCCGATGCGTTCGGCCGTGTGCCCCTGCGCATTGATTAAGCTCACCACGTATTCAAGATCATTGTCATCGGACACAATCACAAAATGAGTGGGCTCTTGTTGCTGTTGCGCTAGCATGCCGGCATAAAAACACAAACCAAAATCGGCAGCGTTTTTACCCACGGCCTCCATTTTGTGGATCAACAACTGATCGTTATTGATGGTGCTACTGAGTGGCATGAGCCAATCCAAAGGAATACGCGCGCCCGTGCTGGCATAACAAATGACCACCTTGGTATAGCGCTGCAAATCTTGCGGCAGCTCATTGAGTTGATTTGGGCAGTTTTCCAAATCGATCAACAAAATAGCTGGCTTAAGCTGCTCATCACAGTGCGCTGTTGTCGGCTGTTGCATCGTTTCCATCCTAGCCTCCGTGCATCTAACTTTTAGTGCGGACAGCAAATCCCGCTCATACTTACTTAATCTTAAACAGCCGCTAACCCACGCTGTAAATCTGCGCGAATATCGGTTAACTCCTCAAGACCCACAGCAATACGCAACAGCCCATCATTAATTCCACAAGCACTACGCTCTTCTGGGCTTAATCGACCATGTGTGGTGCTGGCAGGATGGGTGATGGTGGTTTTGGTATCACCTAGGTTGGCGGTGATGGAGATCATGCGGGTGGCATCAATAAAGCGCCAAGCTGCCTCTTTGCCGCCCTGCACTTCAAAGCTCACTACGGCACCAAAGCCGTTTTCTTGCTGACGCTTAGCCAGTTCATGCTGTGGATGGCTTTCAAGACCTGCATAGTAAACACGGGTAACCTGTGGTTGTTGCTCCAGCCATTGCGCTAAACTCATAGCGCTACTGCAGTGCGCCATCATACGCAAACGCAAGGTTTCCAAACCCTTTAAAAACACCCAAGCGTTAAACGGACTCATACTTGGACCCGCCGTACGAATAAAGCCCAGCACTTCTTTCATATGCTCCGCGCTACCCGCCACAGCCCCGCCCAAGCAGCGGCCCTGACCATCGATGTACTTAGTGGCGGAATGAATGACAATATCCGCACCCAAAGCTAAAGGCTTTTGTAACACAGGCGTGCAAAAGCAGTTATCCACCACCAGCAAGGCACCTGCTTGTTGAGCGATTTCAGATAAGGCACGAATATCAGCTAACTCAGCTAAAGGGTTAGACGGTGATTCAATAAATAAGAGCTTGGTTTTATCCGTGCAGGCAGCACGCCAAGCATCCAAATCATCAATTGTGATGTAATCGATCTGAATACCAAAGCGCTTGAAGTACTTATCAAACAGACTGACCGTGGCACCGAAAATACTACGCGAAACCAACACCTGATCACCGGCACTGCAGAAACTCATCACCGTGGCCATAATCGCCGACATGCCAGAAGCTGTGGCTACGGCTTGTTCTGCCCCCTCTAAAGCCGCAAGGCGCTCTTCGAAGGTACGTACAGTTGGGTTGGTGTAGCGAGAATAGACGTTGCCCGGCTCATCACCGGCAAAACTCGCCGCCGCATGGGCCGCATCACGAAACACATAGCTGGAGGTGGTGTAAATCGCCTCACCATGCTCACCCTCAAAACCTCGGCGCTGTCCAGCACGCACGGCTAAGGTATCAAAGCCTACCTCGGTTAAATCGCTGTCTAGTTGACCGGGCTGCCATTGAATTGTCATTTTCTGTCTAATCCTTATTACATAATTCTTAACGCTGATTTATTCAGGTGATATCAGGAATCCGTGTTATGCAGCTCAAGTGTTGCATTGGCAGCTGGCTTGCTATCAAACTGCAATTCAGTCTGTAAGCTTTCGATATGACTCAAATAATTAGCATCTATATCGCCGGTAACATAAACGCCATCAAAAACAGCACAATCGAAACGGTCAATTTTTAATTTGCCACCGCTAACCGATTCAATTAAATCGTCTAAGTCTTGAAACAAGAGCCAGTCAGCACCGATCAGTTTCGATATTTCTTCCACTGTACGATTATGCGCAATCAGATCGTGCACACTCGGCATATCAATGCCATAAACATTCTGGTAGCGCACCTCTGGGGCCGCCGAGCAAAAATACACATTTTTTGCTCCAGCCTCACGCGCCATTTGAATAATTTCTTGGCAGGTCGTGCCGCGCACAATTGAGTCATCGACCAACAAGACATTTTTGCCGCGAAATTCAAGCTCCAGCGCATTGAGTTTTTGACGTACCGATTTTTTACGCATCGCTTGGCCGGGCATAATAAAAGTGCGGCCAATGTAGCGGTTTTTAATAAAGCCTTCGCGGTATTTAACCCCTAGCTTATTTGCCAGCTCCAGCGCTGAGGTGCTGCTGGTATCAGGAATAGGCATCACCACATCAATATCATGGTCTGGATACTCACGCAGAATTTTTTCTGCCAGCTTTTCACCCATACGCATGCGTGCTTTATACACGGAAATACCGTCAATAATTGAGTCAGGACGCGCCAAATAGACATGCTCGAAAATACACGGATTAAGTTGTGGGTTTTTAGCACACTGATGCGTGTGCAGCTCACCGTTTTCGGTTATGTAAATGGCTTCGCCCGGTGCTAAATCACGAATGAGCGTAAAACCCAGCACATCAAGTGCTACACTTTCCGAGGCAATCATGTACTCAACGCCCAGCGCAGTCTGGCGCTGACCAAAAACGATAGGACGTATAGCATGGGGATCGCGAAAGCCGACAATGCCGTAGCCGGTAATCATAGAAACCATGTACACGCGCAACCGCAGCAAAAACATCATCCGCTGTTGGCTGTAAACGACCGTAGGTACTTAGCTCATGAGCAAAAACGTTGAGCATGACTTCCGCATCTGAGTTGGTATTAATGTGGCGCAAATCAGCCTGATAAATCTCTTTGGCCAATTGCTCCACATTGGTCAGGTTACCGTTTTGCGCCAAGGTAATACCGTAAGGCGAATTCACATAAAAAGGCTGAGCCTCTGCACTCGTCGCGCTGCCCTCAACAGGATAGCGAACATGGCCAATACCTACGCAACCGGCTAGCTCTTTCATATGACGAGTGCGGAACACATCGCGCACGAGCCCGTCTGCCTTGCGTAAAAATAAACGCCCCTGGTGGCTTGTGACCATGCCAGCCGCATCTTGACCACGGTGCTGTAATACCGTTAACGCATCATACAGCGCCTGGTTAACATTGGACTTACCTACAATTCCGACAATGCCGCACATTTTCAGCGTACCTCTGGGAGCTCAACAAAAAATCATTATGCTTACGAGTTGCTGTCTCTTAAGCCGACAGCCCTAGAACCATATTTTTTGACCAATCCGCAATTAATAAAAAGTGCGGAACTAGCAAGGAGTCGCGCCAAGCTAAGTCTTCAACTACGGGACTTAAGCTTAACAAACCCACGACAATGGTGACCAAGAGAGCGCCACGAGCGGCGCCAAAGAAAATACCTAAGAAGCGATCGGTTCCAGATAGCCCCGTAACCAAAATAAGTCGCGCAATGAGAAAATTAATGATTCCGCCAACCAGTAGCGTACAGACAAATAAAATGGCACAGGCCGCGATGATTCGTAGACTAGGGGTTTCTATGTAGGGGGTTAGGTACTGCGCAAAACTGCCGCCAAAAAGCCAAGCCACTGCACCGGCAACAACCCAGATAACCAAAGATAAGGCTTCTTTAACAAACCCTCTACCCAAGCTGATTAATGCAGAAATGCCGATGACGGCAAAAATAAGTAAATCGACCCAATTGAATGACACTATGTTAACACCTGAACCCTAAAGCGGGGATTTTAACAAAGCTTGTGGGTGCTGGTAAGTGTTTTTTGGAAAAGTCGTCATTCAGGTGCGATATAACCCTAGGGCTGGTAACGAGTAACAAAGCATGCATGCTTACTGCGCTCTCGTTGTTTGATCGTTTCGCACTCGCTTATCGCATCAGCTTGGCGCGGAAAAGGGCCAATCAATACTTTGAATGTAGCTGCTTCTGGACGAACGTAAGCTTTATAGCCTTTTTTACGGTATTCATCGCGAAGTTTGTTGGCAGCGGCTTCATTAGAACTGCTCGACACCTGTATTGACCAGCTCACAGGTAAGTTATCTTTATCGATACCTAGTTTAGCAACTGGCGGCTTTACGGTTTCTGGTTGAGTAGACTGACTCGGGACCGGCTCTGTGATTTTCTCGGGCTCCACAGGCGCAGCTTGCGCTATGGGGGTTTTCGGCTCAGGCTCAGGGTCGGGTATAGGTTCCGCTACGGGCTCAGGTAGCTGTACTTCTTCTATAGCGAACTCGGGTGCAGCAGGAATGTTGGGCTTGGCTGGCACTTCTATCAATGCTTCTGGTAATGGCTGCTCTTCTTGTGTATTAAACAACATAGGCAAGAAAATAACTGCCAACGCAACCAATACAACAGCGCCCACAATGCGCTGCTTAAATTTATTTTCTGTTTGCGACATAAAGATGGCCTCAATCGATAAGCACGTTTGTACTCTAGCTTACTTAAGCCTACTGTAGAAACTCAAGCGCTTGGGTCACAGTAAAGAAAGAGCCGAACACAACAATCTCATCGGCTTCACTTGCTTTATTTAGCTGTGCTTCTAAAGCACAGACGATGCTTTCATAAGACCTTGCATATGCATGATTCGTTGCAAAAATCTGTTCTAAATCTGCAGTTTGATAACTACGTGGCGAAGGAAGCGGTGCTATGGCCCAGTCTGCCACCCGCTTAGTCATGGCTGTGATAACACCCTGAACATCCTTATCAGCCAGCGCACCAAAAACGGCATAGCGCTGCCCTGTTATCGCACGGCTCTCAAGCCAGCGCGCCAGATACTCAGCCGCATGCGGATTATGCGCCACATCTAAAATTAGTGTACGTTGTTGGTTTTTATAGGGCAGCTTTATAACCTGCAAGCGCCCTGTCAGTTTGGTTGCCTGTAATGACTCAATAATACGCTCGGGTTGCCATGGCATATCGAGCAAAGCATAGACTTGCAGCGCTAAAGCAGCGTTTTCGATTGGCAGATCCAGCAAGGGAATGGATTGCAGCTCTATAGGCTCATGCTTGGCATTAACGCCACGCCAGTGCCAAGCATGCTGCGCTACAGCTAAATCGAAATCTCGCCCACGCAATACCAAGGGCGCTGCTATGTTTTTGGCCTGTTCAAGCAAGGTAGTAGGCGGGAGTAAATCACCACAAACAGCAGGTTTTCCTGCACGGAAAATTCCGGCTTTCTCAAAGGCAACTGTTTCACGGGTATCACCCAGCCAATCTGTATGGTCTACGGCAATGCTGGTCACTACCGAGATGTCGGGTTCAATAATATTAACCGCATCCAAGCGTCCACCCAGACCCACTTCCAACACTACCGCGTCCAGCTTAGCCTGCGTGAATATCCATAAGGCTGCTAGAGTACCAAACTCAAAATAGGTCAGGCTGATATCTTGACGTGCTTGCTCAACCGCCACAAAGGCTGCACAAATCAGTGCGTCACTCACTGCTTCGCCATTGATTTGGATACGTTCGTTGTAGCGCAAGAAATGCGGTGAGCTGTATACCCCAACCTGCAGCTGTTGCTGCATCAATAGCTGCGCAACAAACGCACAGGTCGAGCCCTTGCCATTAGTGCCTGTTACCGTGATTACTTTGCTAGCTGGACGTTGTACGTCCATGCGCTCAGCTACTGTTTGAATGCGTGCTAACCCCAGTTCAATTTCACTGGGGTGCAGCTGTTCAAGATAGCTTAGCCACTGCTGCAAAGTACGCTCAGGCATTACTGTGCAACTTCCTCAACGATTGGGCAATACTGCATCGGTGCATGGGTTAGTTTACGCAGGATAGCACCCATACGTATACGCAACTCGTTGCGAGGAACAATCATATCCAACGCACCATGCTCCAATAAAAACTCACTGCGCTGAAATCCTTCAGGCAGTTTTTCACGCACTGTTTGTTCGATAACGCGTGGACCAGCAAAGCCGATCAATGCCTTGGGCTCACCAACAATGATATCGCCTAACATTGCTAAACTGGCTGATACGCCGCCATAAACAGGGTCAGTTAGAACTGAAATAAAGGGGATTTGCTCTTCACGCAAACGCGCTAGCACAGCTGAGGTTTTAGCCATCTGCATCAGCGATAACAAGGCTTCTTGCATACGCGCACCGCCTGAAGCCGAGAAGCACACCAAAGGACAGCGTTTTTCTAAAGCAACGTTGGCGGCCTGCACAAAGCGCTCTCCCACCACGGCACCCATCGAACCACCCATAAAGGAGAACTCAAATGCTGCTGCTACAATCGGCATGCCTTCTAAAAAGCCGCTCATTGCTACCAGAGCATCTTTCTCGCCGGTTTGTTTTTGTGCGGCAACCAAACGTTCTTTGTAACGCTTGCTATCGCGGAATTTCAAACGGTCAACAGGCTCGAGATCAACAGCAATTTCTTCACGGCCATTCTCATCGAGGAAAATATCCAAACGGCGACGTGCACCAATACGCATATGGTGCTGACATTTAGGGCAAACGTTTAGATTTTTCTCCAACTCAGGCTTGTACAGAACTGAATCACAAGCGGAACATTTGTGCCACAAACCCTCCGGAACTGAGCTCTTCTTAACTTCAGAGCGCAAAATTGAAGGAATAAATTTGTCTACTAACCAGTTACTCATTCGTAATTTTCTCCGCTTTGGCTAAATACACTGTAATAGCCCTATGCATAATAAATAATTGTACTGACGGCCCCAGCATGGCTAACGTCACACACGCTTAATGCTAAACCGCCCTAAGAATACTGATAAAATTAAACCGCATTAACTGCCTGCATAAAAGCCTGCACTTTAGCATGGTCTTTACGGCCTTTGCTCATTTCTACCCCACCACTGATATCCACTGCCCAAGGATTAACCTGTGTAATCGCTTGCTGCACGTTGTCAGCTGTTAAACCACCCGCTAATACGAGCGGTTGGGTAAGACTGGGAATATCATTCCAGTTAAATGTTTGACCGGTACCACCGGGCAAGCCTGGCACCCAAGCGTCCAATAATATACCTAGGGCTAACGGGTGCATATTAGCCTGTCGGGTGATATCAATGCCCGGCTGCATTCTCAGGGCTTTGATATAAGGGCGCTGGAAGGATACACAGAACTCAGATGGTTCATCACCATGAAATTGCAACAAATCTATAGGCACTTGCTGAAGAACCTGCTGAACCTTATCTGCGGGTGCATCAACAAACAAAGCAACTGTGGTAACAAAGGGTGGCAAGGCGGCAACAATTTCGGCTGCCTGCTCGGCGGTTACGGCCCTAGGACTTTGTGCATAAAACACCAAGCCAATGGCATCAGCGCCTGCGTGTGCAGCGGCTAGCGCATCTTCAATGTTGGTAATTCCACACACCTTAACTCTGGTTCGCATCAAACTCTCGCTAACATATCTGGCATGGATGATAAAAAGTGCGGCCCAAGCTCGCGCTGCGGTAAAGCAAACACATTCGGGTATTCAACCCGAACTAAATATAACCCGTAAGGTGGTGCCGTCACTCCAGCTTGAGCACGTTGTTTGGCGGCTAACACCCCAGCCACCCAGTCTATCGGCTTTTCTGCTGCACCTACAGCTATGAGTGTACCAGCAATATTGCGCACCATATGATGCAAAAAACCATCGGCGCGCACATCAAGAACCACATAGCGACCATAGGTAACGACACTGATAGCATCAATGGTTTTAATCGGGGATTTGGACTGGCACTCACTGGCACGAAACGACGTGAAGTCCTGGGTGCCAAGTAACAACTGTGCTGCTGCATGCATGCGCTGTGCATCAAGTTTTTTGTGCGTCCAGGTTATACCCTCTCTTAATAAGGCGGGTCGTATTGGATTTGAATAAATCACGTAGCGATAACGGCGTCTTTGTGCGCTAAAACGCGCATGAAAATCTTCCGCAACCTCTGCTACCCAAAGCACGCTGATATCTTTAGGTAAATATCTATTAGCACCAAACAACCATGCTTTAGTGTCGCGCGCTACAGGTGGCTGGAAGTGCGCTACTTGTTCGCACGCATGTACCTGCGCATCAGTGCGTCCAGCACCATGTAACTGAATGGGGTGCCCACCAG
>SMEQ01000553.1_pt1 | contig 11415 bp, 4 predicted proteins | sample 2456281 | NCBI WGS metagenome assembly SMEQ01 (sample SAMN10132596, study PRJNA489261) | soil metagenome | isolation source: day1 antibiotic-loamy sand soil ammended with raw manure from dairy cow... | place: USA | collected 2015-04-01 | reverse complement strand
CACCTTACTCAACCTCCCCGATGGACCACGTATTAAAAAAGCGCTAGATGAAACCATGCCAAAAAGCCAAGCTATTATTGCTAGAAAACCTTTGTAGGTAAAAAATGCAACATTTACTACTAAAAAAAATAATAACTACAAATAGTCTTTCATTTATATTTATTGGGATATTAGCTTTAACACTGATTATCCAAAGAACTTTATTTGGATTTGAGTTCCCTATACCTTGGAATGATGAAACAGCATTTATATCTCAAGCATTTGCACTCAGCACGGACAACACGTTATACGTATGGGGCTTAAATCAAGAGCGTACTGTGATGTGGATGCCACCAGGCTATATGATATTGCTCTCAATATTTTATAAGGTACTCGGCTATAGCTATGAATTAACACGCTGGATCTCCTCTGCTTTATACTTTATAAGTGTTATTACAATTCTTTATATAGTTAAAAATAAATTAAAATATAACTTAACTCTACATATCACAACTTTATTGCTAATGTTATCTACTTTTCTTTCGCCTTACTCATTAACTATTGCCAATATAGCCAGAATGGAAAGCTTTCATTTTCTTCTGATTACTTTATCATTGCTTTTTGCGATAAAAAAATTACCTATTGTCACCCTAGCATTAGTAATTTCAAGCGCAGTAGTTCATTATAATGCTGTCTATTTTTTACTACCAATAGGTACATTTTTAATTTGGACTATTATAAATAGAAGAAATCTAACTATCCGTCCTATTGAATTATTTTCACTCTGCATAGCGGCAATAATTATTACTGTATATTTTTTATTTATAATAAAAAATATACATGGTTTCATATATGACATGCAATTTCAGTTTGAATGGAAAAAAATCGGAGAAACAATGTCTGGTAGAAAAGGATGGGGGACTCTTGGAATATTAAGTATAATTCCTATCTCTTTTCTAGCTATTCAAAGAAGATTTAGTACCAGTGCTTGGCTTTCTTTGTATGGAATCGCATTTATTGCAATGGCGCTAAATGGCCATAATATGTGGTATAGCTTTGCATTTCAAACTGGATACTTATTAATTATATCTAGTCTGCTGATTATATTACCAAACTGCAAAACAGGCTTAACAAAAGCTCTGCCATTGGCTATTTGCATACCTTTACTAGTGCTGCAATTAAACTATGCATGGGGACATCACGATCAATTTAGCCCAATGCTTAAATTAGTAAAAACACCATATCAGCCATTTCTATCCAAAGAAACATTAGATAGAGCCAAAAATGAAATACTCGCGCTGCCACCTGGAAGCAGTATTTCTTTTGGCTACAGCGGTGTAGAATCTTTCTTTTTTAATGAACTATATCAAGCTCATGCAAAATGGGGGATACCAGGACATAGTGTTACTCAACTACAACCTATACGAAAAATCGATTATCGCATGCATTGCGATAGTTCATTATTTCCTAGCTATTTATTTATGTTCGATTGGGATGGCTATCCACGCATCGGAAAAAACACAGGATGCAAATTATTTAATTTGCATCCTGGTGAATAGTTATGACAAATAAATTCAATAATGATATTGAATATTTACGAGCAATATCTATTATCCTTGTGCTTATCGCTCATTATAATTTCATGTTTCCTTTTCTCTTAGAAGCATTCCCACTAACCATAAAAACAGCAAGTTATGGTGTTGGGGTAGATCTTTTTTTCTGCATTTCAGGTTATGTAGTTAGCAAAGCATATACAGATTATTTTGATAAATACAATTCTGAAAATAAGTTTTGGCTTAGTGCTTTTTCGTTCTGGCTCCGTCGTTGTTACAGACTACTACCTTCTGCGTGGTTATGGGTTTTTATAGGTTTGGTATTATCTGTATGCTTAAATAGCACTGGAATATTTGAAACACCTATACAAAACGTCAAAAGTGCAATTTCTATAATGTTTTTTTCTGCAAACATATCTCATATATATGATTTCTTAAAACCAAATAACATTTATTGGAGCTTATCGCTTGAAGAACAATTTTATTTCTTATTCCCTTTCTTTCTTGCCTTTATAGTCAAAGCAAAATACAGAGTTTTATTTTTATTAATTATCATAGCCATTCAGTTTCCCTTATCGAGGAATGCTTTTGGAGAAATACATGAACAATACTTCTCCTCATTTCGAACTGATGGTTTTGCATGGGGTATATTAATATATATATTTTCTAAAACAGAAATTTATAAAAAAATAAACCCTTTAAATATGCCACACTCGAAACTATTACTTAGTATACTTTTAGCAATACTTTTAATATTATTAACGCAATCACCGCTTTACTTCGATCGCTATGGCATGGGTATTGTCGCTATGATCAGCGCCACACTTGTATGGCTTGCATCATACAATTCTGGAAACATTAATATATTTTTTGCAAAAAAACAAATGGTATGGCTCGGCAAGCATTCTTATGCTATTTATTTAATACACTTTGTAATTATAAGACTTACATTTGAACTAGCAACTATATTCCATACTCAAACACAATTTCCACTTACTTATTTAAAATACTTATATGTAATACTATCAATCTTATTAATAATATACTTAGCCAACATTAACTATAAATACATTGAAAATCCTTTAAGATTAAAAGGAAAAATCAAAGCTGAAATATTATTACTATCAAATTCTAAAAAATAAATTATAGGTTATATGTATGCGCATCATTATAGATCTACAAGGTGCTCAAACGGAAAGCCGCTACCGCGGTATTGGGCGATACTCACTCTCGCTAGCTAAGGCAATTATTAGTAACAGTGGACAACATGAAGTATTAATAGTTTTAAATGGCTTATTTCAAGATAGCATTCCTTACATTCGCTCCGAGCTTGAAAACCTATTGCCAAGTGAAAATATTCATGTATGGCATGCTCTAGGCCCTGTAAATGAAAGTGATGAAAAAAATCAATGGCATCGTGAAACTGCAGAATTAATTCGCGAAGCGTTTATTCAAAGTCTTAAACCTGATGTTATACATATTCCAAGTTTTTTTGAAGGATATATTGATAACGCTGTTACCAGTATAGGCCTGTTTGATACCTATACGCCTATTAGTGTAACCATTTTGGATTTAATTCCATTACTTAATGCAGAGCAGTATTTAGAACCTAGTTTGTTATATAAACAACATTATTTAAGAAAAATTGATCAATTAAAATCAGCAACAAAACTATTTGCAATATCTGAGTCCGCACGACAAGAAGCATTACAAAACTTGCCTTTCACATCACAAGATGTCGTGCACCAGTCTATTTCGATCGAACCTTTCTTTAAAATTCTAAATATTAATAAGCAAGAATATTATGTTCGCCGGCTTGCTTTAGGCATAAGTAAACCCTTTGTCCTTTATACTGGTGGTGCTGACTCAAGAAAAAACCTACCTGCTCTTATCAAGGCTTATGCTGCACTCTCGCTGGAGTTACGTGCAAAGCATCAGCTTGTATTTGCTGGCCGTATTCCTGAGGCTAATATTGAGCAATTACGTCAACTCGCAGAACAAGCAGGCTTATCACCAGAAGAGCTATATTTTACTGGCTATATCTCTGATAGCGAACTTGTTGAACTCTACAATCTATGTGAACTTTTTGTCTTTCCTTCTTGGCATGAAGGCTTTGGATTACCTGTGCTAGAGGCAATGGCCTGTGGTGCTCCAGCCATAGCAGCAAACACTTCTAGCCTGCCTGAAGTTATAGGTATTGCTGAGGCACTATTTTGTCCGTTCTCAGAATTTGATATGAGTAATAGAATTTATTCAGCTTTGACTGATATTGACTACAAAAAAAGACTTAAAGAAAACAGCTTAAAACAAGTTGATAACTTCTCATGGGACATTGTTGCTCAAAACTCAATTAAATCTTTTGAAGATATGCAAAGTGCACATCCTATATCCGAATATAAGTCAGCTGAAACCATCTATACAGAAGTTTCAGCAAGAATTGAGGCGAGCTGCCCTTCTGATTTAAGTGCAGAAGACCGTATTAAAATGACTGAAGTCTTAAATAAACTCAAATGCAAGCCTAAAAATAAAACCCTTTTTGTAGATATTTCTGAGCTTTTTCAAAGAGATGCTGCTACAGGCATTCAACGCGTCACTCGTAGTTTATTACTAGAACTAATCAGAAACCCAATAGACAACTATACAACACAACCAATTTATGCGACCCCAGATAAAATCGGTTACTATTGTGCCAATAGCTATATAAAAAATAATAATCTCAGTGATTCAATCGAATATCAAAATGCAAATCACCCTATTAGTTATAAAAGTGGTGATATATTTTTAGGACTAGATTTACAGCATCAAGTTGTCATTGCACAACAAGATCTACTGAATGAAATGCGCAACGATGGTGTATGTATCAGTTTTGTTGTCTACGACTTATTACCGATTTTAATGCCGCATACTTTCCCAGAAGGCGTTGAGAATGTGCACAAGCAATGGCTTACTATCCTGGCGGACATGGATCATTTGCTTTGTATTTCTAGATCGGTTGCTGATGAGCTCTCTACCTGGCTATCTAGTCAGGAGCACATTTTTAAAGCACTGCCTAAGATAAGCTGGTTTCATCTCGGTGCAGATATTGAAAGTTCAATACCATCCTCTGGCTTACCAGAACAAGCTGAGCAAGCCTTGGCTAAACTAATGCTGCAACCTTCGTTTCTTTGCGTCGGAACGTTAGAGCCGCGTAAAGGCCAGTCTCAAGTACTCGATGCATTTGAAATATTGTGGGAACAAAATATTGAGGTCAGTTTAGCTCTTGTTGGTAAGCAAGGCTGGCATGTTGATGACCTAATAAATCGCATAGAAAATCACCCAGAGATCAATAACCGCCTTTTCTGGTTTGACTCAATTAGTGATGAGTTTTTAGAACACATATACTCAAATGTATCTTGCCTGATAGCACCTTCCGAAGGAGAAGGCTTTGGTTTGCCAATTATTGAAGCAATGAAACATAATCTGCCTATTATTGCCCGCGATATTCCGGTGTTCCGCGAGGTAGCAGGCAGTGCGGCAAGTTACTTTCTAGGTACTACAGGTCATGTTTTATTTAAAAAAATACAAGAGTTTATTCATTCTAACAACTTCGAAAAAACAACCTATAGCAAAACATGGCTCACTTGGAATGATAGCTCTAAGAATCTTAAAAAATTATTGACTAATAAAAAAGGTACAAAAAAAGTCACAGTAGTCAGAGAGAAAACTTTAAAAGAAGCATATATTTTAGCGTCTAAAAATATTGAAATGAAAGATGCAAACAGAAACTACTTGTCAATAAAAAACCACTACAAAAAACTCTTGAAAGATAAAAAACTAAAAGAAAAGTATAAATCTATTAAAAAAAATAATAAAAACCTGAATAAATGTTTAAATAACAATAATGAATTACTAGCTGAAGAACAAAAAAAAACCATCATTGTGCAGGATGAGCTTATACAATCTAAAGAAACTATTAATCAGCTAAGAAACTCTATTTTGATAAAAGACAGTTTGATTGATTCATTAAAATCAGAAATATCTGATAAAAATATGACTATAGAGCAGCTAAATTTTATTAAAGTAAATTCTGAAAAAGATTTTAATATAGCTCAATCTAAACTATCAACCGAACAAGAACGTCTAGGGGCCATTACAACCAGTACGTCTTGGCGCATTACTTACCCTGTTCGTTTATGTGTGCGCACGCTGCGCCAAGGAATTTCAATACTAATTAAAGCATTGCAGAAAATATTTGTAAAAAACAAAAAATAACTATGTTTAATTAGTTAGAATTCTTGCGAAATTTTCTGCTAGAAAGAGTTTGAACCTCATGTAGCCTCAGTATTAATAAAACATTTAGGCCACATATGGTTCAAAAGAGCGAATATAGCTTTCACGCAAATCTTTTTTGCACTAACTTTTAAGCCAGCACGCAAACCTATAGTTCTTTTACAAGCAGCGCTCCAAATATTTTTTCACAAGAGTTTGCATTTGCATACTTTATTGACTTTAGAGAGTAATTTCGATAACAGTCTTCTGATGATGCGATTTTTATAATTGCTTCAGATATTGATACTGGTTCGGGATTGCAGGTTAATACTACGTCTCTAATGCCATCGAATATTTCTGCATTACTTACAATTAACGGTAAGCCCACTGATAAGCAATCCGATGCGGTTGCACTGCCCCCCTCATTACTTTGCTCATAGGGCAAAACAGCTATATCTGCTTCTTTAAGATTCTCAAGTATAGTTGTTTGCTCTTTAAATTCAGTATAAAACGTTACATGTTTTTTTAATTTTAGTCGTTTGACTTCCGCCTTGCACTCTTTTAACTCAAAAAGCGAATCATCACTTGGGTACAGTGCACATTGAATAGTTAAATGTGCTTTTGGAAACTTATTCAAAACATAAGGAATAGCGTTTATCAAAAACCTGACACCTTTATGCCTTCTCATAAACCCGGTAGTAATAATATTTAACGCTTCGTTATCAAAGTTTTTGTTGGCTATGTCCTTAGGTACTACATTAGCCACTCGATCAATACCTAGAGGAATGTAATCTAAAACAATACCACTCTCCTGTGCAGCTGCCACCTCGGTGAGTCGGTGTGAAAAAAGTATCACACCCATGTTATTCAGCTTTCTAAATATATCGATACTTGTATTAGAGAAGTTATGCACAATCACAGTAACCCTCACGTCTAGTTTTTTAACTACACTTACAAATCTTAAAAGCTCTTCTGAAGAAAAGAAACCAAAGTGATACTGGATAATTAAGTTATCAACCTGCCACTCTATAATTTTATTTAATGCACTCTCGTCTATTCTACTGCTAGACCAAGTTATATTGTCAAAATACCACGCCTTTGCTGATTCAATTTTTAATTCTGACAAATCAGGAGTTTCATTAGAGGAGTTAGCATAGAGTAAATAATTAGATATTCCACAATCTTGATATGTTTGGATTATTTTTCTAGTATACTCACCGATCCCACATTTCAACCCTAATGTACTTAAATGTGCTACTCGTATTTCTCGATCCTTTTCCTTGTAACTATCATTTATAATAATCTTACCTTTTTCCAAAAAATAAGAATTTCTAATCAATATCCCTAATTTCGGAGAGAGTTTCTCCCATGAAAAATCTTTTATTACTAACCTGCGATTCTCTAAACCTGTTTCAATAAACTTTACTTTATTTTTCAAAATAACAGATAACTCATTAGTGAAATCTGATCTGTTAAATATATATAAGCCACCTTTGCTGATTTCAGAAATACCTCTAGCACCAACTGTTGTAGAAACGACAGGTAATCCAGCTGACATGAAGTCAAACATTTTTATATTTGTTCCTGATCCCAACGTCATTGGATTTAAGGCAAAGTCACTCGCACTAAGCCACTGGTTTCTTTCATGGTCCTCAACAAAACCTACAGCAACGACATTCTTAGGTGTTTTTTTAGGCAAACAGTTGCAAACACCACCTACGATTACAAATGTTATCTCTGGAAGAGTACCTGCTAGCTTTTCAACTATATATAATGCGGCCTCAACATTAGGTTTATACTCACTGCCAATAAAAAAACCTAAAAAACTATTTTGAGCGATATTTAAAGCCACTCTTGCAGTTTTTTTCTCATAATCACTTACTGGTTTTATAACATCAGAGAAAACACCATTTGGCATAATTTTAATTTTATTTTCACTCAAACTGTATCTTTCTATAAACCTTTCTTTATCTTCTTTAGAGCACGCTAAAATCATGTTTGCGTATTTGCTAACATCCTCTTCAGCTTTAACTACTTGACTAAGAACTTCAACTTCATAAGGGTTATTCAAGTCCAGTAATTGCCCACGCAAATCGGCCTCAACATTCTGAGAGTCATAAACTACAACTTTACCGCCTAAGCAAGATTTAGGTATTAGTGGATAAACCCAAGGGTGCGAAAAAACGACTACATCTGCCCAAGCAACAGCTTCTAGGGTTTCTTGTATATACTCTGGCGACAGATGGGCTTGCTGTCCAAACAACATATCAATAACCGTCTTACCACCTGCTTTTACTGCCGCTTGCTCTGCGAGAGCATGATGCTCCGCACTTAATGGCACAGTTATTTCTTCAAAATTTTTGCTTATATTGTGTCTGCGATATTTTTCCCCTGGCCAGTCATAGGTACCAACATAGCGTGCTTCTATGCCATCACCAAGCGCGTGATACAAGCCAAGCAATCTTAAACGACCACCACCCACTGCCGGAGTAATAGGCTGCATATCTAAAACGGCAACTTTTAGCCTGGGTATACTTTGTGATTCTATTTCTGTAGATCCAGTATTTAATAATTTTTCAGCTACATTTTCCCAGGTTATATTACGAACTCGCTCTAATCCTCTTAACCCCATATTTAGGCTATTTTCACGCTCACTCCAAATCAACTCAAAAGCTTCACAAACAGATTGAGCAGTTGGTTCACATACCAACCCAGTGAGCCCGTGTTCTACAAATTCCGTAGGCTCACCAGAATCTGCACAGGTAATTACAGGCTTACCCGCAGTAAATGCTTCGATTGTTATATATCCATAGTCTTCACGCACAGGCAAAAATGGAACTGCCAATGCTTCTGAATAAAGCTTCTTTAATTCATCATCGTCTACTCGACCTATAAACTTAATTCGAGGATCATTGCCTGCAAGATTTCTTAAGTCATCTTCAGCCTCGCCATTACCGGAAATAATGAGCTGCATTGGTAATTTAGATTGCTTAATTGCTTGAATTGCTAAATCAACACGCTTCCAACTATGTAAACGCCCTGGCATAAAAAAGTAGTCACCCTGAACTCCGGAATCAATACCTTCAATATCAATTGCTGGATAAAGAACCTCAGCTGTATAATTGTTCCATCGTTGTAATCTTTTTGAAACTTCATTGCCTATCGAAAAAATATTTTTTGCTGTAGAAAAAGCAATATTATCTTTCTCAATAATCCATTTCTGCTGATTTTTTATTTCTTGATTGGCCAAAGGAAATACATGATCAAACATATCGTAAAAAACACGAACAGTGTGAACCAAATATATAATATGATTTTTATGTTTAACCATATAGCTTGGTGCTTTAGTAGAAATGACTAAATCATAGTCATTTAGATCTAATTTTTCGAAATATGCATATGCGTCTTGTATGCCTTCAAACGTAGACTCATCTACTAAAACATCTACCAAGGTGACCGCACATCCCTTGCTTTGTAACGACTTTACAAGTCCGCTATAGAACCTCTCTGCCCCACCCGTGACGCCAGAACTTGACTTAGTCGTTAATACAGCCACTTTTTTAACTGTGTTAATACCAGTGAAAATATCAGAGTACTCGATATTTTCACACAACTGGAGGTCTCCAGTGTTTTTAGCAAGACACCTATTATTATAAAAATTTCTTAGATGCATATAAGCAAAAGGAAATTTACTAATTATTAACTTAGCAAATTTTTTCAAAAAATCAATAGAAAATATAAATTTTAAAAATCCAACCAAAATAAACCTAGATACATTTCTAAAAAAACTTAAAACCAATCCGCAGCTCTTTATAAAACTATTAACCAGAAATCTTAATGGGCTAGTTATTTTCCAAGAACTGCTATTCTTAAAACTATTTAGCTCATCTATTATTTTAATTTTCTCATCAATTAATTTTGAGTTAACACTAATAAAATTAATTATCTCGCTATCTTTTCTCGCCAACAACAACTCTAGTTCTTCTATTCTGCTTTCCCATTGACTTTTTTTTGTTTCAAAATTTTCTTGAGTGAATGTTTTTTCAAAATCAAATTCATTTATTTTTTTATTTTTATTACTCACTACCTAGCCACCTTTCTTATTGTTTATTTTAATATAATTATAACACGTTGCAGCTATCGTTCAGAAATAATGCAGCATACACTTCACATGCCTATCAGCACACACCTACGTCAGGAACCACTTCACAACATACGCACACAGCATTACAAAACTATAATTCTTCATTACGAAGAAAAGCCCAAAAAGTTAGCTCTACTACAATCGAAAGCCCAGTCTATGCACAACTCATATTAGATGCCAGACGATACTAGCGTTGAACCATTAATTTTTTATCGTCATTTAGCTGACAATCCATAGTGGATTTAGATATTAGCTCTAAAAACCACTGCCTTTCTCAACACTGAAAGGCTAGTATGGCTGTAGAGTTACACTATAAAAATATAATAAGGAACACCTCTTGAACCAGCGTCCCCTTGTTGTAGACCTTGACGGAACTTTATTGCGCTCCGACCTCTTACTTGAGACGAGCATAGCTTTTATCCGTCAGCAGCCATTCCAGCTTTACAAGCCTTTCCAATGGCTTTCTCATGGCAAAGCAACTCTTAAAGAGGGATTGGCACAAGCTGTGGATTTTGATGTGAGCGTACTGCCTTATGACCCAGAGGTGATTGCATTTATCGAGCAAGAAAGAGCCCAGGGCCGTGAGATTATTTTAGCCACAGCCAGCCATTCCAGCCTTGCCAAGCAAGTTGCCGAACACTTAGGCTTATTCGATGATGTAATCGCCAGCAATGGCACACTCAATCTTGCTGCAGAAAACAAACGTGATTGTTTAATCGAACGTTACGGCGAGCAAGGTTTTGACTATATGGGTAACTCCACGGACGACCTCTGTGTGTGGCAAGTTGCTCAACAAGCCCTTCTGGTCAATGCCCCGAGTCAGGTCGAGCAGCGTGCTAAAGCTCATGGCAATGTGGTTGAAGTGATACATAGCAACCCTTCAAATTGGAAAACTTGGCTCAAATCGATGCGCCTGCATCAATGGCTGAAAAACGCGCTTATTTTTGTGCCATTGCTAGCAGCACACCAACTGTTCAGATTTGATGTTTTTTTAGACCTCGCTGATGACCGCCACCATGCTAGCAAGCGCAACCGCCCATTTGCCTCAGGCAAGCTGTCTATCCGTGATGGTTTAATTGCTTTTCCATTACTCCTAGTTAGTGCGTTTGTGCTGGCAATTTGTTTTCTACCTTGGCCATTTGTTGGCGCGCTAGCAGGCTACTACGCATTAACTCTAGCCTATTCGTTGTTCTTAAAGCGTTATATGGCGGTCGATGTTATTGCTTTAGCAATGCTCTATACCATGCGCATTATTGCCGGTGCCGCAGCCCTAGCACTGCCTCTAACCTTCTGGATTTTAGCTTTCTCGATGTTTATCTTTTTGAGCTTAGCGTTGGTCAAGCGCTATGCCGAATTACTCGAAGCGCGCAACAAAGGTGAGCATGAACAAACCCGAGGTCGAGGCTACTACCCTGTAGATTTAGAAATGATTTCATCACTCGGCGCTGCGTCTGGTTATTTATCAGTGATGGTTTTAGCCCTATATATCTA
>SMEQ01000524.1_pt1 | contig 11422 bp, 11 predicted proteins | sample 2456281 | NCBI WGS metagenome assembly SMEQ01 (sample SAMN10132596, study PRJNA489261) | soil metagenome | isolation source: day1 antibiotic-loamy sand soil ammended with raw manure from dairy cow... | place: USA | collected 2015-04-01 | reverse complement strand
ATTATTGCGGTAATAAGTCATGCTGAGAGCTTCAGCATGCTCTAAGCTCACCACCGCCCCGGTGCTGTCCTCCTGCACTTGAAATTTACCCATGGAAACGGCATGTTTCCAATAGTCTTCAGCGTTAAACTCTTCACTGGGCATATGCAAATAACTGCTAAAGGGTACCTCTTTTTGCAGCTGCATATAGGCAGCCACTTGAGCCACTAGCTCGTCTTTCGTGAGCGTTTCCCGTTCAGCGCTTAACAAGCACAACGCAGTTAAATTGATGCTATTAACCGCGGCCCCTTCATTTATTCGACGCATTAATAATTCAGCTAGCTTATTTACTGCGGGTGTTAGCCAACGCGGCCGGGCAGGTTCTTCTGTACCTGAAGTAACAAAGTCCCGCCAATTGGGCGCGGCTTGATCAAGGTAATCCGATAAACGTATGGGCTGGCCAAAAGTAACAAAACCGGTGCCAAAATTACGTAATTTGCGCAAAATACCAAACACTTGAAAAAAAGATTCTTTTTCTTTGTTCTTGCCACGCAGCTCACTATGGTAAGTGTTTACTTCCATAACGTGTTCATAGCCTACATACACAGGGACAAAGCTAATAGGCCGATTAATGCCTCGCAATTGACCTTGTAAAGTCATGGCTAACATTCCAGTTTTGGGCGGTAACAAACGCCCAGTACGGCTACGACCACCTTCTATAAAGTATTCAATGGCATAGCCCTTTTGGAACAATCGGCCTAAATATTCGCGGAATACCACACCGTACAATTTATTGCCTCGGAAGCTGCGACGAATAAAGAAAGCACCACCGCGGCGGAATATGGGCCCCATTGGAAAGAAGTTTAAGTTTACGCCCGCCGCTATATGTGGCGGCACTAAACCTTCTTTATAAATAATATAACTCAGCAATAAATAGTCCATATGACTACGGTGACAGGGCACATAAATAATTTCATGCCCTTGTTGCGCTAATTTACGTACTTCTTCACTATTTTTTACTGAAATACCACGGTAAATTTTGGTCCATAGCCAACTAAAAAATCGGTCACCAAAGCGAATTAAACCATCGCGATAATCTGCTGCGATTTCCTGCAAGTAATCGCGGGCCACCTGTTCAGCTTTGGCTTCAGTAATATTTTTCGCTTTAGCTTCATCTGTAATGGCTTTACGTACCGCAGGCAAACGCAATAATTCAGTAATAATCTCTTCCCGGCCACTTAATTTAGGCCCTGCAACTGCATAACGTAAACGCGCAAAGTGCGTGCGTGCAACGCGCAATAATTTATGTGCTAAGTCGCTATCATTACGCTCACTATCGGCCATAATGCGCAAGCTCACTGGCTGCGATATTCGCACTAAAATATCACGCCCGGAAAACAGCACCAGTAAAAACTTTTTCCATTTACCTGGCACTTCAATGTCCGCCACCATGGTGCGACCGGCTCGTCGATCTTTACCTGGCTCTCGACCCCAAAATAACGCTATTGGATGCATCACGACGTTCAGCGAAGGGTTGTCTTTATGTAAAGCGAGCAATTTCGTGAAGGGCTCAATGGGGTCATATTCTAGGCGTTTGCGCTTGTCTTCTATATATAAAACACGGGGAAACTCTTTACCATTGACTAAAAAAGACGACGTGGGGTCGGGCAAGTTAAGCTCTTCTGTGGCCCGCTGCGCAATAATTAAATCAGAGTCCGACGGCGCCCGCATAACATATACCACATGGTCAGGCGCAGACGCCTTAGTGTCGTGGTCATCGGCGATACCCTTAAAGCGAGTAAGCCAACCTAACGGCCAACGTAATAAATGGTAAACCCAAGAAGTATTGTTCATGAATAGTCCAAGCAATAGTCAAAGCAAATACAGCTTATAAATGCATATAGAGATTTGATGATGATACCACTTCATTGGTTCCTTGTGTTACGTGCAATATGTTCGCCCTGCTATTTATTGTGTTTTTATTGCACAGTTGCTTGCATAGTTCCAAACACTGTATATACTGACAGCATACTGTACAGAAAAACAGGTGATGTTATGCGTCCATTAACACCAAGACAAACCGAAGTTTTAGAACTTGTTCGTGCCCATATTGAAGCCACTGGCATGCCCCCAACCCGCGCTGAAATTGCGAACCAACTTGGGTTTCGGTCTCCAAACGCTGCTGAAGAACATTTAAAAGCTTTAGCAAAAAAAGGGGCCATTGAAATGGTACCTGGCACCTCTCGGGGTATTCGAATACTCAATGAAGAAAAACCCGAAGAGTTCGAAGGCCTACCGTTGATTGGCCGAGTAGCCGCAGGTGAACCAATTTTGGCTCAAGAGCATGTGGAAGCACATTATAAAGTTGATCAAAACATGTTTAGCCCACATGCCGACTTTTTATTACGCGTATCCGGCATGAGCATGAAAGACATTGGCATTCTCGACGGCGACTTACTTGCCGTACATAAAACACAAGAGGTGCGTAACGGCCAAGTTGTTGTTGCGCGCGTTGAAGACGAAGTAACAGTAAAGCGTTTTGAGCGCAAAGGCAGTGTTGTTTTACTTCACCCTGAAAACGAAGAGTTTTCAATTATTCGGGTCGATTTAGAATATCAACCGCTCAGTATTGAAGGTTTAGCTGTCGGCGTCATTCGTAATGGAGGTTTGCAATGAAACATTCAATGCTAAATAAGCGTCCGGGGCACCCGGGTTTATGGGGCCATGAATCGGTTGAATCAACAACCAATACAAGTGCACTCAATACCGATCAATTATGGGCTACTCTAAGTAGCATGCGCCATCAAGATAACCAATGGGTAACCCTCATAGGTAGACCATCAGCAGAGTTCCTGAGCCAGCTTGCTAGTGTGGGTATTAATAAAGAGCGTATTCGCTGCATTATCCCAAGCTCCAAAGAGTCAGCGGTTTGGGCTGCTGAACAAGCATTGTTATTAAATAATAGTCAGCTCGTTATTGCTTGGCTTGGCAACTGTAGTCCGCGTGAACAAAAACGCCTACAACTCGTAGCCCGTAACAGTAAAAGCATTAATTTTGTATTCACTACACCTATCCAAAATCCCCCACTCCACTAACCCTTTGTAGGTGTTTTTTAGGGGCTGTTGTAAAACAGCCCCTTTTTTCTTCTAATATTTGGTGCTACGTTGAGCTAGCTAATAAATAAGCAAGTGGTTTTTATGGCTACCTAAAAAGTAAAATGTTTGGCTATATATAAAAAGATGACTATTTTTATTAAACAGCAACGAGTAACGACAAAGGGTTAAGCAAGAGCTTCGATTTCAGGGGAAAGCCGTTCCTGTTCTTGCTGGCCTCTTTGTTCTTTTGACCATGCATACCATCCCCGTGGTGTGCTCAGGTGAAAAGAATAAGAGGAGAAGTCGAGTGAAAGTAAATCCGAAATACCTGTTCGGGGCAATGGCTGCTGTTCTATACACTCCCAGTGTATTTGCGAACAAAGAAATTCGTCTCAACATGACTCCCGGCATAAGTGACATGAGCCAAAAGGTTTATGACCTTCATATGCTAGTGTTCTATATTTGTGTGGTGGTAGCCGTTGGTGTTTTTAGTGTGATGTTGGTATCGATTATTCGACACCGCAAATCACTAGGACGCAAACCAGCGACCTTCCATGAAAACATTAAAGTTGAAATTGTCTGGACCATTATTCCCTTCCTTATTTTAATTGGTATGGCTGTCCCTGCCACCATTACTTTACTTGAACTCGATAACACCGACGATTCCGAGTTAAGTATTGTAGTTACAGGTTCTCAATGGCGATGGCACTATAACTACCTGGATTACGACGTTCAGTTCCAAAGCATTTTGGCAACGCCGAACGAACAAATATATGGGCGACTCCCTAAAGGTGAAAACTACTTACATGAGGTTGATCGCCCCCTGGTATTACCCACCAATAAGAAAGTGCGTTTTTTAATTACCTCTGAAGATGTTATTCACTCCTGGTGGGTACCTGAATTCGCCATTAAACGCGACGCCAACCCCGGTTACATTAATGAGTCGTGGACCAATATTAAAGAGCCCGGTATTTACCGGGGTTTTTGTGCCGAGTTATGCGGCCAAGGCCACGCCTTTATGCCTATTGTGGTCATTGCCAAAGATCCTGCCGATTTCGAGGTGTGGGTACGCGCGGAAGAACAACGGCTAGCGGCTGAAGCCAAACAGGAATATGAGCTATTGGCTATGGAAATGCCAAAGGAAGAGCTTATGGAGCTTGGTCGAAACATTTACCTTTCTCAATGTGCCGCATGCCACCAGCCCAATGGGCAAGGTATTCCTGGCGTATTCCCGCGGTTAGCGGGCGAAGGTATTTCGGTTGGTGACAAACAAGCACATATAAACATTGTCGTGAATGGGTCGTCTGGAACGGCTATGCAGTCGTTCAAAAGTTCGCTGAGCATGAGTGAATTAGCCGCAGTTATTACCTACGAGCGCAACGCTTGGGGCAATGACACCGGTGATATTGTGCAAGCGGCAGACATTTTTAATTTCATTCAGGGCGATGAATAAGGGGACTGGTCTATGAGTACTGTACTTGCCAAAACAAAAGATGCGCAAGTTGAGCATCACCATAGCAAGCCAACAGGTATAAAACGTTGGTTATTCACCACCAACCATAAAGACATTGGTACGCTTTACTTATGGTTTAGCTTCCTCATGTTTATGGTCGGCGGAAGTTTCGCCATGGTGATCCGCCTTGAGTTATTCCAACCTGGCATGCAGATTATTGAGCCGCACTTTTTTAACCAAATGACAACCATGCATGGCGTCGTCATGGTGTTCGGTGCTGTCATGCCAGCTTTCGTAGGTTTAGCCAACTGGATGCTACCGTTAATGATAGGCGCTCCGGATATGGCGCTACCACGTATGAATAACTGGAGTTTTTGGATTCTGCCCGTGGCTTTTATCATTATGTTGTCGTCGATGTTTATGCCCGGTGGCGGTCCAGCATTTGGGTGGACCTTCTATGCGCCACTTTCTACAACCTATAGCACCGACTCCACTGCTTTATTTGTGTTTTCTATGCATATCATGGGTATGTCATCGATCATGGGTGCCATTAACGTGATCGTGACGGTAGTAAATATGCGCGCACCTGGCATGGGTTACATGAAAATGCCTATGTTTGCTTGGACCTGGCTTATTTCTGCTTTTTTACTTATTTCAGTTATGCCCGTACTTGCTGGCGTAGTCACCATGGTACTCACCGATAAGTTTTTCGGAACCAGCTTCTTCAGTGCTGCTGGCGGTGGCGACCCGGTGCTATTCCAACACTTGTTTTGGTTTTTTGGCCACCCTGAAGTGTACATAATGATATTACCGTCCTTCGGTATTATTTCAGCCATTATTCCAGCCTTTGCACGTAAACCACTCTTTGGTTATTCATCGATGGTATACGCCACGGCGTCTATCGCAGGATTATCCTTCTTAGTATGGGCGCACCATATGTTCACCACCGGTATGCCAACCTTTGCTCTGCTATTTTTCATGTATATGACCATGTTAATAGCCGTGCCCACTGGGGTGAAAGTCTTCAATTGGATAACCACTATGTGGCGTGGGTCTATGACCTTTGAAACCCCTATGTTGTTTGCCATTGCTTTCGTTGTGTTGTTTACCATTGGTGGTTTATCAGGAATTATGCTCGGGGTCACGCCCGTCGACTATCAATATCACGACACCTACTTTGTTATTGCTCACTTCCATTATGTACTCGTAACTGGCGCTGTCTTTTCAATTATGGCAGCCGCCTATTACTGGGTACCTAAGTGGTCGGGTGTCATGTACGACGAAGGCTTAGGCAAGTTGCATTTTTGGTGTTCGCTTGTTTCGGTCAATATTTTATTCTTCCCAATGCATTTTGTTGGCTTAGCGGGTATGCCTCGGCGCTATCCTGACTATGCGTTACAGTTTGCAGACTTAAACGCCATTATTAGTGTGGGTGGCTTTTTGTTTGGGCTTTCACAGCTTATTTTCTTAGTGGTAATGGTTAAATGCGCTATGAAAAAAGGTCCCCCTGCACCAGCAAAACCTTGGGAAGGCGCAGAAGGCTTAGAATGGACAGTGCCTTCACCGGCGCCTTATCACACCTTCGAGACCCCACCAGAGGTAAAATAAATGACGGACAAAAAGCAACAGGCTGAAGACAACTCGGGCATGATCACAAAGCTTTTGGCGGCAGTGGTAATAATGTTCGCCTTTGGCTTTGCGCTAGTGCCGTTATATGAAAAGTTTTGTGAACTCACTGGCTTTAATGGTCGTACAGAGAACACTGCCGCCATGACCATTGAGGGTATGGTCATTGACACCTCACGAACGATAACCGTGGAGTTTACTACCCGTACTGACCGAGGTGCTCCATGGTCGTTTCGACCAGAAGTGAGCTCTATCACTATGCATCCTGGTGAACTCAAACAAGTTAATTTCATTGTTGAAAATCACACCAATCAAAATCGTATGGCGCAAGCATTACCTTCTGTTTCACCTGGCAAAGCCTCGCTTTACCTGAACAAAACTGAATGTTTTTGTTTTGAACAGCAGCCACTCGCTGCAAGAGAAACAGCCGTTATGCCCATGCGATTTTATTTAGACCCAGACATACCAGAAAGTATTCATCGGCTGACACTGTCTTATGTCATGTTCGACATTACCAATCAGGTTAAGGACGTGGCAACAACCGCGGGCCGTTCAGAATAGGGGAAAATCATGAGTACAGAACCACAATTAAACGAACCAAAGTACTATGTACCCGACCAGAGTATTTGGCCTATTATTGGCGCTTTGGCGCTTGGTTTAATGGCTTTTGGCGCGGCACACTTTACTATTGAATCATCCAAACAACAGGCTGGCTTTGGCCATTATGTACTTGGCGCTGGCATTTTTGTGTTATTTATAATGCTGGTTGGCTGGTTCCGCGACCAAATTCGAGAGTCTCGAGCGGGCATGCATAATTTACAACTAAACCGCTCTTATAAATTCGGCATGCTGTGGTTTATTTTTTCCGAAGTGATGTTTTTTGGCGCATTCTTTGGAGCACTTTTCTATGCTCGAATGATCGCCGTGCCTTGGTTAGGCGGTGCCAGTAATAATGCTATGACTGCACAGCTACTTTGGCCCACCTTTGAAGCTATTTGGCCGCTAACACTTACCCCAGGTGGCACTGAAACCAAGGCCATGGGGTGGTTTGGCTTACCGCTACTCAACACCATGCTGCTCGTAACATCATCCGTTAGCCTCCATTTTGCCCATATTGCTTTGGAAGCCGGTAACCGCAGTCGACTTAAGCTTTGGCTTATTATTACTGTAGTACTGGGGGTTACTTTCTTGTTTTTCCAAGGCTACGAATATGTACATGCTTATCGTGACTTAGGCTTAACTCTTGCCTCGGGCGTATACGGCAATACCTTCTTTCTACTCACTGGGTTTCATGGTGTGCACGTGACTTTAGGCGCGCTCATGCTATTTATTATGACCCTACGGGTATTTGCTGGGCACTTCGATAAAGACAACCAGTTTGCCTTCATGGGAGCGGTTTGGTATTGGCATTTTGTAGACGTTGTTTGGGTATGTCTGTTTGTGTTTGTTTATGTCCTATAAGCAAAAAGCGCCGCTTTAACACGGCGCTTTTTGCAGCTAGTACGGTCGAGGGTTGGGCTCGAGTACACCCGAGCTCAATGCAATGATGATAATAATTAATATCACGGCCGAAAATAGTACTCGACGGCCAATATAATGAGTCATCGAAGGTGCATTGGGATCATTTCTCAAACCCGCAAAAAGCGCTCGAAACAGATTCACAATGACATAGAGCAGAAGTGCAACAAGAAGCACTTTTAAAATAATAGTTAGCACGGCTCGTCCTTAAAGGTAGTTATGACAGTTTTTAGTGTCGGTTCATATGAATTTAGGCTCAACCCGCTTGCCTTGTTAGTTACTGTGCTCGCGATTGCGCTGATGATCAAGCTTGGATTTTGGCAACTTAGCCGTGGTGCCGAAAAACAGGCTTTGGTTGATCAACATGTGGCTGCTATGGCACAAGGGGCAAAACCTTTTCATGCCGACCAATTAACAGTACTCGCAACCCAACCAAGCCAAATGGTTAGCTGGCGAGCTGAGCTCCATACTCAAGATTACTTTTTAATTGAAAACAAAATATATGCAGGCCAAGTTGGCTATGAAGTGGTGGCTTTGGCCACTATTCCAGGTAGCCATAAATACGTTCCTGTCAACCTTGGTTGGGTGCCCGCTGCCGCTGAGCGGGACCAATTACCAAGCGTGACTATTCCTAGTCAGCCCGTACAACTTGCCGGCCAAATCTACATTCCTGAACCGCCTTTTTTATTGGCTAAACAACAACCTGAATTAATCTGGCCAATACGCTTGTTATACCCCGAATTAAACGTCATGTCCGCTATCAGTGGCTACCCCATGACGCCATTTATGGTGCGATTAGATAACTCTGCTGAATTTGGCTATGTACGCGATTGGCCAGTCGTCATCATGACACCCGAGAAACACTATGCTTATGCACTTCAATGGTTTGGGCTAGCCTTTGCAGCAGTCATTGTTTTTATTGTAGCGACTGGTAAACGAACCAAACCTAATAACAACACACCGAAGGAAGTCATTTAATGTCGCCAACCCAACAGAAAAATAGCAGTCGGCGCACGCTACTTATTGTGGCCGCAGTTTTTATTTTACCGCTTATTGCCGCGAAACTAGTGTTGATGTTGCATTGGTATCAAACCGCCGCCACCAATAAAGGCCAACTCATCGACCCTCCTATTAGCATAAGTAGTGTCGATAATGCAGCGCTTCCTGACACCTGGCGCATTGGTGTATTGGTTTCCAATTCCTGTGCTACAGCCTGTGAACATGGGTTGTATGTTGTCAATCAGTCGTACCATGCACTTGGTCGGTTACAAAATAGAGTGAGCCCAATTGCTATTCAAGACGACTCACCTGGTGTGGCTATTGATTTTTTACCGGCCAACGCAAAATTACAGGTTTTTTTACTACCTCATTCCTTTGAACAATTAGCACAATTTCCTCTGGGTAGTCTTTTTATTATGGACCCGATGGGCAACGTTATGCTGTGGTATGAAGGCAGTGATGACCGTGAGCACATGATCATGCAAGCTCGCGACTTGTTGAGTGACTTGAAAAAAATGCTTAAATTGTCACGAGTAGGATAAGGAACGCATATGCTAAAGTTACTTCGTGCAGCTTTATTACTCGTCATTGTCGTTATTATGTTGGGCGCATACACTCGCCTAACCGACGCAGGCCTGGGTTGCCCCGACTGGCCTGGCTGCTATGGATTTATTAAACCACCCGTTTCTGAGCAAAGTATACAAAGTGCTAGTCAAAGCTTTCCCCATGCTCCCATTGACCATGGCAAAGCTTGGAATGAAATGATTCACCGCTATGCAGCAGGCACGCTAGGATTGCTTATTTTCAGCATGATCATGATTGCGATACGTAGAAAGAAAGGTAGTCCGAAGCACCCCATTCAACAACAGCCGTTTAAGTTACACTTGGTCCTTGGTGCGCTTATTCTGTTACAAGCAGCACTTGGCATGTGGACCGTAACCATGATGCTGCAGCCAGCTATTGTTATGGGCCATTTACTCGGCGGTTTTGCTACTTTTGCGCTGCTGCTGTTGCTGTACTTAAGAGAAACACACTGGTTACCACCGCAGGCCGACGCTAACCTTGCTAAGCTATTGCCGCTAGCGGTTGTGGTACTGACTTTACTGGTGCTACAAATTGCTTTAGGCGGTTGGGTAGCTGCTAACTATGCCGCTTTAGCTTGCACCGACTTACCCATTTGCCAAGGTAACTGGCTTGAGCGTATTGAATTAGCCGGAGCCTTTAGCTTAAGCGACGCAGCCACTTACGAATTTGGTACTCATTCCTACAACGAGCGACTAACCATTCATGTGTTTCATCGCTTTGGGGCTATCGCCCTATTAATCGCCATGTCAGTACTTATTACAAGGCTTTGGCGGCAGGCTACAAGCCACTGGTTTAAAACTATTACTACGCTATTAAGCTTACTACTGGTTGTTCAAATTTCACTTGGTATTCTGAATGTACTACTTAGTTTGCCTTTGCACGTGGCCGTTGCCCACAACGCCATTGGTGCCCTACTGCTGGCAACCATGGTGGCCCTTACCTATGCTTTAACACACTACTTTAGAAATTCAGGTGCAACACAAAACGGTTTAAGCAGCACTATTGCTGATAATGACACCAAGGAGTCGCAACATGGCTAAATCAATAGCACTCACACAACGCGCAACTTGGCGCGATTACTTAGAACTAACCAAGCCCCGGGTAGTGGCATTACTATTACTTACCGCCGTGGTTGGCATGTGTTTAGCAACGCCAACCTGGGTGCCATGGGACATTTTCATTCCTGCCCTAGTTGGTATTGGGTTAATGTCGGGCTCGGCAGCGGCTATTAATCATTTAGTCGACCGCCATATTGACGCACGCATGGCACGCACCCTACGCCGCCCTTTGCCTAGTGGCACGTTAACACCACAAAAAGTGCTTACCTTTACTGTGGTAATTGGTGTGTTGGGTTTCATTATTTTAGACGTGTTTGTAAATCGGCTAACGGCCCTACTTACCTTGGCTAGCTTAGTGGGCTATGCCTTTATTTATACTATGTATTTAAAGCGCGCCACACCGCAAAATATTGTTATTGGTGGTTTAGCCGGTGCGGCGCCCCCGTTGCTAGGTTGGACAGCGGTAACCGGCGAATTACATTCGTACCCACTGTTATTGGTTATGATTGTGTTTGCTTGGACCCCACCGCATTTTTGGGCTTTAGCAGTACATCGTGCTAAAGACTACGAACGCGCTGAAATTCCCATGTTACCTGTAACCCATGGCGTTGATTTTACCAAAACCTGTATTTTGCTTTATACCGTTCTGCTTACAGCTATTTGCATGCTGCCTTATTTAGTAGGCATGAGTGGTATACTTTATTTGCTTGGCGTAACGGCATTAAACGGTGGGTTTCTTTACTATGCATTGAAACTAAAGTACCGGCCCAATAAATTCACCGCCTACAATATGTTTAAGTACTCTATTTGGCACTTAATGCTGCTGTTTCTTCTTCTGCTTGTTGATCACTATAGGTTTTAACTATGAGAATTGTGTATGTGTTGGGGTTAGCTGCTGTTGCTGTACTGGGCGCGTTATTTTTTAGCATGGTCCGCTCAGCCCCACCAAGTTTAGAAGCAGCCCGCATTTACGACACGCCTAGACCGGTGGCTGAATTTAGCTTAGAAAGCACCGCCGGTGAAATGGCTACGCCCGCTTCATTAAAAGGGCAATGGACCTTTTTGTTTACCGGCTATACCTACTGCCCTGACATTTGCCCAACCACCAT
>SMEQ01000523.1_pt1 | contig 11426 bp, 8 predicted proteins | sample 2456281 | NCBI WGS metagenome assembly SMEQ01 (sample SAMN10132596, study PRJNA489261) | soil metagenome | isolation source: day1 antibiotic-loamy sand soil ammended with raw manure from dairy cow... | place: USA | collected 2015-04-01 | reverse complement strand
GGCTTCAGCGATTTTTCTAATGTGTTCAGGTGTCGATCCGCAACAACCACCAATAATATTCACTAGGCCAGCTTGAGCAAATTCAAGTAAAATTTCGGCCATTTCTTCGGGTGTTTGGTCGTATTCACCAAAGGCATTGGGCAAGCCGGCGTTAAAGTGTCCGCTAAAATAGCATTCAGCCACTTTGGCTAATTCCTCAATGAAGGGCCGTATTTCAGAGAAGCGACGACCACAGTTACTGCCGACAATTAAAGGTTTGGCATGCGCTATAGCATTCCAGAAAGCCTCTGGGCTTTGACCGGATAATACACGTCCACTTTTATCAGGGAAGGTTACTGAGATCATTAAGGGTAGTTCATAGCCTTGTTTCTCAAACACACCTTGAATGGCATAAATAGCGGCTTTGGCGTTGAGCGTATCGAAAATAGTTTCGATTAATAAGATATCGGCGCCGCCTTCTATTAAGCCTTCAGCAGCCTCGGTATAGGCGACCACCAAATCATCAAAATAGATGTTACGAAATCCCGGGTTGTTGACATCCGGTGAAATAGAAGCAGTACGTGGAGTAGGGCCAACAACACCAGCGACATAACGGGGTTTGCTAGGATCTTTAGCGGTATATTGATCGGCAACTTCGCGTGCGATTTTTGCCGAGACAACATTTAGCTCGCGAGCCAAACTGCCTAGTTTATAATCATCCTGTGCGATGCTGGTTGCGTTAAAGGTGTTGGTGCTAATAATGTCTGCACCAACATGCAAAAAGTCATCATGAATTTTACGGATAATATCCGGACGGCTGAGGGAAAGTAAGTCGTTATTGCCTTTCACATCAGTGGTATAATCGGCTAGGCGCTCACCACGATAATCGGTTTCCTTTAATTCGTAGGTTTGTATCATGGTGCCCATGGCACCGTCGATAATTAGGATGCGTTCCTTGAGTGCGGCGTGTAGTTGCTGAATACGTTGTTTATGGTTGTTCATGAGCTAAGACCTAATCTATATCAAAATATTTTGATATTGTAGCAAAGCTGCTTGCTGATGACTATGAAAGCATCGTATTCTCTTCCAGTTAACGTTGTAATATTAAGCATACGATACTTTTCTGATTCGGAAACGGTGCTTTTTTGTCAATTTTAGTAAAGTTACAATTGTAATACAGTGGAAAAGGGCTCGGTTAATATTAATGGAAATTGTTCAGTTAAAAGTCTCGGTTGATGAGCTTGTGCTTGGAATGTACATTTCCAAGCTGGATAGGCCATGGCTGGAAACGCCTTTTAAGCTGCAGGGTTTTTTGCTTCGCGATGATTCGGAAATCGAAGAGTTACAAAAACACTGCAAATACGTCTATGTCGATATCGAAAAAGGTTTGGATCCGCTTCAGGCGACTAAACATGCGCAATTAAAACCCTCAACCAAGCAAAAGGAAGTTGCACCAGCAACGTATAAATTTACAGCGATTGATGTGCGCCACGACACCTATCGTGAGGCGGTAGGCTTTAGTGCTGAAGCCAAAGAAGTGAATGTATTGCAGGCCGATATTGATAAGGCGATGACTGCGGTTACACAGCAAATCAGCAGTGGCAAGAGCTTTGATCAAGCATCCGTCAAGGGTGCCGCGAATAATATTGTTAGCAGCGTTATTCGTAATCCTGATGTTTTGTCGTGGTTAACCCGCGTACGTTTATCTGATGATTATCTGCATCACCATTCTATACGCTGTGCAATTTGGGCGGCGTTATTGGGGCGTTATATTGGTTTGCGTCGTTATGATATGGAAGTAATGACACAAGCTATGCTACTAAAAGATATTGGTAAAACGCGTTTGCCGGACGACATCTTAGGCAGAGATGAGCGTGAGCTTAACTCAGCCCAACGCGCCATTTACCGTAAGCACGTAGCTATTAGTGTGCAGTTACTCAAACAGGTTTCTGGCTTAAACCCCAAAACCTTGCCAATTATTGCCGCGCACCGTGAGCGCTATGATGGTTCAGGCTATCCGCGCCGATTAAAAGGGGATGAGATACCTCAATTAGCGATTATAGCAGGGCTTGCTACCCATTATGATGAGCTAACAAATCCACGTGATGTGCGTATGGCCTTGTCGCCCTCGGCTGCGGTGAATAGTATGTACGAGGCGCGAAATACTTTGTTTCAGGAAGATGTGGTCGCCGAATTTATCCAGTCGTTGGGTATCTATCCTGCAGGCTCTATTGTTGAGTTAAATACCGGTGAACTGGCGGTGGTTGTAGAGCAATATGCAGAAAGACGTTTAAGGCCGCGCATTGTAATCGTTACTGATGCGAATAAAGCGCCGATTGTTGATTTGCGCTCTTTGGATTTACTCGAAGAAGCGTTGGCACCGCAAGAAAGTAAAAATCTAGATCCAAAATCCAAGCGAGCCTCGCTTCCTTTGGTGTATATCGTGCGTGATTTGCCGCAGGAAGAGTATCCGCTGGATTTAATGAAAGTGAAGGAAAAACTATTTACACCCAATAAAAAACTATTTGGTTTCTTTAACTTCAAGCTGTAAGTGGTATCCTTTAGCCCGCATTTTTTGACTTATTGATAAAGCGATATTGTGTCATTATCGATGAGTCGCTATCGTACACACTTTACGTTGAGCATTTTATTTTTGGAGCCTATTTAAATGATAGAAGGCAGTATTGTTGCACTGGTTACACCGATGCTCGATGATGGTCAGATTGATTGGAACACTTTAGATAGCTTAGTTGCTTGGCATATACAGGAAGGTACAAAAGGCATCGTCGCAGTGGGTACAACGGGCGAGTCAGCCACCCTGAATGTGAGTGAGCATTGTGCGGTTATTAAGCGTGTCGTTGAGCAAGCCAATAAAAAAATTCCAGTAATTGCCGGTACAGGTGCTAACTCCACACAAGAGGCCATCGAACTCACGCGAAAAGCCGAGAGTGTGGGCGCAGATGCCTGCTTATTAGTTGTGCCTTATTACAATAAGCCTACGCAAGAAGGCCTTTACTGGCATTATCGAACCATCGCTGAAGCCGTCGATATTCCTCAGATTTTATATAATGTGCCTAGCCGTACCGCTTGCGATATGTTGCCAGAAACGGTTATTCGCTTAGCTGAAGTTGATAATATCATCGGTGTTAAAGAAGCCAGTGCAGTTATCGATCGCGCCAAGCAAATTCGCGCCGCTTGTGGTGATGATTTCTATATCTGGTCGGGTGATGATGGCAGCTTTTTATCGCTAATGGAGGCAGGGGCTAACGGCAATATTTCAGTGACTGCGAATGTTGCACCTAAAGCAATGGCGGAAATCTGTGAGCTTGCACTAGCCAATAAATTTGATCAGGCGCATGACTTAAATGCCAATTTACAAGGCTTACACAAACACCTATTTTGTGAGGCTAACCCTATCCCGGTGAAATGGGCTTTGTATGAAATGGGGCTTATACAGCAAGGCATTCGTCTACCTCTAACGCGGCTATCAGAAGAGAAAAGACCGCAGCTCAAGCAAGTGCTCAAGCAAGCGGGGCTGTTATAAACTAATGATGTTACGTATTATTGTATTAAGCTTGGTTGTGCTGATGACGGGGTGCACCTATTTAGCGGGCGATCAAGGCGTTTTTCGTGATAGAAAATACGATTACCGGCATGCAGAAGAAGGCAAGCGTATCGAAGTGCCAAGCAATATGGATAGCCAGCGAATTGTTGATCACTATCCAGTTCCGCCGATTAGCCCCCACGCCGATCAAGAGCTTATCAAAGACTTGCCTTTACCCACCGGTATGCTGGTTGATGTCGATGAAAGAGTGCGCTTGCAGCGCTTAGGTGATAGAGAGTGGATCTTGGTGCAAGTGTCGCCTAGTCAGCTTTGGCCAAGACTTAAAGCCTATATAGAGCCCAATGGCTTACAGTTTTTATTGGAAGATGGTGCGCGCGGTGTATTGGTGGTGACCTCTAGCGAAGGCTTTTATCGTTTTCAGATGCAGCAAGGCTTTCAGCATAACAACGCTGAGTTAGCGGTACGTTTTTCAACTGACGTGGGTATCATTAAATCGTGGCCTGAAAGTGCACAGGACAGCGAAAAGGAATCAGCATTATTAAGTAAGCTGGCTTATTATTTTGCCGATGCTGAGCAACCTACTTATTCCTTCGCGGCGCATAATATCAGCACTGAACAACGCTTGCTGATGGACTTTGATGCGCAAGGTAATCGTTACTTGCTGCTAAAGTCTGACTTTCTTCGCGTCAAAGCTAGCCTAGAAAGAGCTTTGGAGAAGGGCGACTATACCCAGCAAGATACGGAAGATCACAATAGCTTGCTAGTACAGTTTACGCCACAAACAGCGAAAACATTAAAGCTTGGTTTTTGGCGTCGCTTATTTAGGATAAAGCCTAAGCCTTTTGATGATAACGTAGAATATGCGGGCCATATCTACCGCTTTAGCATACAGACAAATGGTCAGGCACAGAAAATACAAATTGAACGTGTCGACAAAAGTCAACAAACTGATAAGCAACTGCAAAAAGAACTCAACCAACAGTTGGTACGTATAAAGGGGTTGCTAATTTAGTGCGTTTTTGTTGTTTAGGTAGTGGCAGCAAAGGAAATGCAAGCTTAGTCTCTTATAAAAATACCTTGCTAATGGTCGATTGTGGTTTTAGTATGCGTGAGGTTTTTTCGCGCCTAGAGGATGCACAGTGCGCGCCAGAGCAATTAACAGCGCTGCTTGTTACGCACGAGCATGCTGACCATATCAGCGGCGTTGCAGTATTGGCTAGGAAGCTCTCACTGCCTGTTTATGCCACTCGTGGCACGGCTAAAACAGGTAAGCTAGACTCGGTAGCTGATGTACGCTGGATTTCTCTGGATGAAGAGTTTCAGATAGGTGATATTAGTATTATGCCTGTTGCAGTGCCGCACGATGCGCATGAGCCTTGTCAGTATGTTTTCTCAGCGGCGGGGCGTCAGCTAGGTATCATCACGGATCTAGGTTCCATATCAGAACATGTGCAGCAAGCTTTCAATGATTGTCATGCTTTACTGCTGGAAGCGAACCATGATGCCGAGATGCTTTGGCAGGGCGCTTATCCTGAGAGTCTAAAGAGGCGGGTAGCAAGCGATTGGGGGCATCTAAACAATCAACAAGCAGAAGACTTCCTTCATAATATCAATCAAGAAAAATTAACAACCTTGGTCTTAGGCCATATAAGCGAAAAAAATAACTGTTTAACCCGTGTTAAACAACATTTTCAGCAATTTGCACAGCCACAACGTCAAGTGACTTATGCAACGCAAGATAGCGGTTTTGACTGGTTAGATGTGTAACTAGTAAAGAGGATAAGTGATGATAGAGAAAATACTAAAGTACAATCAGCTGTGGTCTCAGGTACAAAAGCTGTCCGATGAGACCTACTTTCGTCACCTACGTGATGGTCAATCACCAGAGTATTTGTGGATAGGTTGTTCTGATAGCCGTGTGCCGGCAGAAACCTTACTAGGCTTGCAGCCAGGTCAGTTATTTGTTCACCGTAATGTAGCTAACATCATAAAAACCGATGACGATAACAGCATGTCGGTTTTGCAATACGCAGTGGATGTATTAAAAGTGCGCCATGTCATCATATGCGGGCACTCCGAGTGTGGCGGTATCGGTGCTGCGCTGGATGGTGATGTCAGTTCTTATATTCAAAACTGGTTAGAAGATGTTAGGCAGCTCGCTTTAGATTGCACGGATCCTATTTTTTTGGATGCTGAAAAGGCACAGAAAAAAGAGATGCTCACAGAAATGAATGTGAAGATGCAGGTGAGAAATCTAGCTAAAGATGATGTTATATTGAACGCTTGGAAAAGAGGCCATAATGTCGCTATTCATGGCTGGGTGTTTAATATTGGGCAAGGCTTGATTAAAGACTTAGAAGTTAGTGTTAGCGGTTGTTTATAAAGTTATAAGTCGTTTTATCAAAGCATCAAATCTTGTAAAGCAGAGCTGTGCACTAGGATATGAATAAGGATTATTATCTGCTAGAGCAGGACCAGCGATTACAGCTCCACCCTAAGGATAAAAAAAAGGGTGGGGCTGTATTTATCGATCTTCTTCACCTCTATAACGGTTATCAACGCGAGCAAATTGGCATACGTCAAGATATTGCCAAGGCGGTAGGCTGTAAACCGGATTATCGCCCACGTGTGCTTGATGCTACGGCAGGGTTGATATCAGATGCTAGCTTACTGGCTTATCTTGGCTGTAAGCTTGATTTGATCGAACAGAGCGATACCGTCTATATGCTTTTAGAGGATGCGCTTAAGCAAATCCCTCGCGATAATCCTATGCGTGCCAATCTGCACTTATTAGCTCAGCAAAATGCCATCGATTATATGCAGGCGAACCCGCATAAATATGATGCTGTCTATCTAGATCCTATGTTTCCTGAACGTCAGAAATCCGCGAAGGTGAAAAAGGCCATGCAATATTTACATGATATTGTAGGTATAGCCGCTGAGGATGAAGAGGCGCGTTTGTTGCAAGCTGCATTGGTCTGTGCAGAAAAGCGTGTCGTGGTGAAACGGCCAAGGTTAGCCCCTTTGTTGGCAGGGCAGAAACCACACTTTCAAATAACGGGTAAGGCTATTCGTTTTGATATCTATCAAAACGCATTAATAAAATAACATTCAGTCAATATAAGATATAAAAAAACCGCGATAAACGCGGTTTTTTTATTAGAAGCTATACTTGAAGTGGAGTGTAACGTTATCTCTATCTTGGGTCAGCATTTGGAAGATGTCATCGGTATCACCAAAAAAGGCGTTAACACCAAAGCCTAACTCAACTCCGGATAGGTGAGAGAAAGTTAAGCCAGTAGCAAACTGTGCCTGACCATCTCTGTAGCCACTGTTAAACATAGCGCCATACACACCCCAGTTTAAATAAACCGGCACCATAATATCCCAGCCAGTAAATACGTTATGGTATTCCAGTGACCAAAACACACTTGCACCAATACCATTCGGGGTGTTTTGTACCGCTAAACGATTGGGGTTAGTATTGTCACGCCCGCTAGTATCAAATTCAAGTGCGCCAGGTACATGCCAAACTAAAACTTCAGCAACCAAGGTGGAAAAATCCCATAAATTGGTTCCCCATAGGTTCAGCGGCTCAAAAACTTGCAGCATATTCACATGCCAGTTAATTAGTTTGAAGCGCTTTGGCGTGCGGGGTACGTCAGCAAGCAACATGGGCGTGTTTTCACGGTAGGTGATTTCTGTAGCCACGTTGGCGCTACCAACAATCGTACTATAGGTGCCGCCGAGTAAATGAACGTTGTCGGCGTACTGTATACGGTAGTTAATGGAGCGGATTTCGGTGTCGTTACTAAAACCAAGAGGTCTAAGTGCAAAGCCTGCAGCAGCTTGTGCAATAGCGGTCATTGCAGTGCTTCCTAGGGGGTTGCTACCTATTTGTCCTGAAATTGTGCTCATCAAATTAACAATAGGGTCGGCTGGGTCGTCGCCAAATATTTTGTTAGGATTTTTAACCATGTCAGCGGTTATTTGGCCAATAGTACCTGAGTCTTCAGGTAGTGCGCTTAAGAATAAAAGTAGCGCATTGATTTGCTTCATACTTAGCTGATAATCAAGGTCGCTAATTCCTTTAAAGCCGCCACGGTCTCTTAATGATTGATTGCCTGCACGTAAAGAGCCGCAGTCGGATGGATCGCCACCTGTGCCATTATAACAATCAGGGTCTCCTACATAGACAAGAAGGTCGATAACCGATGCCATCTCTTCGATAGCATCAATTGGTAATATAAAGTTAGGGATTTTTTCGTGATAGTTTACATAGTACAAGCCTAATTCATCACCGTTATCCAAAAAGAATTTTACAGCCAAGCCGAACTGACCTTTATCGCCGGGCTCATCGACACGCACCTTATGTGGGATTAAGCCTTGGCAACGCTGCATTTCAATTGGGCCTGATGTTTGGTCACAGGTTGTGGGTATGAAAGTTACCAAGTTATCTAAATCTCGAGCATATCGCGCATTGTAGACGCCAGGCTGTGATTCAAGCCAAGCATCGGCTGTGGCTTTATCTGTAAAGTTGTCTGCTAAGTAGTTGTTCAAGCGACCTTTTTTTATGCCGTTATTGGCATAGACTAGATCGTTGGCTTTTAAATCCTTGCCCAATATCTGGTCTTCTGTGCCGGAGACAAACGTAAAGTTTTCACCGCCTGAGCCTATAGAGTCAAATTCGCTAAAGAATGTGCCTGCAGGATCTAGGTTCACAGGGTTCCATTCTAGCTGATAATAAGCTTCTAAGCTGATGCTGTCAGTAATGTCGGTTTGCAAGTAGATGGCCGCATTAGGTAGAAACATCTCCTTAATCTCAAGGCCAGGCTGGTTCCGCGCATGTGCATCAACGTGGCCTGTTGCCATAGAGATACCGCCACCGGATAGCATAGCTTCACCCCAGCTGATTACTTGTCGCCCAAGGCGTAAAGAAAAATCATGCTCAAAAAGTGTAAACTTACCGTACCAAAAGAGGTCTAACAAGCGGTGTCCAGATTCTGAGAAGCCGCGGGCTGCAGGAGAGAACTCGCCGTAGCTTGAGCTATTGCCGCCGCCGTAACCAAAAACGGGGTTGGAGTTGTTTTCTGCCCAGCCCTTTTGGTTCATGTCGGTTTTTTGGCCGTAACGGAAATCTTGCCAGGTTTTACCGCGGACAAAAACACCCCACTCACCAAAGTTAAAGTCGGCCTCACTTAATATACTAATGCGCTGAGAGGTGAAACCTCGAGCGAAGTTGTTATTACCATCGTTACTGTTAATAACAAAAGCGTTATCAATAAGCCCAGGTAGGCTATCCATTTGGCCGCTTAAACCATTCGAGCCTTCAGAGATTCGCTTGTTTCTTTTCTCTACTCGATATTGGACCCCCGCAGTGAATACAGTGTCCCATTCCAATCTGAAATTCTCAAATTGGAAAGTGGCGGCATTAACGCCCATGGGTAAGCAAAAAAATGAAAATAATGCGATGGAGCTGAGTTTTTTTATATTTGGCACGGCCTTGGCTTCCAACTACTATCTTATTGTTATGGATATGCTAGTAAATAGCATGACTGGCTCATATTGCAAAAACGATGAACGAAAAGCAATAATTAATTCTGTGAAGTTTAACAGAAAACTAATTCTAATGCCTTAGTCCTTAAAATTAAAGCACTTATTGCTTGCTCAGTGTTTGTAAGAAAGCACTGGCTGCTCTTGAGAGTATGCGTGATTGGTGGCGTAAAAAGCCTAGGTTTCTACTCGGCAGGCGAATGCTGTGCTCTAGGATCAAGCTTTGCAGTTGTTTATTGAGCATGCTGCGTGGTAAGACAGTCCAGCCTAAGCCTATGCTGGTCATCATACGTATGGTTTCTAAGTTATTGGTTTCTATATAGTGGTTGATATCGACGCCGTGCTGAGTAAATAGCTGCTGTATGAGTTGGCCAGTATAGCTATTGAAGCTGGGGAGTATGGCTGGGTGTAGGCTGAGCTCTTGCAAAGATAAGTGTTTTTGCTGCTGTTGCTTAGCTAGAGGGTGCTTGCCGGAGACAACAATCTGCAATGGGTCTGTCCATATGCTTTGCATATGCATTTTAGTTGGCGTAGTGGCTGGGAGTGTGATTAGTGCGATCTCGAGTTGGTCATTTTGAATTAATTCGCTGGCCTCTTCGGAGGTAATAAACTGTATTTGTAAGTGCACTTGCGGGAAGGTGTCAGTAAATAGCTTGAGGTAGGGCGGTAGCCTGTGTAGGCCGATATGGTGGCTGATGCCGATTTTTAGGTTGCCGGCAATGTGCTCTTGGGTGTTTTGTATGGCAATTTGACAGTCGTTCATGGCGGCAATTAGCTTTCTGGCGTGTTGCAAGAAAACGACGCCGGCACTTGTTAGTTGTACTTCTTTGTTGCTGCGTAATAGGAGTTCACTGCCTAGCTGCTTTTCTAAATTGGCAATGCGTTTAGAGATGGCGGGCTGTGTTATGTGCAATTTTTCTGCGGCTTTCGAGAAGGAGCCTAGCTCGGCGGTTAAGATAAAGCTTTCAATGGAGGTTCTATCCATGTGCATTCCAATAAGTTATCAAGATTATAAAAATAATGAATTTGTTTTATGTGAGCGAAAATCATACACTGCTCACAATGAAAGATACAGTCAGTGCTTAATAGAAGAGGGCGCGTAATGGTCAAGAAAACCTTGTACGATAAATTGTGGGACAGCCATGTGGTGAAGACACGTGAAGATGGCACCGCATTAATTTATATCGATAGACAGTTAATTCACGAAGTGACATCGCCTCAGGCTTTTGCGGGTTTGCGCCTAGCTAATCGACCTTTATGGCGACCGGATGCCAACCTTGCAACTCCCGATCATAATGTCCCAACCACCACGAAAGAGCGTCAAGAAGGTGTGGAAGGTATCGCTGATCCGGTTTCAAGAATTCAAGTACAAACTTTAGATGATAATTGTCGCGAATATGATGTTGTACAGTTTGCGATTAACGATTTGCGACAAGGTATTGTGCATGTGGTCGGCCCAGAGCAGGGTGCCACATTGCCCGGTATGACCGTAGTTTGCGGCGATTCCCACACATCGACGCATGGCGCTTTAGGTGCATTAGCGCATGGTATAGGCACCTCCGAAGTTGAGCATGTCATGGCGACGCAATGCTTAATTCAAAAGAAAATGAAGAATATGTTGGTTCGCGTTGATGGCCAGTTATCGCCAGGTGTTACCGCGAAAGATGTTGTATTGGCTATTATTGCCGAAATCGGTACCGCCGGCGGTACCGGTTATGCCATTGAGTTTGGTGGTGACGTTATTCGCAGCTTGTCTGTTGAGGGGCGAATGACGGTCTGTAATATGTCGATTGAGGCTGGTGCGCGTGCGGGTATGGTCGCAGTTGATGAGAAGACCATTGACTATGTCAAAGGTCGTCCATTCTCACCCAAGGGTGAGCAGTGGGAGCAAGCAGTTGCCGCATGGCAAGATTTAAAGTCCGATGAGGGCGCGGTATTTGATCGTGTGGTTGTTTTGCAGGGTGAAGATATTAAGCCGCAAGTCAGTTGGGGAACGTCGCCGGAAATGGTTGCGCCAATTGATGGCGTCGTACCTAACCCAGACGATGAACAAGACCCAATTAAGCGTATCGATAGAGCTCGCGCTCTAGAATATATGGGGCTGAGAGCAGGGCAGCGAATTACGGATATTTATTTGGATAAGGTTTTTATTGGTTCTTGTACCAATAGCCGTATTGAAGATTTGCGTGCAGCCGCTGCCGTGGTTAAGGGTAAGAAAGTTGCTGATAATATCCAGTTGGCCATGGTTGTGCCGGGCTCAGGTTTGGTACAGCAGCAAGCCGAAGAAGAAGGTTTGCATACGATTTTTACCGATGCTGGATTTGAGTGG
>SMEQ01000522.1_pt1 | contig 11449 bp, 6 predicted proteins | sample 2456281 | NCBI WGS metagenome assembly SMEQ01 (sample SAMN10132596, study PRJNA489261) | soil metagenome | isolation source: day1 antibiotic-loamy sand soil ammended with raw manure from dairy cow... | place: USA | collected 2015-04-01 | reverse complement strand
CAACGTTCTGAAGCAAGCGAAACGGGACTAGAAGTGGATCGCAGGATTATGGAAATCAACTACTTTGGCAACATCGCTTTGACAAAGGCCATACTTCCACACTTCATCCAACAACAATCGGGACATTTTATTATTACTTCCAGCATCGCCGGAAAATTTGGATTCTATTTGCGTTCTGCATACAGCGCCTCCAAACACGCATTGCATGGTTTTTACGAAAGTCTGGCACTGGAAGAAGCAAAAAACAACATCAACGTGACAATTACTTGTCCTGGAAAAATCAACACACCGATTTCCACCAATGCCCTAACTCGAAGTGGAGAAAAGCACGGGGTGATGGACCACAATCAAGCAACCGGAATGTCTGCTGAGAAATGCGTTGCCATTTTACTCCAAGCGGTCGAAAAGAAAAAACGAGAAGTTTTGATTGGGAACAAAGAAATTTTAGCCGTTTATTTGAAGCGCTTTTTACCGATGAGTTTGTTTTGGAAAATCATTAAAAACCAAAAAGCAACCTAAAGCACATTCTTCTTGATTTTGAAATCCGCAAGAAAACACTTGAATATGGATGTTTTAAATCGCAACATGGCCACTTGACAAATAGATAACTTGAAAACATTTAACTAAAAACTATAAAATGTTTCCTTTAGACACCGTCATTTAGCTCTTTTTATTTGTAGTTTTACGAGAAAGAAATAAGACGCTCTCACATAGATGACTCAACTCAAAAAAACAATTTATTTTTTGCTCTTCATCATTCCAATCGGGATCTTGATGGGCTCCTATACAAAACCAATCATATACAACCATGTAAGCCCTGACTTTCTATCCGATGGAGAGAATTGGGCGAACAAAAACATGATGGGCTTAACCCTGGAAGAAAAAATCGCTCAATTATTCATGGTCGCGACGTGGCCAGAAAAGAATGAAAAACACCAAGCTGAAATTGAAAAATTAATCCGCGAACAAAAAATCGGTGGATTGATTTATTTTCAGGGAGATCGAGAAAATACAAAAACATCCATTATTCGCATGCAAAAAGCGAGTAAAACGCCGCTATTGATTGGCATGGATGCCGAATGGGGCGTTGCCATGAGGTTGAAGAATGAAGAACGATTTCCATATGCATATACCCTGGGAACGGCAAATGATTTGGAGCTGACCAAGAAAATTGGAGCCATGATGGCAGAAGAATGTCGCGACATGGGGATTCACATCAATTTCGCTCCAGTTGCAGATGTGAACAGCAATCCCAATAATCCGGTAATTGGTTTCCGTTCTTTCGGAGAAAACCCAAAAGAAGTATCCAAACAAATCGCGAGTTTTGTGGAAGGTATGGAACGAAACGGAACCATGACCAGCATCAAACATTTCCCAGGACACGGAGATACGGACAAAGATTCTCATTACGAATTACCCACTGTTTCACATACCATCAAACAATTTAACACCACCGATTTTAAACCGTTTGTAGCTGGGATAAAAGCAGGTACAAGTTCAGTAATGGTGGGCCATTTAAATGTTCCTGCCTTGGATAGTTCTGGTACACCAAGTTCACTGTCTAAAAAAGTGATTCAACACTACTTGAAAGATTCTCTTGGATTTAAAGGACTGGTCATCAGCGATGCACTCAACATGAAGGCGATTGCTGATCAATACGGTAAAACGGAAGCAGTGGTGAAAGCGTTTGAAGCAGGTTGTGATATATTGCTATACCCCGAAAGTGTTGAAGAGTCCATCCGAGCCATAGCCGCTAAAGTACGCAACGGAGAAATCTCAGAAAAAGAAGTAAGCCAACGCTGCAGCAAAGTGATGATGGCTAAATTTCATGCTTACTTTCCAAGCAAGCCTCTTCAGAAATTCACAAGTGGCGAGGTAGATTGGGCGAAAAAGCAAGTTTTTGAAAAAGCATTGACCGTTATTCAAAATGAAAATCAAATTCTCCCGTTAAGTACCGCTTCAAAAAAGACTGCGATTGTCAGTATTGGCTCCAACGATCTTCCGTTCAAGGAAATGGTAAGTAACTTTACCACCGTTACTAATTTTCGATTCAACACCGCCGAAGAGGCCATGGTGAAAATGGAAAAAAGACTAAGCGATTTTGACGTCGTAATCACCGCTCTTCATCCTAGTACCGTGAGAAGTGTAAATAATTACGGCATGTCTGAATGTTGGCAAGATTGGTTGGAAATGATACCTAGCAAAACAAAAAGCGTGGTGGTTTTATTTGGAAATCCAACAGCTTTGGCCTATTGGGAAGGAATCAAAACACAAGACGCGGTAGTTTTTGCATACGAAAATCATCCGTTCGCACAAGACCGTGCGGCACAATTGCTTTTTGGAGCGATTGGTGCTAGTGGCAAAATGAACTTTAGAATTTCTCCCTATTTGCATACGGGCAAAGGCTTGCAGTTAAAGTCGATCAACATTTTAAAACATTCGCAACCGGAAGAACTCGGAATCAGCTCTAAAAAACTTTCTGAAATTGATGCTTTGGTTGAAAAAAGCATTCAAGCTGGTGCTTTTCCCGGCTGTCAAGTTTTTGTGGCAATAGAAGGTAAAATCATTTACAACAAAAGCTTTGGCACCAAGACGTATAACAATGTGGATACGGTTCGAAACAACGACGTGTATGACATCGCATCGATTTCGAAGATTGTGGGTTCAACTGCTGCATTGATGCGCTTGCAATCAGAGGGTAAATTCTCCCTCAACAAAAAACTAAACGACTACATTCCTGAAGTGACCAGCGGAACACCTTATTCAGATGTAAAACTAAAAGACATGCTCGCACATCAAGCTGGATTTGCTTCTTGGATTCCCTTTTACAAAAAAACAATTGTGGATGGAAAACTCAATCCTGAATTGTATTCAAGCGAGAAAAAAGAAGGTTTTCAAACCTTAGTAGCAGAAAACATTTGGATTAAAGATTCGTATGTGGATAGTATCTATGCCCAAATATTGGCTACTAAAATCGGCGTAAAAAAATACTTATATTCTGATTTAGGATATTATTTTGTGAAGAAAATTGTGGAAAAAGAAGCCCAAAAATCATTGGACTCCTTCCTCTACTCTTCTTTATACCAACCAATGGGGTTGCGAAACATTCGTTTCAATCCTTTGAATTACTTTCCATACCAACGCATTGTACCATCCGAGAATGACATGATTTTCAGAAAACAAATTGTCCAAGGCTATGTTCACGATCCTGGTGCGGCCATGATTGGTGGTGTTGGTGGTCATGCAGGAATATTTGCCAATGCAATCGATTTAGGCGCGATGATGCAACTCTTTTTGAATGACGGAAATTATGCGAATCATCAATACATTGATCCAAAAATAATTCACGAATATACCAAGGCACAAAACCCGGGTAATCGTCGCGGCGCAGGTTTTGACAGACCTGTCGTTGGGAATGGAGGTCCAACCTGCAACTTAGTTTCGCAAAAAAGTTATGGTCACTCTGGATTTACAGGAACATTGGCCTGGGCAGATCCTACGTATCAAGTCAATTACGTATTTTTGTCCAACCGCGTTTATCCAAGTTCAGAAAACTGGAAAATTGTCAAAATGAACATTCGTTCTGAGATTCAAAGAATTATTTACGAGTCGATTCGGAAATAAAATCAAAAACATCGATAGAGAAAAAACAACATGAAAATAGGAATCGTATTATATCCCACATTTGGTGGTAGTGGCGTCGTAGCTACTGAACTTGGAAAAGCATTGGCTGAAAAAGGCCACGAAGTTCACTTTATCACCTACTCCCAACCTGTACGACTGGGGAGTTTTAGAGAGAACATTTTCTATCATGAAGTTTCGCTATCCGATTATCCACTGTTCGAATTTCAACCCTATGAGACTTTATTGGCATCTAAAATGGTGGATGTGGTCAAATACGAAAAACTCGATCTATTGCATGTGCATTACGCCATTCCCCATGCTTCTGCTGCCTACATGGCCCAACAGATTTTGAAATCTCAAAACATTGAAATTCCATTCATTACCACACTTCATGGTACCGACATCACCTTGGTGGGAAGAGATCCTTCATTTGAGCCGGTGATTACCTTTTGTTTAAATCAATCCAATGCGGTCACAGCTGTTTCTCAAAGTTTGAAAGACGAAACTTATCAACATTTTGACACCGAGCGCGCGATTCACGTCATTCCCAATTTCATTGAGGCATACGATGAATTACCCGTGTTAAACTTGGAGAAAAGAAGACGTTATGCGTTGGATGAAGAGCCAATTATCACACACATCTCCAATTTTAGAAAAGTAAAAAGAATGGAAGACGTGGTTGAAATATTTGCAAAAATCAATCAAGAAATCCCTTGTAAACTTTTACTTGCAGGAGATGGCCCCGAACGTCCGGTTGCTGAAAAATTAGCTCGTGACCTAAAGGTTTGTGATCGCGTGATCTTTGTTGGAAAAGTACGAGATACAGGTCATGTACTGGAAATGAGCGACCTATTTCTTCTTCCTTCTGAAACAGAAAGTTTCGGTTTGGCAGCTTTAGAAGCCATGGCCGTCGGAGTTCCAGTGATTTCTTCCAATACCGGCGGTATTCCTGAGGTAAACATCCACGGTTTTTCTGGATACTTGTCAGATGTTGGTGACATCGACTCCATGGCCAAAAATGCACTCTCTATTTTAAAAGACAAGGATAATTTGCTTAAATTTAGAAAAAACGCCTTGGAACGTTCAAAGGAGTTCAAATTAGAAACGATTTTGTCCATGTACGAAAAAGTGTACGAAGCCGTTCTGAATGAATGTGCCGAGGTAGGAAAAAGAATCTATGAGTAACGCAAAAGAAATTGGTTTTTACGGCTCCATTTTGAGACTTCGATGTCCAAAATGTAGACAAGAAACCATGTTTAAGAAAAAAGGATTATTCGTTTACCGAAAACCACTAGACATGCATGAAAAGTGCAGCCATTGCGGTCAAAAGTATGAAATCGAACCCGGATTTTGGCTGGGTGCTTTATGGACCAGTTATCCCTTGGTAGTTCTGATTGAAACTCCCTTTATCTTTTATGCAATATCGAAGCCTGAAATTAGTTTAACCTCGATGTTCGTCTTGATGATTGCGATTTTTATGGTTTTATTTCCAGCCATTACCCGTTTAGGAAGATCGATTTGGGCACATGTTTTTATTAAATACAATCCGAATTAAAAATACGCTTCCATCCATTTGATTACGGGAACAAGGTAGATTATTTTATCCTTCATTCTCAATTCGTCTTGCTGATTTTTTGTAACGATGAAACCTTCGTCCATCAAGAAATAATTCATCGCTTCGAGCAAACCCTTGACCTCCCGATCTTGGTTGTCTAGATGAACTTCTTCGCAAACTTGTATTAACATTTTGCATTTTTTCTTTTCAAAAACGACGAAATCACATTCTGAATTTTCCCGGAAATAAAAAAGCACAAATTGCTTTTGTCGTAAAAATAAATAGACAAAATTTTCAAAAAGTCGACCTTTATCTTCTGAGAAACTGAGTGAATTCGCTTGTATCAAGCCCGTATCGATTCCATACACTTTTCGTGGATTGATGGCGATACTTTTACTCGACCAACTGAAACGATCCAAGAAAAACAAGAGATAACAATCTTCTAACCAATTCAAATAATCGGCAACGGAATTGGTAGAACCTACTGAAAATATTTTTCGCAAACTGTTAAACGTGATTTCTTTCCCCACATTGGATAAAAGATGCAAAGTGATGTTCATCAACGTTTTGGTGTTTCGGATACCATAACGCACGGCAATGTCGCGGTACACGATGTCTTTCATTAAGTTTTGTAAAACTTCGGGATTTTCACTTGCGATGTATTCCGGGAACCCACCTATTTTTAAGTATTTCTCAAAAGAGTTGATGTTGTTTTTCAACTTACTAAACGAGATAAACTCCAAATATGAAAATGGAAAAAGCTCCTGATTGATGTGTCTGCCGGTCAAGCGAGTGCCCAATTCTTTACTCAACAACGAAGCGTTGGAACCCGTTATAAATACTTTCTTTCCTTTTTCATGTAATTGACGAACGTACACTTCCCAATTCTCCACATTTTGGATTTCATCAAAGAAGTAATATTGAACCTCCTCGCCTACCAATTCGTCCAGCTTGCTGAAATCTTGCAATTCAAATTGAAATATCCGAGAATCTTCAAAGTTCAGAAATACAAACTTTTCATTGATTTGCTGGATTAACATTTTGAGCAAAGTACTTTTACCACATCGTCTGATACCACTAACAACCAACACATACGATTCCGATAAGCTGATCGCATCAAGTTCATTTCTTTCTGAATACGATTCCTTACCCAACAAGATTTTTCGTTGAACTTCGAGCGCTTTTTTTATTTCAGATTTTAAGATCATATTTCATTTAAGTACTACAAATATACAAAATTACATGATACTAAAATACAATAATGCATTTTACTAATATACACTAATGTATTTTAGTAAAACACACTATTTAAGAGTTAAAATCTTGATCACAAAAAAAGGGATTCCGAATAAACGAAATCCCTTTAGGGAAAAATATATAAGTCAATTAGATATTTTCGATAATCATTGCAGAAGCACCACCGCCTCCATTACAGATTGCCGCTCCACCGATTTTACCTTTATTTTGTTTCAACACGTTGATCAAAGTAACGATGATTCTAGAACCAGAGTTTCCAAGTGGGTGACCCAATGCAACCGCACCTCCGTTTACGTCTACTTTCTCAGGATCTAATCCTAACAATTTCGTGTTGGCCAAACCAACAACTGCAAACGCTTGGTTCAATTCCCAGAAATCAACATCTTGAACCGTCAATCCTGCTTTTTTCAAAGCAACTGGAACCGCTTTCGATGGCGCCGTTGTGAACCATTCTGGATCATGTGCAGCATCACCGTAACCAATTACTTTCGCGATCGGTTTCAAGCCGTATTTTGCAACCGCTTCAGCAGAAGCCAAAATTACTGCCGAAGCACCGTCGTTTAACGTAGATGCATTCGCAGCCGTAATCGTACCTTCTTTGTCAAAAGCTGGTCTCAATCCAGGGATTTTATCCAAGAAAACATTCGTAAACTCTTCGTCTACAGCAACGATTTTCGGATCTCCTTTACGTTGTGGAACAGCAACTGGAACCACTTCGTCATTAAATCTCCCACCTTCCCATGCTGCAGCAGCACGTTTGTAGGATGTAATGGCGAAATTATCTTGATCTTCTCTTGTGAAATTATGTTCTTTAGCACATGTTTCAGCACAATTTCCCATTGGAACTTTGTTGTAAACATCTAACAAACCATCTTTGGTAATTCCGTCCAACATTTGAATATTTCCAAATTTAGTACCGTTTCTACCATCTAGGTAATGTGGCGTTAAACTCATGTTTTCCATTCCTCCTGCAACAACGATTTCATTGTCACCTGCCAGAATGGATTGAGTTGCCAACATGATTGCTTTCATTCCAGAAGCACAAACTTTGTTGACAGTTGTACAAGGAACATCATTCGACAAACCAGCTCCAAGTGCAGCCTGACGAGCAGGAGCTTGACCAACGCCAGCTTGTAAAACATTTCCCATAAAAACTTCGTTCACTTGGTCCGCTTTCAATCCAGATCTATCCAAAGCACCTTTGATAGCGATTGCTCCCAATTGAGTTGCTGGAACGGTTGATAATCCACCCATAAACGATCCAATTGGAGTTCTAGCAGCGGAAACAATAAAAACTTCTTTATTCATAATGTTGATTTATTTACGTTTTCAATTGCAATTTGCAGTGCAAAAATACGAAAATTTGAGTAAATTTTCAAGTAACAATTGCATTCGTTTCAAAAGAAATGTTGAATTGTTATATAGCATGATGTTTCGGTTGATTTACTGTTTAAATGGGAAGTGTTCTTGTAAAAGGATTGATTTACTAAAAAAACGATTGAAAACAGTATTCTGATCTCTCAAAGTACACTTCACCTTTCTTCTAATTATTGTTTTAAACGGTGTTCAAAAAGCAAGGTTGTGAAATAAAAAAAGTGCCGCCTCAACTTGAAGCGACACTTTCATTCAATAACAATTGTAATTATTGGATGGTAAATCTATTGATACTGATTCCTTTTTCAGTTTGAATCTTCAATAAGTAAACTCCACCGCTCAAGCGAGAAGTATTCACCTCCACTTCCGTACCAGAAACGATCGGTTCTGAAAGTAATTTCCCGTTCATATCAAAAACTTGAATTCCTTTAATTTGCCCTTCTGAAACATTGATTCTCACAAAGTCTTGCGCTGGATTTGGGAAAACAACAAATTGAGTTCCTTTGTTAAGCATATCGACACCAACCTGGTTGATGTTGAAACAAGAAGAAGTTTCAAAAACATCTGAACAGCTCGTCGACGTTAAAATTACGGCATAGCTTCCATTGGATGTTGCCGTATAACTTTGACTTGTCGCACCAGAAATTGGTGAATTAGAGTCGTCGCAATCCACCCACTGATAACTTGCATTCGCTTCCGCAGCAGTCAACGTACTACCAGAAATAGAAACCGCTGTATCCAAACTTGGATTTGTTACTGTCAATACGGTTGTCACAGTAGAATCACAACCGTTTACAGATTGAAAAACATCGGTATAAGTACCAGAATCCGTGTAGGTATTTGTTCCAATCGTATAGCTATCACCGATACAAATCGTTTGTGGATTGTTAGAAACCAATGCGGGTAGAACATTTAAAAACGTGGTTACCGTACTGTCACAACCATTTACGGCTTGGAAAACATCCGTATATGTTCCCGAAGTAAGATATGTATTTCCGTTAATAGAATAACTCCCACCCACACAAACTGTTTGGTGATTATTGGACATCAATTCTGGTCTAACCGTTAAGACCGTTGTAACCGTGCTATCGCATCCTAAAGCGGTTTGCAAAACATCCGTATACGTTCCAGAAACTGTATAGGTATTTGCTCCAACGATGTAACTTTCACCTGCACAAACGGTTTGTGGATTATTCACTAAAAAAGATGGATTTACAGTTAGAAAAGTCGTCACTGTTGAATCGCAACCATTGACAGATTGTAAAAGATCCGTATACGTTCCCGCAACTGTATACGTATTTGCTCCAATAGAATAACTACCACCTTCACAAATTGTTTGCGGATTATTAGCGAAAACAGCAAGACACTCCATCTTAATTCGAATCATCGGTGTGTCGTTCGTATAATACCACGTACTTGCTGAGGACAAGTATTCAAATGAAGTGATTTTTGGAGCTGGATTTGCAGTTCCAATAACTAATCCATTCAATCCTAGCGTATTCACTGCTTTCACACACGCCAAGTAAGTTACCCCTTGGTTCAACATCAAAGGAGACGTTAAATCTACTGTTACAAATGAATTCACTTCAGCAGAAGTAAAAGTATGGACATTACTTACCGCAATTAAACTAAAAAACTCATCGTAAATCTGCACTTCAAATTGCGATCCAACTGCCGTTAAAGAGTCAATATAAACAGCAATACTCACCATGTTTTGGTTCGAATAAATATCAAATTGATTGCAAAGAATTCCATCATCGTCCGCTTGATATCTTCCGCTTAATATTCCATTGTCTTTTGCATAAACAGAATTTGTGACTTCAAAACCGTACGTGGTAGCTAGTGAATTATTTGAAAGAACCTCATCCGTTGCAGTTTCTACCGTAAATCCATTAATCAGGTATGTTGCTGTGGAACCAATTGGGGTGAAGCCTGCAGTGATCAAAAGAGTCTCCGTTCCTCCTGCCAAAATACTACTTGGCGCGGATTGTCCTGTATAACCTGCACTTGCAATGGATGCTTTAAACACAGCATCTGTTTTATCTAAAACTCCTTGGTTGGAAACAACTCCTCCAAAAGCGATTGGTGAAACTTGAACTTTAGGAATTTGATAATAAGGTATTATTTGATTATCCGATGTGCCGTTCAACGTATTTAGATTTGCAGTACCCCATAACGCTTTGTCTAATTTCAAGTCGTTTTGATACAACTCAGTCAACATCACATCGTCAATAAACCACCCGTATGTAACCCATGCATTTGGATTGGAAGCTTCGGCAGGATATGCGGTTGTCCAAGAAAACCGAACCCAAATCTGTGTGTTTCCTACAGGAATAAAGTTAGATAAATTAAGTGTTTTTAAAGTACTATTCACATAAGGTGCACCATTAACACTAGTATAAACAGGCATGTCTGAGTTATCACCCACTTTTACCCAATTCACGTTGTCAATACTTATGTACACCTCTTGGGCGTCGTTGTAACGAGCTCCATATTGCTCAAAACTCAATTCTAAATAACCGTGTGGAATGGTAACTGGCGAAGCGGTCGTCAAAGTATACGTTACCCCCAAAGCTTGTGTAGCTGGATTTAATGTTGGGTTGCCGTTGTTTACCTGTGCAAAGTTTCCACCAGAAGTTGAATTGATAACATTGACTGCCCACCAACTATTTTCAGTTGGACCGATACTCCATCCATAAGTAGCCCCTGTTTGTCCACTGTTGTTAATCGTCCATTGAGACGGGGTATTGAAGTTATTTTGCCAAACAATGTCTCCTCCACTTTTAGGAGTCAATTCATAAATTGGTGCTTGATTTCCAGTTTCTGTGGAAAATTTCTCATAGGTTCTTTGTCCAATTTGAGCATGAGCTCCAAAACTAAAAGCTCCTAAAAAGAAAAAAATAATCGTTTTTTTCATAAATATTGTGATTAAAAAGTGCTTACTCTGTAAGGTTTTCAGCTTCCCCTTTGCTCATTATCCCTCAGGCATTTGAATTGATAAAACTTTTAAATAAAAGTAATTTTACTCCGGACAAACTTTACGACTAATACAGAAGCTTGAGTAGTTTAATACAAGCCATTAGAATGGTTATTTTTAAATTGAAATTTTCAAAAAACAAGACACCGTTGGCCTTATAAAACAGTAGGTTTTTAATCGGTTTTCAAGTCCGTATTATCACTGCCAAAGATAATTTAAGTATTGCTGCTATAAAATACTCTTTTAGGAGTATTTTATAGCAGCAATACTTTGTAAAACAAAAAATTAAAAAAACAAAAAAGACAAAAAATCATACGCTAAATTAAATTCCATATTCCCATTGAAATACCTTAACTTTGTATTCTAAAATATGAATTATCTTGAAAACTTTTAAAGAGTTAGGAATTTCTGATCAATTTATCAAAGCGTTGAATGAAATCAACATTGTAGAGCCATCAGAAATTCAAATAAAATCCATTCCATTTCTGTTAAAAAACAAAAGCGATTTCATCGGTCAGGCGCAAACAGGAACGGGGAAAACGGCTGCATTCGGACTTCCATTACTTGAAAAAGTAGATGGAAACGACAACAACGTTCAGGCACTTATCTTGGCACCTACGCGTGAATTGTGTCAACAGATTGCGAAACAGTTGTTTAAATTT
>SMEQ01000521.1_pt1 | contig 11453 bp, 14 predicted proteins | sample 2456281 | NCBI WGS metagenome assembly SMEQ01 (sample SAMN10132596, study PRJNA489261) | soil metagenome | isolation source: day1 antibiotic-loamy sand soil ammended with raw manure from dairy cow... | place: USA | collected 2015-04-01 | reverse complement strand
ACATTTCGCCGTTACCCGCTGCTTCCGTTTTTATCCGCTATAACTTTAGAACACGCCCGCCCCCCATTCCACAAACATACTTTAACGTTCTAAATTGTCAATGGTAATATTGTATGAAAATGTTTGTTAATGTTTGGTAACATTTACGGACTCATATTTGATACAATCAATCTATCCGGTATAAGGATATAAAAATATGAGTTATGCCAACTTAGCCAAAAGGCAAAGGGAAATTTTACATTTTATAACAAAATATCGTTCAGACAATTTGCTGTGCTATCGGGCTATACGGGCGGAAAGGAAAATTAAATATGAAAGAAAAGAAGACAAACACAACAAAGGTAACCAATGATTATCCAATTAAAGAAGGAATAATCTCATATTCGGGATTGTTTGTTGGACTTAATAAGAAGGGAGGGATTTATGTCGGATTAAACAAGGCGGACGACACAAAGGATTTCGCGGGCGGTTTCGAAGCAATAGCCATATTAAATGATTTATTGAATGAAATTGAAGGCGTTTCAATCGAATATTCAAAGGAAGTCGCAAAAAGCGGAAATCCGTATGAATCGGCAAAAGTTGTTGATTATAAAATATAAGATTAAAGGCGGGTTAACCCCCGCCTTTTATTTATGAAAGAAGGTGCGAAATGGATATACAACGACTCAAAAGGACGGGATTAAATGTTGATTTATTTAAAACCGAATGGGAACACGCTATTAATGATATTAAGAACGCGAAACAAATTCGAAACATTGAGAAATCTAAACGCATTGTGTCAAGCGGACGAAGGTTTCGTGAATCAAAAACAAGTAAAATAAAAAGGGGGGTTTATCATGGCATTATCAAAGAAGATGAAAAACGAAATCCGTCAATCAAAGAAATATCTGATTGATTATCAAGAAGCATTAACATACACGAAGAAACAATTATCCGCAATGATTGACGCCCGCGCCCGTCGTGCAAATCAAAGGCTTCGTGAATTGGAAAAGCGCGGGCTAACGGGTTCTAATGCGTATAGATATTTAGAACGTAATGCGGGAAATATGCGTGGATTGCGTCACACGAAAGAAGGAAACATCCGTTTCGGTGTTGGCGCTTCGGGTCTGAATAAATCGCAAATGGCGTCTGTATTATCAAATATTGAAGGGTTTTTACAAGCGAAGACTTCGACCGTGTCGGGTATCAATCGACAATATAAAAAGGCATATGAATCATTTGTCGAGAATCCCAAAAATAACGCGAAAAATCTATCGTATAAAGATTATATGTCGATTATGGAATCGGATAATTTTGAATCATTTAAAAAGTCATATTATAGTGCATTTAAGGCGATGATATCAAACCAAAACAAAGCAAAGGCAAGCGACATCAAAACCATTATTGAGAATTCCGCGGGGCGAACATTAAAGGACATCGAAGAAGATTTTAAAAAAGTCGGTGGTACGGGATGGATAACCCCCGACGATGAACCATTACCATTTGATTAAGGGGATATTTTATGCGTGTACAATTAAACCGAATTGATGGAATTGAACAATTTATTAATGTACAAATTGCGGGCGTTAATCGTTTGATTGCTCAATATATATGTGATGAAAATATCGGCGTGTATAAAAAGCAAGGTAAAGAACGTTGTTTATACATTCGTGAACCAATGTTTATTGATACCGAAACAAGCCACAACCACGACGAAGAAAACCCCATCGGTTGGGTTTACCAATGGGCGTCCGTATTTAATGGTTATACGGTCGGAGGAAGAACCCCGCGACAATTGGTCGATTATTTGAAAAAATATGTTAAATTATATCAATTGTCGCCATCGCGAAAAATGGTTTGCTATATCCATAATTTATCCTATGATATCACATATTTAGCCGATTATTTAGCGGAAGAATTCGGCGAAGTAAAAATGTTAAATATCAAGGCGCATAAGGTTTTATCTTTTGAATGTGTCAATGTGGGTTTGGTCTTTAAGTGTTCTTATCTTTTATCGAACCGCGGTTTGTATGAATGGAACAAATACACCAAATCCCCCGTTGTAAAGGTTGTAAATGGAATTGATTATAATGCAATACGTTATCAAGACACCCCATTATCATATAATGATTGGTTTTATCAAATAAACGATGTTTGGTCAATGTATTATTCTTATAAGAATATGTTATTGATGTTTGACGATGACATCGTTACAATCCCACTAACAAACACGGGTTACATTCGGCGCGATGTTCGAAACGAATTTAAAAAGGACGAAAAGAACCGCAAAGACTTTTTAAAAAATCGAATCGACGCGGAATTATACCGACTATTTCGAAATGAATTCGCGGGCGGTTTATCACATGGAAACCGTCATTATATCGCGAAAATGTTAAAATGTAAAATCGGATATTATGATTATAAGTCCGACTATCCGTCACAACAACAATTAAAATATTACCCTGCGGGGGCGTTTGAATTGTATTTCAAACGCGGGGTATCGCGTAACGAAATGACATTGACGGAATTAAACAAATTATGCAAATCAAAATGTGTTTTGATGGAATTAGAATTCAAAAATTTTCATATAAAAGATGGCGTAACGTTGCCATGTTTATCGGTTGATAAATGCAATAAAGGGCGTTGTTCTTCGTTATTTTATACAATCGACGGGAAAAAGCGCGGAAATGATAATGGTAAGGTTTTACACATGGACGGCGTGACAAAGTTATCATTGTTAGAATTGGATTATCATTGGATTATGCGTCAATATACCACGGACGCAATACGAATTCACACGGTATATATTGCGGAACGCGGAAAACATCCCGTCTATGTGTTAAATGTTATCAATAAATATTTTGAAATAAAGGAAAATGCCGAAGGCGTCGAACGTGACAAATCAAAGAATAATTTGAACGCGGGTTACGGTATGGAAGCAACCGACATTGTACGAAGCGAAATAAAATTCGATATCAAGTCGCACGAATGGAAGGAAGAAAAACCCATAACGCCCGAAGACATCCAAAAATCACTTGATAAATATTACAAATCCCGCAATTCTTTCATGCAATATTTTTACGGGTGTTATGTGACAATGCATGCCCGCGCCGATATTTTATTAATGGTCGAAACCCGCATTGGATATGATAAATTTATATATTGTGATACCGACTCAATATTCTTTATATGGAATGAAATTTCCATCGAGAAAATAAAACAATATAATGATGACGTCATCGCATTAAATATAAAGATGGGTTTGGGTGTTAAAAATAAAGATGGTAATATGTCTTATTATGGTGTATTCGAAGATGAAAAGAAAGATATAATAGCATTTAAATTTTTACATTCGAAATGTTATGGATACATCGGAAAAGATGGTTTGAAAATGACGATTGCGGGCGTCCGTCAAGAATTCCGCGATTTTGATAACAAAATAATAACAATTATTGATGAATTAAAAGACGGGGAAAATATTGATGATTTTAAAGCGCTTGACGAAAAATTCCATTCGGGAACGGTCTTTCATAAGTGCGGGGGAATATCCGCGACATATAAATATTATGAACCCCGTATTATCAATATTAATGGACATTTGACGGATTGCGCCAGCGCTTGTATATTAAATCCATGTACGAAAACATTAAACGATGTTAAATGGTTAACTAAATATTACGAAGAAAGCGAGGTTGATTTACAATGTATATGTTTATAGGAAATGCAAAGAATAATGATTTTATTATAATTACTGATATCGAAGGGTTTGACATTAAAGACGGGATTTTACGTTTGTATAAAGCGGACAAACATATTCCGCTATTAATAGATGACTTTGCAAATTTCAAATTAAAATATATTGAAAAGGGGGATGAATCAATATGATAATTAAAGTTAAAATACCCGATATATTGGTAAAAATCTTCAAAGTGGGTTCGCCCAAAGATAAAGAAGCAATAGTTGAATATTTTATTGATAGTATATACGAAGCTTTATTAAAGGGGGATGACGATGGAAAAAATTAAATATATCGACGACAAAATTGAAAATGGAATATTGATTGATTGGAAAAAGGTGCGAAAACGTTGTAAATCGTTAGGTATTCCGCCCGAAGTCGTAGTGCCATTTGATTATCCGTTTGAACGTTGCCCTTTTCATATTATTTTCAATGAACGTTCGACGGGTAAGACGACCAATTGGTTATTATTAGGTATGATTTTGAATGATATGTACGGAATTGTCATTCAATATATCCGCCAAATTGTCGACCATATTCTTCCGAAAAAAGCAAAGGCTTTATTCAAGACGGTTTTGGAATATGACTATATATCAAAAATAACCGACGGGAAATATAATGCCGTCAAATATTCAAGCCGTGGTTTTTATTATATTAATACCGAAACCGAAGACGTTGCACCCGATGAATTTATACATTTATTATCAATAGACGAAGCAATGACATATAAATCGGTATATAACGCCCCGCGTGGCGATTTGATAATATTTGATGAATTTATTTCAAAATATAACCGCCCCGACGAATTTGTTGATTTTATGGACTTAATCAAAACAATAATTCGTGATAGATATTCGCCGATTATAGCGTTGTTGGCAAATACAATTGACCCGTATAATATTTATTTTAAGGAATTCGAAGTCTTTGATGATGTGAATGAAATGATTCCTGGGGAATCACGCATTGTTAAAACCGACGGCGGAACAAACATATTTTTACATTATCCGAAGGATGGCAAGGATAAAATTAAAAAAGAGCGCCACAATGCGAAATATTTCGGATTTAAAAATTCAAAATTAAATGCAATCACGGGAGCGGGTTGGTCGATTCCGAATTATCAACACGTTCCGAAGAAATGCAAAAAGTCAATGCTATGTAATAATTATTACATCGATTTCAATGGAAAATTTATTCAATTAGAAATTAGTAAAATGGATAATATTGGATTTGGTGTGATTGTTCATGAATCAAATATGACTTATGACGATTTGTTCGATGATACCATTGTTTACACCGTGGGCGATATTAACGACTATCGTTTCCGATATTGTTTCGGTCATACCGCGGGCGACAAATTTATATGGAAATTATACAAACAAAATAAATTTTACTATGCGCACAATACGTTAGGACAACAAGTCGAATCTTACGTTAAAAATGCGAAAATGTCATTAAAATAAGAAAAAAGCCCATACTTAATGTATGGGCTTTAATTTTTAAATAATAACCCCCGCTTTTAATTTAGCGACGATTGCGTTTTGTTCTTCCTTCGAACATTTCAACGTGTCACATCGCACCGATTCGACTTCGGTATATCCGCGAAGACTTGACAATATCGCCGTAATATTCGAAGGATAACCAACAAATTTTTTATAACCATTTGCCAATGATTGCATTGGTCGTTCAATTATAAAATATGGTTTTTTAACACCCATCAAACCGCCCGTTGCTGTCGCGCCCCCGCTACGGTTAATTGAAGGTTTACTTGCCATTACTGACATTGCCGATTCGGGCGCTTGTGATAACGCAAGTCCGCCACTCAAAGCGGAAATGCCCGTTTTTGCTATCGCATTATAAAGCCCCATAAAATCCCTTGATACAAGCGGTAACGTGGTTGACAAATTTCCTTCGAACGAATATAAAATCGCATTAACGCGCCCGCTGTAATCGTCACGTTGTGCAATGACAAACGCCACACACGAACCGCTTAATAAATCCGCATAATAAACAACCCTTATTGACGCGTTCATTACTTCGTCGGTTTTTAAACGAACCGTATTTATAAACGGTAAATGTAATGAAACCTGCGTGTATTGTCCATAGTCAAGCGCCGACCCGTAAAGCTTGCTTATATTAACCGACCCGCAATCAAGAACCGCATATTGATTATTAATTCGTTGCATGTCGATGTTAGTGTCCACACCACCAATTTTGACGGGTTGCACATTTCCTAATTCATACGGCGGAACGGGTGAAATACTAAGCGATACAATTAGATCCAACGGTTGTGCAAACATTTTTGTTAAATTATCCAAAAGACTATTTGACCATAACCACCGTGACAATGCGTTTAATTGTGCGATAGATGGGTTATACATTGTTAACATTCCGCTATTCGCGGCGCCTAATGTCGGCAAAGGGGGTAAACCGATGTCCGTTGATGTTAGCGCAAATGTACCATCGCCCCCGCCCGTTCCCGATGTCGTTTGGTCTTCAGGCATGTCTTCGATTTCGATTTGTTCGCCCAATGCGTTATGAATTTCCATACCACCAATCGCGAAGAATTCGTCCCATGTGTTTAATTCGCCTTGCATAGCACATTTGTAATGTGTTTCGGTAACAAGGGGTTCACCGACAGATATTTCGACGATTTCGGGTTTTAACATCGGCGTATCAAATATTCGCAATTTGTTATCGCTGTTTAACGTTCCGAACCAACAATAATAATCTGAAACGGCGTGGTGTGTGGTCGATTGTGTTGTTCCGTGAATATCGGTATATTCATAAAATGTGTAATTTTTACACGGGTTGAACGTGGTAAAATTACTTATACGACATCCCGTCGGATTTGTTCCCGATATTTCCCCGTTAAAATCGCCCGAAAAGATATAAATTCTAATCTTGTCTTGCTCAATCATGATGGGATTTATCGGGATTGAACTTGATATATCGGGGTCTGTAATATATACCGCGCCATAAATAACCGTGCCTTTAACTTTGCCAATTGTAAAAAATTTCGGGAATGTGTTTATTGTCGGCGATGGATAATCGGACGCATAAAAGACATAATCATTTTCTTCGTACCATTTCAACGACTTAAAATAATATGCCGTTTTTGGTACAATATTGAAATATGTTCTTCCGCTTGTAACGTCACCTAATTCAAGATTTCCTTGGTCACTTTCAACATATCGAGTATAACCGAAATTATAACTTGCCATTAATTTCCACCCCCTATTGCGCTTGCGATGTCTTGCAAGCTATTATTTATATCGTGCAATAATTGACCTATTGGTATTACCGTTTCGCCCCCCGTAGAGTCAACCAAAACAATATTTGTAATGTCCGCCGTCCATCCTACGGGGATAATATAGAAGTATAAATCGGTCTGAACGTTCGATAAATCAAATTCGATTGATTTATTTGTGTTTCGGGTTTTCACATTATCTTTGAAAGCCCAACTTCCGTCCGTGTACGGAATGAATAAGTTAGGTGTATAAAGTGTTCGTAAACCGACACCACACGAATATAAATCGTTGTTTTCGGAATATGAATTCGCGCCCGTTTCAATTTCACATTTTAATGTGATTATATCGCTTGTAATTGGTGTCGGAAAAACAATTGTCATACCAAGGGCGCTTGTGCCATCCCATACAATCGACACGTTATTATTTGAAACGGTAACAACGTTTCCCCCGCTTTCTTGGAAAGTAACATAATTTGATGTATCAAATGGTTGTTCTGTCGGCGATTCGGTTCTATATCCTAATACATCAATTAAAGGCGAAAAATCAATTTCGGTCGTACTACCCGAACCGCCGTTGATTATTGCGTTTATTAAGTCATCCGCTTGATTCGGATTTAATGTTACAAATTGCGCCATTAATTACCACCCCCCGCGATTGTTAAAATATATGATTGCGACGTGAAACCATTTGGAAACGGAATTGTTTCGATACCCGTGTATTCATAAGCTTTAAATTTTTCATCATTTAGATATGTATTATAACGGTTTTCTTGCCTTTTGATGACACATTCCAATGCTAACACATCATTTAGATTTGTCATGATGTCGTCTTCCTCTAATTCAACCGTTATAATTCCGCCTAATTCAAGAACCGATTCGGGTTTTATCTCATAATATCGGTGTAAATCCTCGATGTAACAATAATTTGATTTGAGTAACAATTCTTTATCATTTGTATTTGCGTATTGAATCCGCAATTTTAAATTTCGGATTGATTCGGGTTCTTTTAAATATGTCGCGTTATATGTAAGTAAAAGTGTTAATCCGTCGGATTTATCACACTTGCGAAAATCCCCTTTATAAGAATAAAATTTTACAACCATTATTGCACCCCCTATTCATACGCGGGAATTGTTATTGTTTCAATGATATCAGAAAAGATAATATCATAGAAATTAAACCATCCGCGCATATCAACTTCCGATTTAAACATTTGCTGAGAAGTGGTTACGCCTAAATTACCGTGTCGTTTATTTTCAACCTCAATAATCTGTTGACCCGTTGTCAATGTGTCCGTGTGACTTCCTTTTGTATATTGATTTGTGACCGAATCCGACGTTGTGGTGTTGATGACGGCGTCGGAATGATTATCAACGCGACTTCGTAATTGACCCGTTGTTGCATTATCGCCGACAACTTTTTCTTCGCTATAACCATGAGTCGCGCCCGCATTATTGACTATGCGCGTATTGCCCAAAACGTCATTGTCGGTATGTGAGCCATACACATTTGAATCAACGCGGTTTCCGTTTGTTGTCTTTGTTTCTTCTATACCGTTGTAATTTTCAAGCGGGTCATATTCGATATTCATTAACGCAACAATTTTATCGTATTTATCCGCGTTTTTATAAAATAATGCGCTTATGGTTGAATTGATATCCGTAATAACGTCTTCGTCAATTTCGGTCTTGTCTTCGTAGGTATCAAGAATGATTGATTTGTACTTTTTATAAATATATCGGTCATAATCTTCGTAATGCGCAAAATAATCATCCAAATAATCATTCGTTATCGTTATTGGTATCAATGACATTTCCCGCGTCCGAAGCGCTTTCAGATAATCCCCCATCGTCAATTGTGTTTTTCTCATCATCCACATTTTCAATATCCCCCTTTTTCATATTTTCGATTTCACTTATATACTTTTGATATTCCAATTCCCAAATTTCGCCAAAATGACAAGTCATATTTGTTCCATATAAAGCGTTCAAATCATTGCAAAAATCACGGGCACAATTTAATCGTTCAATTGCGTATATCATAGCCAAAGCGTTAGTATTGTTTAATTCTTCGCGTGATTGCTGTGCCATTTTCGATGTTGTCGCTAATGATATGCCGTAGTGACGATAAAATTGTCTTTCGTTGTCGTCGATTGCCTTGAATAAATATTGTAATTTGTCAGACATTGTAACATCGCACAAATCTAATACATTGAAATCGGCGGGGTTGAATTCTGATTCAAAATTATTTATATCGTGTACAAATGAACGTGGCTGTCCATCTTCCGAATCTTTCAACGCTTTATCAATGGCGCGTTTAACTTTTTCGTCCTTTGTGCTAATTACTTTTGTATATCTACTATTTTTTATACATGCTTTGATTGATTTGAATAATTCATTGTTGACAAATGCCGACATTGTAATGTCGTCAATGTCGGGCGTCATCATTTTGTTATTTTTGCAAATAACGCCCGTTTCCCCGATTATGACATCATAGTCGTAACCATCCATCGAAGCGCCGACAAAGTGCGTTCCTAATCCATACGGCGAAACATTATCAGAATGACCGCCAACAAACGAAATAATTTTACCGTCGTCGCGTTTTGTAGTACAACATACGCCGTTTGTATATCTATATAATTCATGAAATGTCGGGTCGAATCCGTCGGGTATGTTATCGTAAACAATCATGCCCAGGATATCATTTAAATATCGTTGCGAAAATGTCGCATATGATAACGCGTTTTCTAATTGTATCAAATCTTTTACCCGCAATCTATCAAGCGCGGGTAAATATTCATATAGTGCGTTCGGTAACATTAATAATTCCCCCTTTATTTTAAAAATGCGCCCGCAATGCGCGGGCGCGTGGCAATGTATATGATTAATCCATAAAGAATCCAACGATTCCATATGATGAATCAAGTATATAATTGACTAATACGTGATGGAATTCGTTCCAAAAATCGGCGCATGCCACATAATTTGATGTGACTTTGTTACGCATAAGAGATATTCCAATCGCCTTGAAATCGTAAAGAAGCGCAACCGCGTTTGATTTAACATATGATTCTGTGCCGATTCCGATTTTGTTTGAAGCATTGCCATTTATAAGAATTGAGCTTGTGGCATATCGTGAAAAGTCTTTTCCGCCTTCGTAATGAACACCTTGCCAACTTGCAATTGTGTCATATTCGCCAAATGATACATCATCCTTGTTGTAAGTGCCCGCGCGAAGGTTGAAACGTATATCACGTTCAAACGATGTGAGCATTATCAATTCGGGGTCTTCAATTGCCCATGTTGGAACGCTTTCATCGTTGAAAGCCGTTGTTGGTTCATACATAAATGAACGTACTTCGGAAATTCTTTTTGCAACAAATGGTAAAAACTTATCAAGTTTAGCCTGTGGCATTGTTAAATAGTTTGTGAAATCGTAGTTATCCGATTCTTCAAGAATTCCTTCCGCCTTTGCTTCGGTAATGAAATGAACCGCTGAACCCGTTTTCGCGTCCGAAACCGCCATAGCGCATGAAATGAGCATTTTTTCATATGCCATAAGACCGATATTGAGTGTATTGCGGACAGCTTGTTCTTTTCCCGATAACCAACGCCCCATGTCATCCCATGACTTAAACGCGTCACGTAATTGCTCTTTTACAATGGATAACGGTGTCATGATTGGTTTTGCTTCCTCATATATTTTTGTATCCGCGGTCACATCATAATATGTGTTTTCAATGTCCGCGTATGACTGACCCGCAACCAAATTATACATTGGGTCTTCCATGATATCGCCTAATCCAAAACGCGTTCTTTCAAGATATCCGCCCCAATCAAACGCGTCAATATATAATTTTGGCAATCTTGATTTGTATTCGCGGGTATCGATAACATGCTTTCCTAATAATGAAACAGCATTAATTGCTATTGCTGACCATCCGTCAACCGCGTCAATTGCTTTTCCCGCGTCAACTAATTCCTGCGATGATAACCCCGTCAAATCGCCCGCGGTTTCCATATACTCCGTGCCCAATGTTTGTGCTAATGCGCTTTTTGTGATGTTAACTACATCAACTTTTTTCATTCCTCATCATCCTCACTTTCTTCTCTTATAATGCGGTCAAGTAGTATGTCTATCTTGCCACACAAATTATTAATTGCGTCGGTGTTCTCTTTTATTGTACTCATTATGTAATATCCCATAATAAGACACATTATAATAGGAAACCCGACCGTTGAAATTGCTGTGATTAATGTTTGTAATGTATCCATTGCAATTCCCCCTTTGTTAATATTTACACCCTAACATTATCATTATATATTGATTGTCACATTGTACAATTTGCACAAACATTTTTAGTTAATATTACCATTGACAATTTAGAACGTTAAAGTATGTTTGTGGAATGGGGGCGGGCGTGTTCTAAAGTTATAGCGGATAAAAAACGGAAGCAGCGGGTAACGGCGAAATGTCTCTCACCAGGTACCC
>SMEQ01000614.1_pt1 | contig 11454 bp, 10 predicted proteins | sample 2456281 | NCBI WGS metagenome assembly SMEQ01 (sample SAMN10132596, study PRJNA489261) | soil metagenome | isolation source: day1 antibiotic-loamy sand soil ammended with raw manure from dairy cow... | place: USA | collected 2015-04-01 | reverse complement strand
CTTGGTGAACTTAGACATGAAATACGAAGGCGGGCGCAAAGGATTGGTGTACGAAGATGGAAAAGATGTTTCTTTAGAAGATGGACAATATGCGAAGAAATTAGGATTCATTGCAGATGTTAATTTAGGTGTAGAATACCGCTACAACAAACGAATTTCAGCTTTCGTACAATTCAACAACTTGGCCGCGCAACGTTACCAAAGATGGTATAACTATCCTGTACAGTCATTCCAAGTTTTGGGAGGATTTACGTTTAGGTTTTAGTATTGAATCTGGGTAAATTGACTAATTGTTGCCTTTGTGATAAGTCATAATTGATTTTTGTACGTTGTAATCCATTAATTTATTTAATTTTAATGGATTATGAGATTCATTATACTATTTCTTTTTCTTTCAGTTAGCTGCACTTCTTTTGCAATACCTGTTAGACTCGGTGATTATGTCACTTACAAAGGCGAGAGATATCGTCTTGTAAATAATCTCTTAGAATCCTACTTCAAGTTGCATCCCGAAAAGAGACCATTTCCAGATGTTTTTTATTCGAATACCGTGAAACAGTACACTGCAGCTTTCGAAATTAAAAATAGTAGAATTTATCTTAAAGAAATCATTTTATTTAGATATAGTTCTCTTGATAGCACGCTTTTGACTGTAAATGTATTCAATGAATTATTTCCAAACTTACAAGAATTTGAATTGTCGGGTCTCAATACAGATCTTATTTTGAATCGCGTTAATACCGTATATGCATTAGAAAAGTACTACGTTAATTCTTTATATATCAAGGTTAATAATGGTCTAATTGTTAAAATAAAAAGACTTAATTACGCGAAACGCCATGTTTTACTCAGCAAAATCTATAATAAATTCAAAAAGACTGAAGAATATAAAATTGAATTACTATTTTATGATGAATCTATTTTTTCTATTCTCGATTTGACAACATTTTGGGATTGATATTTATCAACTTCATTTTCGTTGATTTAAAACCTTTCCTTATAAATTTATAGACAAAAAAAAACAGCACCCCTTTCGAAGTGCTGCTCTTAAACGATATGCAGTTAGTCTTGCGCCAACTCATCGGCCAATAAAACCTCTGGATTTTTAGCAAGAGCATTTTTAATTTTGGCTTCTAACTCCTCCATTAATTCAGGGTTGTCACCAATAATTCCTTTCACAGCATCTCTACCTTGACCCAATCTTGTTTCTCCGTATGAAAACCAAGATCCGCTCTTTTTAATAATATTCATTTCTACACCGATGTCTAAGATTTCACCTACTTTCGAGATTCCTTCTCCGTACATGATGTCAAATTCTGCTTTTCTAAACGGTGGCGCTACTTTGTTTTTCACAACTTTCACACGGATGTGGTTCCCCGTTACATCTTCACCGTCTTTAATTTGAGCAGCACGACGAATATCGATTCTCACGGAAGCGTAAAACTTCAAGGCGTTACCACCCGTTGTTGTTTCCGGGTTTCCGAACATCACACCGATTTTCTCTCTCAACTGGTTGATGAATATACACGTACATTTCGCTTTCGAAATAGAACCTGTCAATTTACGAAGTGCTTTAGACATTAATCTTGCTTGCAATCCCATTTGAGAATCACCCATTTCACCTTCGATCTCTGCTTTCGGAGTCAATGCTGCAACCGAGTCAATTACGACCAAGTCGACTGCTCCAGAGCGAATCAAGTTGTCGGCAATTTCCAACGCTTGTTCACCATTGTCTGGCTGTGAAATCAATAATTCATTCACATTTACTCCTAATTTCTGTGCGTAGAACTGATCAAATGCGTGCTCCGCATCAATGAATGCTGCAATTCCACCTGCTTTTTGACATTCCGCAATTGCGTGAATTGCCAACGTTGTTTTACCAGAAGATTCTGGTCCGTAGATTTCAACGATTCTTCCTTTCGGATAACCGCCAACTCCTAAAGCAATGTCCAAGGTAACTGATCCAGAAGAAATAACTTCCATCTCTTCAATCGGAGCATCGCCCAATTTCATTACCGTTCCTTTACCGTACGTTTTGTCCAGCTTCTCCATTGTTAGTTGAAGCGCTTTCAGTTTTTCTGCATTAATCTCTTTAACTGCCATATCGTTTATTTTTATTTTGTTTAAACATGCTAACTATTGATTATCGTTTATCCTCTCTAATCAGCCTGTCGTATTTTTGATGATACAAAGGTATGTCCTGCAGAACGTAATCTATTTACGGTCTACAATTAATTTTCATTCAACATTCCAAAACCTTCTAAAATCTCAACCGCGTGATCTTTTGTCTTTGGTTTTTTAATGATATCTATTATCAAACCGCTCTCGTCTAAAAGGAAGGTCGTACGATGAATTCCTTCATACTCTTTCCCCATGAACTTTTTCGGTCCCCATACTCCAAATCGATTGATCAACTTGTGATCCGTATCTGGAATTAATTGAAAAGGCAACTCCAATTTATTGATAAACTTCACATGAGAATCGGAATCATCCGCACTAATACCAATGATGGTAATGTCTTTCTCTTTCAGTATTTCATAATTGTCTCTTAAATTGCAAGCCTGGGCTGTGCAACCTGGAGTGTTGTCTTTCGGATAAAAATAAAGTGCAACCTTTTTACCCAATAAATTTTCTGAAGTTACTTTGTTCCCTTCTTGATCGATGGAATTGAACAAAGGCGCTTTTTCATTCACTCTTAAATTTGTCATGATGTTTTGTTGATGCGATTTTAAACATTAATTTGACTAAATTCTAGTCAAATATACGAACTATTTTTAAAGATACAATAAATTATTGATTTTTTTTACAAATTTATGGTTAATCCACGGGTTTTAAGCATAATTTTGACTTGTACTTAATCCAAAAGCTTAGTTATTTTTCTATTTTTGCACTTTATCCATATAAATCATGAAAAGAATCAAAATTTCAACCGTTTTAAAAGACGCAACCATCGGACAAGAATTAATTGTCAAAGGTTGGGTTCGCGCATTTCGTAGCAATCGTTTCATTCAATTGAATGATGGATCTACGATTAACAACCTGCAAGCCGTTGTTGAATTTGAGAATTTTGATGAAGCCATTTTGAAAAAAATATCAATCGGCGCAGCAGTTGGTTTGACAGGGAAAATTGTTGAATCACAAGGTGCTGGTCAACGTATTGAATTGCAGGTTTCTGAAATCGAAATTATTGGTAAAGCCGATGCGGATGACGTTCAGAAAACAGTGATGCAGCCGAAAAAACACAGCATGGAATTCTTGCGAGAACAAGCGCATCTGCGTTTCAGAACCAATGTTTTTGGTGCCGTTTTTAGAATCCGTCACGCGGTTTCGTTTGCCATTCACCAATTTTTCAACGATAAAGGGTTTTACTATTTACATACGCCAATCATTACCGGCTCGGATGCGGAAGGAGCGGGTGAAATGTTTCACGTTACCAATTTTGATTTAGATAACATACCAAAAGATGAAAATGGAGAAATTGATTTCTCAGAAGACTTCTTTGGAAAAGCGGTAAACTTAACGGTTTCTGGTCAGTTGGAAGCGGAATTAGGTGCATTGGCTTTGGGGCAAGTGTACACCTTTGGTCCAACTTTCCGTGCGGAGAATTCACACACATCACGTCACTTGGCGGAATTTTGGATGGTCGAACCGGAAGTTGCTTTCAACGACATTCACGACAACATGGATTTGGCAGAAGACATGCTGAAATACATTTGCGATTACGTGATGAAAAATTGTGCCGATGATTTGGCGTTCTTAAACGAGCGTGAAAAAACGGAACAAGCTTCAAAACCTACCAACGAACGAAATGAATTGGGATTAATCGAACGTTTACAATTTGTAACAACCAACGATTTCAAGCGCATGACATATACCGAAGCGGTAGATGTGTTGATGAATTCGAATCATTACAAAAAGAAAAAATTTAAATACGATGTGAATTGGGGAACTGACTTACAGAGTGAGCACGAACGTTATTTGGTTGAGAAAGAATTCAAACGACCTGTAATCATCACCGATTATCCGGCATCTTTCAAAGCATTTTACATGCGTGCAAACGACAACTGCGAACCAGGAAAAGAAACCGTTGCAGCGATGGATATTTTATTCCCTGGAATTGGCGAAATGGTGGGTGGTTCCCAACGTGAAGAAAGATACGACGTTTTGAAACAAAAATGTGCTGATTTCGGCGTGAACGAAGAAGAAATTTGGTGGTATATCGAATCTCGTAAATTCGGAACCGTTCCGCACGCAGGATTCGGACTTGGATTTGAACGCATGGTAATGTTCGTTACTGGTATGACCAACATCCGTGATGTAATTCCTTTCCCAAGAACACCTGGGAATGCTGATTTTTAAAAAGATAAATGCTTGATGAAATTTGAAAAGCCTGTCAGTTTGATGGGCTTTTTGGGTTTAGATTGACTCGCCTAATTCTTCTTTTAAGCCTTGGGTTTCTGCTCCAAAACTTCAATTAAAATCCGTATCTTTGCCCTTTAAAATTTAACATCCAAACAACATGAAAACCATTGATCAATTAAAAGAAAGAAGCAACAATGCTTGCGAATTATGTTCATCAGGAACAGATTTAAACGTATTTATGGTTCCAGCTTCAACTGGTAAATTTGCTGAAGAATCCATCTACGCATGCGAAACGTGCATCGCACAAATTGAACGCAGAGCAGAAATGGATCCAAAACATTGGTCGTGTTTATCAACTTCGATGTGGAGTGAATTCCCAGCGGTACAAGTGGTGGCTTGGAGACTTTTAAACCGTTTGAAGCAAGAAACGTGGGCGGTGGAGAATTTAGAAATGTTGTATTTAGAAGACGAAGTCAAAGAATGGGCTGAAGCTTCCGGTGATCAACATTCAGATGGAAACGAAGAACTTCACAAAGATTGCAACGGCGTAATTCTTCAACAAGGTGATACCGTAACGTTGATTAAAGATTTGGACGTAAAAGGTTCTAGCTTGAATGCGAAAATTGGAACGGCAGTTCGAATGATTCGCTTGGTGCACGATAATACCGAGCAAATTGAAGGTAAAATTGACGGACAAACGATTGTAATCTTGACTAAATTCGTCAAAAAGCAAGGTTAACATTCACTTTGTATTTACTGAATTTTTTAAAATTCAGATATCCAGTGATTTATCTTTTTTGAAATGTTAAATTTTAAAAAAAGTCGATCCTAAACGTATTTTGAATGCAAATGTAAAGTATATTTGACAAATAGAGTAGTTAGCTATACATAATGAATGCTTTATTTTACATTTAAAAAATTTAAACTATGAAAAACGATCCAAATCAAATCAAGTTATTGCCGAACAAATTTAAAAAATTGGGAATCGGTTTATTAGTCATTAGTCTTGCGATGCATTTCGCTGCTAAACTGAAAGTTGGCGATTTTGATATTGAGCTTTTAAAATCGATATCCAACATTGGACTTTTAATTTCGTTCTCTCTTATCGCTTTTACAAGAGATAAAGACGAAGATGAATTAACGCTAAAAATCAGAACAACCGCTTTAGTTGCAGGTTTTCTCTTTGGAGTGGTGGAAGTAATTCTTCAGCCTTTTGTACATTTGCTCATCGAAGGACAGTACTTTTCTGAAATAGATGGAGTTCGCATGTTAATCCACATGTTTCTAGCGTATTTTGTGATGTCATTTGTATTAAAAAGAAAAAGGTAGTGAAAAATACAATTAAAATAGCGCGCGCCATCCAAGATCTCACCCAAGAAAATTTGGCTGAAAAGATTGGAGTTTCCAGACAAACTATCAATTCCATTGAGAAAAACCGATACGTTCCTTCTACCATTCTCGCGCTGAAATTGGCTGAAGTGTTTAATAAAAGCGTACATGATCTTTTCCAATTGGAAGAAGAAGATTAATTATTTAACTCAAAAATTCGAAATGAATTTGAAACGGATGCAATTTAACATCCGTTTTTTTGTTTTATATAAAATCAGTTATTGTACTTTTAAGTTAAAATTCAAATTCATTTTAAAAAAAATCTCACCAAACAAATTCAGTATGAAAATCACCTTGTCATCCATTAGTTTCGTATTTCTATTATTATCGTGTAATTTTTCTAATTCAACTGAGATTCGAAAATCGGATTCTGCTGTTGTAAATACTACTGAATCTCAAAACACAACAAAAGATTTAAGTAAGTATTCTACTGCCTACTTCGCCAGCGGATGTTTTTGGTGCGTTGAAGGTGTTTACGAGGCCACCAAAGGAGTGGAAGAAGTTGTTAGCGGTTATTCCGGCGGCACAGAGAAAAATCCAACCTACCAATTAGTTTCTAGCGGCAGAACGCGTCATGCGGAAGTAGTAAAGGTTTATTACGATTCAACCATAGTTAGTTTTGAAACGCTGTTGAAAGTGTTTTTCAGCTCTCACAACCCAACAACGGTCGACAGTCAAGGTCCAGACACCGGTCCACAATACCGTTCCATGATATTCTATCAGAATGAAACCGAGAAAAAACTGGCCAATCAGTACATCCAAAAACTACTTCAAGAAAAAGTTTATCCGAAGATTGTAACGGAGGTTGTTGCTTTGGATGTTTTCTATGAAGCGGAAATTTACCACCAAGATTTTGAAAAAAACAATCCGAATAATTCATACGTTCGCGGTGTTTCCAAACCGAGAATTGAAAAGTACAAACAAAACAATCCGGATTTAATCAAGCCTTAATCGGAATTTAACTCCATAAAAAAAGCCTTCTGAATCTGATTCAAAAGGCTTTTTTATTTTATACTCATTGAGAATTAACGTAACATGTGTCTAAAGTTTGTTTTTTGATCAATAATCGTTCGCAAATCTTTGATTGCAACGCGCTCTTGTTTCATCGTATCGCGGTCGCGAATGGTAACTGTTTCGTCTTCCATGGTTTGGTGGTCTACCATCACGCAAAATGGCGTTCCAATCGCATCCTGACGACGGTATCGTTTTCCTGGAGAATCTTTTTCGTCGTATTGACAATTGAAGTCCATCTTCAAGGTATTCATGATTTCAGTTGCTTTTTCAGACAATCCATCTTTGCGAGTCAATGGCATAATCGCTACTTTGTACGGTGCCAATGCAGGAGGAAGGCTTAAAACAGTACGTTCAGATCCGTCTTCTAACTTCTCATTTTTATGTGAAGCACTCAAAATAGATAAGAATAAACGGTCTAAACCTACAGAAGTTTCAATCACATAGGGTACGTAGTTTTCATTGATTTCCGGGTCGAAATACTGCAGTTTTTTTCCTGAAAACTCTTCGTGTTGCTTCAAGTCAAAATCCGTTCGAGAGTGAATCCCTTCCAGTTCTTTGAATCCCATTGGGTAGTTAAACTCAATGTCACATGCAGCATTTGCATAGTGAGCCAATTTAATGTGATCGTGTGTTCTGTAAAATTCTTTTCCTAAACCAAGTGAGTTGTGCCAAGCGATTCTTTTTTCCTTCCAGTGTTCATACCATTTCATTTCTTCACCTGGACGAACGAAAAATTGCATTTCCATTTGTTCAAATTCACGCATGCGGAAAATAAACTGACGAGCAATGATCTCATTTCTAAATGCTTTTCCGATTTGAGCAATCCCAAAAGGAATTTTCATTCTTCCCGATTTTTGAACATTCAAGAAGTTTACAAAGATACCCTGTGCCGTTTCTGGTCTCAGGTAAATCTTGGAAGCGTCTCCAGCAACCGAACCTAGCTCTGTTGAGAACATCAAGTTGAATTGTCGCACATCCGTCCAGTTTTTAGTTCCAGAAACTGGACAAACGATATCCAAATCAACAATCAATTGCTTTACACCATCCAAATCATCGTTATCCAATGTTTCTTTGAAGCGCGCTTCGATCTCATGAATTTTTTCAGAATTGCGAAGTACATTTGGATTGGTTAATTTGAATTGAATTTCATCAAAATCAGCACCGAACTTCTTGGCTCCTTTTTGAACTTCTTTTTCAATTTTCAATCGAATTTTTTCAACGTGCTCTTCAATCAATACATCTGCACGGTATCTTTTTTTAGAATCTTTGTTGTCAATCAAGGGGTCGTTAAAAGCATCTACGTGGCCAGAAGCCTTCCATGTTGTCGGGTGCATGAAAATCGAAGAATCGATTCCTACAATGTTTTCATTCATTTGCACCATGGATTTCCACCAATAGCTTTTGATGTTGTTTTTCAATTCTGCACCCAATTGACCGTAGTCATAAGTCGCAGCTAATCCATCGTATATCTCAGAAGAAGGGAAAACAAACCCATACTCTTTTGCATGAGAAATAACTTCCTTTAATTTATCGTCTTTTTGTTCCATGGCACAAAGATAATTCAAAATTAGAATTAACACTTTGAGAAGTGAAAAGAGTTTTTGGAACAAAGTTTGTAAAATGAAGAGTTTATTTAGTAAAATTCAATATTTTTACCCTAGTGATTCAAATTCACTTGTTAAAACGAAATTAAAATATGAAAAAATCAGTTCTCGCTCTTTCCTTGATGTTTGCTTTTTTTAGCAACGTTAAGGCGGAGACACCTTCTGTAAATCACGAAGGACATGTCCATTTGACAGATGGAATTTACGCTAAATTTCAAACCACACGTGGAGAAATTACCTTGAAACTAGAGCACGAAAAAACACCGATGACGGTTGCAAACTTTGTTGGTTTAGCAGAAGGGAAATTTGAAGTTTTGGGGAAAACATTTTCCAAACCTTTTTATGATGGATTGAAATTTCACCGAGTGATCGCTAACTTCATGATTCAAGGTGGAGATCCAGACGGAAATGGTTCTGGTGGACCTGGATATAAATTCTACGATGAATTTGATCAGACCTTGAAACACGATAAAGCTGGAGTTTTTTCCATGGCAAACTCTGGACCAACAACGAATGGTAGTCAGTTTTTTATTACGCACGGACCAACGCCACACCTAGATGGTAAACACACGGTATTCGGTCACGTGGTTGAAGGTCAAAGTGTTGTAGATGCGATTCAGCAAGATGACATTATGATTAAAGTGACCATAGTACGCGTTGGAAAAGAAGCGAAGAAATGGGATGCAACCAAAGTGTTTGCAGAAGCATATGATAAAGTGAAAGCAGCTGAAGACGAGAAAAATGCACAGTTCGCAAAAATTGCTGCGATGACCAAAGATGAATACATGCCGTATTTATTGGAGCAAGCAAAGAAGAAATATCCAAATGCAGAACAAACTGAATCAGGGTTGGTTTACGTAATTGAAAATGCTGGAGAAGCTGTTAAACCAGTATCTGGAACTCAATTGTCAGTTCATTACACTGGAAAATTTATGGACGGAACAAAATTCGACTCTTCTGTAGACAGAGGAATGCCGATGGATTTTCAATACAAAGTTCAATCGATGATTCCTGGATTTGAAGAAGGTTTGGCGATGCTAGGAAAAGGGGGTAAAGGTATCTTTATCATTCCTTACTTTGATGCTTACGGGCCTCAAGGTCGACCAGGAGCAATTCCTCCATACTCTGATTTGGTATTTGAATTGGAGGTTGTAGATTTGAAATAAAATTATTACACTAGTGCATTGGGAACCGGTAGGAGAGAAGCTTCTATCGGTTTTTTTGTGTGGTTTTGCGTGACTATAATCCAATATTCAGAATGAATTTTTCATCTGTATTCCTAGCTTGCTTTCAATGATAAGCGATATTCAAAGAAGAAAAAGGTTACAATTCTTCACCGACTAACACATCGCCGCGTAAAATTCGCAAACGCTTTCGGGCTTCGTTGGTATATAAACTACCTTTGTAATCAAACAAAATTTTCTTGTAATATTCCATCGCTTTTTCAAGATCGATTTGATGGTTTTCGTAAATATCGGCAAGTTGGAAAACAGCGTCATCTGCTAAAATTTCTTCGTTGTGGTATTTCAAAAGTTGATTCAAATAATCAATTGCTTCCGACCATTTTCCTTGACTTTGCATGGCCAATGATTTTCGCAGAAGAATTTCATCGCTTAATTCATGGTAGGGAAATTCGGCAATAATTGAATCAAAAATCGAAAATGCAACTTCGTATTGATGTTGTTGAATCAACAAATCAGCTTTCGCAAATTGACTCATCGCTGTGTAGTTGCTATCTAAACCGTAATTCTCCGTAATTAATAACGACAATTTCATGGCATCGTTGGCAATTAACTTGGAGGTTGATTGTTTTAAAACATCCAATTGATTTTGTGCAAAGTCGAAATCACCATCGTAATAGAAAATTCGAGCATTTTTAAATTTCGCTTCGAAACCGATTGGCTCGTACTTAAAATCACGATCGACTTGCATGTACAGAATCGATGCCGACCAAATGTCATTTCGAATTACAAAAATATCTCCCAGAGCAATTTTAATTTCAGCTTGTTGCATGTTTGTCAAGCCAGTGATGAGCAATGTTTCTTCTAAAAGTTGTTGTGCTTCCGCTGATCGGTTGGCGTAAAATGCCTTTATTTCGGAGAGTTCCTGGATGAGACGCAAGCTATTTCTTCCTTTTCCAATCCGATTGAGTGTTGTTTCGTAATCGTTGATAGCGGCATTCAATTCTTCAGGAGAATAGTTTCGAAACTGTGTGATTTCGTGATAGCGCGTATTCAAAAGTGCGTACTCGGCTTCGTAAAACAAATAGCTTTTATCACCCATGCTTACTACATATTGAAATGCCTTACGAGCAATTTTATACTCCTTATTCTGAACACAGGTTAAGCCGAGTTCATAGACCCATTTTCCAGCTGCTTGCTGTCTTTTATCCAAAGCTTGTGCTTGAACCAAAGCTGCATTGAATTGTTTGCTTTGTGAAAAGAGCCAAATCAACATTTCAGTATAAACATAGTCGTTGGGTTTTCTTTGAGATTTGACAATTAACTTTTCCTTGACCAACTCATAGTCTGGGTTTTCGGGCACAAAACTGATTCGTTCTTCCAAAGCATTTTGAACCAAAATGGCATTGCTAGCATTGAGGTCTAAAAAATCAAAATACGCTTCAATCATCTTGTCTTTCTTATGTTGTAAACCATAAATTTCAGCAAACTCAATGTGGAGCGGGTAATTGTTTTTAAATATTTTTCGACCTTTTTCTAAAGTAGTTAGTGCCCAATCATATTTCCCGTTGACTTTAAAAGCTTGGTATAAATCGGTGATGGTGATGGTAGAATTAGCAAAATCATCGACCAAGTTCTGATACGTTTTGTTCACATCTTTTATTTGGCCTTTCTTTTCGTAAAAGTCACCCAATAAAATGGAATACTCCAATTGATTGCGGTCGTTGCTGATTTGTTTTTTTAATATTTTCTCTGCTTGCTTCTCGTCGCCCAGGTAATTCAAACAATCAAAATAGCGTATAAAATTCGCTTTGTTGTTGTCTTTATTGAATACTTTTTGGCAATAAGGAAGTGCTTTTTCGTATTCTCCAGCGCTGAAATGATAATTCGCCAATTGCTGATCT
>SMEQ01001040.1_pt1 | contig 11462 bp, 10 predicted proteins | sample 2456281 | NCBI WGS metagenome assembly SMEQ01 (sample SAMN10132596, study PRJNA489261) | soil metagenome | isolation source: day1 antibiotic-loamy sand soil ammended with raw manure from dairy cow... | place: USA | collected 2015-04-01 | reverse complement strand
TTTGGATTTCAGGACGTTGTTCTAAAAAGAAAGCAGTCAAAGATTTGGTTCCATAAATAATGTCTTGGCCTATCAATTGATTTTTATCAAATAAATCTTTAAAGAATTGAAGATTCTCTTCTGTTCCAAAATATTCATAAAACTCCGCAATGTTAACTTTCATGGATGATGAGGGGTCCGATTCCATTTCCTTAACGAGTTCTTTCGCTTTTTGAGGGTCAATTTCACTTAAGATAACGAGGGAATATCGAACTACTTTGTAGGAAGAATCGGTTTGAATGATTTTCACAGTCATTTCTTTAGCCTCCGCTTCTGATAAGGTTTCTGTTAATTTTTCGATTGCATTGATCCGATTGTTGGCATGTGAGTCGGTTGAGGCAATTTCTTGGATGAAGGGCATTGCTTTTTTCAGGTTCTCTTCAGACAGTTGATACAAGTTTTGAATTGCTTGCAATCTAATTTCCCAAAAAGGATCCTTCAAAGCATCTAAGATGAGTTGCTCTGCTTTTGGTGTAATGGAATCTAATCCATATATCATTGCCAGGTTCCGATCTTCATATCGCTTTCCGAGATAAAATTGTTCGATGTATTGTTCAGTCGGCTTCAAATGGTAATATTTAGCCAAAAGTGCATGTTGCTGATCAAAAACAACTGTTTTTAATTCGCCATCGTATGGAAACGAATAAGTATTCAGTTTTTTATCTACGACAATTTTATGAACATGTTTTCCTTTTGAATCGAATACGGCAACTTCTACCGGCAAGGTATAAAGCGGGTATTCAGTTAAATTTTGAATTTGATCGACCGTTAAGGTAATCTCCTTTTTGGTAGAAGAAACGGTTTGATTGATGTATAGTTCCGGTGTTCCTTTTGCTAAAAACCATTGATTGAAAAACCAATTTAAATCTTCGCCACAAACCTCCTCAAAACTCGTCCGAAGCTGGTGAAATTCGGCTGATTTGTATTGATACGTTTGAAGGTAATGTTTTAGACCTTCAAAGAATGCTTCATCTCCTAGATAGTTTCTTAACATGTGTAAAATTCGACCTCCTTTGCTGTATGAATGCGAATCAAACATGTCGTCTTTGTCCGCATAATCATACCAGATTAGGTCGTGCGGTTCTTTATTTTGAATACTTTCATAGTATTTTCTTTTTTCTTCTTCCGCTTGAAAATCAGCTTCGTCAACTCCGTAACGATGTTCGTCCCATAGGTATTGCGAGTAGTTTGCAAAAGCTTCATTCAAGGCGAGATTAGACCAAGATTCAGCAGTTACAATATTTCCAAACCAATGGTGGAACAATTCATGCGCAATCGTAGATTGATCATTTTCGTCAAGCAATTCGCGCTTTGTCTTATAGACAAAATCTCCAAAAACAACTGCACCAGTGTTTTCCATAGCACCGGAGACGAATTCTCTGACAACGATTTGATTGTATTTATCCCACGGATATTCAATTCCAGTTAGTTCGGAGAAAAACTTAATCATTGCGGGAGTTTCTCCAAAAATATCTCTGGCATATATCTCCCAAGCCGGCTCAACATAATAATTGACCTCCATTTTAGAGCCGTCTTTTCGAGTGTAAGAATCTGTTACGATTTTAAATTCACCAACCCCCATCATGAATAAATAAACGGAGTGGGGAATATCTTGTCTCCAATGATCAGTTCTCGTTCCGTTTTTATTGTCTTTACTGCTGATTAATTTTCCGTTAGATAAAGTAATGTATTTAGAGTCGACAGTAATTAATATTTCTTGCGTTGATTTCATGTTGGGTGAATCTACCGTAGGAAACCAAACTGAATTGGATTCTGTTTCACCTTGCGTCCAGATTTGAGGCATTTTATTGACATCTTCACCTCTTGGATTGATGAAATAAAGTCCCTTATCACCTGCGATGGCGCTTCCGTTTCCTAATTTCCGATCATCTGGCTTAGCAATATAGTCAATGACCACTTGGTAGGTTTCTGTACGCGTATATTTTCGATCCAATTGAATGCGAAGCTCTTCGCCATTATAGTTGTACGATAACGCTTTGCCGTTTAGTAGAACGCTTTTAATTTCCATTCCCTTGGCATCTAGAAACAAACTGTCTGACTCGTAAAAGTAGGGTTTCAATGTAAGCGTTGCTTGACCAAGCATCCATGATTTATTCCAGTCAAAAGAAACTGCAAGTTTGGTGTGAACTAAGTCAATCAATTGGGTTCTTGTTGCGTGATATACCTTAGGTAAGACTTGAACAGTATCTGAAATGTAAGCTTCTTCTGTATAATTCGTAATTTCTGAAGAAATTGCATGTTTTTTATTTCCAACATTTTTTTCAGAAATACCGCAAGCGGATAAAAAAATCAGACCAATAAGCAATGAGAGTAAACGCATAAAATATACCAATTTAAAAGCTCAAAGCTGACGATATTTTTCTTTTTAAACAAGACTTATTTATTTATTGGCTAAAATGTTTGTAATATTGTGTGATAAATTGAAATAATGGTAAATCAAGATTGGATGTTGGATGGTGAGAGCGTAGTAGTCAACCATCAAAGTGAAATTGTTTGGGAAGACGATCGTTTTTTCTCACTTACATACAAAGGAAAAAAATTCCATGGAGAAATAATGGAGGAGAATTTAGAGAATAGAATGCTCAAAGTGAAAATCAATCACAGTGAATATTTGATTTCTAAAAAAGGTCCTTTGGATGAACTAATTGCTCAACTGGGGTTGGATAAACTAAAGGTTCGCAAATTGTCTCAGTTAAAATCACCGATGCCCGGAAGAATTGTTGCCATTAGCATTTCTGTTGGCGATGAAATTGAAGTGGGAGATTCTTTATTGACACTCGAGGCCATGAAAATGGAAAACGTTCTGAAATCAGAAGGTATTGGAATTGTAAAATCGATCGAAGTAAAAACAGACCAAGTGGTTGACAAAGGTGCTGTTTTAATTACATTTGAATAAACGTTTAATAGCTTAAAATAGGATTGGTGTGTTTTTCCTCGCCAATCGTGGTTGCTGGACCGTGACCTGAGTACACAACTGTACTATCGGGAAGTGTAAATAAGCGTTCGGTGATGCTTTTCTTGAGCACTTCCAAACTTCCGCCCGGTAAATCGTAGCGACCAAAACTTCCTTTGAATAAGATGTCACCACCTACCAGCAAATTGCTCTCAGCATTGTAGAAAGCCACATGTCCAGGTGCATGACCTGGTCCAAAAATTACTTCTAAGGAAATTCCTCCAAATTGAAGTACTTCTTTGTCTTCTATGAATTTAGTAGGTTGAGGCGATGTTTCATATTCTTTCATTCCATACATGTTTGCTGAAATAACACCCATTGCCAGGGTTGGCAAATCCAATTTGTGAGCGTAAAAATCAACTGGAAAATTGCGCAACACAAATGCGTTTCCCAATATATGATCGATGTGGCAGTGTGTATTTAACAATGCCAAGGGTTTTAGGCCATTCTTTTGAATGTACTCCATGAAAAAAGCCTGCTCATCTTTGGTGTAACAGCCTGGATCTATAATAACGGCTTCTTTTTGATCGTTGAATACGATGTACGAGTTTTCTTGGAAAGGATTGAAAGTAAAGCCTTGAATGTGTAACATGAGAAGTTTTTTGAATTCAAAGTTAAGGAAAGAAAGCCAAAAACCCTTAAATTGATTCAGGCATTATTATTGTGTACTGATATTTGTTAATTTTGCAAGAGGTTTTACCCTCTTTGAATCCTAAAAACATAAATTAAACATTCAATTCTATGAAATCAATGAAATTCATCCTCTTAGCAACCATCGCGTTTACTGCGTTTAGTTGTAGTCAACGAGTTGCATATACATCAAACTTCAGTTTTATACATCGTCTCAAATTATCTTGCAGCGAAGTACTCAACGAGGAAATCAACAAATTTCGGCTGATGGAAAACTAGTGGTGAATGAAAGAAACCAAGAAGATCGTATCATCATTAATCCAAGTACAAGATGTGTGTTTGAAAAAGAAGGTGAAATGGGAGAGGTTTTCATTCGTTTTGAAGTTGGAGAAGGCAAGACACTCAAGTTTGCCGCGCGTCAAAACCAATCAAATGGCAAGTATTATTTAGTTGCAAAATGGCAGCAAGGAAAAGGAGGTGAGGTTGAGTATGGAAATCAAGTTTACTATGCAAGTACACCTTCTTCAAACTCATTCTTGATGGTTTCTATTCAGAAATTAAAACGCACGCAACGCAAAGATCGTGTCGTGAAAGGAATTAAAGTGAATTAAACGAAGTGTTCTTGAATCTGGGAAACAGTTCAATAAAGGTTGAAAAAATACCATAAAAAAAGGGAGGTTTGATTGCCTCCCTTTTGTATTTGATTGAATGTGTTTCTAGTGTCTTACAACAATTCTTTTCGTTTGAATCATTTTTCCATTGGAGTATATCGTTAAAATGTAAACGCCATTTTTGAATTGACTTACATTTAGTTTTTTACTAACTCCAAACTGATCTTCAACAATTACATTTCCTAAAACGTCAATCAATTTAAAAGCATTGTCACTACTTCCTTGTACTGAAAGATTAATTACATCGTTTGCTGGGTTTGGATATGCAGTGAAAGAAACCGCGCTCTTCAAATCTTTAACAGCAAGTGTTGTGGAAAGCTTAATGTCTAAAGAGTCGTACTTCACACCGTTCTCATCTTCGAAGTAATATCGAAAGTGAACAGGTTGGTTCAAGTCGTAAAGTACATTTGTTTTAATGGCAATTAAATTCGCCGCATCTGCACTTAAGCCATTGGGCGTAATATCTGTTTGAAGTTCGTTTGGAGGATAACAAAGACCAGCATTATTGGGGTCATTCACATCGTATACACCGTAACAGATTCCGTATTGAACTGCTTCTGTTGTAGTCAGTATGTTTACACGTCTGACAAATGTATTGATCGGTGATCCTGAAATATTTTTCAAATAAAAGCTAGCTTCGTATTCATCGCCTTCAAAAGTCACGTTGAGAGTTGTGCCAGCTATATCTGTTGTCGAACTTGCGTCATCGTAAACTTCAAAAGTCTGAGCTTGTACCGTCAACCCGAAAGCAGCGACAGCTATTAAGGAGAGTATGTTTTTTTTCATAAGTTTTTGTTTTATTATAATTTCTGTATCAAATTTACACAAAAAACTTAAGTACTCCTACGGTTTCAAGGTGTTAAATAAATTCAAGTATCCATGAGTTGTCTATTTTTTGCAAAAAAATAGGTCAGCTACTTTCTATTGAACTGTCGTTATTTCCATTTAATCAGTGATATCTTAATGATAAAGCACTTTTTTTTAATTTCAACTATGAGATAGGAATACAATAATGACATGCAATAAAAACGAATTCACCCCTTAAAAAAGTACTACCTTTGATGATTGGCAGTGTTCTTGGATGCACAAACAATAGAACTATAAAAACAAAAAAACATGAAAAAAATTCTTTTTATTTTATCAATTGCTACTTTTTCTCTTCACACGGTAGCTCAAGAAAACGCAGAAAGAGGGAAAACAATTCCATCCGTTCTTTTAAAAGATATGGAAGGGAATGCGGTTAATACCGCAGAGTTAGGACTGGAAGGCCCCATTGTATTTAGCTTTTGGGCTACTTGGTGTGCACCTTGTAAACGCGAATTAAATACCATTCACGATTTATATACAGATTGGCAGGAAGAAACGGGAGTTACTTTGGTGGCGGTTTCTGTGGACGATGAAAAAACAAAAAATAACGTTCCAGTATACGTAAACGGAAAAAGTTGGGAATACTTGGTTTTGATGGATCCAAACGGTGATTTTAAAAGAGCAATGGGCGTCAACAATGTGCCGCATACTTTCTTAGTGGATAAAAATGGAGTGATTGTATACTCTCACAACAGTTACGCTCCAGGTGACGAAGAGATTTTATATCAAAAAATACTAGAATTAAAAAAATAACTGTTAGACGTTATTGCTCGCTAACTATCGATTATGAAACTACATTTTAAACTCCTCATTATTACGCTTTCTGTTTTTTATTTTGGATATAGTCAACCGAATTTAGGATCTATTTCTGGGAACATTGAGAGCACTTTTCAGTACCTGAATAAAGATTCTTTAATTGGTGCCGATCAACCAGAATCGAAAGCATTGCTGAATTCGTACGCAAATATTTATTATACCGTTGGAAACTTCAAGGCAGGCGTTCGTTTAGAGTCCTACTTGCCAAGAATCCAAGGTTATCCAGATCGCTATGACGGTACTGGGTTGGGAATGCGGTACGTTGGGTTTGCAAATTCATTTGTAGATGTTACTTTGGGGAACTTTTACGAACAATTTGGTTCGGGTTTACTGTTTCGTTCGTACGAAGATCGCGCTTTGGGATACGACAACAACATGGACGGAATGCGATTGATTGTTCGTCCATACAAAGGAGTTGTATTAAAAGGTGTTTATGGAAGTCAACGCTTGTCTTTCGAAGAGGGAAGGGTAGTGAAAGCTGCCGGTATTGTCCGAGGTGCAGATGCTGAAATTCACCTGAATCAAGCAATTTCCTTCATGAAGGAGTCGAAGTTAGACGTTGTTTTAGGAGCGTCATTCGTCAGTAAATATCAAAAAGATAACAATTCGGAATTAATTCTTCCCCAAAATGTTGGGTCTTATGGAGGAAGACTTGCCCTTCGTTATGGAAGGTTCAACTTCAATGCAGAATATGCACGCAAAGAGAACGATCCTTCAGAAGACAATGGCAACAGTTACAATACAGGACAGGCAGCTGTGTTGAGTCTTGGTTATTCGCAAAAAGGATTGGGTGTCGTTTTATCAGCAAAGTCAGTAGATAACATGAGTTTTCGCTCTGACCGATCCAAAACACTTCAAGATGCCATGATTAATTACTTGCCTGCCTTGAATAAAACACATACCTATAACTTGGTTGCTACACTATATCCTTATGCTACGCAACCGATGGGCGAAGTTGCATATCAAGCAGAGGTTTTATACACCATCAAAAAAGGAAGTAAACTGGGAGGAAAATACGGCATGCCGATCAACGTGAACTTCTCAACGGCATACGGTCCAATCAATCATACGTCAGGTGTCAATCCGTTAGATTCCAATGGTATTACCTATACAGGAAGATTGTTTGATCAAAGTAGTTTGCAATATTGGCAAGACATCAATGTGAACATTACGCGTAAATTCAACAAGAATCTCAGTTTGACTTTTGCGTATTATAACATTCGGTTGAACAACGACATTTCGAAAGTCTCTGACGATGCTTCTGGAATTATTGATTCTCACATCGGCGTCATTGAAATGAATTATAAAATCAACAAATCTCATGCATTGAGAGCGGAGCTTCAAGGTTTATTTACGAAACAGGACAAAGGGGATTGGGCTACAGCGGTGATTGAATATACGATTTCGCCAAGCTGGTTCTTCAGTGTGATGGATCAATTTAACTATGGAAATTCTGAAGCGAGTCAACGACTTCACTACGTAGTAGGTTCTTTTGGTTATGTCAGAGAGTCGAGCCGCTTCATGGTTTCATACGGAAGACAACGTGCAGGTTTATTCTGTGTTGGAGGTGTTTGTAGATTCGTTCCTGCATCGAATGGCTTGACCTTTACCTTTACTCAAAGTTTTTAATTCTAAGACACATGAAAAAACATTTATTTATTCTGATTTTATTCGCGTTGACCTTGAATTCGTGTGATAAAGTTGACAAGCCATTTATTCCAGGAACTCCAACGGAGTTGAATACAAGTTTGTATCCAGGAGACTGGAATTCATATCCGTGGCCGACATTCACAGCGAATATAAACACCAACCGCAATATTTTATTGGAGGATTACACTGGTCACAAATGCATTTATTGTCCCAATGCAGCAACCGTGGCAAAAGGAATTGAAAGTGCCAATCCCGGGCGTGTTTTTGTAGCATCCATTCATGCTTCTCCAGGAGGTATTGGACCGTTTCAAACTACAGACGCACAATATCCGAATGATTTAACCAATCCAATGGTTGCTGAATATGGAGCTGTTTTTCAAAACGGATTTAATTTCGTGGGGAATCCACAAGGAACGGTGAGTAGAAAAGAGTTTGGAGGCGTGGTGTTTCAACAGCCTGGAAATTGGAGTAATAGCTGTGCGCAAATGATTGCTGAAAATGATTTAAAGATAAATTTACAGGCAAAGATCAATTATTTTCCTGCTACAAGAGGTGTTTTTCTTCATGCTGAAATTGACACCATGAACATGGTTTCTGATGACATTTCAATTGTCGTTTATTTAATCGAAAAATCATTTATTTCAAAGCAAAAATTCCCAGCCGGAGTGGTGGAAGACGATTATGAACACCATAACATTCACCGTGGAAACATGGACAACCGAGCATTTGGAAGAAACATGGAAGCCTCCAATTTAAATGCGAACGGTAAATATTACTTGGATTACAGCTACCAACTACCTGTTCAATATGACGCTTCAAATTGTCACTTCTTGGTATATGCTATGAATAAAACGACCTACGAAGTTTATCAAGTGGTTCAAGTAGAAATCCCATAAATTAAAAGAGACATTCATTTCAATTAACTCTCTAATTTAGAATTAATAGGAATGATTTTAATCAATAACTAATAATTAAGTAACTAGAAAAATCAAAACTGCTTTCTTGGGAGGACTATTTGTTCTTTCAGGAGCCACGCTGTCGTTCGGATAGCAATCACTGCCTTATTCCGAGGGTTTTAGTGCCTCAACAGGTTGGACTTTAAAACAATGGAACTCAACCAAACCAATGGTTTATTGGAGATGCTGGAGAAGCTTCTGGTAATCTCTTGTACATTTCCGGGGACACTCCTGAGCAACCTTTCGATGTAATACCTGCAGGTGATAATTGAGCGACCAATAACTATCGTACCTACGGTGCTAATAGTGCAATCAGTGTTACACACGCATTCAAAAACTTCACTTTTACAGCAGGAGCGAGTGCTTTCAATCTACAATTTGACTGGAGAAACTTATGAGTTCTCTTTCCAGTTTGCTGGAGATTTAGGTGCTGGATGGGACGAGTCTGTTTATGTAAATAACACGCAGTCTTCCATTGGAGCAACCATGATTGGAAGTGCTTTTGTTGTAAGCGGTGACTCTACGGACTTGGCTTATCAAAAAGAGAAAATTTGTTTCATACCAACGACAACGGGAACGTATACTTTTGGACTCTTTGTAACTGCAACTGAAACGAATTTTGAAAGCTACTTAAGTTTTGATGATTTCGAATTGAAATTAACGCCTACATACAACGGAGTTGACGGCGCACTTACAGTTTGTCAATCTGCTTCTTTGGTAGATTTGAATACCGTAATTACAACTTCGATGACAGATGGAACTTGGAGTTGCGAAGCTTTCCCAACATCCGTGAACGGAAACATGTTTGATTCAAGTTTGGTTACTCCTGGAGTTCATGAAATCTTGTTCTTTACCAACAGTTATGTCGTGGACACGACAGTAGCGACCATTCCAGTTGAAGATGCTGATTCTGCAGGAGTTGACGGTGTTTTATCGGTTTGTAGAAATGAACCAATGAACTTATTTGCAGGATTAACAGGAACTTTGCTGCCAATGGTGTTTGGACAGATCCAACTAATTTAGTGGTTCCGAATGGAGCTGCAACTTCTAGTAATATTCCTGGTCAATACAACTTCAAATATGTAGTGACTAATAATACTTGTCCAAACGACTCATCCATTGTGGTTGTGGTGGTTCAAGGTTGTAACAATGTTAGAGTAGAAGAGATTGCTTTTAAAACTTTCAACTTGTATCCAAATCCAACTTCAGGCCTTGTTTACATTTCGAATTCAGGTTCAACAGAAGTGTTTAATTATGAGTTATTAGACATGAAAGGAAAGGACGTGTGATTTTAAAAGCAAACGATTCAGTCAACGGTTCAACTACTACAGAGCTTAACATGAGTCATGTAGAAGTGGGCGTATATTTAATTCGTGTTTTTAATGAGCTAGCAGAAAAAACTTTCCGCATAGTTAAAACTAATTTTGGAAATAAATAATAGAAAAAGATCGCTAGTAGTAGCGGTCTTTTTTGTTTTAAGCTTGTTTTTATTGATGCAAATGCCGAACCATACATGTTTATGAGGCAGTTAGGCTTCGTTTTTTTTAAGTTAAAACCTAAAAAGAAGTGTGCTAGATGCGTTTTTTGTTTTTATTTGTTTATATTTGGAGCACATAATTAATGATTAAAACAAAGACATATGAAAAAAGACTACGAAAGTAGTCGGCTTTTCTGGCTAGGAAAAAACCGACTAAAAAAAATACTGCTAAGTATTTCCATAACCCTTTTAGCATTTACATCTTCTGCTCAATTTCCAACTCCTTATTGTGAGGTTGGTTTTTCTTCAGGTGTTGAGCCAATTACTTTGGTTCAATTCGCTGGAATCGACAACGCCAGTTCGGCTGCGACGGGAGGAGATGAGCATCAGGACTTTACAGCCATCACCGGGAATGTGGTCGCGGGTTCTTCCTATTCAATTAAGGTAAAAGGAAATACTGCTGGTAACTTTACAAGTCAAATTGTCGTTTATTTCGATTGGAATCAGAACAACGACCTAACTGATGCTGGAGAAGAGTACATTTTGCCAAGCATTACGAATTCAACAGGAACAGATGCCACAGAGTCTGTTTTTAATATTCAAATCCCTGCATCTGCACTTGCTGGTTCTACCAGAATGAGAGTCATGAAAAGATTCAGCACGGTTCCGGACCCTTGTAATACAGCAGGATTTGGTCAGGCAGAAGATTACACAGTTGTTGTGACAATTCCAACTTGCCCGAGTACTTCAGGGTTAACTGCAACTACAACTGCAACATCTGCTGATTTGTCTTGGACAGAAAATGGAACTGCAACGGATTGGGACATTGAATATGGACCTGCCGGATTTGCTTCTACGGGTGTACCAACTTTATCCGCTACTTCTAATCCTGAAACTTTAACAGGACTTACTTCAAGTACATCCTATGATTTCTATGTAAGAGCTGTTTGTAGTCCAACAGATCAGAGTGTCTGGACCGGACCATTTACATTCACCACTACACAGATTCCTGCCGTATTGCCCTACACAGACGACTTCTCATCAGATGAGTGGACCGCTGTTAACGGTACGCAAAACAACAAATGGTTTGTTGGAAGTGCAGCTGGTAATCCAGCGAATGGTTTGTATATTTCAAATGACAACGGAGTTACGAATGAATACACAACAGGCGGTACGTCTGTGACTCATGCATACAGAGACATTGCTTTTCCAGCAGGAGGAGGTACTTTTAATTTGAGTTTTGATTGGAAAGCGAACGGTGAAGGGTTTACCGCCTCTAAATTTGATTATTTTAGAGTTTGGATCGTTCCAACATCTGCAACGATTACTGCTGGAACGCAAATTACAGCTACAAACACACCAGGTGCCCATCAAGTAGGAGG
>SMEQ01000519.1_pt1 | contig 11472 bp, 10 predicted proteins | sample 2456281 | NCBI WGS metagenome assembly SMEQ01 (sample SAMN10132596, study PRJNA489261) | soil metagenome | isolation source: day1 antibiotic-loamy sand soil ammended with raw manure from dairy cow... | place: USA | collected 2015-04-01 | reverse complement strand
GTTATTGGCGCAGACTGGGAAGGTAAGTTCGATCACTTACAAGCCTTTTGCGAGGTGGTGTATTTACCAAGAACTCAAGGGGTCTCAACCACTGAGCTAAAAGAGCTCTTAAAAGGCTTTAGCCCTGAACTGAAGAAAAACATGAACGATTTATTCGCTATTTTAGAGTCCGTGAAGAAAGAGCTTGGATGAAAAGCTTACGGAGCAAAGCCCTTAATGGGCTCATTTGGAATGCAGCAGACAAGCTAATAAATCAATTAGGTTACTTAGCCGTCACTGTATTTATTGCTCGGCTCATTGGGCCTGAAAGCTTTGGCTTAATTGGCATGCTAACTATTTTTATGTTGTTAGCAGAAAGCGTCATTAGTAATGGGTTTGCCCAAGCCTTAATACAACGAAGCGAAAAATTAACCAACGACGACGCTTCTACAATTTTTTATGTAAATTTAGGCTGGGGACTGCTTACCTACGCGGTGTTGTACCTATGTGCCCCCTCTATCGCCTTATTTTATAACCAACCCGAACTGGTTGATATATCACGTGTATTGTTTTTAGTTATCCTGTTTAACTCCTTAACCGTGGTCGCTCGGGCCAAGCTCACTATCAATATAGACTTTAAAAGCCAAACCATAGCTAGTACCTTCGCCACCGCTTTAAGCTCAATTGTGGGCATTATACTTGCCCTCAAAGGTTATAGTTATTGGGCATTAGTCTGGTTACTTATTCTTAAATCAGCCTTGAATACCCTCGCCCTGTGGTTTTTTTGCCGCTGGGCACCCAAACTTGTTTTTAGCACTGCTTCGTTCAAATTATTATTTGGTTTCGGCTCCAAGCTTATGCTGGCCGGCCTTGTGGCTACTTTTGTGAACAACCTTTATGTGGCTTTAATTGGCCGCTATTACAATGCCACCCAGGTTGGTTATTTTACTCAGGCTTCTAACCTAAGCACTCAGTTGGCCACCATGATCAGTTCAACGCTGCAGGGGGTCACATTCCCCATCTTAAGCTCCATACAAGAAGACAGAGCGCGGCTAATCAACATTTATAAACAACTTATTTCACTAACCATGCTCATATCTTTGCCGTTAATCATTGGTTTTGCAGCGGTTTCTGAACATTTTGTGGTGCTGGCCTTAGGCGACGACTGGTTACCTGTCGTGCCTGTGTTAAAAGCACTCTGCTTTGCCTTTGCGCTTCGGCCCATTAGTGCTATCAATATGAATATTTTAAATGCTATCGGGCGCTCTGACTTATTTTTAAAAATCGACCTTGTTAAGCTACCCATTGTGTTGGGAACCTTGTTTATAGCACTACCATACGGCATCAATGGCCTAGCCATTGGTATGATCGTTAACGCCGTTATATCCTTTTTAATCAATGGCTATTACCCGTGGAAACTATTTTCCTTTGGCGCTCTCAAGCAGCTAAAAACATCCTTTCATTATATTTTCGCCGTTGCCCTCATGTATGCCATATTGTCCCTCTTTAGCTTGGACTCTTTGCTGTTAGACTTTATCGTGAAGGTGCCTCTTGGTGCATTAATTTATACACTCACGCTAGTTTTGTTTAAGGACTCCTTTTTTATGAGTATAATCAACACAAAGCTGCGTGCGAATTGAGATGGACATCATGAGTGAGAAAGTAGCAATTAACCCAGAACCTTTAGTCACTGTCGTTATTCCGAGTTATAACCACGTACTTTATATTCGCGACGCCATTCAAAGCATCATCGCTCAAAATTATCGCAATATTGAATTCTTAATTATTGATGACGGCTCTAAAGACAACTCCGTTGAAGAAATATTAAAGCTGAAGGCTAGTTGTGAAGCGCGCTTTGAACGCTTTGAATTTCGTCACCGAGAAAATAAGGGCTTATGCGCAACCTTAAACGAAGCTTTAGCTTGGGCTAAAGGCGAGTATTTCTCTGTACTAGCCTCAGACGACGTGGCGTTGCCACATAAAATTGACTATTTGGTCAACAAAATCACTCTTGGTACAGAGAGTGCAGTGTTTGGCTTAGTCGAACAAATGGGCAATAAAGCAGGCATTCTAAATAAGTCCGATAAAGTTCACTACAACTTCGAAGATATCTTTCTGCAAAGAAGCACGCCTTCCGCTCCGGCCGCTTTAATGTCTACTCAGGTTTTGAAAGAGCTTAAGGGATTTAATGAATCCATTAAGCTAGAAGACTGGTATATGTGGTTAAAAATGCTTGCAGCAGGTGCGCAGTTAACCACTTATCCTGAAGTAGTAACGCTTTACCGCCAACACGAACACAACACAGTAAATAATAACGACTTTATGTACCACAACCGAGAAGCCATTATTGCTCTGTATAAAACCCATCCTTTTTATGAAGAAGCCAAACGCAGGAATACATTAAAGCGTGCACGCGATTTCGCCTATGACCAACCCTTGAATGCTTTTCATTATTTGCTGCAATCAAGGTGCTTCGGTAAAGACGCCTGTTTTGTGTTACTGAAAATATTAATGCCGCAGTTTCTAATTCGATTATCTCGACAACGCTCTTAGCATAAGCTTAAGGGTAGGCAACTTCTGAATCTGCCTCCCTAAAGTATCCGCTATCCCTTAGCCAGGCATTGGCGCTATGCTAAGGTTACGTTAGAATGTCTCTGAATATAGGTTTACCCGAGAAAGCTATGTCCAAAAAACGGCCCAAAGAATGGCCCAAAGAACAGTCCGAAAATCTGCCTAATAAGCACTTCGGCACACAACTCCATATCAGCGATATTGTAAAGTTATTGTGGGGTCAAAAATTACTCATTACGGGCACTATCGTGCTCGCTGCTGCATTGTCCATTTGGTTCGCTCTCACTACAGACGAAATATATATGGCCGAGCTCAGGGCAATTCCTTCTGAATCTAGCTTAACTACAGACGACAATTCGTTGCAGTCAACCCTTGGTTTACGAATGAAAGGCTTCTCCACCGCTGTAGGTGAGTACGAAAAACACTTGGTAGCAGTGCAAGTATTGCACTCTCGCAATTTTATTCTTGATTTTATTCAACAACATAACTTGTTACCCTTTATATATGGGGTGAAAAGTTGGAATCCCGACACACAAGCACTTACTTGGCATGAAGACATATACAATTCACGTACTGGTCAATGGGTTACAGATGCCCCCCCGACACTGCAAGAAGCCACACAACTGTTTATTCTTAACAACCTAAAAGTATCTGATAATCGTGATAGCCGTTTATTAACGATACAGGTTTATCACCCATCAGCCATATTGGCTGCCCAGTGGGCTAGTTTACTCATCGAAAATTTAAACAACCATATGCGAAATAAACAGATTACCGAAGCAAATGAAAAATTGAGCTTTTACCAACAACAACTTGCCATTACGTTGAATCCCAATACCCAAGATGTTATTCGCCAACAAATTGAGGAAGTCAGCTTCACCAAGCTTGTTATTAATTCACAGCCCCATTTTTTATTTGAAGTTATCGACCCTCCAATGGTCCCCGAGAAAAGAGCTTACCCACGGCGTGGGCTGTTGGTTGCTTTGGGTACATTTTTTGGCGGTATTCTTGCTTTATTACTGGCGTTTATAAAAATTTTATTATTTCCACCACACGAACAGTTACAACAATCTGCGGCTGGAGAAAAAGGTGTTGCATAAACAGTTGTGGCAACAGAACATGCTCGACTGGCTAATTTTGTTCCTGTGCCCTCTCTCTATCGCTATCGATATGGGCAATGGTTTTATACTGCTTAATGATAGTTCACTGCCGCTTTCTGTTGCCTATAAAAGTGGCTTACTCATCCTCTTGTTTGTTCGTTTAGCTATCACTGATTTACGCCTGGTGGTGGGTTTGCTCAGCTTATTTCTCCTCTACGTTTTACCCGCCTGGCGTTTATTCTTAATGCGCGGCGATTTTACGCTGTTTTTCCTCGATTTTAGCTTTGCCCTACGGCTGTTGTTTTTTCTTAGCTTTCTTATTTACATCCTTGTCGCACAACCTAGCTATGAGAAAGTACAAATTATTGTAAAATGGTTCGTGCTGACGCTTGCCCTGAATTTACTGATTGGATTAGCAGGCTTAGGCTTTTCAACCTATTCAGCAGCGGAAGGCTTTGGTATAAAAGGCTTTATTTTCGCAGGTAATGAACTAGCCATTACTTTAATAGCGCTCGCTTACTTTGTTTTATTTAATTGGGTTAAAAACAAACCCTGGCTGATAAAAATCACCGTCGTACTGCTGGTTATTCTTAGCGGGCTACTGGTGGCAACGAAGTCGGCCATGTTAGGTACTATTGCTCTTTCGGGCCTTTTCATGCTGTTGCATGCGCGCAAAACTTTTTATCTTGTGCTCACTACAATACTTATTCTATTGGTTGCTTTTTCCACCCTAATTTTTGAGCTCATCAAAGCCGCAGGAATCATTGACCGCTTTATCTTTTTCTATAAAAAAAGTGGTTTAATTACACTTATATTTTCAAGCCGAGAAGAGTTTTTCTTCACAATAAAAAACTTTGCCTTAGAAAATTTCGGTCTACTTGGTTGGATTATAGGTTGGGGACAAGGGCCATTCCATGGTTTCGTGAAAACGGCAATTGAAATCGACTTGCTCGATCTCTACATTTTTTATGGCATCACTGGCTTTTTCAGCTTCTGTCTGTATTTCTACTTAATCTACCGCATACTTAATATCAATGGGGGCTTCAAACGTGTCCCCTCCATTTCTATTTGGTTGCTAATTTTGGTTGTTTCATTTTTTGCCGGCCATGTGGTTTATTCTGGCGTGGCCGCTATACCGCTCACCTTAGCTCTGTATGCCACGGCTCACCGAAATAATTACCAACCTTCAAACTACAACTAGTCTCTCGCCTTATTTAATAGTTGCCAATGGCTATAAATTCTTTGATCTTATTGGCCAATTCTTGTCTTACCAAGGGTGCGCTGTAGGTTGCAGCGGTTGCCAGTGCGTTGTCTTTGTAGCTTTGCCTTTGGGCTTTGTCCATGGTGATAAACTTTTCCACCTGGCCTGCTAAAGACACCGCGTCGCCTGGGGTAAACAATTCACCATTGACCCCAGCCTCAATATAACCTTTCAAACCAGCAATATTAGAACCCACCACCGGCACACCGCAGGCCATTGCCTCAAGGCCAACTAAGCCTAAGCTTTCTGCCAACTTGGTAGGGAAAACAAAGACATCAAACTGATTAAAGTAATTGGGTAGCTCCACATGCGACAGCGGCCCCTTATAGTCTACTATTGCCTGTAAACCACGTTGTTTCACTTCCTGTAGTAACTCTCGCTGCTGTTTACCACCACCTACCATTAATGCACGAAGCTTTAAACCTCGGTTTTGTAAATGCGCCATAGCGGCAAGAAAAACATCCCAGCCCTTACCCTCATCAATCCGTGATACATAACCAACGGTAAACACAGGAGGGGAATCAAGAGGGCTCTGCTCAACAAGTTTAGGCTTAAATTTTTCTGTATCCACACCACCTGAAGGCGAAACAAACACTTTTTCGGGTACTAAGGCAAATTTTTCAATAGCTGCATGTTTAAAATATTGCGAAGGCACAACAATTAAGTCTGCGCGTTTAACAATAGGTGCTACCAGTTTTTGGATCACCACAGCTAGCTTGGAAATGGTAAAAACATCGCCACCATGCATGTTAATAATCAGTGGTTTGGGTAGGTTTTTTGTCACCAGCAGCAGTGGTAATAATGAATGGCCGGCATAATGAACATAAATAATGTCGTAGTTTTCACCTTTTATTTGAGTCACTACGTCTTTAAAGAAGCGGTAGTATTTTTTAAGCTTAGCTTTTACACCGCCCTCTCGGCCTTTGATGACAGCCAATTGACAATTTAATCCTTCAATTTTCATTTGATTATTAAAGTTTTGTACAAATGTGCCAAAACTAGGATCAAGCTCAGACGGGTACATATTAGAAATCAATAATATCTTCATAGTCGCTATAGTCCGAAGTACTGGACTAAGTTATTGGCTAAAAAAAACGGCTCTTTATTATATGGGGTGTTTTTCTGTTCTATAGCGCTGAAAACTGCCGACTCAAGCTCTAGCAAACTATGGCAAGCAACGGCATAGCCTTGCTGCGCAACGTAGTCTGTCAATTCTAATTGGTGATGATCTGCACGTTCAAGGTTCGGCACCACCACTATTTTTTTATTCATTTCTAACAACGCATAAACCGTACCCGCTCCTGCATGGCAAATAATCAAATCGGCTTGCTGGTAGTCATCCACAATCGACTCTGTCCAAGCGAAACTTTCAGCATGCACTAACGTTAAGTCGGGCTCTGCGGTTTGGCAACGCACCGTGAATGCAGGATGTTTAGCCGCTAATGCATCGGCAGCTTTCATTAAGCTTGGGAATGGTGTTGAGCCCACGGTTACTAATATATTCATAAGCGCCCACCATATTCAGCTTTGGGATATATTTTTAATAACTCTTTATTTTGCACAATAAAACGGTTGGCTAAAAAGCGCATCGCGCTACCTGTCAGTGATCGTTGGTAAAAACGACAAGAAGTTTCTACATGAACAACTTTTACTCCGCAAAGCCGTAATATAATTACCGGAAATATGGCTGTTCCTGGGCCGGTTGAGAGGCAACCCACAACTTGGGCATGTTGTCGCAATTGGCGAACCGCTTTGAATGCTTGCAAGGGGGCCTTAAAGTTGAGTTTGCCCGTCATTTTGTGGCGAAAGTCTAGAATGTCTAAATGCAGCACACTCCAGTCAGGAACTAGCTTTACATCGCTGAGAGAAGCAAATTGAGTTGTAGGGCTGCTCGCTTGTAATGCTCGCACCAACCGCTCAGCCTCTTCCGCATGACCGCCTTCGCCATACACTGTGACAATAACCTTTGGCTTACTACCCATCACCGCCCTTAAATATATGTTGTACGTTGTTCTTATGAAACATAATAGCGCATTACTTCAATGGAAACAGTCTGCTTTTATGCAACCAGCGCAAAAGAGAAAGCACTTCGCTTAACGCTTCACCGTATTTACGTTAGAATAGCCCCAACTTAATTTTAGTAGGGCTCCCGCTTCTTTTAGCCCGTCCTTATAAACAAGGCCAACAAGTAAGCATGACAGCGAAAATCCCACTTCCTCTTATTTCCGTGTATATGCCCACTAGAAATCGAGCCGACTTGCTTGAAAAAGCACTCCGTTCGGTGCTTGAACAAACATGGCCTCACTTAGAGTTGATTATTGTTAATGACGGCTCGACCGACCATACGGCCGAGGTGTTGGCTCAGTGGCAAGGCAAAGACAGCCGTATCACGGTTATTCACAATGCCACACCACTAAAAGCCTGTGCTAGCCGAAATATTGCCATTAAGGCAGCACAAGGGGAGTTTGTTACCGGTATTGATGACGACGACGAGTTTACCCCCGACCGCCTTACTGAGCTTTACCGTGCCTACGACGACCGCTATTCATTTGTTTGCTCCGGTTTTACATGGCATAACGGGCGTAGCAAAAAAAACCAGTTTTGTTCAAATGCCACCATTAATTTAGCCACTCACCTTAATTATCAAGTGGTGTCTAACCAAGTACTCGTGAAGCGTGAACGCATGCTCGCTATTGGTGGCTTCGATGAAAGCTTTGTGTCGCTGCAAGACTACGACTGCTTTACTCGCCTTATTCAACGTTATGGCCCCGCTTATCGTGTGGGCAAACCATTAATTAAAATCTACGCGCTGGTTAATGCCAACCGTATCTCTACGTCTAATCATTTTTGGAAGGGTTATCAGCAATTTATTGATAAGCACAGTCACCTTATGAGCGCCGTTCAAATTAAAAATATGCAGCTCCGGCTGGCAATGAATAAAGGCCAACCCATTTCGTTTAGAGATATTTTAAGCACCATGTCCGCTGGCCAAACGCCACGAAAACTAAGGTTTTATTTAAAACAGCTGCTCGGTAAGTAAGCGGTTATTTTTTGCTTGTTTTTGCCTTTGTTGTTCCGTAGTTGTGAAACCTAGGTACAAAATGCGTTAATAGTCGACCGAAAAAATTCAACAAGGGAATCATCAAAGCGGGGGTCGCTACACTATACTGACCTTCCGACCGTAACTTTTTAAGCGGGGAATGAATGTTACTCCAAAATTCCTTAAACACCTTGTAGGTTAGAACATCTTTAGCTGGTTGCTCCACTAACGACTTATACACACGCGGAAATGCAAAGGGCGCAATCACCACATTCCAAACGGAATTAGTAGCGATACCTCCCGAGTAAACATAGGCAAAGTTACGCACGTTCATGGATTCAAAAGCCGTCACCTGCTGGCAATTATTAGCTACGTTTAAACCACGAAAATCAAAACTAAGTAAATCTTTACGCAATTCCCTTAATGCCTCGGGAGCTAGTTTCCTATAACTATCACTTAAAATGCGCTCCGCGCTGTCGCCAACAAAAAACGAGGGCAATAGCTTTTTAATTTCTGCACGCAAGGATCCACCATAACAATAGGTTCCACGTTGTAAACCATCGCCCAAATAGCCATCAACAACTATGAACTGGCTCGCTGCTGTTTGTTTTAGTTGTTCCGCTATAAAGCGGTAATTTCGTAGAAACTGTGGGTTATGATCTTTTATTTGCCCTTCCGTTAAGTACTGATCTAGCTGCTTATCTAAAGCTTCTATTTCATGTTCATCAAAACCAAAGGTCGACCAACTAATGCCCAGCTCCTTCGCAATAAGCCCGCCATTGAGCACATCTTTGGAGCGCTCTGGCCCCCAAGTGTAAGCTAAGCTTGGTTGCGTTGTTAGCCCCAACATACGCGAATCAAAACCGGCTGAAAGCGATATAAACTTATGCTCGGTTGGAAACTGGCTAGTCGTGCTTTCCATATAACTTGGCAGCTCATTGATAGGTAGAGAGTCCACTTTAGTAAAGTCGCTGTATTGCTCTGTGGCTGCCTGAAAAGCACCCGCCACATTATGAACACGCAATAAGGAACTTGGCAGTAACCTACGCACGCCAGCAAAAATTGTTTTTTGCCCCCATAGGTGCGCCGCGGTTTCTAAGTAACCTGCATTAATTGCATCTAGCTCGCCCTGTTGCGACACTGAACGTGCGAAGGGAGACAGCAGTAGCCTGTCATTTTCAAGCCGGAAGAAGTGGGCCGACAAACCAAACCAGTCATTAAACACCACAGCACCTCTAGCGTCTTCATACAGGCCCATGAATATACCCGCCTCAATGTGTTGCAAAGTAGCGTGCAAGCCCTGTGCTTTAATCTCTTCGCGTAGTTGTTTTAGTGGGTTTACTTGTCCCTTATAAATAAACCAACCACAGAGTATTAAGGTTGTCTCTGCGCCTTGAGAAATAGGCTGTTGGGTCCATAGTCTGGAATCATAGGAAACGGTCACTTCACCTAATGACGTGCGCACCGAACATTCAGAAAACAAACTCTCAGCGGCTAAAATAGCGTCGGGTATGGTTTGGTTGTTTTTATTAATATACATCCAATGCACGGTACGCTTAGCCTCTGTTGTTTAAACTGCTTTCAATCATGTGAAATACTTCATTCCACATATGCTTTGAGGTGGTTTTGTGCTCTTCCGCCCTTGCTGCAATAAGGTTACGCGCTTGGTCGTAGTCTTCCGCGTACTGCAAGAAGGCAACCAACTGTTGTATACCTGCCTCACGCTGCTCTGTCACATCGAACAAACAATGCGCCATAGCATAGTCCTCTAATAATTCTTCGTACTTATGGCTCCAACCAGTGCCAATCACAGGAACGCCTTGTGCAAGAGCGCTCACCAAGCCATGGAAACGTGAACTAATCACCACCTTCGACTGGCCGATAATCCACTTTATTTTTAACGCATGCTGCGGGTCGAGTACCGGTATACGCTGGCTTAATTGCTGCTGAATACGTTCGGCGAGCGCTCGGTCGGCTGCTGCTTCATGAATGAGTATAAAGGGCTGCTGCTTTTGTTTTAGCGTAAGCTCAATCATGTGGGCCATAAAGGCTAAGTACGCGTCGCCGTCGCTGCGTTTCTCTATCATTTTTGAATTGGGGATAAAGCACACTTGGTGGTGCTTAGAATCAAACACATCAGCCACCACGCCGTTCACTAGGTTAGTAAAGTCACCACAGCGCTCTAACACCTTTGCATCGGTTGTGGGGGCTAATAACCCGTTTGCGTAGGCAAAGGAATGTTGGTCGCGGGCAAACACTTTGTCGGCATTATTTAAAATATGGCTAAAATAGTTTTTGTGCCGTGGCGAGTCAAAGGGGCCCAGTGCTTGTGGTAGTAAAACAACCTTTACCCCACGCCTTTTCATAGCTGAAATAGTACTGGCTAACCGGTCTTTTGCCACTTGGGGCGACCATTGTTCACCGTAAGAAAAGCCCGAGGCATCGAGCACCACGTTAATTTCTCGTGCATTGACTAAACCTAAAATGTTTCTCAGCCGCTTGGGTAATAAGGCAAAGGGGGCTAACCAGTTCACACGCCGACGCATAAGCCGCGTTTTTTGCCAAAGCTTAAAACGAGCACGGCGTTCATAGTCGCCAATGGGCTCAACCACAAAACGAGCCTTCACATTTCTGTGGGCAAATTCTTGTTGAATGGCATGCAGCATAAGCTCTGCGCCCTTGTTTTCAAAGGAAATGCCTTTCACTTCTACGGTTAACATGTTTGGTAATACCCTAATTAAATAATTTAAAACCTTCCATGCTACTTAACATTGCGGATAAGTAATTGATCAGTTTTCTTTTGCGAAAATGGCACGCCACCAGCAGGGTCTGCATAGCCCACGGCCATAAGCATAATGGGCCGTTGGTCGGCCTGTAGGTTCAGTTCTGCGGCCAACTTGCGTTCATACAGGTCAATGTCGGGCCAGTTAATGGGGCAACTGGCAAGCCCCAGGGTTTCCAGGGCCAGCATAAATTGCATGGCTGCCAGTGAGCCGTCAATGTAAATACAATGCCTGTCACGCTCGCCTGGGTAGGCACTTAAGTTGCCAATCACCGCCACCATACAAGGAATATTATCGGCAAAGCCCACCGTGCCCATGGCGCATTTAGCAATAGTGGGTGCACGGCTTACATCGTTCATCACATAGAACTGGTAGGGCTGGCGGTTACAGGCCGAAGGCGCAAGGCTGGCCAAGTTCACCGCCTGTTCAATTTTCTGTTGCGGTACCGGCTCGGCTAAAAACCAACGTACCGAGCGGCGGCGTTGAAATAAACCTTCTAACTGGGCGGTACTTATCTCTAACTCGGGGTAGCTTACCCGTGGTTTTGGTATAGAGCATTCTGATGTATTGGAAGCTTGGGTACTGGAAGCTTGGGCACTGTTACCTTGTTGCCAGCGGCAGCTGCTAAATAACGCACGTGCTTTGCTAATAATGGGCGTATCGGTTACCACATTAAAGTATTCCGTGAGCACATCGGTGGCCCATTTCTTTTCTGCGGCACACAACTCCGTATGTGCC
>SMEQ01000574.1_pt1 | contig 11501 bp, 11 predicted proteins | sample 2456281 | NCBI WGS metagenome assembly SMEQ01 (sample SAMN10132596, study PRJNA489261) | soil metagenome | isolation source: day1 antibiotic-loamy sand soil ammended with raw manure from dairy cow... | place: USA | collected 2015-04-01 | reverse complement strand
CTTAGTTTTTGTTTGTGTAGGAACTTACATTCTCTAAGAAACCCGACTCCTTTTCTAGTTAGTCAGATTTTATCTACACCCTTAAATGCGAAGAGCCAGTTAAGTATTACCCTTAGAGTTAGTGCAAAAGATACTTATGCACTAACTCTAAGGGAAAACAATATCTATAGGCTATTTAACAAACTTGAGTAAAATGGAGGCTTTAGATTTTTGTAACAGCGACCTAGAATAGTAAGCTAGGTAACCAAGTAGCAATTTTTGGGAATATCATGATTAATATTATTCCAATTATCTCTACAATTACAAAAGGAACAACTGACTTATAAATATCACTCATAGTTACCGATGGGGGTACAACTCCTTTTAGATAGAATAAGTTGAATCCAAACGGTGGTGTTTTATATCCAATTTCCATATTGATTACGAATAAGATTCCAAACCAAATAGGATCGAACCCAAGAGACTTAATAATGGGGATAAACACTGGAAGAGTAATCATCATGATACCTACTGGGTCAAGTACCATACCCAGAAAGAAGATGATGATCATCATGGCAATAATAACTCCCCAAGGGCCACCGGGGGTCATTATTACCCATTTGAACTGTCCATATACTACAGCAGAAATTAGGGCACCAAGAACCCCCATGGCTGCTGCCTCGGTAGGAGTTGTAAGGCCGCCCATAATTGAGCCAAGTACCATTGCTACAACACCGATTGGTAGAAGAACTGAACGTAGTGCGCGTAGCTTTTCAGGCCAAGAAGCCCTATCTTCTTTTGGTAACGCCGGTGCTAATTCAGGCTGAATAGCACAACGGATAATAATATAAAGTGTGGTGAGTACCATAAGCATAACTCCTGGTATAACACCAGCAGCGAACATTTTGCCCACCGATACACCTGTAATCAGTGCATATAAAATCATTAATATGCTTGGAGGAATCAAGATCCCCCAGCCGCCGCCGGTGTTTATAACACCAAGGGCCATTTGTTTGTCATAACCTCGAGAAAGCATAGAAGGCAAAGCAATTGCACCCATTGCAACCACAGCAGCTCCACTGATACCGACCATAGCAGCAAAAACAGCACAAATACCGAGAGTACCAATAGCCAAACCACCTCGAAGTCCACCAAACCATAGGTACATCATGCGGTATAGATCTCGGGCCACACCAGTTCGCTCCAAAATCATGGCCATGAAAATGAAAAGTGGAATTGCGACCAGAGTAAAACTTTCCATAGTGCCCCAAACTTGGGAAACCACCATGTAGAATGAGTCAACTCCCCAAGTGTAATAGAGAAATATGATGGAAACTCCACCAAGTACGAATGCTAAAGGAAGTCCTAGAAGTAAAAAGAATAGTAGTGACCCGAAGAAGAGAATTGTCATTAACTCGATGCTCATTGTGCTTCTCCTTCTTCAGTTGAAGCATAGCAATTTCGTTCTTTTGGGTCGTAGTAACTAAGATTAAAGGCGATAGCTATATCCTCCAGTAATCTTACAATCCCTTGTAGCAGCATTAGTAAAGATGCAATGAATATTGCCCCTTTAGCTGGCCAAATTGGTGGGTTCCATGCAGAAAAAGAGGATTCTCTATTCCCGAACGATTCTGAGGCCATATCAAAACTGAAATATACTAACGCAAGTATAAAACAGAAAAATATAATGGAAGTAAAAATATCAACAAATCCTTGTACTCTAAGTTTGAGTTTAGAATGTAGCAAGTCGACATTTACATGACCACGATGTGCCATTAGATACCCACCAGACATAACTGCATAAACCCCAAACATAAGCTGTGTAAGTTCATTAGTCCAAATAGAAGGTGAGTTTAAAAAATATCGTAAAAAAACTTCTATTATCAGGCATGCAAACATGGGAAAGACAATTAGAGCGATACACCGACCAACATATTCGTTGAGCTTGGTGACACTTATCATAAATATTTTTATTACGCTCATGGCACTCTCCAGAGAGCTTTAATTTAGATCTAAACAATAAGGCTCCAAAACACTTTTGGAGCCTTATAGGTCCTAAATGTAACCTAAATCGCTGAGGAATTGCTTAAGGATACTTAAAGCCTTTTTGGCTTCATCACTTCGCTTAGCTTCATCATCCCACATACCTTGTGCTATTTGAGCTAATTGCTGTTGAAGCTCTTCTGGCATGATGTTTAACTCAACCCCTTGCTCAACACTTGCTTTTGTTAGAGCAATACGCTCCTTATATAGGTATTGGTTTGTTCGTATCCAGAACTGTTCGTCTAGAGCCTGCTTAACTATATTCTGTAAGTCTTTTGGTAGCTTATCGAGTGCTTTCTGGCTCACAATTATTGCATCAGTACCGGCAATATTTAGAGCTGGTTGAATATGGAACTTGGCAACTTCATAGAGCCCCATACTTGCTGCACCTTGAGAGGCTCCCCAGTGAGCGCCATCAACGATACCTGAATCTAAAGCTGTATAAAGCTCACTGCCGGGAATATACGATGCGGAAGCACCTGCAGCAGTTAAAAACTTCAATAAGGCACCAGATGAGCGTATTTTTAAACCTTCAAAATCTTTAGAGCTATTGATAGGTTTACTTGTAACCATCTCAGTTGGGTAGACTTTATCTGTTGCCCAATACACACCGGATTTGGCAGCTTCGTCTCTTAGCATTTGCTCAAAACCTAGATTTTGATGGAAGTAAGCGGCTTCCCACACATCCCTAAAAGCAAAAGGTAAGCCTGAAGCAATTCCAGCTAAGGTCATCTTATCCTGTGCATAACCAGGAGAAATTGAGCCCATTTCAAGAATTCCACGACTCACGGCATTAAAAGTCTCTGTTGCCTTAAACATTGCACCAGCTTCAAAGAGTTGAAGTTGGATACGGCCTTCTGATCGCTCTTCAATGACATCTTTTATTCGGACTATGCTGTCTTTATAAGAGCTGCTTGATCCGGGGAAATGGGATTGGAGCTTCCAGGTATAAGTTTTTTCGGCGTACGCTGGTGTACTGGCAATAACGGCAGAGGCACTTAGCGTCAGTATAGAAGCATAGGTAGTTAAGTTTTTTCGAAATGAGGTAAGAAAACTCATATATTTACTCCAACATTTGTTGTTATAGTTAGATTGTTTGTGTTTCGCAGAGCGGTACAGAGAGTTGCACCGTGAACCACGATTCGTCGACTATATCATAAGGATCTCCTTTGACAAGGAGATCCTATAGTTAAGGGGTAATTAATGATTCGCAACTATTTTAAGGAAAGCACTATTTTTATTGAAATCAATCGATCTCAAAAGAAGAGCGCCACTACACGGAGCATGTATAAATTGCTTGCTAGGTATGTGCACGAATCTAATTCTAATGAGAAAACACATGATTATCGTCATCACTAGTGGTGACATTTTGTTCACCGCGAGTAGTGATCTTGACTATTTTCGAGAACGGACAACTGACGATAACCCTGAACCATCGGTTGGGATGGCTTTGATTGAATCGTTGATAGATTGTGATATTCCCGTGATTGATGCAGTTGAGGGTATGGCAACTGGTATCAGTACTACAATATTGTTGCATTGTGATAGTGTGTTTTCTGGTAATTCGACTAGGGTTAGAACAGCATTTATTGATATAGGACTTGTAGCTGTAGCAGCTTCCACTGTGATGATGCCTCTACATATAGGATCAAGAATGACTGCTGAACTGTTATTATTTGGTAAAACTCTTGATGCTATAGCGGCAGTTGACTGTGGCCTAGTTAGTAGGGTTGTTAGCGATGCTGAAACGTTGAATGCAGATCTATGCTTAGCAAGTAGAGTTAGGAGGTAAACTCAGAGATGCTTTACTTTCAAGTAAACGCCTGATGAAAGCACCATAGATAACTCAAGTACGTGAAGCATTAGAACGTGAACAAAAATTTTCAGTGATCACTTACGCTCTGTTGATTGCCGCAATACTTTAAACTTTATCTAGTGTTGTTAATGAATGTGGAATCTCTAGTAAATTTTTTATCCATACAATACCAGTTGTTAAAAAAATTATTTAATATCAAATGATATAAAGCCTCCAGGTCTCTTTTACTCGATATTTCTCTATGTTCTAGATTGCAACCTTAGAGCAAACATCTCAATTACGGTAACGTCTATCATTTAATAATGTTTTAGGTTTATCTATAGCATAAGTATTAAAAGCATCATGTATTTTAATCAATACTGTTAAAATAATTTGCTTAACATCTGCATGAGTTTTGTCTGTAGTGATTTTTTATTTTCATTAATAAATCCTAATTTTGTTTTTTTATAAAATTCTTTTTTATTTATTTTTAGTGCAAAAGTTAAGGTTTCTTGTCTGTTGCAATTACTTATATGTTAAAGCTGCTGATTTAGCTTGGACTCTAAAGACTAATTTTCAATATCGAAATTTATAAAATACTAATTTTACTCTAAATCGCTTAAATCCAGTTCTGCTAGGTGAAATACAGTTCCAGCAAACTTGACTTGTGCGTTATTGTTGTGACAAATTACTGACTATTCAAAAAAACACATTGTACAAGAGGTGTTTTATGAATCTATTTCATCTTAAATTGACAGGAATTAAAGTCTAATGAGCAAAAGTAAACCTCACATAATCGATGGAAAGGACTTGCCGGGTTTCCACAGTATGCTTGGTTACCGCAAAGTATCTAGGGAAGAGAATGAAGCTATTATCGAGCTTGAGATTTTACCCAATCATTTAAATTTTGGTGGTGTAATTCATGGTGGAGTGCTTACCTCTTTACTAGATATCGCCCTAGCTGAAGCAGGCACCTACTGTCCTTTCCCGGGACGAATACGTAAGGCAATTACACTCTCACTAACTACAACATTTACTGGGCAGTGTAGCGGTGGAGTGATTCGAATAACTGGCCGTAAACGTGCTGGTGGAAGTCGGATATTCAATAGTACCGGTGAAGTCCACGACGAAAATGGGAATCTTCTAGCACTCGGTGAGGGCACATTTCGAATCAGATCTGGTAGTGAAAGCCCTGATGGGGTTCCGATTTAAATTTACATTAATTTAACTGTTTTAAGCATAAGCAACAGTTAATGATTTTTGTGCTGATGGATTCATGTGGTGTAAAAATATTGTTCACAGCCATATTGAATAGGATTGAACTTCTCCAATATCGATTAAAGAGCAGTTACTAATTTTATAAGGATTTAGAAATGACTAATCCATTATTTGACATGACTGGCAAGGTTGCAGTTATAACAGGTTCATCTAAGGGAATCGGCCGTGCTATTGCAGAAGAAATGGCTAGATGTGGTGCTCGAGTTGTGATCTCTAGTCGCAAAGCTGAAAATTGTGAAGAAGTTGCTAGTGAAATAAGGGCTCAGGGTTTTGAGGCTACTGCTATTGCTTGTCATGTAGGGAAAAAAGAAGATCTTAAGGAGTTAGTAAATAAAACCAACATAATGTGGGGCACGATTGATGTCCTAGTTTGTAATGCGTCTATAAATCCGGTGTCTGGACCAACTTCTGAAATGACTGATGATATTTGGTCAAAAATTATGGATACCAACGTAAAAAGTACATTCTGGCTTACCAACATGGTATTGCCGCAGATGGCTGAAAAAGGTGAAGGTTCAGTCGTTCTTTTATCTAGTATTGCTGGTATCCGTGGCAATACCTCCATTGGAACTTATGGTGTTTCTAAGGCAGCAGAAGCTGCATTGGCACGAAATCTCGCAGTTGAGTGGGGGCCTATGGGAATACGAGTAAATAGTATTGCTCCAGGCTTGATTAGGACTGATTTTTCCAAAGCTTTATGGGAAGACCCTATTCGTGTGAAACATACTGCAGATAAAACTCCACTCCGACGTATCGGTGACCCGATTGATATTGCCGGTTTAGCTGTTTTTTTAGCAACACCGTCTAGTGCCTATATAACCGGTCAGGTAATTGTTGCTGATGGCGGTGAAACAATTTGTTGAAGTATAAGATTTTTAAGCAAGATTACTGTTAGGTAGGAAGTGAAGTCTAATTGTAGAAGTATGATCTAACACAATAACAAGAGATAACGATGGTCATAACTGAGGAGTTGATTGCAGGTTTTCCAGCCCTAGGCTTTGTAATACAGATAGATGTGATGCTATTTCAAGGCATACAGTCAAAAGCTTCTATCCAAAAACCAACTCTGATTACTAGTCTTGGTACTCGGAGTTTACATTATTGGTGGCTAGGCTTTGACCGATGCTCACATGACGTTATAACAACGGATACGGACGTAACCGTACTTCAGAAAAAATCGATAGCTATTTCAAGATTACACCAAGGAGAGCCTCTGCCTGAAGCTATTGATTATTTCAAATTGACCACTTAGATGATTGTCTACTTAATCTAGCCTAATTTAGCCTAGAGGGAGAATGAAAACATGTTTACACGACACTATAAAGTATGGCCAAAAAATTTACCCATAACCATGACTTTGCCAGATACCAGCTTATATACCAACTTAGAAATATCAGCATTACGTTACCCTAAAAATAATGCAATCATATTTTATGATGCATTTATGACATACACTCAACTGAAGGAAGAGGTTGATACCATGGCCGGCTACCTGCAGGCACAGGGTGTAAAAAAGGGTGATAGAGTACTTCTGTATATGCAGAACTCTCCGCAGTATGTAATTTCGTATTACGCTATTCTGCGTGCTGATGCGGTTGTAATTCCTGTTAACCCTATGAATCGAACTGCTGAACTTAAGCACTATATTTCAGACACCGAATCTTCCTTGTGTCTGGCAGGTCAGGAGCTAATTAACTTTATTGCTCCACTTATCGGCGTCACTAATCTTGAACATATTGTTGTTGCATCCTACAACACCTATATAAATCCTAAAACAGACTTACTTTTACCAGCAGAAGTTGCAGAACCGGTTAGGTCTCAAGCAATACGGGGTGTTGTTAGTTGGGAAGTAGCTCTTGGAGCTGGGTACGTACCGAATGAACATACCGCAAAAGCCAATGACCTAGCAGTTATTCCCTATAGCTCCGGGACTACAGGAGCACCCAAGGGTTGTATGCATACTCATAGGTCTGTAATGGCAACAGCTGTTCAGCGAGTATTTTGGAACCTTTCTACTCCCGATGGGGTGCAGCTTTCAACTTTACCGTTCTTCCATGTAACAGGTATGACGGGATCTATGAATGGTCCGATTTTCTCTGGCGGCACATCCGTAATAATGACTCGTTGGAATAGAAGTACGGCTGCACAGTTAATTGAACGATACAAAGTTACTGGTTGGGCCAATATTGTCACCATGGCAGTGGACTTCTTGTCGAATCCTGAGCTGGGTAACTATGATATTAGCAGTTTGAGTATGATAGGTGGTGGTGGTGCTGCTATGCCTGTAGCTGTAGCTGAAAAGCTTAAAAATTTGACTGGTCTTGATTATATTGAGGGGTACGGTTTAACTGAAACTATGGCGGCTACTCACATTAACCCAAATAGTAACCCAAAACCTCAATGCTTAGGTATACCAGTATTTGATGTTGATAGCAGGATTATTGATGTAGATACGCTTGAAGAGAAAGGTGTAGGTGAAACGGGTGAGATCATTACCTGTGGACCCCAAGTTACTTTAGGGTATTGGAATCGTCCTGCGGATACCGATGCTTCATTTATAGAAATTGGTGGTAAGCGTTTCTTACGTACAGGTGACTTAGGATATTATGATGAAGATGGCTATTTCTTTATGGTAGATCGAGTTAAGCGCATGATTAATGCCTCTGGATTCAAAGTTTGGCCGTCTGAAGTAGAAGGAATTATGTACCATAACCCGGCTATTCACGAACTTTGTATTATCTCTATTCCTGATTCTAAGCGTGGGGAATCGGTAAAGGCTTGTATAGTTTTAACACCTCAAGCAGAAGGTAAGACTACTAAGGAAGATATAATCAACTGGTGCAAAGAGCAAATGGCAGCATACAAAATTCCTGCTGTTATTGAGTTTGTTGATAGCTTGCCTAAATCATCGACAGGTAAGCTCATGTGGAGAGCACTTCAGGAAAAAGAGTGGAATAAATAACGGGTATTGTTTATCTGGTTAGATTTTCGTATAAAAGACTTATATAGAGGTGGTTTTAAGCATAACTGTAGAAGGTGTGATTTCGAAACATATTGACTCTTTATTATGCGCAGTGAAATCAGCTAGGTATTTTTCTATAGTTTTTCTTGGTATTTATTGAAGGTTTGTCACGGAAGGAGTAGACGTGACAAGCCTTTTGATTACTAAGTATTTTTCGTTTTGGTAAATTGATCTCACTGCCTTGATTTATTTACCCAATGAATATCACCAACAATTAAGAAAAATCCTTATCAAAATAAATCTTTAAAGTCTGGCTGTAAAATAATAGAGAACTTCTACAATTAAAATTATTTTAGGATTATATAAGATATAAAAAAAGGGTGACATTGTCACCCAAAAGGACACAGCTAATATTAATAAAGTACCAAGATTTAACTATTACTTATCAATTGATTTCTAGTAATTTGGAGTAACGCTCAAGATGATGATCATCGTCACCAAGCTGATGATTAATCATCACTAGGCGCTTAGCATAATGGGAGAAATTGTATTCCCATGTCATCCCTATACCACCGTGAGACTGAATCCCTTTTTCAGAAATGAATTGTGCACTTCGTCCAATTACGTTCTTAGCAGCTGCAATTACTCGGCTGCGTTCATTACTTTTAGGTGCATTTGCAACGCTAGCAGATAGTATTGCCATTGAGCGAGCTTGTTCTAATTCAGACATCATATCTACCATCCGATGCTGCAATACTTGGAACTTACCAATTGGTACACCAAACTGCTTACGCTGCTTTAGGTACTCTAAGGTCAGATCACAAGCTACCTCCATAACACCTACAGCTTCAGCACAGAGAGCTGCAATTGCACGTTCAACTTCGTATTCAATAGTATTAGCTGCTAACCCTTCGTCACCTAAAAGGGCATTTTCACTGACTTTAATATCATTCATAAACAAGTCACAGCCTTTGGATCCATCGATTGTAGGATAACAACGACGCTCCAAACCTTCTGTGTTGCTATCAATAACAAAAAGACTGATACCCGAAGCATCCAGGCTATTGCCGGAAGTCCGTGCAGAAATGACCAAGAGGTCGGCACAATGGCCTCCAATAACTACTGACTTACGGCCATTTAGTACATAACCATTTTCGGTTTTTTTAGCAGTACTTTCTACATTATTAATGTTATAAAAGCTTTGAGCCTCTTGTAGTCCAACTGCAACTCGAGTATTACCAGTAGAAATATCAGGAAGCAATTGTTTTTTCTGCTCTTCATTACCAGCGTGGTTTATCAGACCACCACCTAGAACAATTGATTGAAGATAGGGTTCTAAACATAGCCCTCGACCTAATTCCTGCATTACACTTTGAATCTCAACACCAGTTCCGTTAAAACCACCTAGTTCTTCAGGAAATGGTATAGCAGTTAAACCTAATTCGCCCAGCTGGTTCCAAAAGCTTTCACTAAAACCAAAATCAGATTTACTATACTCTAGTCGCTTCTCAAAGCTGTATTCACCATGAACTAGGCGAGCTACGGTATCCTGTAGCATTTGTTGTTCTTCATTGAGTTTGAAATCCATGGTAGTCTCCTTAAAGTCCTAAAATCATTTTCGATACAATGTTTTTTTGGATCTCGTTGGACCCACCAAAAATAGACAGCTTACGGTTGTTAAAATATTGAACCGATAAGGGAGCTGCGTCCTGGTCTGAGAGGAACTCACCATCGAAAGCAAAATCTAACTCCTCCTCAACAAACGGAATCGCGTATGGCCCAATAGCTCTGCGTGCCAAATTGTTAATAGATTGCCGAATCTCAGTACCTTTTACTTTCAACATAGAGCTTTCTGCACCAGGAACTCCACCATCCTTTACTGATGCAATAATTCTTAAATTACTGATAGCAGCAGCCATCAAATCAATTTCGATTAACGAGATTCGCTGGCTGAAAGTAACATCTTCAATAAGTGGTTTACCATTTTTTTGTTGACGGCTAGCAAGTTGCTTTAGATGAGTTAACGCAGCCTTTGATAGACCAATACCCGCCAACCCTGTTCGCTCATAAGTGAGAAGGTACTTAGCGTATGTCCAGCCCTTGTTTTCTTCACCTATTCTATTCTCAATTGGCACCTTTACGTCTTCAAAGAAGACTTCATTAACTTCATGTTCACCATCTAGTGTAATTATGGGGCGAACTGTGATTCCAGGAGTATTCATGTCGATTAAGAGAAATGAAATACCCTCCTGTGCTTTCACTTCATGATTAGTTCGAACTAAGCAAAAAATCATGTTGGCGTACTGACCTAAAGTGATCCAAGTTTTTTGACCATTAACAATGTAGTGATCATTTTCGCGTACTGCTCTGGTTTTAAGAGAAGCAAGGTCAGAGCCTGCACCTGGTTCAGAGTATCCCTGACACCACCAGTCATCCCCGTTGAGTATGCGAGGCAAATATTGTTGTTTCTGTTCCTCAGAACCGAACTTAATGATAACAGGAGCAACCATATTTACACCGAAGGGAATAGAGCGGGGTACGCCGTAGCGACTAGATTCTTCATCCCAGATATGTTTTTGGATTGGGGTCCAACCAACACCGCCATATTCTTTCGGCCAATGTGTGGCATACCAACCTTGATCACTTAGGATCTTTTGCCATCGTTGGTGATCTTCCTTACTAAGCTTACGGAATCCTTTGACCTTGGCTGCAATGTCTTTGGGTAGGTTAGCATCCAAAAATGTGCGAACTTTGTTACGGAAAGCTAATTCCTCGTTCGTATAGTTCATGTTCATAATAGCCCTCTCTGTGCAATTAACGAAAACAGATACCGCATAGCAGAATAGGCTAATCATCTAACAATGCACCACCACATGTCAATGAAAATAGGTAGGTGTATAAATAATATTACACTAAGTAATATATGCGCACTTTAAGATTTAGGTTACCGAAAATATAAGCGGTCTTTTTTGGGTCATAGGTTTTTTAAGTTGCTCATGCCATATTTTAAGACTATTTAGTAATAGTACTGCTTTTAATAAATTTAATATTACGTATTTATAATTTATTAGGTGTGTTTTTTTAAATGTGATAATAAAATACAAGTAAATTGTTTTTACTAGACTTAAATAGATTTTATGTAGTTGTAAATATTGTGTGTAATAAGGTCTTCTTCAAGAACTGAATTTGAAATATATTTACTTTTTAATTTTTTAGGGCTGCTTATAACCAGACTGGTTTTCTAAAAAACTATTCATGAGCGAAGGTAATCATATCTAGATTTAGTTTGGTTGGAGGAGATCATAAAGCACCTCAGCATTCAAAGTGCAAAGCCTAAGGTACTTTAAGGGGCTCTTCGCATTTAAGGGTGTAGATAAAATCTGACTAACTAGAAAAGGAGTCGGGTTTCTTAGAGAATGCAAGTTCCTACACAAACAAAAACTA
>SMEQ01000516.1_pt1 | contig 11534 bp, 8 predicted proteins | sample 2456281 | NCBI WGS metagenome assembly SMEQ01 (sample SAMN10132596, study PRJNA489261) | soil metagenome | isolation source: day1 antibiotic-loamy sand soil ammended with raw manure from dairy cow... | place: USA | collected 2015-04-01 | reverse complement strand
GGCTCCATTGAGCACAAAATGGGTATTCAAGGTTCTGCCACTTGCGTTATGAACTTTGATAACGCCACCGGTTACATCATTGATGCACCCAACAAAGGTTTGGCCGCCATGTTCACTATGATGAACTATGAGCGTCTGGGCGTTGGTATCCAAGGTTTATCATTGGGTGAGCGTTCTTATCAAAGCGCCATTGAATACGCTAAAGATCGTATTCAAAGCCGTGCCCCAACCGGTCCGGTCGCACAAAACAAGCAAGCTGATCCAATTATTGTGCATCCAGATGTACGTCGCATGCTGCTGACCATGAAAGCATTAAATGAAGGCGGCCGTGCGTTCTCAAGCTACGTGGCGATGCAGCTTGATATTGCTAAGTACAGCGAAGAAGCTGACGCCAGAAAACGTGCTGAAGAATTGGTGGCCTTGCTGACACCGATTGCCAAAGCGTTCTTAACCGATGCGGGTTTAGAAACAACCGTTCATGGCCAACAGATTTTTGGTGGACACGGTTATATTCGCGAATGGGGCCAAGAACAGCTAATTCGTGACTGCCGTATCACCCAGATTTATGAAGGCACCAACGGTATCCAATCGCTGGACTTAGCCGGTCGTAAAATTGTCGGCAATGGCGGCGCGTTTTACCAACACTTTTCTAATGAAGTAAAAACCTTTATTTCATCAGCAGATAGCAGCTTGACTGAGTTCACTACGCCGCTTAAAGCTGCGATTGAAAATCTTGATGATTTAACCGCTTGGTTGCTGGCTGAAGCAAAAAATAATCCAAATGAGATTGGTGCAGCGTCGGTTGAATACCTGCAAGTGTTTGGTTACACCGCTTATGCCTACATGTGGGCATTAATGGCGCGGGCCGCGCTAGGAAAAGAGCAAGACGATGATTTCTATGCGAGTAAAATGGGTACTGCCCGTTTCTTCTTTGCCCGCTTATTGCCACGTACTCAGTCTCTAAGTAGCTCAGTTAAAGCTGGTAGTGAGTCGCTGTACTTGCTCGATGCTGCGCAGTTTTAATTGATTGAGCACTCACTCAGCAGGCAGCTGCATCCTGTAAGTAAAAGCTTACAGAATGCAGGGTCATTTGACCACTATACGTATCCGTACAACTGAGTAAAATAGGCGCACGGATTTACGATGGAATGCTTTTAATCATTACGGATCAATGATTAACGCCAAGGAGGCTAAAGCAAGGAAGCCAGGAGACAGTCTGCAAACCCCGCTCACGCGGGGTTTTTTTATGCTTGGTTATTCACTTAGAATGTGCAGCGGTCACTGAAGCTCAACAGACTTGAGCGTAAGCGGCACTTATCTAGGTTGGTCACAGTGCTCTGAGGCCCTTGTGGTCTAGTATGCATGCCCGCCAATGTGGCGAAAGCCCTGATCTGCAGTCGTTCAGCAAAACAATATCACCACTGCACTGGAACTGCCTTGCGCATAGCGCGTGCTGCTCGTTCAGCCGGCCTCTGGATGCTGCCCTGTATAGACGGCCAAGACATAGGCACTGTGTTTCATAATCACTAAAGCTAATTGCAGCCAACAGCCCCTTTGAATCAAATCAAGCTTCGCTTTAAAATTGCTTTAAATCAATTAGCATATGCACCGTGATGCATATTAAAACAAAAATCAAGCGATCTCTGCAATAAATGACAACAATAACAGGGGTATTATTATGAGCGTAACAACCATAGATCCTACTTACGAAAAAGAAGGGGAGGGGGTGGTGCATAAGCCCAGCTTCTTTGATCGTGAAAACACCGTTGCAGGTCCAAAGTTTAACCGCTGGCTGGTGCCTACTGCAGCCTTGGCAATCCACCTCTGTATTGGCATGGCCTACGGCTTCTCCGTATTTTGGTTACCCATGGCCAACCTTGTGACCGGTGCGGATCCCGCGAGCTGCGCCAATATCAGCTTTTTTCAAGCACTGACGACAACCAACTGTAACTGGTCGGTCAGTCATGTGACCTATACCTTCAGTATCTTCTTCGTGATGCTAGGCCTTTCGGCCGCGCTCTGGGGTTCTTGGCTGGAAAATGCAGGGCCACGCAAAGCAGGCATGATTGCCGCGCTGTGTTGGGGTGGCGGCATGATCCTCGGTGGCATCGGCGTCATGACGCACCAACTCTGGCTGCTCTATCTGGGCTGCGGCTTTATCGGTGGCATCGGTCAAGGCTTGGGCTACATCACGCCAGTATCAACCCTGGTTAAGTGGTTTCCAGACCGTCGTGGCATGGCCACCGGCTTTGCCATTATGGGCTATGGTGGTGGCGCCATGGTCGGTGCGCCGCTGGCAGTATGGCTGATGGGGCACTTTTCTGACACTGGCGGCAATGCTGTAGCCAGTACCCTGATTGTGATGGGGGTGATTTACTTCTTCGTGATGAGCGCCGGTGCTTTGGGCTTTCGGGTTCCGCCTAATGGCTGGAAACCAAGCGGCTGGGAGCCGACCAACGGCAACAACGGTAATGCGATGATCACCGAAGGCCACGTCCACGTGAAGCGTGCTTGGAAAACCAAACAGTTCTGGCTGATCTGGAGCGTGCTGTTTCTCAACGTCACCGCCGGTATCGCCGTCATCTCGATGGCCAGCCCGATGCTGCAGGATGTCTTTGGTGGCGCTCTGCTTGGACTTGAAGACAGCTCGATCACCTTAACTGCCGCACAAAGTGCCGCTGTGGTGGCCGCCGCTGCCGGTCTAGTCGGCCTGATCAGTTTGTTTAACAGTGTCGGCCGTCTGTTTTGGGCGTCACTCTCAGACAAAATTGGCCGCAAAACCACTTACCTGATCTTCTTCCTGTTCGGTTTCGCTTTGTACTGCCTGTTGCCTACCTGGGGACAGATGGGCATGGCCGGCATGTTCATCGTGTCCATTTGTATCATCATGAGTATGTATGGCGGTGGTTTCTCCACGGTGCCCGCCTACCTGGCCGATATCTTCGGCACGCAAATGGTCGGTGCAATTCATGGTCGTTTACTCACCGCCTGGACTGCGGCCGGACTGGCAGGCCCAGTGGTGATTGCCTTGCTGCGTGAAGCGCAACTGGATAGCGGTATTGATCCAGCACTGGTTTACGACCGTACCTTGTACATCATGGCTGGCTTGTTGGTGGTTGGCCTGATCTGTAACAGCTTGGTCAAGCCGGTCTGCCACTCGCTGCATATGAGCGCAGACGAGCTGACCCACGAGCGCCTGCGCCAGCGTGATAACGGCGTCTCTGCCGATGCGCAGACCGCCGCGCGCGGTAAGTTTGGCCTGTTCGCTACCCTGGCTTGGTTGGCCGTGGGCATACCTTTCCTGATTGGCCTGTACATTGCGCTAGCCAAGGCCGCCGCACTGTTCTAACCCAGACTCAGCTGTCCTCGGTGATTAACTGCTCTAGGGTGGTGATATCACCGGGACAATCCGGTGCGTAACCCGAGATGGCATGGATGCGCTCAGTCAGTGACTGCGAACGTATCACTTTCAACAAAGGCGTCAGCATGTCTGCCGATAGGCTGTCTTTGCGAAACAGCAACAGATAGTACTCACTGGCCAGCTCAATAAAGCGCAGACCAAACTGATCGGCAGCGGCTTTCACGCCAAAACCCGCATCGGCCATGCCGGAGGCAACAAAGGCGGCAATGGCGGTATGGGTATACTCCTGCTGCGCGGTACGGTTGATGCAATCTTCGGCCAAGCCCTGTTGCTTGAGTAATAAGTTGAACAGAACGCGGGTGCCGGAATGGCGGTCGCGACCGATAAAACTCAGTTGGGCAGCGCTCAGGTCTTGCAGGCTATGAATAGCGTCGTGCGGGCCCTGGCGTAGCATCAGTCCTTCGCTGCGTGTGACAAAACGGATCACCTGATGCTGGTTGTCGGCAAACAAATGTTGATAGTGGCTAAGAAACTGCTTGGCCATGCCTGGATCAGTCGGTAGATGGAAGCTGGCAAGGTCGCAGTCACCACGGTTGAGGGCGGTCAGGGCATCTTCAGGGTTGCGATACTGCAGGTTGATTTTAACCTGATCAGAAAACTCCGGCAGCAGTGCCACGGCATAACCATGACTGGCATGAATCCGCAGTACCGGTTGTGCACCGGCTACGAGCTGGCGTATCTGCTCGTTCAACTCAGAGGCCATGCTCTCGATCTGCGGCCCTAGGCGTGCTTTGACCCGCTGATCAGCCCACAGCAATGTTTCCCCAAAAGTAGAAAGGGCAGAGCCATGACCTTTGCGCATTTCAACCAGCGGTAGACCAAAGATATCGGCGCCTCGTTTCAGCAGGTTCCAGGCATGCCGGTAAGAAATTCCAGCGCCCGCAGCGGCACTGGTGAGCTTGCCAGTATCACGTATGCTCTCCAGTAGCTGGAGTAATACCGGTTCAAAGAGCTCATCGCTCTGCGTTCGAAAAACCCATGCTGGGGATATTGTGAGCTTCTTATTATGCATAAGGGTTCATATTCCGTAGCTGTGAATGAGGTGCTAGCTTAGCGTTATTACTGTATCAGAATAAAAACAGGTAGGAATAGATATGCATATGTCAGTTACCGGCAGCGGGGATTGGACCCCTGACATGATCCGACAAGAAGTCCTCACACTGAAACACAAACCCGGCGCCCTGTTACCTATCCTCCACGCGATTCAGGATAGATTCGGCTACATCCCCAAAGATGCAGTGCCGATTATTGCTGAAGAGCTGCAGCAAACCCGCGCCGACGTGCACGGTGTGATCAGCTTCTATCACCTCTTTCGTAGCCAGCCACCGGGTAGCCACGTGGTGCAGGTATGCCGCGCTGAAGCCTGCCAGGCGCAAGGTGGTCGTGCCCTCGAACGGCATATCCAAGACAAACTTGGCGTTGACTACCAACACACCAGCGCTGACTACGAATTCACCCTTGAGCCGGTCTACTGTTTAGGCAACTGTGCCTGTGGACCCTCGATCAGTATCGATAACAAAGTGTATGGCCGCATGAGTCCGCAAAAATTTGACCAGCTAGCAGACCGCCTAACCACCACCGTTCTCGAACTGAAATAAGCGCAGGAGCAAACTATGACAACAATTATTTATGTGCCCTGTGATACCACCGCCCTGTCGATGGGGGCTGATGAAGTCGCACAGCAGATCCGTCAGCAAGCAGACACGCTGGGCGCTGATATTCAGATCATTCGTAACGGTTCGCGCGGTTTGTTCTGGCTGGAGCCTCTGGTTGAAGTCGCAACCCCCGCCGGTCGCGTAGCCTACGGCCCAGTCGAGCCGGAGCAGGTCGTGGAACTGGTCGCCGCGGGCTTGTTTACCGGCCAGGCCGGTCACCCGCTCTACCTGGGCCCTATTGCAGAGCACCCGTATCTAAAGCGCCAGCAACGGCTGACCTTTTCCCGCATCGGGATTACCGATCCCATTTGCATTGATGACTATATTGCCCACGGTGGCTTTGCTGGCTTACAGAAAGCCGCCGCCATGACGCCGCAAGGCATTGTTGATCAAGTGAAAGACTCAGGCCTGCGTGGCCGTGGCGGTGCAGCATTCCCAGCTGGGATCAAATGGCAAACCGTACTCAATGAGCCTGGCGATCAGCAAAAATACATCGTCTGTAACGCTGACGAAGGCGACTCAGGCACCTTTGCCGACCGCCTAGTGATGGAATGCGATCCCTATATGCTGATTGAAGGCATGGCGATTGCCGGTCTAGCCGTCGGTGCCACTCAGGGCTACATCTACGTGCGCTCTGAGTACCTGCTGTCGCAACGCATGCTCGACGAGGCCATTGTGCGTGCTGAGGCCGCCGGCTATCTGGGCGATAACATCTGCGACAACGGGCGCGCTTTTCATCTAGAAGTGAGACTCGGCGCTGGCGCTTACATTTGTGGCGAAGAAACCTCTTTGCTGGAAAGCCTAGAAGGCAAACGCGGACTGGTACGCTCCAAGCCGCCGCTGCCAGCGATCAAAGGTTTATTTGGCCAGCCCACAGTGGTGAATAATGTGCTGTCACTGGCAGCAGTGCCCTTCATCATGGCGCATGGCGGTCAAACCTATGCCGATTACGGCATGGGCCGCTCGCTCGGTACCCTGGCGATTCAACTGGCTGGCAACATTAAGCAGGGCGGGCTGATTGAATTGGCGTTTGGCGTCAGCTTACGTGAAATCCTCGAAGACTTTGGTGGCGGCACCTTTACTGGCCGACCGATGCGCGCAGTGCAGGTCGGAGGCCCGTTAATGGCCTATATGCCAGAAAGCCAGTGGGATACGCCGATGGACTATGAAGCCTTTGCCGCGCTCGGCGCAGGCATCGGCCATGGTGGCGTAGTGGTGTTTGATGACAGCGTGGATATGGCCGAACAAGCCCGTTTTGCCATGGAGTTCTGCGCGGTGGAATCCTGTGGCAAGTGCACCCCGTGCCGGATTGGCTCGGTGCGCGGTGTCGAAGTGATTGACCGCATCCGTGCCGGTGAAAACCGCGATAACAACCTGATGCTGCTAGAAGAGCTGTGCGAAACCATGGTCGACGGCTCCCTTTGCGCGATGGGCGGCATGACGCCGTTCCCAGTGCAGAGCGTGATGAAGCATTTCCCTGAAGACCTGATGGCCAGCCCGCGCCCAGTGGAGGCATGACATGTTGCATTATTATGATCCCAGTACCCAGAGCTATGCGCCTGACAAGAGCATTCTAAACCCCGATTTTGATTACGGCACTCCGGCCAGTTTATCGGAAGAATTAGTCTCGATCAGCGTCGACGGCCGTGAGATTACTGTGCCCGATGGCACCTCAGTGCTGCGCGCCGCAGCGCTAGCAGGAATCAACATTCCCAAACTGTGCGCCTCGGATAACCTAGAAGCCTTTGGCTCATGCCGCCTGTGTGCAGTTGAGATCGAAGGCCGCCGTGGCTATCCTGCCTCCTGCACCACACCGGTAGCAGAAGGTATGCAAGTCACCACGCAAACCGGAAAATTGGCCAAACTACGCCGTAACATCATGGAGTTGTACATCTCCGATCACCCATTGGATTGCCTGACCTGTCCGGCCAATGGTGACTGCGAATTGCAGGATGTGGCCGGTGTCGTGGGTCTGCGCGAAGTGCGTTACGGCTTTGACGGCGAGAATCATCTGGACGCCAAAATCGATGACTCCAACCCCTATTTCAGCTTTGACCCGAGCAAGTGTATTGTCTGTTCACGTTGCGTACGTGCCTGTGAAGAAGTGCAGGGTACTTTTGCCTTAACCATCGAAGGCCGCGGTTTTGACTCAGTGGTATCGGCGGGACAGGGCGAAAGCTTTATGGATTCTGAGTGTGTCTCGTGCGGTGCCTGTGTGCAGGCCTGTCCCACCTCCACCTTAATGGAAAAGAGTGTAATTGACGCCGGCCAACCGGAGCACAGCGTGGTCACCACCTGCGCCTATTGCGGTGTCGGTTGCTCATTCAAAGCCGAAATGAAAGGCGATGAGTTGATACGCATGGTGCCGTACAAAGGCGGCGAAGCCAACCACGGCCACTCCTGCGTGAAAGGGCGGTTTGCCTTTGGTTACGCCACCCACAAAGACCGCATCAAAGAGCCGATGATCCGCGACTCGATCAATGATCCTTGGCAAGTGGTGTCGTGGGAGGAAGCGCTGGCCTTCTCGGCGAAAAAACTCAAAGGTGTGCAGGCCCAGTATGGCCGTGAAAGCATTGGTGGCATCACCTCTTCGCGCTGCACCAACGAAGAAACCTATTTGGTGCAAAAGCTGGTACGCGCTGCTTTTGGCAATAACAACACCGATACTTGCGCGCGCGTCTGTCACTCACCCACCGGTTATGGTTTGAAAACCACCTTGGGCGAATCAGCCGGTACCCAGACCTTTGATTCGGTGATGAAGGCGGACACCATCATGGTGATCGGCGCCAACCCCACCGATGCCCACCCAGTATTCGGCTCGCTGATGCGCCGGCGTTTACGTCAAGGGGCCAAGCTGATCGTGATTGACCCACGGCGTATCGATGTTCTGAATACGCCACATGGCGGCGAAGGCATTCACCTGCCACTGCGCCCAGGTACCAACGTTGCGCTAGTCAACGCCATGGCCCATGTGATTGTCAGCGAAGGTCTGGAAGATCAGGCGTTTATCAATACGCGCTGTGAGACTGAGGCGTACAAGGCTTGGCGCAGTTTTATTGCCGAAGAACGTAATTCCCCGGAAATAATGGAAGCAGTCACCGGTGTCCCGGCCGATAAAGTCCGCGAAGCCGCGCGTCTTTATGCGCAGGCAGACAATGGCGCCATCTACTACGGCTTGGGTGTCACCGAACACAGCCAAGGCTCGACCATGGTGATGGGGATTGCCAACCTGGCCCTGGCCACCGGTAACATCGGTCGCGAAGGTGGTGGGGTCAACCCACTGCGCGGACAAAATAACGTGCAAGGTTCCTGTGATATGGGTTCTTTCCCGCACGAACTGCCGGGCTACCAGCACGTTGGTGATGCTGCGGTGCGTGCGCGCTTTGAAGCGGTCTGGGGCGTACCCATCGACCACGAACCAGGCTTGCGCATTCCGAATATGTTTGATGCGGCGATCGCCGGTACTTTTAAGGCGCTGTATGTACAAGGCGAAGACATTGCTCAGTCCGACCCCAACACCCAGCATGTGGAAGCTGCACTGAAATCCTTGGACTGCCTGATCGTGCAGGATATTTTCCTCAACGAAACAGCCAAGTTCGCCCACGTGCTGCTACCGGGTTCTACTTTCTTGGAAAAGAATGGCACCTTCACCAACGCTGAGCGGCGGATTAACCGGGTGCGCAAGGTAATGGCGCCGATTGCTGGCATGGAAGACTGGCAAGTAACCATGGCCTTGTCGAATGCCTTGGGTTATCCCATGCACTACGAGCATCCGTCACAAATCATGGATGAGATTGCCTCGTTAACCCCCACCTTTACCGGAGTCAGCTACGACAAACTGGAGCAACTGGGCAGCATTCAGTGGCCCTGTAACGCGCAGCATCCAAATGGTACACCAACCATGCATACCATCGACTTCCCGATCGGTAAGGGCAGGTTTGCAGTCACCGAATACCTGGCCACAGAAGAACGCGCCAGCCGGCGCTTCCCGCTACTGCTGACCACCGGGCGTATTTTGTCGCAATACAACGTCGGCGCGCAGACCCGACGCACCAGCAACAGCGACTGGCATGCCGAAGACCTGCTTGAGCTGCACCCCAGCGATGCTGAGTTACGCGGCGTCAAAGACGGCGATTGGCTGGGTATCAGCAGTCGCGTTGGGCAGACAGTGTTACGCGCTAAAATCAGCGAACGCATGCTGCCGGGCGTGGTATATACCACCTTCCACCACCCGAGCAGTGGCGCCAACGTGATTACCACCGACAACTCAGACTGGGCCACCAACTGTCCTGAGTACAAGGTCACCGCGGTACAGGTCGAAGTGGTGACTCAGCCGTCTGAGTGGCAGCGCAACTTCCAGAGTTTTGACAAGCGCCAGCACGCACTGTTGCAGCCGGCGATGGACGCTATGGGTGAGCAACATGACAGCGCAGCTCAGTAATCTACAGCTGATGGCAGGCAGAGCACCCAGCGCTGGCGAATTGCCAGCGCCGCTGGTGGATACCTGGGTCGAGGTACATGGCGGCATCACCGGCGCACCTAGCCACGATGTGGTGGCGGAAGAAGTACCCGTGGCGCTGGTGTATAACGGTGTCTCGCACGCGGTGATGATGGCCTCGCCCTGCGACTTGGCCGACTTCGCTCTAGGTTTCAGCTTGAGCGAAGGTATTCTGCAGCACCGCGAACAGCTGTTTAGTTTGGATATACAGGTGGGGGAGCACGGCATCTCGGTCGAGATGCGCATCGCGGGCGAGCGCTTCGCGCGCTTGCGCGAGCAACGCCGTAATATGACCGGGCGCACCGGCTGTGGTCTGTGCGGCACTGAATCGCTGGCGCATGTGCTACGCAACATTGCCCAAGTCACAGCGCAAGCAATGCCCAACGCTGCGGCAGTGCAGCACGCGCTGCTCAGTCTAAAAAACCATCAGCCCTTGCAGAGGTTAACCGGCGCCACCCACGGTGCGGCCTGGTGCAATAGTCAAGGGCAGATTGTCTTAACCCGCGAAGATGTCGGCCGCCATAATGCTTTGGACAAGCTGATCGGTGCCCGGATTCAAGAACACGGGGAAGGGGCATTTACCGACGGTTTTGCCTTGATCTCCAGTCGCGCCAGCTTTGAGATGGTGCAAAAAAGCGCCAGTGTCGGAATTAGCAGTTTGGTGGCGGTCTCGGCACCCACCGCACTGGCGATTCGCGAAGCACGCAACAGCGGCATGAACCTGATCGGCTTTGCCCGGCCCAGTCGCCATGTTATTTACACCCGAAGTGATGGGTATCCTGAGGAGAATCCACTGTGAGTGATCAGCAACTGAATAACTTGATTAAAATGCTCGAGCAGATCATTGCCAATAACCTGCACCACGGTACGGATGAACAAGTGGCAGCGGTTGCCACTGATCACTTACACAAGTTCTGGGCGCGCAGCATGAAGCAGCAAATCATCGACTTTGCCAAGAGCAACCCCAGCGCGTTATCTGCCGCGGCCAAACTCAGCATTGTCCAACTCGCGGCTAAAACAGCAAGCCCCATGCCTGGTTAAGCTAACGCTTGTTTGCGCTAGGGCGCTCAGCCGTGCCCTAGCGCACCGGTGCTGTCAGCACTAACCGAGTTACTTCTGCAGGCTGTTAAATAATTCATCCAGCTTTTTAAGTTTAGGCAGCACTGAAAGCTGGCAGTAGCGATTGCTTGGGTTCTTGGCAAAGAAATCTTGATGGAACGCCTCAGCTGGATAAAACTCAGCGGCGGGTTCTAAACGGGTGACGATTGGCGCGCCCCAGATACCTGCCGCATCGGCCTTTGCTAGCACTGCCTGCGCCGCGTCTTGTTGCGCTTGGTTTGCGTAAAATATGGCCGAGCGGTATTGCGTACCTCGATCAGCACCTTGCTGATTGAGTGTAGTGGGGTCATGTATGCTAAAAAACACCTCAAGCAGCTCAGCCAAGCTTATTTGACTGTTATCAAACCTGATCTGCAGCGCTTCAGCGTGCCCAGTGTGCCCTGTGCAGATATCGTCATAGGTGGGGTCGCTCAGAGTTCCGCCGGTATAGCCAGACAGCACTGAATCAACGCCCTTTATTTTTTTGAACACAGGCTCTATGCACCAAAAGCAACCGCCGGCTAAGGTTATTGTTTCAACTGGCATCTGTACCTCTCTTATGTTTCTCAAATAAAAGTGACTGTTAGGCCTCGCCAAGCGCCTGTTCTTTATTTAACAGCAACACAGTGACGGCCATCCATGCCTGATCCAAGCTTAGCGCTCGCTCATATGCTTAAAAATGCGCCATGCGCTAAACTAGCACAATCAGCAATACCTCTGTGCAGTTGACGCCAATCAAGGCAACTGCACGGCTGGCTTGCTGCACCGTGCCTTTTGTTCGCAAGTTTGCGACAATAGCCTATTAATTTCTAATGGACGCTAATATGACTGCTCTGAAAAATGATCGTTTTCTCCGCGCCCT
>SMEQ01000515.1_pt1 | contig 11557 bp, 12 predicted proteins | sample 2456281 | NCBI WGS metagenome assembly SMEQ01 (sample SAMN10132596, study PRJNA489261) | soil metagenome | isolation source: day1 antibiotic-loamy sand soil ammended with raw manure from dairy cow... | place: USA | collected 2015-04-01 | reverse complement strand
GTTTTCTATTTGGGCATCGTCTTCAGCGATTTCTTCATCAAAACTAAAACCGTATTGGAAGCCTGAACAACCTCCACCGGTCACATAAACGCGCAAGCTTAAAGCGGGGTTTTCTTCTTCCTCGATTAGCTCTCGCACTTTATTGGCGGCCTTATCACTAAAGACTAAGGCCGTAGGATCGAACATTTCTACTTTTGACATAATTTTATGATTACACAAAGTTGAATGGTGCCCATTATCCTGTTTAGTTTGATCTGCGTCAATCAAGCGCCTTCTTCAGCCGGCTTATTCGCATCGGCTGCTGGCTTCTTCTTGTTGTTTGCTGCAGGTGCGCTGGCGATATCTTCGTCATACACCAACTTACCGTTAACTTGCGCACCTTTGATCATTTCTAAAACCTGATAATGCACATTGCCATCGATACGTGCCTTGGTTGCAAGCTCTAGGCTTTTGGCGTGCACATTGCCTTTGATTTCGCCATTTAGATTGGCTTTGGGCACATGGATATCACCCTCTACTTGGCCATCTTCCATTACACGAATGGTCGCCTCTATGCCTGGGTTAGCCGTGATACTGCCAAATACTCGCCCTTCGATTTCTAAATTACCGGAAAATTTAATATCACCAAAAACCTCGGTGTCCTTGGCTATTAAGGTGGTCGAGTTGGATTTGCCTTCTTTTGCTCCCACTTTAGCGGAAAGCAGGCTATTAGGGTTAGCAAACGACGTGGGGGCTTTTTCTACTTCTGCAGTTTTGTCTTTGTTTTTATCTCTGCCAAACATGTTAAGGTTCCTGTATTTGCCATACTAATTGTTGCTGCCATGGCGCTTCACCGCGCCTGGCCGATATTGCTTGAATTACAAGGGTGTCGGGCTGAAAACCCTGCGGCAAAGCAAGCCTGCCCTCAACCACTTGAAAATATTTAAATCGCAGGCGTTCTACGGGCTCTACACCCTCCGCCAGCAAATCGTTTAGAGGATAGGCTATTTCAGCGCCTTCTTGTATACCGCGCAGCTCTATTTGCAACTTCAAATTGAGTAGTGCGTGCTTCCTCGCATATTGCACAAAGGTAAAACGGTAAAGAAACTCGCCGCTCGTTAGCGGAATAATCGACCAAGCATTTAAATCCAAACCCTCTTTGCTGGGCTCTGATTGCATCAGCTGACGATAAAACTTCAGGTTTTTATTGTGTTCTTCTATCTCTTGCTGTTGTTCTTCTACCAAGCGCTGTAAAGCTTTTTTACTGTTGTGCATCACTTGATTATCGATTTCACAAGCAGCGGTTCTTTTTAAAATATCTTGCCGCTGTTGCACATGAGTTTGTTGCTGCGCCTGTAGATCCGCCAGCTCTTGCTGCATTGGCATATAAGCAACAACGGTAAGTAGAACGCCCAGCAAAAAAGCCAGGCTAACCGCAACAAGCAAATGACGATAAGCTTTGATTAATGCTTTCAGCGTAGCCTCCTAGGGCGATAATGGCACAATGCCAAGGCCTGCACGCTCATCAAAACCAAACATAATATTCATCGCTTGCACCGCTTGACCGGATGCACCCTTGACTAAGTTATCCACCACAGACAACACCACAATCTGATCGCGATCTTGCGGCTTAAATAAAGCAATACGGCAATGGTTAGCACCACTAACACTGCGCGTTTCAGGCATGCTGGATAACGGCATCACATCAACAAAAGGCTCAGCCGCATAACGCTGTACAAATAGTTCATGCACTTGCTCTAAACTTGTATTTTTATCGACTAGGCGTGCATAGGCTGTTGAATGAATGCCACGCGTCATAGGAATCAGATGCGGCACAAAAGTTAGATTAACAGGCGTGTCGCTAACTAACTGCAAACCTTGTTCAATCTCTGGCAAATGACGGTGGCCATTCACCGCATAGGCTTTAAAGTTTTCGTTCACTTCTGCAAATAAGCTACTGATCTTTGCACTTTTACCCGCACCACTTGCACCGGATGCCGCATTGGCGATTAACGAGTCAGTATGTACTAACTTATTCTCTAGCAAAGGCAACAAACCAAGCTGCACCGCCGTAGGATAACAACCCGGCGCTGCGACTAACTGCGCTGTACGAATTGCTTCGCGATTGGTTTCCGGCAAACCGTATACAGCATCAGCGACTAAATCAGGGCACACATGCTCGCAACCGTACCATGCCTCCCAAAGCGCGATATCTTTAATACGAAAGTCGGCCGACAAATCCACCACACGCACACCACGCTCGATAAGCTCGGGCATACTGTGCATGGCCACCGCATGTGGCGTCGCAAAAAACACCACATCGCACTGTGCTAGGGCGTCAGTTTCTGGCTCGGTAAAAGACAAGTTGACAAAGCCGCGTAGGCTGGGGAACATCGCATCCACACGTGTACCCGCATCGCCACGTGAAGTAATCACGCTTAGCTCAACATCTGCATGGTTGATGAGAATTCTTAATAACTCAACGCCGGTATAACCCGTGCCGCCAACGATACCAACTTTAATCACGGCTGCCTCTTTTTAGTAGGATAAGAAAGGCCGTCATTATAGCGTAAAATTGCTTGGCGTGCATGGCACTATAATAATCAGCATCGTAAGAGCCAACCCTAATGGCCTAAAGGCTTTGATGCGAAAATTAAAAAACACCCGACTACTTCACTAGGCTCGCAATGACATCATAAAAACAACCCATGTCCGGCAAAAAATCACTACATGGCTAAGCCGTGGCGACCCAGTGGCAAATGCCGATTAAAATAAAACCTTACCGCCAACCGGCAATACTTCGGCTTGGTAGAGAACTTCAAGCGAGTGGTCGTCGCTTGTATCGTTCGGTGTGCCTCGATAATCGATTGAATCTATTTTAAGAAGATAACTAAACGTGCCTTCTATTTCTACTGTATTTGGCTTGACGAACAAATTATAGGTCGTTTTTTCTTCGTTTGCCGCCCAACCTTCTTCATCGTCCTTTTGGTATTGCTCACGCTTTTCTGCGATAAAGCTTTCGTGACTACTGTTTACTTCAATAAAAGGCAGTTTTATGCCATCTGCCGTTTTTAAATAGCCTTGCTTGAAGTTCACAAACAACTGGTCGTCCCAAGGCCTTTCTGCCTCTGGACTATCTACTTGCCTTATGATTTCACCTGCTTTAACTTCCTTGGACCTTTCAAGGCGATGATAACAAGCGTATTCCCAAAGAGTACATGGCCTTGCTAGTGTTAGCATGTTGAGCTGCGCAAGATGCTCATCTGCCGTCATACCCAAAGTTTCTCTATTAAGTTCCGTTACCACCAAGCGGTAAGGGTAGCTATTTTTATCACCGTATAGGCTTATTTTGATATCGCATGTTTCACCTGCGGCAATGTGCTCAATAATGATAAATTCCACTGATGAGTCATTTTCTTTAGTAATGGATTGGCTTAGGCATTGCACTTCAAAATCTAAGCCTTCATCAGAAGAGACATAAAACAACACATGGTTTAAATCTTCATCTGCGGTAAATTTAGCAGTCTCCACAAAGACTTGTGGCCCAGGCACTGATGACGTAATCTCGCCTGTGTGAACCGAATTAATGTGCTGAAATTCAGCTTTACCCCAATCATCTGCATCCGCGCGGATTAATTCTGGTTCTTTGCTAGGCACAGACATCAAAGCACCGGGATTAATAACAACATCCAACGGTTCGCCATGGCCATTGTCCTCACTGTTATTATTAGCGCCACTGCCAGCGCTACTTCCGCCACCACCGCAAGCTGTCAACAAAACACTCAGAAAGCACAATAAAACAACTCGATTGATTGATTGATTGATTGATTGATTAATTGCTTTCATCACTTGCACTCTTATTAATCAATGCCGCCGCGTACCAGTAACACATGGTGTGTTTTTGCTTTTTCCTCAGTGATTTTATCGGCTGTAGATAAACCAGTGCTACCACGGCTCTCACCTCCTTGACCAAAGCTTAGAATCCAAACTTGGTTAGCATGACCCGCGTCAGGGGTGGCGCTCCAGATATTGCTATCCAATTGGGGAAACACGGCTATATTTGCCGCAGGAGACTGACAAGCGCGTTCTTGTAAGGTACGCAGCTCGGCAATCGAGGGCAGACGCCAATCACTATAGCCCTGACGCTTATCTTCATTCGCTTGTTTAGCCTGCTCAAAAGCCCCTTGCCAGCTATAGCTTTGCGTAGAGCCCGCAGCGCAATCTGCGCCACTACGGCCTTCCTGGCAACGCTGCCACATCAACGCTGTTTTTGTATCCGTCACGGTATTATTATTCGTATCAATGGTAAAACGGCTAGTTGGCGCGGTGTATTGCACATTTTGCAAGCAGATTTGTGCGGCCACTGCCATAGGCGCGGCTAAAACTAAAGCAATCAATAAACTTAACTTTTTCATTATTTCTTCCTTTAAGGCGCATTACGCACTAAGCGAATTTTAGGGTGCTCATTGGTTTTAATAAAATTTGTACCAATATCGGCACCTGTTGCAAAATTTACTACCCAAACTGCAAACGCCCCTCTTTCTGCACTACTAGTTTGTACGGCTGAAGAGGTGCTGCTCCAATAGTGGGAGGCAACAGAAACAGGCCCTAAATAACCAACATTAGCCATAGGGCCAGAGGTAGTATTTTTATTCACCAAAGACAATAACTCATCCACCGTGGGCAAGCGCCAATCGGTAAAACCGCATAATGCTTCTTGATTTAGCTTAAACGCATAACCTTGTGTGTCTTTGCAATTGGCTTCATTGTCCGCCGTGCAGGCGCTATCGCGATCTCGTAAGCCTTGCGCATCTGTATGGCTGCCATCAGAGCTATAACCATTACTCGTATTATCATCGCTATACCAACTGTAGCCTTCATCTACATTCGCAGTGGTTTTCACTTCCCAAACAAGCTGTGTGACGTTATCACGCACACAGGTCCAGTTTGTCGCGTTAGCGGGTAAATCCGTACCACTGGCATCTAGCTTGGTGTAATCGAAACCCGCAGGGCCAGCGCCCACTTTGGCTAAAGCGCCATTTAATGCACCCGCTGCGGCCGCCGCATCACGGCCATAAACCGCATCTTGTCCTGCTGGCACATTAAGGTTATTTGCTCTGCCATCGTTTGTTTGTGTACTGCCCGCGCTGGCGCAATTAATCGCATTATCGTGGCCGCCTAAGTCAGCAGGTTCACCCGCCGTAACGTTGGCATCATCAAAAGCATAATTGCCACATAAGCTTATACCTGTGTCATTAATGCCTTTGGCAATGCCGTAAGGTTTAGGCGTTTTGTCATCTGGTGGCGGTGTCGGTACGGTATTTAAACCGCCGCTATTAATACCCAAATCAAAATTAAAACCCAAACAACCTGCTAACGATAAACAAATAGCCGTTAGTGCAGTGCCAAGCAAGATGCGCATCACCCTCATGAGAAATACCTAACTAGATAAAAACCGCGCATTATATACCGCTTTTTCTAAAAATCTCTTGGCATTTCAAATTTTAGTGCTGTCCGTCACTTTTATTAGCAATTCTTCATAAAACCGCTCTCTACTTCTCGAATGCACTGGCTTTCTCAAAAAGGCTGCAAGGCAAGATTTTTAAATCTTTTTGCGCTAAAATACGCCTTTTTCTTTGGGCTTTTTATGTTTCTTTGGTTAAAAGCGCTACACATTATTTTTGTGATTTGCTGGTTTGCAGGCTTATTTTATTTACCGCGCTTATTTGTGCATCACGCTTTAAGCTCTGATGCCGCTACGCAACAGCGTTTAAGCATTATGGAAAACAAGCTTTATCGTTTTACTACGCCCTTAATGTTTTTAGCCGTGGGGTTTGGTTTAGCTTTGGTTGCTATGCACGGGGCTTTCTATTTAAAACAAGCGTGGCTTCATGCCAAGCTTTTACTGGTGTTAGCTTTAATCGGCTATCACTTTTATTGCGGTCATTTAGTTAAGGTATTCGCGCAAGGTCGCAATCAGCGCAGCGATACGTTTTATCGAATTTTTAATGAATTACCTGTTTTAGTCTTATTCGCCATTGTGATTTTGGCGGTAGTGAAACCGTTTTAAGGAGTTTTTATGTCACGTTCTGACGCTTTATATCAACGCGCCTGCCAAGTGATTCCTGGCGGCGTTAATTCGCCTGTTCGTGCTTTTAATGGCGTGGGCGGCAACCCGCCTTTTATCGAAAAAGCCAAAGGCGCTTATATTTATGATGCTGATGGCAAAGCTTACATTGATTATGTCGGCTCTTGGGGGCCGATGATTACAGGCCATGCCAATGATGACGTGTTAGTCGCAATACAAGCGCAAGCTGTTAAGGGTTTAAGCTTTGGCGCGCCGACCGAATTAGAAATTTTATTGGCACAAAAAGTCTGCGAACTCGTGCCGTCTATTGAGCAAGTACGCATGGTCAGCTCAGGTACCGAAGCGACCATGAGTGCCATTCGTTTGGCGCGTGGCTTTACTGGGCGCGATAAAATCGTCAAGTTTGAAGGCTGTTATCACGGTCACGCCGATTCTTTATTAGTTAAAGCAGGCTCTGGCGCGCTTACTATGGGCGAGCCTACCTCCCCTGGTGTACCTAAGGCTTTAGCCGCAGAAACATTAACCCTAACCTTTAATGATATCGATAGCGTCAAAGCGGCTTTTGCTGAGCTTGGCGAGCAAATCGCCTGTATTATTGTTGAGCCTGTTGCCGGCAATATGAACTGCATCCCACCCGCTGAGGGCTTTTTACAAGGCTTGCGTGATGTGTGCGACGAGTACGGTAGCGTATTAATCTTTGATGAAGTTATGACAGGCTTTCGTGTCGCCTTAGGTGGTGCACAAGCGCATTATGGCATCAAGCCAGACTTAACTACCCTCGGCAAGGTTATTGGCGCAGGCTTACCCGTGGGTGCTTTTGGTGGCCGTAAAGATATTATGCAACACATCGCGCCAACAGGCCCTGTTTACCAAGCAGGGACTTTATCCGGCAACCCGTTGGCTATGGCTGCAGGCTTAGCCATGATGGAGCAAATAAGCGCACCCGGCTTTCATGAAAACTTAGCTGCGCGCAGCAAGCAATTTTGTGAGGGTTTACTCGTTCAAGCGAAAAAGCATAATATTCCTCTTAGTTGTAACTACGTTGGTGGTATGTTTGGTTTGTTCTTTAGCACAGAGCAAGTGAGCACCTACCAACAAGCTACCGCGTGTGATGTTGATATGTTCAAGCGTTTCTTCCACGCTATGCTAGAACAAGGTGTCTATTTAGCACCCTCAGCATTTGAAGCAGGCTTTATAGGCAGCGCTCACACCAGCGAAATCATTGAAGAAACCCTAGAAAAAGCTGGCAAAGCTTTTGCCACGCTATAAACAATAAAAGGTAACAACTATGAAAAAGATACTAGCAACGTGCGTACTCGGTTTAGGCTTTGCAGCTAGCTCCCAAGCTGCTACAGTTTTAGGCTTTGAAGTGGGTGCTGGCGTTTGGAATACTAAAAACACGCTGAATGAAAGAACCGTAGGCGACATAAAAACAGACTCCGATTACGCGGTAAATGTTTATGCGGCATTCGAGCACCCCATCCCTTTTGTGCCCAATGTTCGTGCTGAATATGTGCAAAACAAAAACGACGTTAAATACAATAAAGACGAATCCGATACTAGCTACGCGGATATCACCTTGTACTATGAGGTTTTGGATAACTGGGTAAATCTTGACGTGGGCATTAGTGGCCGCGTGATGGATGCAGAATACAAAACAGTCGGCCAATCCTATAAAAATGACAAAACCTTAGGTGCACTCTATGTGCGCGCGCAGTTTGATCTGCCTTTAACCGGCTTATCCATTGGTGCGGCAGCGCAGCATGATGCGGGCTTAAATGGCAACCGCTCGATGGAAGATTACAGCATCTATATGCAGTATAAAATTGGCCTAGGCTTCGGCGTTGCCGGTGGTTACCGTCTACAGGATTACACCCTAGATTACGACAATACAGCAAACGAAGTGAGCCATGATATTAAAGGTGCTTACCTCAACGTATTCTGGCAGTTTTAAACTGCCTTTTATCGCTGATTGCTTAACAAGCCAATAATAAAACCTATAGTAGCTTTATGCTTATGAAAAAATTAACTCTCCTGCTTTTATTTTCCATAAGCAGCTTAGCGCACGCTGCGGATTTTCGCGTGAATGAAGGTTTTATTTATTGGCATACAAGTGCCAAGAGTAAAATGACTACCGAGCTACCCGGCATAGGTAATTACTCTTTGGAGCTTGACGAAAAAACATTAAAAGATACCAGTAATGCTTTTTACTTTGTTGCTTTAGAACATCCTGTACGCTTTGTGCCCAATATTCGCCTTGCCTATACCTTGCTTGATCATAACGGTAAAGGCAGTTGGCAAGTCGATGGTATCTGTGAGCCCTGCGCCATAAAAGGCGGTATCGATTTGTCGCATGTGGATATCAGCCCCTATTATAAAGTCGTCAATAACCGTTGGGTTTCATTAGATCTAGGTTTAACCGCACGTATCTTTACCGGTGGATTAACCGGCAAAGGCACTAGCGGTGCTGCCGAAGGCATCAAATTTAACAGCTCGATCGACTCCACTTATGCGCTAGGTTTCGCTAACTTACAATTCCATGTAAGTGATACCGGCCTTAGCTTTGGTACTCTACTCAATGCAGGTGGTACAAATAAAGAAACTGCTACCGATATTGATGCCTACCTTGCCTATGCATCACCCATAGGTGTCGGCATTACCGCAGGCTACCGCTATTTAGATATTGAGCTGCAGTCCGATGCAAAATTTATGGGTGGCAAAGTTAAGTTGCAAACAGATGTACAAGCCTCCGGCCCCTATCTCGGCTTGTATCTGCGCTTTTAAATAATGGAAGGCTGGTTTAACCAACTGATTCTATTGGCCATTGCTATAGTCTCTAACACCTTATCGGCGATTGCTGGTGGCGGTGCGGGCTTAATTCAATTACCCGCTATTATCTTTTTAGGTTTGCCCTTTCCCGTGGCTTTAGCAACCCACAAAGTCGCTAGCGTGGCCTTGGGTGTCGGCGCAAGCTTGCGTCATTTTCGCCAAAGCACGCTCAACAAAAAAATCAGTTTGATTGTCGTCGGTGCTGGCTTACCCGGGGTTATCTTAGGCGCTAATACCATACTGCTCATCCCCGAGCAGTATGCTAAGCAAGCTTTAGGCATACTCACTATTGGCTTAGGCGTATATTCCTTTATCAAGCCTGCGCTGGGTTTAGCCAGCCAACAAAGGCCCGACACGCACCAACACTATCTGATCGGTGCGGCCGCTTTATTTTTTTTTGGTTTTTTAAATGGCTCTTTAACCTCAGGCACAGGCTTATTTGTTACCTTATGGCTCATTCGCTGGTTTGGTTTTGACTATAAAACCGCTATCGCCCACACACTGGTATTGGTCGGTTTGTTTTGGAATAGTACCGGCGCCATTACCTTGGGCTTGCAGCAAGCTATTCAATGGAGTTGGCTGCCCGCCTTGGTACTGGGCTCCTTAATTGGTGGCTTTTTAGGCGCACACCTTTCCATTATTAAAGGCAACCGCCTGATTAAACATGTTTTTGAAATCACTACGATAGCCGTGGGAATTAAGCTACTCTGGGCTTAGCTTTGATACTGCACCGGACACAACACACCATGAAAATACTCGTTATTAGCAATGCCGGATTTAACTTCACGGTTTTCAGAAAGCCCCTACTGCTTGCCTTACAAGCCAAAGGCTTGGAAGTACATGTAGTAGCCCCCGGCTTAGGCAGGCGCGATAAAGAGTATAAAATACTTAACGATCTGGGCATTACTACACACAATATCGCTATGCAACGCACCGGCTTAAACCCGATCAGTGATACCAAACTACTGTTATCCCTACGCGCCTTATTTATTGCCGTAAAGCCAGATATTGTTTTGTCTTATACCATTAAGCCGGTGGTTTATGGCACGCTGGCCGCGTATTTAGCCAAAGTCCCTCAGCGTTTCGCATTGATTACAGGCCTTGGCTATGCCTTTCAAGAAAACGACCCCTCCTTAAAGCGCACGCTAATCCGTCAAATTGCACAGCTTTTATACCGTACTGCCTTAAAGCGCAGCCATGGGGTGATTTTTCAAAATCCAGACGATGAAAAACTCTTTCTCGACCATAAGCTACTCAGCAAAAAAACACCCAGCACCGTTGTTCACGGCACCGGGGTGGATATCACACGCTTTTCTGCAGCCCCTTTTAACCAAGACAGCATTCGCTTTTTATTTGTAGGGCGCTTATTAGCCGATAAAGGCATACGCGAGCTATTAGCCGCTGCAAAAGCCGTAAAATCTCAGCACCCTGAGGTACAGTTCGACATTGTCGGCCCGCTTGATGAAAACCCAGAATCCATCCAACAAACCGAGCTCGATCAATGGGTTAAAGAAGGCATTATTAACTACTTTGGCCGCTTGGATGATGTGCGCCCGCGTTTAGCGGCAGCGAGTGTTTTTGTTTTGCCTTCTTACCGTGAGGGCACACCGCTTTCCACCTTAGAAGCCTTGGCCGTTGGCCGTGCGGTAATCACTACTGATGCACCCGGCTGCAGAGAAACCGTCATCGACGGCGAGAATGGCTTTTTAATTCCCGTCCAGGACAGCCATGCTTTAAGTGAGGCCATGCTGAAATTTATTCAACAGCCAGATCTTATACAGTCCATGGGGCAGCGCTCGCGTGTTATCGCTGAAGAAAAATACGATGTGAATACGGTGAATGCGAGCATGTTAAAAGCCATGGGCTTATCGCCTTAAAGCCATAAAAACCCACTACTGCGAAACAATAGTGGGTTGGTATTAAGGCCTTAACGCTTACTCAATCTCAACTAAGATTTCACCCGGCGTAATTCTATCGCCTTTGATCACGTGCACGGCTTTTACCGTACCAGCGACAGGGGTTTGAATTTCTGTTTCCATTTTCATGGCTTCTGTAATCAATACAGCCTGGCCTATTTTGACTTTATCGCCTTCTTTAACCAGTACATCAACAATATTACCCGGCATCGCTGTGGTAATGTGGCCTGGCAAGTTTGCCTGCTTACGACCGCTTGGCGCACCCGCATAGTGGCTTAAAGGCTCTAAAATCACTTCTTCTGGCATGCCATCGACACTTAAGTAAATCTGGCGGCTACCGTCTTCACGCCCGCCAATACCGGTAATAGCAATCTGATAGGTTTCGCCATGCAGGTTAATATTAAACTCCGTTGGCGCACCGCTCTCTTGCGGCTTGCTATCCGTTTTGGGTAACAAAGCTTCAGGCTTTAAAGTACCTTCGCGGCGCTCTTCTAAAAAGCGTTTGCCGATATCAGGGAACATGGCATAGGTAAGCACATCTTCAGCATTGCTTGCTAAATCACCAATCTCAGCGGTTAAACGATCCATTTCTGCAGCGATATGATCCGCAGGACGGCATTCCATCAGCTCTTCACTACCAATTGCTTTTTGACGTACGTCTTCGTTGACCGCTGCAGGTGGCTGACCATAACCGCCCTGCAAATAACGTTTTACTTCATTCGTAATAGTTTTATAGCGTTCACCC
>SMEQ01000513.1_pt1 | contig 11566 bp, 8 predicted proteins | sample 2456281 | NCBI WGS metagenome assembly SMEQ01 (sample SAMN10132596, study PRJNA489261) | soil metagenome | isolation source: day1 antibiotic-loamy sand soil ammended with raw manure from dairy cow... | place: USA | collected 2015-04-01 | reverse complement strand
AACTGGGATGACAGTTTTGGTATAATGGGGTTTGATTATGCATCGGGCAATAAAGACCAAGCATATGTAGTAACTAATTTGGATGGCGATAAAGCAAGAATCGTGTTGTACGATCTGAAAAAGAATGAATTGATAAAAGAGGTATTCTCACACCCTGATTATGATGTGAGTAATATGGATCGTTCTCGCAAAAGAAATTATGAGATTGATTACTTTTCTTACAATGGAGAAAAGAATGTATTGATTCCTGTAAGTGATTCTTTCAAAGAATTTAATGCAGCAGCAAAAAAAGCATTCCCCAATAAAGAAGTTTATAGAATAGATTTTGATGATAATGAAGAGACCTACCTTGTTATTGTTCAAAGTGATAAACTATACGGCACATATTACACATACGACGTAGCCAAAAAGGAATTTACTCTTCTTTACGATCTAATGCCTCAACTTAAAGAAGAGGATATGGCAGAGATGCGCCCCATCACATTTAAGAGTAGAGATGGTTTGACCATTCACGGATATATCACTCTGCCAAAAGCAGCATTGGAAGGAAAGGAAGTTCCTTTGATTGTTAATCCTCATGGTGGCCCACAAGGTATACGAGATAGTTGGGGTTTCAATCCAGAAACGCAACTTTTTGCGAGTCGTGGATATGCTACTTTGCAAGTAAACTTCCGTATTTCTGGTGGTTATGGTAAAGAGTTTTTACGTGCGGGGTTTAAACAGATAGGACGTAAAGCCATGGATGATGTAGAAGATGGTGTAATGTATGTATTGGAGCAAGGATGGGTAGATAAAGACAAAATTGCCATCTATGGTGGTAGCCATGGTGGATATGCTACATTGATGGGTTTGATAAAAACGCCAGACCTCTATACTTGTGGGGTAGACTATGTGGGGGTTTCAAATATTGAAACGTTCTTCTCTTCGTTTCCAGAGTATTGGAAACCTCTTACCGAAATGGTGAAAGCTATTTGGTATGACTTGGACGACCCAGAAGAGGCAAAAATAGCGCGTGAAGTATCGCCAGTATTTCAAGTGGATAATATAACTAAACCTCTATTTGTAGTGCAAGGTGCAAATGACCCACGTGTAAATATTAATGAGTCGGATCAAATTGTGGAAAAATTACGTGCAAGAGGATTCGAAGTGCCATATATGGTAAAATACAATGAAGGTCACGGTTTCTATCGTGAAGATAATAGATTAGATTTTTATGCTACAATGCTTGGATTTCTATCAAAGTATTTGAAGTAGATCCTAACATAATAGAGTAGATTAAAATTTAAAAGCCGAAGCAGTATTACTGTTACGGCTTTTTTTCCACCAAAGGCCCGACGGGCTTTGTTGAGCATTGGAACTTTCGATTACTCTTTTGTCTTTGAGGGTTTATTCTATTTTTGGATAAGCTGTTATTTTTGACTTGAATTGGGCTCAGCATGCGTTTCTTATTCAACCCCCAACGGGGTCGGATGTTTATAGCACATGGTAATACTATAAACATGTGACCCCCAAAGGGGTCATACCACTGACACTTCATAGGTTCAAACACTCTTCGAAGCCCTTTCGAAAGGTGTTCGAAGAGGCCTTATCATTGCAAATGCTGTATTTAATTGAAATTAAAACGCCCTTTAAACGATGTTGCAACATCATTTAAAGGGCATTTAAATATTTATCTAAATCTCAAACTATGAGCAAAAGAGATCAAATACATTCAAAACCCCTTAACTCATAATTCTTAATTCAAAAGCTAGTGAAACTCATCCCAACTCTTAATCTCAATATCATCCACATCCATATTGCAAAATGCTTCAATGTAAGCCCTAGCCAATCGTGTGTTGGTAATCAATGGGATGTTGAAATCAATAGACGTACGTCTAATCATATACCCATTCTTAAGCTCACTCACACTTAGGTTCTTGGGAATGTTCACCACCATATCTATTTTCTTCTCCTGAAGCAACTCAATCGTATTGGGGCTTTTGTTTTCACTTGGCCAGTAAGCCAATGTTGCAGGCACTCCGTTGTTCACCAAAAACTTTTGCGAACCGCCTGTAGCATACAAGTTGAAACCCTTGCTGTGCAACAATCTTGCAGATTCTAGCAATTCAGCTTTCGATTTGGCAGGCCCTGTCGAGAACATTACGTTCTTTTTAGGAATAGTGTGCCCTACAGACAACATCGATGTGAGCAGTGCTTCATCAAATGTGTCGCCTAAGCAACCCACTTCGCCTGTCGATGCCATGTCCACACCCAGCACTGGGTCGGCTTTTTGCAAACGAGAGAAAGAGAATTGTGAGGCTTTGATACCCACATAATCCAAATCGAACGCATTCTTACTGGGTTTCTCTACTTCCAATCCTAACATCACTTTGGTGGCCAAATCGATGAAGTTTATCTTCAATACTTTTGACACAAACGGAATGGAGCGCGAAGCACGCAAGTTACACTCAATCACCCTAATCTCGTTTTCTTTGGCAAGAAACTGAATATTGAATGGTCCTGTTATCTCTAAAGCTTTGGCAATCTTTCGTGCCACTTTCTTTACTTTACGAGCAGTCTCTACATACAATCGCTGTGGTGGGAACTGAATGGTAGCATCGCCCGAGTGTACTCCGGCAAACTCAACGTGCTCAGATATTGCATAGGTCACAACCTCGCCTCTATCGGCAACAGCGTCAAACTCTATCTCTTTGGCATTCTCAACAAACTCGCTCACCACAACTGGGTATTTCGAAGATATATCGGCAGCCAATTGAAGGAAGTTTTTCAACTCATCGTGGTTAGAACATACATTCATGGCAGCACCAGATAGTACATACGATGGACGTACCAAAACGGGATAGCCAACAACATCAACAAAGCTTTCGATATCGCTAAGCGAGGTCAACTCTTTCCAACGTGGTTGGTCAATTTCTAATTCGTCCAACATGCTCGAGAATTTGTGACGATTCTCAGCATTATCAATCTTATCGGCCTGTGTGCCCAGTATGGTTACATCATAGTCATCGAGCCTTACTGCCAGGTTGTTGGGTATTTGACCACCCACAGAGAGTATCACACCATGGGGATTTTCGAGCTCTACAATATCCATCACCCTTTCGAAGGTCAACTCATCAAAATAGAGACGATCGCACATATCATAATCGGTAGATACGGTTTCGGGGTTGTAATTAATCATCACCGAACGATACCCCTCTTCTCTCACAGTTTTGAGGGCATTTACCGAACACCAGTCAAACTCAACCGACGATCCAATTCTGTAAGCTCCCGAGCCCAACACAATTACCGATCTCTTGTCGCCCACGTATTGCACATCATTTTCGGAGCCATTATAAGTCAAATACAGATAGTTGGTTTGAGCAGGATATTCGGCAGCCAATGTATCTATCTGTTTCACAACTGGAACTATGTTCAGACTCTTGCGGTATGCGCGAATCTTATCCGATCCATCATCGGGCATTTCTTCTTTCCACACTGCGCGTGCAATCTGAAAGTCGGAGAAGCCTTGCTTCTTTGCAATTCTCAAAAGTAGGTCGAAGTTACTGTTTTCAGATTTGCTTAGATCAACATCCAGTGGGGGTAATGCTTCTATCTTCTGCGCAGTTTCAAGTATGTTGTAGAGTTTGTGCAGAAACCATTTATCAATCTTCGTCAAGTCGTGAATCTGATCAACCGTATAGCCCACTCTGAAAGCTTTGCTTATCACAAATATGCGTTCGTCAGTTGGCTCATTCAGGGCCTTGTCTATATCATCTATTTTCAGTTCTTTGTTTTCGACAAAGCCATACATGCCTTGCCCAATCATGCGCAGACCTTTTTGAATGGCTTCTTCGAACGTACGACCAATGGACATGATTTCGCCTACCGATTTCATGCTCGACCCAATCTCTTTGGTAACTCCGCTAAATTTGCCAAGATCCCAACGGGGTATTTTCACAACTATGTAGTCTAAAGAGGGTTCGAAGAAAGCACTGGTAGTTTTAGTTACAGAGTTTTTTAAGTCAAACAATCCATAACCCAATCCTAACTTAGCAGCCACAAAAGCCAACGGATATCCTGTTGCCTTAGAAGCCAATGCCGATGAACGGCTCAAGCGCGCATTCACTTCAATTACTCTATAATCTTCAGAATCTGTGTCTAAGGCATACTGCACATTACACTCACCCACTATGCCCAGATGGCGCACAATCTGTATGGCAAGACTGCGCAGTTTATTGACCTCAGAGTTGCTAAGCGTTTGCGATGGAGCTACTACAATACTTTCGCCAGTATGAATGCCGAGTGGATCGAAATTCTCCATGTTGCACACCGTGATGCAGTTGTCATATTGGTCGCGAACCACTTCATATTCAATCTCTTTCCAACCCTTAAGCGATTTCTCAATCAACAACTGATCGGAATACGAAAAAGCTTTCCCAGCCAGTTGTTTCAACTCTTCAGGATTGTTGCAAAAGCCCGACCCTAAACCTCCCAAAGAATAAGCTGCACGTAATATTATCGGATAACCCAATTTCTCGGCCGCCTCCAACGATTCTGTTACAGTGCTTGTAGCGAAACTCTGAATGGTTTTTACATTAATTTGGTTTAGTTTTTTCACAAACAAATCACGGTCTTCAGTAGCCATAATTGTTTGCACGGGAGTTCCCATCACCTGCACATTGTATTTCTCCAATATGCCAGCTTCAAATAGTTTCACCCCACAGTTTAGCGCAGTTTGCCCACCAAAAGCGAGCAATATACCATCGGGTTTCTCTTTTTTTATCACCTTTTCTACAAAGTAAGGCGTAATGGGCAGGAAGTAAATTTTATCGGCCGACCCTTCAGAAGTCTGAACGGTGGCAATGTTTGGATTAATTAAAACAGTTTGCACTCCCTCTTCCTTCAGTGCTTTCAAAGCCTGCGAACCGGAATAGTCAAACTCGCCAGCTTCACCAATTTTGAGAGCGCCCGAACCGAGTATGAGTACTTTTTTCATGTCCTCACGTGAATATGCTAAGTCCTTTTTAACGGATGTCTTATTTGTTGTCATTTGTTTTTTCTTTCTTGTATATCTTTTATCACATTGCGCTTGCACGCCTATCATGGATGTTGTAATTAGTTTCCGCTAAAGGGCAACTATAACATATCTATAAAATCCTGAAACAGATACTCCGTATCGGTAGGACCGCTTGCAGCTTCGGGATGAAACTGTACAGCCGAAAATGGTTTTGTCTTGTGTCTTATACCCTCGTTGGTGCCGTCATTCATATTCTCGAAATAGGGTTCCCACTCATCATTCAACAAGCTGGCATCTACTGCATAGCCATGATTTTGAGAAGTGATGTAGCAGGTGTTTTCTCCTACTCTTCTCACAGGTTGATTGTGGCTGCGGTGTCCATATTTTAGTTTATAAGTCTTAGCTCCTGCCGCCATAGCCAACAATTGATTTCCCATGCAAATACCAAATATTGGTTTGTTTTTGTTCATGGCAAGGCAAATGTTATCTATCGTCACTTGACAATACTCTGGATTGCCTGCTCCGTTCGAAATTATCAATCCGTCATATTCTATGGAGTTGAAATTGTAATCCCAAGGCACTCTTATGAGGTGAATATTCTTACGCTGCAAATGGCGAATTATATTGTGTTTCACACCACAATCTACCAATACTACTTTCTTCTCACCATTCTTATATTCGATAATCTCTTTACAGCTCACTTTGGCTACCAAGTTTTCTTTTGCTGGGTCGTAAAACGCTATCTCGCTTTCGTCCCTCTCTTCGTCTTCGTTGTCAATAATAATTTTCCCGCTCATTGATCCGTTTTCGCGCAACAGTTTTGTCAACTGACGCGTGTCGATACCATATATAGCGGGTATGTTTTCTTCTATCAACCATTGCGACAGACTTTTTTCAGCATTCCAATGTGAAAAGTCGTGCGAATAGTCCAGCACTACCAGTCCTCTGACATGGATACGCTCTGACTCAAAAAAATCGGAAACTCCTTGCGTCATACTGTTAGGTGGGACTCCGTAATTTCCGATTATTGGATAAGTAATTGTAAGTATTTGCCCCTCGTACGACGGGTCTGTTAGGCTCTCAGGATAACCAACCATGGCCGTATTGAAAACGACCTCTCCCGAACTCGATCTGTCGGAACCAAACGATTTTCCATGAAAAACTGTACCATTTTCGAGTACTAATCGTGCAGGCTTATCATTGCGCATATATGAGTGTTGTTTGTAAATTTGGAAGAAAGAAACAGTTTCTCTCTAAACTGAACACAAAATTATAGATAATATCTCTGTTTTGATAATTTTTTGAGCGTTAAATGTCAAAATGTGCGTTAAAAATTGAAAGATGAAAATTATAAGCTAAGAATAGAAGGGGTTTATGTCAATATGTCGTAGTTTTTCGGCAGATGATAACCATTTGAAGTTTAATAGATTGAAATGTGAAAGTTGAGAACGACCTCGTAGGTATTGGAATTATCATTTCCCTAGATAATATCACCGCAAATTTCTCCACATTTCACCCTATTGAATCGAAAGTATTTATACTAATGAAAGTCAAATGAAATTTTGTTATAAGCCCTTAAAATTGAGCTCTGCAATAGGATAAGCAGATGTTTAACCAATCGCTATTTTCAATTGATTAAATTTTCCACCTTATATTTAGTAATATTGCAAGATTCGTATTATATTTGTAGAAAGAGAAAAAGAATAACAATAATAAAAATATAGATAACATGGGAAGAGTATTAATAATAGGTGCTGGAGGTGTAGGAACGGTAGTAGCTAACAAAGTAGCTCAAAACAAAAATGTGTTTACAGACATCATGTTGGCCAGTCGCACCAAGAGTAAGTGCGATATTATTGCAGCAGATGTGAAGAAGCGCACAGGAGTAACCATCGAAACTGCCAAAGTGGATGCAGACAATGTACCCGAATTGGTGAAGCTTTTCAATGAGTTTAAACCAAAAATAGTGATAAACGTAGCGCTACCCTATCAAGACCTTACCATAATGGATGCTTGTTTGGAAGCGGGTGTAAATTATTTGGACACGGCCAACTATGAACCTTTGGACGAGGCTAAATATGAGTACAGTTGGCAATGGGCATATCACGACAGATTTAAAGAGGCAGGCTTGACAGCCATTCTTGGTTGTGGATTTGACCCTGGTGTTACCAGTATTTTCACAGCGCATGCTGCTAAGCATCATTTCGACGAGATTCACTACTTGGATATTGTGGACTGCAACGGTGGAGATCATGGCAAGGCATTTGCAACGAACTTCAATCCGGAGATAAACATTCGCGAAGTTTCGCAAAAAGGTAAATACTACAAAGATGGAGAGTGGATTGAAACCGAGCCACACGAGATTCACAAAACATTGACTTATCCTGAAATTGGTGAAAAAGAGTCTTATTTGATCTATCATGAGGAGTTGGAGTCGTTGGTCAAAAACTTCCCCACCATTAAGCAAGCACGCTTTTGGATGACATTTGGTCAGGAGTATCTGACGCACTTGCGTGTGATTCAAAACATTGGCATGGCCCGTATAGACGAAGTGGAGTATAATGGACAAAAAATTGTTCCAATTCAATTTTTGAAAGCTGTATTGCCCGATCCAGGTGAACTAGGTGAGAACTACACTGGTGAAACTTCTATTGGTTGTCGTATACGTGGTATAAAAGATGGCAAAGAACTGACCTATTATATATACAACAATTGTAGTCATCAAGAGGCCTACAAAGAGACAGGTGCGCAGGGCGTGAGCTACACTACGGGTGTTCCAGCCACTATTGGCGCACGCATGTTTATGCAAGGTCTGTGGAGCAAACCAGGCGTTTATAACGTGGAGCAATTCAACCCCGATCCCTTTATGGAGCAACTGAACAAACAAGGATTGCCATGGCACGAGTTGTTTAATATAGACTTAGAATTGTAGTTGAAGAATAATAAAAACAAGCCTTGCAGTGTTTACTGCAAGGTTTTTTTATATTTTTGTAGCGGAGACAAGAATTAAGCAGTTTGTGCTAGAATGTAATTGCTCGGCAGTTGTAGGGGACATACCTTGCTTGCCCTATGAAATGATGTTTTATTTCATAGGGGTGTCGTCCCGAGGGTGTTGTAATAAGGCACAGAATTAAGAATCCTGCACCAACAATGTGCAAATACATTAATAATGAGCAAATCATTAAACACACTGCTTACTAGTACTCAGTAGGAGTAGCACCGTCTGTAGTAAAAACGTACACACACCATAACAAGCTCCGTAGGAGCGGCCTGTAAGAAAGGACAAGTGAATGTGGTTTTTAAAACAGACAGCAATAGTCAAACAGACTTTATTGCAGATCATTTGAAGATAAAATCAAACAGCATTTTCAAAAAAATAAAGATGAAACCAAAGAGCTTAGTAAATATAGACGACTACACGAGAGACGATATCATGCGCATCATTGTCACCGCCTCTAAGTTTAAGAAACACCCCGACCGATCGCTCTTGAAGGGCTTGGTGTGTGGCACGCTATTTTTTGAACCTTCCACACGCACACGTTTGAGTTTCGAAACAGCCATCAATCGATTGGAAGGTAGGATAATTGGATTTTCGGATACTGCTACAAGCAGTGCTACTAAAGGCGAATCGCTGAAAGACACTATTATGATGGTGAGTAACTACACCGATATCATCATTATGCGTCATCATTTGGAAGGATCGGCACGCTATGCTTCAGAAGTATCGCCCGTGCCTATCATCAATGCGGGCGATGGATCTAACCAACATCCCACGCAAACAATGTTGGACATATTCAGTATTCACGAAACGCAACTTAAGCTTGAGAACCTCACCATAACTATTGTGGGCGACTTGAAGTATGGACGAGCAGTGCACTCATTGATAGAGGGGTTGTCACATTTCAGCCCAACTTTCAACTTTGTTGCACCCGAGGAGATGAAGATTCCCGACAAGCACAAGCTCTATTGCGATAAGAAGTTAATCAAATACCGAGAGTTTGCTGATTTTTCACCCGAATCTATCAATAGTGCAGATATACTTTACATGACTCGTGTGCAAAAAGAACGCTTTACAGACTTGATGGAATATGAGAAGGTGAAAAATGTGTACACCCTGAGGAATGAGATGTTGAAGGATTCTAAACCCAATCTGAAAGTGTTGCATCCATTGCCGCGTGTGAAAGAGATAGATCAAGATGTGGACAATAACCCCAAGGCTTACTATTTTGAGCAAGCTCGCAATGGTATTTATACTCGACAAGCGGTGATATGCGATTTGCTGAATATAGATGTGGATTGAAAGTTAAGAATTAAGAGTTTAAATGCGCTTGTGTAAATATTGCAGAGTCTATTTGCAGGGCAGTTGTAGGGAACTAAGTGTCGTCCCTTGAGTAAAGAAAATGAATGTGTTTTTTAAACAGACAACAAAAAACAGAGAAAGATATGGGCAAAGAATTACAAGTAGCAGCATTGGAAAGCGGTACGGCCATAGACCACATACCATCTGACCAGCTTTTTAAGGTGGTGAAGTTATTGAGCTTGCATGAATTAGAAAACAGCATTACCATTGGCAATAATTTCGACAGCAAGAAAATGGGCACGAAGGGTATTATTAAAATATCAGGGAAATTTTTTGAAGAAGACGAGATAAATCGTATTGCCTTGGTAGCTCCTAAAGTTAAGCTCAACATCATCAAAAATTACGAAGTAGTTGAAAAAAGAAGGGTTACGCTACCTGATTTTCTGATAGGTATTGTGAAATGCAACAATCCGAAATGCATAACCAACAACGAACCCATGCCAACTAGGTTTGACGTGGTGGACAAAGATAGGGTGATATTGCAATGTCACTACTGCGAAATTAAAATAAACAAAGAAGATATTATATTAAGCAAAAGTAAATGAAACAAGACTGGAAACCAGGTACAATGATATACCCCTTACCAACAGTAATGGTAAGTTGTGGAACTACTCCCGAGGAGTATAATATAACAACAGTGAATTATGTGGGAACACTGTGTGGCAATCCGCCGCTGTGTTATATTTCGCTAAAACCAGAAACTCATTCGTATGACATAATCAAACGCAACATGGAGTTTGTGATTAACTTAACAAGCAAAGATTTGGCAAAATGGGCAGATTGGTGTGGTATAAGATCGGGCAAGCACAACAATAAGTTTGAAGCCACGAAGCTTACGCCTGGAAAATCGAATGTCATCAATACGCCCATTATTGAAGAATCGCCTCTGTCATTGGAGTGCAAGGTGAAAGAAATTGTAGAGTTGGGTTCTCATTATATGTTCATTGCCGAGGTAGTGAATGTACAAGCTGACAATAGATTCTTTGACGTAACCACAGGTCAGTTTGAAATGGACAAAGCCAATCTTATTGCTTTTGCACATGGCAATTATTATGAATTGACCAACCATGTTGGGAAATTTGGATGGAGTGTAGAGAAGAAGCGTCCAAACACCAGCAAGACTGGAAAGAAGCGCAGTTCAAAGAAGTAACTGTATCCTATTCACTCAATATATCTATAATACTAAGTAAATGTTACTAAATATACCCCATAACTTCCCTGCCCTAAAACTGCTTGCTAAAGAGCAGTTCTCTATTTCAGATCTTGTTTTATCCAAGAAGGAAGCAAAACCTCATCTTAAAGTGGCTGTGCTTAACTTAATGCCTCTTAAGATTGATACCGAAGCAGATATGCTTCGCATTATGAGTAATAGCCCACTATACATTCACTTAGATTTTATTTACTTGGAGAGTCACACTCCAAAAAACACTACAATGGAACACATTCAAGAGTTTTATAAGCCTTTTTCTGCAATAAAAAACGACAAATACGATGGTTTTATCGTTACAGGAGCGCCAGTTGAATTATTCCCTTTTGAGGAAGTAGGTTATTGGACAGAACTTGAAGGTCTTTTTAACTGGGCGCGCCAAAGTGTGACATCTACGCTATATATTTGCTGGGGAGCTCAGGCAGCACTTCATTATTTTCATGGAGTTCCAAAATATGAGTTAGATAAGAAATTATTTGGAGTATATCCTCACACCGTAATAGACTCTTCCTTTCCATTGTTTCGAGGGTTCGATGATGTGTTTTATGTGCCCCATAGTCGTCATACCACAATACTTAAAAAAGACATATTAAAACATCCTGAGCTTACAATTTTCTCAGAAACAGATGATGCAGGTATTTATTTAATTGCAGATACTTCTCGAAGAGAGTTCTACATAACAGGCCATTCTGAATATGCACCTATGGCACTTCATAAAGAATATAAGAGAGACATGCAAAAGAAATTGAGTACAGTAGATGTTCCTTATAATTACTATCCAAACAATGATTCAAATAAAGAGCCATTGGTTCTATGGCGTAGCCATTCTAGCTTGCTATTTACTAATTGGCTACATTATTTTTGTTATTTTTCAACAAAAGAATAAGCTGATGGTGAGAATTAAGCACAAAGAGTTATGCAAAGCATCACACGATTTACAAAATCCTACGATCAATTAAAACAAAAGAGCTCATATTTTTTAACACTCAATAAATTTCATACC
>SMEQ01000512.1_pt1 | contig 11567 bp, 12 predicted proteins | sample 2456281 | NCBI WGS metagenome assembly SMEQ01 (sample SAMN10132596, study PRJNA489261) | soil metagenome | isolation source: day1 antibiotic-loamy sand soil ammended with raw manure from dairy cow... | place: USA | collected 2015-04-01 | reverse complement strand
CCATATGGTTTTGTATTACGCCATAGCCACCGAGAAAAACCCTAGCCCAAGAAGTTATTTTTACCTAATTGGGTTGGTGGCGAATATTGCTTTGTTGGTGGTCTGTGGTTTAGCGCTTGCATAGGTTAGCGCGCTTATAGCTATATGAATTACGCTGAATTCAATAAGTTTTGTGAAAACTTACCTGCAACTACTTACGTAGTTCAATGGGGTGGCTCTCATGTTTGGAAGGTTGGCGGTAAGGTGTTTGCTATCGGCGGTTGGTCGAACGATAAACAACCTGCTTTTACCTTTAAAACGTCAGAGCAGGACTTTTCTTTTTTGAGTGAAGTTGCGGGCTATAAGCCAGCACCGTATTTTGCTAGTCGTGGCATGAAATGGATTCAACAAATTGCTAGTAGTGAGCCTTACAATAAAGCTGCCAGTAAAAAAAGAGACGCTGATTTATGCTATTACTTAACAGAGTCTTACCGTTTGGTACGCTCAGGCTTAACTAAAAAATTACAAAAAGAACTTGGCTTAAATCAGGAATAGCGGCTTCTTTCAGAAACGCTATGCGGACCCTAAATGTTATATATGATTCGAAAACTGTTCACGACCGACCTCTATATCAAGGTCAGTAAAAACAAGCTTGAAGCCAAGAATCTGTCTTTCGACGAAGGTTGGCAAACCGTACATGCTACCGAGCCGTTTACTACAGAGCGGCTATTGGTAGGTACGTTCTCAGCTGCAGAGCCGCTGTTAACGCAGTTAATTACCAACGTAACGCCTAGAAGTTTTATAAGACAAAGCCTAAGAGCGGTTATTCAACCTATGGAGCTGATTGAAGGCGGTTTGTCGGAAGTAGAAGAAAAGATACTTAAAGAGCTCGCGCTTGGCGCAGGTGCGTTTAAAGTAGTGTTACATACAGGTGCCGAGTTATCCGATAGTGAGGCTAAGAAATTAGTTACTAAAGCGTAAGCTCAGCAGTAGCATTCCTGTGTTTGTGAAAACACTCTGTTGAGCGAGCTAATACGCACAGCGATTGTGCTAATGTGGTTATAAGAACCTAAAGTAACTTTAAAGGAATACAAACTATGAGCTTTGTTGAGAATAAGTTGGCAGAAATACTGTCGCGTAACTGGTGGATGTTGTTGTTACGCGGTTTGGTTGCAATTGCCTTTGGTGTCTTAATCTTTATGCAGCCAGCAATGTCATTAGCAGCGCTAATAATGCTCTTTGGTATCTATGCACTGGCAGACGGACTGCTGAGTGTTTGGACAGGTATTGCAGAACGTAAAGAACGTGAATACTGGTGGTTGCTGTTTATTGGTGGCTTACTCAGTATCAGCGTAGGTATTATGACGTTCATGGTGCCGGGTGTTACGGCGTTGGTGTTGTTATTCTTTATCGCTATTCGCTCGATAGCTATGGGTATTATCGAAATTGTACTTGCAGTTCACCTGCGTAAAGTAATTAAAGGGGAATGGTTGCTGGTATTAGGTGGTCTACTTTCTATAGTGTTTGGTGGCATTCTTATGGCGCAACCGGGTGTTGGCGCTCTTGCCGTACTTTGGATAATTGCTACTTACGCCATTCTTCTCGGTGTTTTACTCGTCATCTTAGCGTTTAAAGCACGTTCTTTCGGTAAGTTGCTCGCCCGCTTTTAACGTTTTATAAAACGATTCAGCGGCAGTACTAAGCTGCCGCTGAATCAGATTCACACTTCACTCATGGCTCCAGAAAGCCTGAGAACTTCACCCCAGACAGTAACGCCATTTCTCTATGCCAAGTCGCTAAGTCATTCTTATTGAATCCACTTAATGCGTCATGACCACAGGCTCTGGCCATTACCTGCATTAATTCCACTGAGGCTTCAAAGAAGTTTCTTAGCTGTGCAGCCGACTTATCCACGTTCAGGCGCTGGCGTAAATCGGCTTTTTGGGTAGCTATGCCCGCAGGGCAATTGTTGGTGTTACAAATACGTGCAGCCACACAACCAATAGACTGCATAGCGCTGTTAGCGATGGCGACACCATCAGCACCTAAAGCTAGAGCTTTAACGAAATCCATAGGCGTACGCAGGCCGCCGGTAATAATCAAAGTAACGCTATCACTCACACCTTGGTCATCAAGGTAGCGGCGAGCGCGGGCGAGCGCAGGAATGGTAGGCACACTGATATGGTCACGGAACATTTCTGGGGCGGCACCGGTACCACCACCACGACCATCTAAAATGATGTAGTCGGCACTGGCGTCTAAGGCAAATTGAATATCTTGTTCAATGTGGTTAGCACTGAGTTTAAAACCAATAGGAATGCCACCGGTTAGCTCACGTACACGGTCGGCAAAGGCTTTAAAGTCTGCGGCTGTATGTAAGTTAGCAAAGGTGGGTGGGGATACCGCTGGTTCGCCTTCAGGAATACCACGCACCAATGAGATTTTACCCACATTTTTGCTACCCGGAAGATGCCCGCCGGTACCAGTTTTTGCACCTTGGCCGCCTTTAAAGTGAAATGCCTGCACCTGCTTTAACTTGGATTCATCGTAACCAAATTGGGCGCTGGCTAATTCATAAAAATAACGAGAATTGGCGGCTTGTTCTTCTGCAAGCATACCGCCTTCGCCAGAACAAATGCCTGTGCCTGCCAGTTCTGCACCTTTGGCTAAGGCCAGTTTGGCTTCTTCTGATAGCGCACCGAAGCTCATATCAGAAACAAACAGCGGAATATTGAGCTTTAACGGCTTTTTAGCTTTTGGGCCTATGACCAGTTCGGTATTCACCAGAGCGTCTTCAAGCAAAGGTTGAGTCGCCATTTGCGCGGTCATTACTTGAATATCATCCCAATGCGGCAATAGGTGGCGAGGCACACCCATAGAGGTCATCGGGCCATGATGCCCCATTTTAGACAAGCCTTCTCTAGCCAATTGGTGAATAAACTCGACCGTTGGCTCTTCTACAGTGGCCTTAGCCACCGGTGACTTGTTAGCGTCTGCTTGAATGCCTGGGCCTTCTTTACCCACGGCACTGCTATCAAATTGCTTATGAGTGCCATCACAATAAGGTAGGTTAGCTGAATGCTTGCACTGGCAAAGGTAGGCGTCACCGGCTTTTTCGGCGGTAAAGGCTTTCGGTTTAAATTCAGTGCCTACATGAGAGCCATCACAAAAGGGCTGGGACTTAGACAGGCCACACATGCAAAAGTAATATTTTTCACCTTCTTTTAGGTCAACCTTGGCCGGTCTGTTATTCGCTATAATCGGATTCATTCATAAGCTCCAAATTTGGCAGCGGCATCGCCAGTTTTATTGTTGTTGATATAAGTGCTATTTAAGCAATAGGACTTTTATTGATAGTCGATAAAGCGCTGTTTACATCGAAAATCTTACCGCGAATGCCTGTTACACCCATCTCTGCTAAGCGCGCAGAATGCATTTTTAAATAAGCCTTAGCCGAGGCTTCATCGGCAAACAGATAAATACCACCGGCTAGCTGTTCTTGTTGGTTTTCTGTCCACAGCTTCCAGATAAACCCCGGTTCTTGGTTAATGGATTCAGCCAAACCAGCCAATTGTTTGGTCATTTCTTCACCAAATGGGCCTGTGAAATCAAAATCTACTTGTAGTAATTTTCTCATGATCGTATTTCCATTATTTTTAGTAAGAATTGTCAAAACAACCACTTTACAGACTCACTAGGTAAAACCAAAACATAAGAGTGTATTAGCTGCTCAGCTTGTATTAATAAAAAACTTGTGTGCACAGGTGCACGCTGTTAGTTTAATTCTCAGTGATTAAATGCCACCGTACGGTTAAGTATAGACAGTAGGGTGCATCAGAGGGCGCAGTTATGTATGCGTACTTACATAGATTAGCCTAGAACAGGAAGAGACTGTGAAATCTGAAGTACACAGCGGCGCTAATAAAGTTTATAAGGCAGTAATTTGGTTTTTTCTTCTTAGTAACCTACTCAGCGCACTTGTTTATGGTGCGCTATTAGTTTTAACACTTATTAGTAATGATCCTGATACGCTTTCTCTGAGCCTGCATGTTCCTCTCTATTTCATCAATGTATTCGCTCTATATTTATTATTAAAGCCTGACCCTTTAGGCTTTAAAATTCTTGTTTTGACTAGCCTACTGAGTTGTCTAGCTAGCTGGTACAGTGGCCTGATGCTGGTGAATATATTTAAAGTATTTGGTAGTACAGAGTTTTACATGTTCGTAATCGGTGCCACTGTTTATCCGTTTGTTAGCGTGGCTCTGATCTATATAGTAGGTAAGTATCAGCTAGCAAAAGAGCCTTCTGCAGTAAGTCTGATTCAGACTAGAATTAGTGATCGTTCAAACAAAAAAATAATTTTAATTGTTACACTAGTGATATTAGGCGTGCTGTGTCTGCCTGTTATTCTCTTCATTTTGTTCGTGTTATCTTTGGAGTTTGGCTCAGGTGGCTTTCAAATCTAAAGCTAAAGTATGAACTTAAATAGAGTGCTGAGTCTCATCCTGATTACTCAGCGCCCGAATAACTTCTAATAGTTTTCAGCCTGACAATCTATCGGCGCACGACGGCCAATTTCCAGCCAAGCATCCGTACCTTTGCCGCGTATTGTATATTTGCCATTCGAGTACCAGAAGCCAGACGCGGCGCGTTGCTCTTGCATTTCATGAGTGACTTCTTCTAATACCAAAACGGCCACACCATGGTGCGGGAAAAAACGCACTTCTATTTGTCCAATATCTTGTTCGCACTGGTACATAACAATACTGACTTCAGTGTGTCCTTTAATTCTCAGTTTTGTCTTCTGCGGTGCAGTTTGAGTGGTGGTAGCTTCTTGGATTACTGGTTGCTGCTGTATGCTGCATGCACTTAATATTAAGGCAGCTACACTAAACGTTAGAATGGCGAAGCGTTTCATAGGTTGTTCTCATGTAGAGGAAAAGTATGCGTTATCTTGTGATGCTAATAAGTGTGTTTTGGTTGCAAAGTACTTTTGCGTTTAGCTTTCAAAATCATCGGGTGATTTGCCAGATGGCTTATGAGCAGCTTACGCCTAAAGCTCAGCAGAGCGTTGATCAGGTTATCAGCAAAACCAGTTTTAAAAGTTTTGCTGATGCTTGTCCTTGGCCAGATCAAATTAGACAGCAGCCAAACCACAAGCACACTAAATATTGGCACTATATTAACGTGCCGCGTAGCGCTAATAAAGTAAGTAAAGGTCATTGCTCGGCTCAAGGCTGTTTGTTTACCGGGATTGAACAGACGCAGCAACGTCTGCAAAAGAACCCTAACGACTGGCAGGCATTGCTTTTTTTAGGTCATCTTATCGGAGACTTACATCAACCGCTGCACGTCAGCTATGCCGATGACCGTGGCGGCAATCAAGTACGCTTACAGCAGCGAAAAAAAGCCACCAACTTACATGCCGTCTGGGATGGTGGGCTGTTAAAGCGTAAACAGTGGCAAAAACACAGTGATGAGCTATTACTAGAGATTAGCAGTGAAGATGCCAAACAGTGGCGCACAGGCAGCTTAGAAGCTTGGGCAACAGAGTCTTTATTAATAACCCAAGATGCTTATCGTTTATTACCTCCGAGTGGTAAGGTTAATGATAAATATGTGGACTATTTCGTACCTAAATTAGAACTGCAAATGCAGAAAGCCAGTGTTCGTTTAGCGTCAATGCTACAAACACTCTATGATTAATTGGCTGTCTTGGTGGTTGATTCTTTTGGCTTTTAGGCGTTAAGTCATCTTAAGATACGCTTAAATAATTACATGACTAGTAAACCAAGTAAGGAAAACTAATGAAAAACTTAAAGAAAGCTGCGCTTCCCATCGCTATAGGTTTGCTCACCTTGTCCAGTGGTTTAGTTGTACAAGCAGCAGAGAATACAGACGATCGCGGACCAGAGTTTTACGGTAAGTTCTACTTAACCATGGATTTTCTTAAAAATGAAAACACCATAGACCCAGCAAAAGATGAGTCCAGTCATTGGGCCTTGAACTCACGCAGTTCGCGCTTAGGTGTGCAGCAAGCCATACCCATTAACGAAGGTCTTACCGCTATATATAAAGCCGAATTTGGCGTGGAAGTTGATGATGGTGATAAAGGCGGCCAGACAGTATCTCAGCGCGATATTTATTTAGGTGTAAAAGGCGAATACGGTCAAGTAATAGCAGGTCGATTCAGTACGCCGCTGCGTAAGACAGAAGGTAAAATTGAACCCTTTAACCTGATCAAGGGTGATATCGAAGCGGTACTAGGTGCACAGTCACGAGTAAGTAATATTGTGCAGTACAGCTCGCCAAAGCTTGCTAATACAGTTATTCACGCTGCCTTTATGCCGGGTGAAAACGAAGTAGACAGTGTCGGTGATAAGCAAGCAAGACTTGCCAATGCCTACAGTGCCTCAGCAGTTTACGATGCGGGTAATCTGTACGCAGCTTTTGCTTTTGGTAAAAACCTAGAATCAAAAACCGCCACAGAAGTTTTAGATCGCAGTGACCGTGTTCAAGTAGCGGCTAGATACCAATTAGGTGAAGCAGCTTTTGGTACCATCATTCAACATGCAATAGACAGTAATAATAGCGATTTAAAAGAAAACGCTTTTATTGTTAATACTACCTATCGTATCGAGGCATACACCTTAAAAGCCCAGTACGGTTTAAACAAAGGCGATTCTACTAACAACAAGCGTACTTTAGCTGCGGTTGGCGTGGACTATAAAACCACTGATAAGTCCTTTGTTACAGTGAATTATGCCGCTGTTGATGCAGAAAAAGGTATATTAGAGTCTAAAGAGACAGAGCTATCCTTTGGTTATAGCATGCAATTCTAAACAGACTTATAAGAATAAAAAGCGCAATATAACCTTGGTTTCTCAGCCGAAAGACTTAGTTTTTTTGTGCTTTTCTTATAAACAAGTACGCTTTAATCATTAAAAAGAATAAGGATGTATTTATATGTTCTTTCATAAGCATGGCCTATCTCAGTAAGCTATCCACCATTGTTTACTGAGGAGGCTGTATGCGCTTTGTATCTCTAGAACGTTTTGTTGCGTTTATTGTTTTATTTGCTGTATTGGCTGTACCTGTGCAAGCGCAAACCAGTCTGCTTAATGTGTCTTATGATGTAGCCCGCGAGCTGTATAAACAGATCAATCCTGCCTTTGAAGTTTATTATCAAGAAAAATACGGTAAGAAAATACATGTTAATCAGTCGCATGGCGGCTCAAGCAAACAAGTATTGGCCGTGGTTAATGGTTTACAGGGCGATGTGGTTACCATGAACCAAGCACATGACATAGAAATGTTAGAGCAAAAGGGCTTAGTGGATAAGCACTGGCGCGAGGCGTTTCCTTATAAGGCCACACCTTTCACCAGTACTTCGGTGTTTTTAGTTCACAAAGGCAACCCAAAAAATATAAAAGACTGGGACGATCTAGTGCAGGCAGATGTGTCAGTCATTATTCCTAGCCCAAAGGAAACAGGTAATGGTCGTTATACCTACTTAGCTGCTTGGGGTTATGCTTTAGATAAATTTGGTACAGAAGAAGGCGCCAAAAACTTTGTGCGAGACCTGTTTAAAAACGTGTCAGTTTCGGATGGTGGTGGTAGAGGTGCTACCGCTACTTTTACCCAGAATGGCGTGGGCGATCTATTGGTTACCTTTGAAAGCGAGGCACTTCTAATTACCAACGAGCTTGGCAAAGGTCAGTTTGAGATTGTTTATCCGTCTATATCCATTGATACAGCAGCACCTGTCGCCATAGTAAAACCCATTGTCGACAAGCGTGGTACACAAGCGCATGCGCAAGAATACTTAAACTTCTTATACAGCCTGCAAGGCCAAAAAATTATTGCAGAGCGTAATTTTCGTCCACGTAATCAAGGAATATTAAAAGCTAATTCAGATAAGTTTCCACCGCTGCGTTTGTTTACAGTTGAGGAAAAGCTAGGCGGTTGGTCTGAAGTGTTTGCTAAACACTTTGCCGATGGTGCTATATTTGATCAGATAGTAGAAAACAATTAGCAAGTGCGCATAGCGTTAGTGTATTAGAAGTGTTTCAAGCTGATGCTTGACTCTTGTTCGGCGAGAATAGGCAACTCTGTAGTGGCCAGTTGTCGTGCTTGTACAGCGGATACGCCTAACGCCCGCAATACCAGCTCAGCACAATCACTGCCAGCATCACGCCAAGTACGCAAACCATCGCGCACCAAATACATTGCCCCTAATACCGAGCTGGTCAGCATAGCTATACAAGCGCTTAGTTGATCAATATTCAGGTTGTAGCGTTTACTTTGAATGCCATCAATTAAAATCTGTATTGGTTGGCTAGCGCCTAAGCGCCTTAACGCTGTGCTATGAAAACCAAAACGACTAACAAACAATCCCCAATCAGGATCGTCATGGGCGCGCTTAATATACAAACGAATGCCTACGGCTAAACGTAAATCTGGATCGTGCAGTTGGCGAAAGCTAAGCGTTAAACGCTGATTCATTTCTGCACTTAATGTCAGCGCCACGTCTTCAAACAAGGCTTCAATGGATTCAACGTGGTTGTATATGGTGCCACGGGCAACACCGGCGTTGTCAGCCAATTCTTTAACGCTAACATGCTGGATACCCTTTTCGGCAAACAGACGCAAAGCAGCTTGATAAATTCTACGTTGAGCGGCACTGGAACTGGGTTGCAACATAAGGCTATTAGCGTGCCATGGCAGCGACAAAGCTGGAAAAGTCTTCAGCGCGAGCGAGTACGTTTTGGGTGATATCTGCCACGTCTTTAGCTCTGAGTCCTAAATCATCAAAAATATATTCTTTAATAGGCTCCTCTGAGCCATCACCAAAACCGTGCTGGCGTAAGCTGCGCGCTACCACATACAGCAGCTTAGCGTAGATGGCGTGATCGCCTTCGTACAAGGGATTGTTTTGCTGACGAATTGCCACCACTACCGCCGTTGGCATACGCCATTGTTGTAATAGCATGGCCGCAATTTGTTCGCGGGTTAAGCCTAATAAGTTTTGCTCTATGTTCATACGATTAAGCTGTGGATTGGCTTCGATATGACGATTAATTAGGCTGAATTGCGGCGGGAATACATGCGCTAAAATCAAAAATCCAAAGCTCTGCAGTAGCCCGCATAAATAAGATAAGCCAAGATCTGGGCGCTGCTTAGCCGGCATGGCTTTAATGAGCTCATGGCATAATGCGGCGCTGATAATTGATTGCTGCCAATAAGGAGCATAACCGTGAGGGCCATCTTTCGGCACAGACAAAGTACGGCCAAGCGCCAAACCTAAAGCGAGGTTAAGGACTAAGTCAAAACCCAGAACCCGCACCACCGCTTCTTCAATAGTGTTGATTTCGCCTTCTACGCCATAAAAAGGGGAGCGTGCCCAGTTTAGTACCTGTGCGGCTAAACCAGGATCCAATTCAACGGCTTTGGCTAGATCAGCAGGGCTGGAATTAGGGTTGGTACGCAGCTCAATAATGCGATTAGCAATTTCAGGCAATGGCGGTAAGTCTAGGGTTTCAGACAAGCGCTGCTTAATGCGTAACTGGGTAAAGCGATCAATGGCGTTGTGGACAGTGACTAAATCCTGTTCATCATTAAAATCGATAGGAACCAGCGTGCTACAGTAGTAGCCAACTTGCGAGCGACTCACCAGGGATAAAAACTGATCCATAGGAACGGCTACTAACGCTTGTTCTGACTGAATATATACTTGGTCGTGATCGAGCAGTTGGGTATCGACCAGCAAAGTCATTTTTGTTTTAGCGTAAGCAGGGAATTCGGCTATTTTGCTGCTTGCTTTAAGCTTGTTAACTTCCGCCGAAGTCATTACCTCAAGCTCACGGTTTAAGGCCTTAGATATGTAGTTTAAGTCTAGTAAGGTGTTGCTTGGCACGACTACCTGTACACGCCCTAATTCGTCTTTTAAATAAGCAACGTTAACGGTTTGGGCGGCCAGCTTTTCGGCTGCTGCATTGTTGGGTGCTAGGTTACTCATGCTTTAATGATACTTCCTAAGTTATACGCTAGCGAAGCGTTCAGCGTCGCCCATCCATCGCTGAATCAGTGGCTCGACTACTGCTGGATGTTGTTGCCAAAGCTGTTGTGACATGGCTCTTACTTGGTCTAGTAAATAGCCATCACGTTCAAGACTGGCGACACGTAAATTCTGTAAACCGGTTTGGCGAGTGCCTAACATTTCACCTGGGCCGCGAATTTGTAAATCTTGTTCGGCAATATAAAAGCCGTCTTGGCTTTCGCGCATTACTTGTAAGCGCTGGCTACCGACTAGAGATAATGGCGCTTTATAGAGTAACACGCAATGGCTTTTAGCTGCACCACGGCCAACACGGCCACGTAACTGGTGCAATTGCGCTAAGCCTAAACGTTCCGGATTTTCGATAATCATTAGGCTGGCGTTGGGTACATCGACTCCCACTTCGATAACAGTGGTGGCGACTAACAAATCAATTTCGTGTGCTTTAAACTGCGCCATTATTTCAGCTTTTTCACTGGATTTCATACGCCCATGCACTAAGCCTATGCGTAAGTCGGGTAAGGCCTCAGTTAGGTCGGCAGCGGTTATTTCAGCAGCCTGACATTCTAATACTTCGCTTTCTTCAATTAACGTACAAACCCAGTACGCCTGTGCACCGTTTAAACAAGCAGCGCTTACCCGTTCGACTACTTCTTGACGACGTTGCTCAGAAATAACCACAGTAGTAATAGGGCTGCGCCCGGGCGGCAGTTCATCAATAATCGAGGTGTCTAAATCTGCATAAGCGCTCATGGCCAAAGTCCGAGGAATAGGCGTGGCGGTCATGACTAATTGGTGGGGTGACATACCATCGGCGCTTTTTTCACGCAGAGCCAAACGCTGATGCACACCAAAGCGATGCTGTTCATCAATAATAATTAAGCCGAGTTTGGCAAAACGTACTTCGTCTTGAAAGAGTGCATGTGTGCCGACTACTAACTGCGCTGCACCTGATGAAATATCAGCCATTGCTTGTTCACGCGCTTTGCCTTTTACTTTGCCGGCTAACCAGCCCATCTGTACGCCTAAGGGCTCAAACCAAGAAGATAGGTTTTGTAAGTGTTGCTCGGCCAATATCTCTGTCGGTGCCATTAAAGCGACTTGTAAGCCGGCCTCTATGGCACTGCAAGCAGCTAAGGCAGCCACTAGGGTTTTACCCGAGCCAACGTCACCTTGTACTAGCCTTAGCATAGGGTAAGGCTGCTGTAAGTCTTGGCTGATTTCTTGGGTCACTCGTTGTTGAGCGCTAGTGGGGATAAACGGTAGCTGCCCTAAAAGACCAGTTTGTAAATGTTGGCTCGGTCTAATTGCTGGGGCTCGGTCGGCTTGTACGGCAGCTCGAATTTTATGCAAAGACAGTTGGTGGGCGAGTAATTCTTCTAAAATCAAACGCAGTTGCGCCGGATGTTTTCCTAGCTCTAAGTTTTCTAATGAAGTGTTTTGTGGTGGTTGATGTAAAAACAACAACGACTCTTTTAAGTTTGGTAAGCGCCAGTATGCCAACCATTCAGGCGGAAATAGATCGGTAAGA
>SMEQ01000511.1_pt1 | contig 11569 bp, 5 predicted proteins | sample 2456281 | NCBI WGS metagenome assembly SMEQ01 (sample SAMN10132596, study PRJNA489261) | soil metagenome | isolation source: day1 antibiotic-loamy sand soil ammended with raw manure from dairy cow... | place: USA | collected 2015-04-01 | reverse complement strand
TTTAATTATGGGTGTCTTTTATGAAGATATAAACTATGCAGCTGACGGCGGATTATATGCAGAATTGGTTCAAAACAGAGGCTTTGAGTATGATCTGGCCGACAAACTACATAATGATCAAAGCTGGAATAGCAAAAAGGCATGGTCTGTTCTCAACACTGAATCGTTCCAAATTGGCACAGAATCACCTGTGCACGTAAACAATAAACATTATGCTATACTTCAAGTAGATAGTGAAGGCGTAGCAATAGTAAACGAAGGTTTTGATGGCATACCAGTAATAGCAGGTGAGTCGTATAACTTTTCGACTTTTGCACGCTCTCCTGAGACTAAAACTGGTCGTCTTATTGCTAAGCTCATAGATAAAGATGGTAACATAGTTGCAGAATCACGTACAGGCAAATTAAACAAAAATTGGAAGAAGTATGAAACTATACTAACTGCTACTAAATCAATGCCTGATGCACGACTCGTAGTTGAACCACAATTTACAGGTAGAGTAGACTTGGATATAATTTCTTTATTTCCTCAAAAAACGTTTAAAGGTCGCAAAAATGGACTTAGGGCAGATTTAGCACAAACACTTGCTGATATGAAACCAAGCTTTGTGCGTTTCCCCGGAGGTTGTGTAGCACATGGTGATGGACTCAATAACATCTATCGTTGGAAAAACACAATTGGCCCTATTGAAGAGCGTATACCACAACGAAATATTTGGAACTATCATCAATCATACGGCTTAGGTTACTTCGAATATTTTCAGTTCTGTGCTGATATTGGAGCTGAACCCATACCTATTGTTGCAGCCGGAGTGCCCTGTCAAAACTCAGCTCATCATGCTTGCGCTTTAGGTGGCCAGCAGGGTGGTATTCCCATGAGTGAAATGGATGCCTATGTTCAGGATATACTCGATCTAATTGAGTATGCTAATGGTGATGTAAAAAGTGAATGGGGCAGTAAACGAGCTGCGGCTGGTCACCCAAAACCGTTCAACCTAAAATATATAGGTGTTGGTAACGAAGATCTTATTACAGACATCTTCGAAGAGCGTTTTACAATGATATATAATGCTGTAAAAGATAAACATCCCGAGATAACTGTAATTGGAACTGTAGGCCCCTTCTTCGAAGGCACTGACTATAGAGAAGGATGGGATTTGGCCGACCAACTTGAAATTCCAATTGTAGATGAACACTATTATAATCCTCCTGGTTGGTATATACATAATCAGGATTTCTACGACAAGTATAGTCGCTCTAAATCTAAGGTATATCTTGGAGAATATGCAGCACATCTTCCAGGAAGACCAAATAATATTGAAACTGCACTTACCGAAGCACTTCATTTATGTAATATCGAAAGAAACGGTGATATTGTAATAATGACTTCTTACGCTCCTCTACTGGCAAGAGATGGATTTACTCAATGGAACCCAAATCTCATCTATTTTAATAGTACAGAAGTAAAACCAACTGTTGGATACTGGGTGCAACAACTCTTTGGCAACAACTTAGGAGATGAGTATATATATAGTGGAATAGAACTTTCTAACAAATGGGATGCAGTTTCAAAACGAATAGCTAAATCTATAGTTCGTGACAGTAAGACAGGTGACATCATTGTAAAAATTGTAAACCTTCTTCCTGTTGAAGTAAATACTACTTTAGATATGTCTGAATTGGATATTGCAAATGAGACTGTAGAAATAAGCGTACTTACAGGTACTCCAGATGACAGAGAAGCCAAACCTATAACCAGTACAGTAAAGCTTGAGGAGCAAAACACATTGCCTCCCTACTCTCTTACAATATTTAGATTCAACACGATACAATAACATTTTGATAAAACTATCATATTTACATTATGACAATTAATTATAGAAAATTAAGCTGGGTGATAATAGTTCTCTTCTGTGCTACTTTTCTTGGTGCACAAAACAAAAGCGAGTTAAAGTATTTCAGTTTAAAAGAAATAAGGTTGCTGGATAGCCCTTTTAAACATGCAGAAGAACTAAACAAGGATTATCTGCTAGAGATGGATGTTGATAAACTATTAGCTCCTTTTTTAAGAGAAGCAGGGCTAACCCCTAAAGCAGAAAGTTACGGTAATTGGGAAAATAGTGGACTCGACGGACATATTGGTGGACACTATGTATCTGCACTATCTCTGATGTATGCATCTACTGGGGATCAAGAAATAGGTGAACGATTAACCTACATGCTTAGTGAGTTTAAAAGAGTTCAAGATGCTAATGGAAATGGTTATATAGGTGGTGTGCCTGGAGGGAATGAGATGTGGAAAGATATTTCATCGGGAAAAATTGATGCTTCAGGATTTGGTCTGAATGGTAAATGGGTGCCGATGTATAATATTCATAAAACCTATGCAGGATTGAGAGATGCATATCTTATTGCAGGTAAAAAAGAAGCAAAAGAGATGTTGATAAAAATGGCAGATTGGGCAATTGAATTAACAGACAATTTGACTGAAGAGCAAATGCAGGATATGCTTAGAAGCGAGCATGGTGGTTTAAATGAAACCTTTGCAGATGTTGCTGCTATAACTGGAGACAAAAAGTATATTGAGTTGGCCCGCAAGTTCTCTCATCACCATATACTTAACCCTCTTTTAGAAGAAAAAGACATTCTCACTGGCATGCATGCCAACACACAAATTCCTAAAGTTTTAGGCTTCAAGAGAATTGCAGATCTAGAAAACAATCAATCGTGGGATGAAGCAGCACAATATTTTTGGGACAGGGTTGTAAACGAACGCTCAATATCTATTGGAGGCAATAGTGTTTCGGAGCATTTTAATCCTACTAATGATTTCTCAGGCATGATTTCTAATATTGAGGGACCAGAGACTTGCAATACTCATAATATGCTTCGTCTTTCAGAAATGCTTTTCAAAACAACTAAAGACAAAAAATACTTCGATTATTACGAAAGAGCTCTTTACAACCATATACTATCAACTCAGAACCCTGAAACGGGTGGACTGGTTTATTTTACTCAAATGAGACCTGGCCATTACCGCGTATATTCACAACCACACACCAGCATGTGGTGTTGTGTAGGCTCAGGAATAGAGAATCACTCAAAATACGGAAGTATGATTTATTCACATACAGATGATGAATTGTATGTGAATCTTTTCATCCCTTCTAAACTAAATTGGAAAGACAAAAGAACAGAGATTGTACAGATTAACAACTATCCTTATGAAGCTAAAACGGAGATAAAAGTTAACCCTCGTAGAAGAACAAGTTTTACACTTAAACTACGTTATCCTGAATGGGCCGAGCAAGGTACTGTAAAAGTAAAAGTTAATGGAAAAGAACATCCTGCAACTGAAAAAGATGGCTATATATCTATTGATAGAAAATGGAGAAAGGGAGACAATGTAGTAATGGAGATGCCAATGAGTATAAGAGTTGAACAAATGCCTGACAACTCCAACTACTATTCATTCTCGTACGGCCCAATTGTACTTGCATCAAAAACCAGTACTGAAGATCAATTAGGTCTTTTTGCAGACGATAGCAGAGGGGGGCACATTGCTCATGGAAGACAAATCCCTGTAAAAGATGCACCAATGCTTATAGGTGATCCAAAAGATCTTGCATCACTCGTAAAACCTATTGAAGGACAGCCACTTACTTTTAAACTGACAAACCTCTACCCCGAGAAGTATTCAGAGGGCATGGAGTTAATTCCATTCTTCGATTTACATGAATCACGTTATATAGTTTACTGGCCACAAGCTACCATTGACGAAGCAAAACAAATTAGCTTAGAAATGGAGAAACAAGAGGCAGAGCAGGCGAAATTAAATTCTGTGACCATCGACAGAGTCGTTAGTGGAGAGCAGCAGCCTGAATCTGATCACTATGTCAAATATGATGATTCAGATGCAGGACTCTTTGAAAACACTCGCTGGCGTGAGGCAGAGGGTTGGTTCAGCTACGAAATGAGAAATAGTGAACAAAAAGCTCGTTATCTCTATGTGAGCTATTTTAATAATGATAGAAGCAGAAACTTCAACATCATCATTAACGACAGAGTAGTAGAATCTCTTTCACTTACAGGTTTTAAAGGAATGGAGCAGCAAACTGCAATAATTCAAATACCTGAGGATTTGATAAGAGAAAAGAGCCTTACCGTGAAGTTTGAAGCCATGCCAGGAAGTAAAACTGCTAAGATTGCCGAAGTACGATTGCTATCTGAATCGGTTGCCGATAACAATTATGTGGCATATCTTTTTGCATATTTCACCGGTAACAGAGTTGAAGAAGAAGCAGTTAGATATGCCATAAGTAATGATGCCTACAACTTTTACACTATTAACAACAATAAACCAGTAATAGATTCAAAAGATATAAGCTCTACAGGTGGAGTAAGAGACCCCCATATACTGCGCACCGAAGATGGCAAGTCGTTTTATATGGTTGTAACAGATATGACATCAAGTAAAGGGTGGACGTCTAACCGCGCATTTGTAATGCTTAAATCTACAGATCTAATAAATTGGGACTCCAGCATTATTAATATTCAAGATAAATACGATGGTCAGGAAGATCTAAAAAGAGTATGGGCTCCACAAACTGTATATGATCCAGAGGTAAAAAAATATATGATATATTGGTCGATGTTACACGGTGATGGCGTAGACATAATATATTATGCTTATGCCAATGACGATTTTACTGATATTATTGGAGAACCAAAACCACTTTTCCTTCCCAAAAACGGTAAATCAAGCATCGATGGAGATATTGTGCTAAAGGATGACATATTTTATATGTTCTACAAAACTGAAGGTGATGGCAACGGAATTAAACTGGCAACCACGCACTCTCTAACTTCGGGTGAGTGGACTGAATATGACGACTATAAGCAACAAACAAATGAAGCTGTTGAGGGTTCAAGTTTATTTAAATTGATTAATTCAGACAAATATATTTTGATGTATGATGTTTATATGAAAGGAGTATATCAATTTACAGAGAGTACCGATCTGATGAATTTCAATATAATTGACGATGAGATATCTATGGATTTTAAACCTCGCCATGGATCTATTATACAGATTACACAGGATGAGCTCGATGCCATTATTCAAAAATGGGGGAAACCTGAGAATTATAGGAGAAATATTTCAAACCCGGTAATAGAAGGATTTTATGCTGATCCATACGCAATGTATTCAAATAAAACCAACAGGTATTATATTTATCCTACTAGTGATGGCTATAATGGATGGTCGGGTACTTATTTTAAAACATTTTCATCAGACAATCTTGTCGACTGGAAAGATGAAGGGGTTATATTAGACCTACAAAAGGATGTAACATGGGCCAACAGAAATGCATGGGCACCATGTATTATTGAGAAAAAAGTGGGTAACGATTATAAATATTACTACTATTTTACAGCAGCTCAAAAGATTGGTGTAGCTGTATCAGATGACCCAGCAGGTCCTTTTGAGGACATAGGTCACCCTCTTATCGATATTAAACCAGAAGGTGTTAACGGAGGACAAGAGATTGACCCCGATGCATTCTATGATCCAGTCTCAGGTAAAAACTACCTTTACTGGGGTAATGGCTACATGGCATTGGCAGAATTAAACGATGATATGATATCGTTAAAAGAAAACACAATAAAAGTAATGACCCCTGCAGATGGCACTTTCCGTGAAGCGATTCATCTTTTCTATAGAGAGGGAATTTATTATTTTCTTTGGTCTGAAAACGATACACGAAGTGAAGACTACAGGGTTAGATATGCAACATCCAATTCTCCTACTGGCCCACTTAATATCCCAGAGAACAACCTTATTCTGACAAAATGTTCAGAAAATGGCATTTTTGGCACAGGACATAATTCAACTCTAAAAGTTGAGGGAAAGGATGAGTGGTATATTGTTTACCATAGATTCTTTCGTCCACATGGTATTAGATGGGGAGAGTCAGCAGGATTCCACAGAGAGGTTTGTATGGATAGAATGGAATTTAATGCAGATGGTAGCATTAAACCAATTATCCCAACACCTTAAAAAGGGATATCCACCTGATATATTCATATCTGGCACTTATTTAACTCTGATATAATCCTTATATGGCTCTCTTATAAAAGAGCAATATACGAACAACATAAGAGCCAGGTACGACCAAAGCAAGGTCAATATTTGTGTAACACCTAAACTAAAAAATTGAAATGAAGAAGTATTTATTAATTTTTGTACTAGCTTGTTTTTCTACTAGCATTTTTGCACAACAACAGAATTATGAATTGGTTGTTAATGTAAATAAAGTTGGAGCTAAAGTTCAACCTTATATGTATGGTTTGTTTTTCGAAGATATTAACTTCGGTGCAGACGGTGGACTTTATGCGGAGCTCATAAAAAACCGCTCTTTTGATTTTCCTCAATCACTAATGGGATGGACAACGTTTGGAGACGTAACCGTAAAAAATGAGAATGGACCCTTTGACAGAAATCCTAATTATGTTCGTTTAAGTGACGCAGGACATGGTCATAAGCATACCGGACTTGAGAATGAAGGGTTTAAAGGCATTGGTCTTAAAAAAGATGCAACTTATCGCTTTTCTGTGTGGGCAAGAACTATAGATAGTAATACAACACAAAAAATACGTATTGAATTTATTGATGCTAATAACAACCCATTTGAAAGAAAAGAGTTGGAAATAACATCCAGTGAATGGGAGAAATATGAGGTTGTTTTAACTTCCCCAAAAGAGGAGGAGAAAGCTTCATTACGTATATTTCTTAAATCAGAGGGATCAGTTGACCTAGAGCACATATCACTTTTTCCTACCGACACTTGGAAAGCAAGGGAGAACGGTCTTCGACGTGATCTTGTTGAAGCTCTTGACGAACTGAATCCAGGATTATTCCGATTCCCCGGAGGATGTATAGTTGAAGGAACTGATTTAGAAACTCGCTACGATTGGAAGAAATCGATTGGACAGGTTGAAAATCGCCCTTTGAACGAAAACAGATGGCATTATACTTTTGATAATCGACTTTTTCCTGATTATTTTCAAACATACGGAATGGGCTTCTATGAACTTTTTCTTCTTTCTGAAGATTTAGGGGCAGAACCACTTCCGGTTGTTAATGCAGGTTTGGCTTGTCAATATCAGAACGAAGGAGAACATTGTCATGTTCCTGTTGGTGAGCTAGGCGATTATATTCAAGACGCACTAGACCTAATTGAATTTGCAAATGGTGATATAACTACTGAATGGGGAAAGATTAGAGCCGAAATGGGACATCCCGAACCATTTAATATGAAATTTATCGGTATAGGTAACGAACAGTGGGGGCCAGAATATCCTGCCAGACTAGAGAAATTTATTGAAGCAATTCGATCAAAATATCCAGAAATTAAAATTGTTGGTAGCTCAGGTCCGCAAGCTGAAGGAAAAGATTTTGAATATTTATGGCCTGAAATGAAACGATTGAAAGTTGATCTGGTAGATGAACATTATTATCGCTCGCCAGAGTGGTTTCTTAATCAAGCCAATCGTTATGACTCATATGACAGAAAAGGACCAAAAGTATTTGCAGGAGAATATGCCAGTCACCACAACAACAGGAAAAACAACCTGGAATCTGCTTTAACCGAAGCTGCATTTATGACTGGATTGGAAAGAAATGCAGATATTGTACATATGGCTACTTATGCACCTCTTTTGGCACATGTTGATGCATGGCAGTGGCGCCCCGATCTGATTTGGTTTGACAATTTGCGTGTTGCTCGCACTCCTAACTATTACGTACAAAAAATATATGCTCATAATAGTGGCACAAATGTGTTGCCTATTACATGGAATAAAAATCCACTTACGGGTCAGGAAGGCTTATATGCCTCATCTGTAATAGATACCGACAAAAAAGAGATAATTATTAAGTTGAGCAATGCATCAGAAGAGACCAAAAACATTAATATTAGTTTAGATGGATTAAAAAGAAAAATGAGAATTCAACCAGCTCTTGAATATACAGTTCTTACTGGAGAAAAAGATCTTGAGAACAGCCTTGAGAACCCAGAAGCAATACTTCCAAAGACTTCTGTTAAGACTATTATGGGTACAAATATAGAAGTGGATGTAAAGCCTAACTCATTTAATATGTTTGTTTTAAAATATACTGATTAAAAAAAACGCAAAAAACAGACATACACATATAAAGTTAAAGAGTCCGGCATTGAATACCGGACTCTTTATTATTTAGGACTAGTTACTAATTGCTAGTCATTATGACTAGCCTGTTTCCAGTTCATTAAACGAACTCATCGCCAAAACGAAATTTTACGTCGGTAACAAATTGTTTTATTCGTTGCTCTTCACTCTTTTTGCAGATAAGAAGAACATTGTCAGACTCTGCTACGATATAATCATTAAGCCCTTGCAATACTACAAGCTTATCTTCGTTCATTGCAACAATATTATCGCTACTTTCAACAAAAAGTGTTTTGCAGTTTAAGTTGGCATTATTGTTTTTATCCTTTTCTGAAATTTCATGCAGTGCACCCCAGGTTCCTAAATCGCTCCAACCGAAGTTTGATATGTTTACATAAACATTGTCGGCCTTTTCCATAATCCCATAGTCTATAGACACATTAGGGCAGAATGGAAAACTCTCATCAATAAATTTCTTCTCTGATGGTGTATTAAAAAGCTTTTCGCCTTCCTTAAATTTGTTATTAATATCGGGAAGGTGTTTTTCAAAAGCTCCTAAAATGGTATCTACATTCCAAAGAAAAATACCTGAATTCCATACAAACTCACCACTTTCTATAAATTTGGTTGCTAGCTCTAGGTTAGGCTTCTCAGTAAAAGCTTTTACCTTATGTATGCCGCTACTCTCTTCATTATCAACCTGAATATACCCATATCCAGTTTCGGGTCTGCTTGGAGTTATACCTAAAGTTAACAATACAGGATTTTTTGATACAAAATTAAGCCCTTTCTGCATATCAGCTATAAACTCATCCTCCTTTAAAATCAAATGATCAGAAGGTGCAACTATAATATTTGCCTGAGGATTAACAGCTTTAATTCTGAATGTTGCAAATGCAATAGCGGGTGCAGTATTCCTTCTCATTGGCTCCAGAAGAAGTTGATCGTTTGTAAGTTCTGGCAATTGCTTTATTGTCATATCTGCATAAGCATCATTAGTTACTATATAGATGTTCTCTGCAGGTACTATCTTTTTAAAACGATCATAAGTACTTTGGAGCAATGATCTGCCTGAGCCAAAGAAATCGAGAAATTGTTTAGGTTTATTCTCTTTGCTAAAAGGCCAGAAGCGACTTCCTACACCGCCGCTCATTATTATACAATAGTTGTTTTTCTTCATTACCAATATTATATATGTTTTTTAAATTATCAAATATTTTTGAGAACATTCAGAACTCTAAACATTTCAAACTATCAGTTTTATAATGAAAAAATATATCCCATTATGTATCATACCTATGGGATATATAATTTCAACTTTAAAGATAATAAAAATTTCTGATTCTTACTCAATATAATTATATAGTAAAATGAGTATCAAGATGAGATAAAAAGTATAAAAAATTTTGTAATTCCAAAAATATGTGTACTTTTGCACTCACTTTTCCACAAAAAGAAAATGCCCAGATGGCGGAATTGGTAGACGCGTTGGTCTCAAACACCAATGGATGCAAGTCCTTGTCGGTTCGATCCCGACTCTGGGTACTCTTTATGAATCTTAAATCTCATTTTCCTTTAACGTTAAAGAATACTCTTTATTGCTTTAGTTAATAATACATCACATTATATACCACAAAAGTCTTATCTATTTTTTGATCTTAGCAAAGTAATTCCTCCTATAAAAGCTACAACAGCCCCTACTAATTCAATAACTGCAACTTGTTTGGCTCCACTATCTTCGGCTCTTAATTCAATTCCCAAAAAATTTACAGCTGATGTGCTTTCCTGTAACCCAGTTATGCCTAAGTAGGCTAAGAATATGGCAACAATAATTAAAATAACACCTATAACCATTCTCATATTATTCCTATTTTTAGTTTATATTTATAAAAAACTCCAATTAGAATGAAACGCTTATCACTTTGGTATAATAATGTTTTTTTTCATTCATTTGTTAATTAAACAACAAACTATGTAGTAATATAGTTTTATAAATTTCATTTAATCAACCGAATTTATTTGCTTACTCGAGTTTTTTAGAAGTCGAAATATTACTTGTAGTAGTTGATTAAATTTGGTTTTGTACTTGAGGAAATAAATAGAAAAAGAAAAAATTGGTTTTATACTTGTGAAAATAAAAAGAAAAAGAAAAAAGCTGACGAACGGAATATGATAATTTAGAATACCAATAAAGTAAATTTGGGGAAGATGGTGAATATGTTTTATTTAAGTTAAGTGAAGGAATAACTACTAAATCTTTGATTAATCAATTTTTTTTGTAATTTTGTTATCCTAGTGAATAAATTTTTATAAGTAGGATTATTTTTGTTCTTTAAAACATATGTCATGGTAAAAAATCTTTTCTTTAAAAGCGATAAAAGTCCAAAAAACATACAAATAAAGAAAGATATCATAACTCACTTTATTTCAACAGGCAACGATACAATATCAGAATTGTCAAAGATATTAGATTTGAGTGTACCCACAATTACCAAATTCATTACTGAATTAATGGAACAAGGACTGATTGCAGAATTTGGGAAAGTACATACACCTGGAGGCAGACATCCTATTGTATATGGACTAAATCCTACGTCTGCTTATTTTGTTGGTGTTGACATGACACGACACCACTTGCATATTGCTTTAATGGATTTCACCGGTAATATCGTAGAAAAGCAGTTCGGAATATCATATATTTATGAGAACACACCTGAATCATTAGATCAATTATGCAATTATATCCAAAACTTTATTGATAGAACAGGTGAACGGAAACAAAAAATATTCAATGTAAATTTGAATATTTCTGGAAGAGTAAATCCTGAATCCGGTTATAGCTATAGTAGTTTTTATTTTAATGAAAGGCCAGTAAGTGAAACTCTGTCAAATAGATTAAAATATAACGTTGGAATCGACAATGATACTCGTGCAATGGCATTTGGAGAATATATGAAAGGTGTAGTTGATGGTGACTTAGAAGCATTGCGTGAATTGCTATATAAAGTGGGGGTGTCACACAACGCTGTCCATATTGAACGTAAGATGCACAGACCTTTGTCACAGAACTCCCCAGTGGAGGATTACATTATATACTACACACCACGAAAAGATGATTATTGGATTAAAAACCATGCAAGTGTTGAACAAATGATTGATGCAAGTGAGAAAGGAATGCGAGAGGATTTAATGCGAATTAAAAATGATGTAAGTGTTGGTGAAAGTGGTGGTGGATTTCGTGAGATGACTTTAGGTGTTGATGAGGAGCAGTTATGATCACTTATGTGACTAAACGTGATGGTAGTAAAGAGAAGTTTTCTGCTGATAAGCTGAATAAGTGGATTGACATCACTGGAGTT
>SMEQ01001692.1_pt1 | contig 11613 bp, 11 predicted proteins | sample 2456281 | NCBI WGS metagenome assembly SMEQ01 (sample SAMN10132596, study PRJNA489261) | soil metagenome | isolation source: day1 antibiotic-loamy sand soil ammended with raw manure from dairy cow... | place: USA | collected 2015-04-01 | reverse complement strand
TACGGTCATAAACACGTCAGAGGCTTTAAGGCTAAGCTTAAAGTCTGGGAAGTTTAGTTTGTCGAGTATATCAATATGGCGCATGGCCGATTCCACTAGAGCATCGTGCGTGGGTTCGCCGTATTTCTTTTGTAAGTCTTTTTCCAAGGAGCCCGCATTCACACCAATACGAATAGGAATACCGTGATGTCGAGCAGCATCAACCACGGCACGCACACGGTCTTCACGACCAATGTTACCTGGGTTAATACGCAAGCAATCCACACCTAATTCAGCCACGCGCAGGGCAATTTTGTAATCAAAATGAATATCCGCTACTAGCGGAATATCGACCAGTTTACGAATCTTGCCAAAGGCTTCCGCCGCTTCCATTGTAGGCACAGACACTCGTACTATGTCGGCACCGGCGTTTTGCACTTGTTGAATTTGGGCAACAGTGGCGGCAACATCGCAAGTTTCGGTGTTGGTCATGGTTTGCACGGCAATAGGGGCATCACCACCTACTGGTACATTACCTACCCATATTTTGCGACTTTTACGACGTTGTATAGGGCTCTCGGCATGCATTATTACTTCGCTCCGGATAATGACTCCTGGTACAGTTTATATTGACTGGACTCAGGATAATTACGTTTCAGATCGGTAGCCAAGGCAATGGCACGTTCTGTATTGGCGTTAATAGTAGCCAACTGAATGCCCAACCATAAGCTGTGAGAGGTGTGGGTCATTTGGCCACGTTCCACTAAGCGGTCTAAACGATTAAAGAAACGCTTCGATTCTTCGTAGTTTTGCTGTTCAAAGTACAGAGTTGATACGTTCACTAACGCTTGGGCGTTGTAAGGAGACAAACGCAGGGTCTCTTTATAATACTCAATGGCTTGTTCTATTTTGTCTTGGCGAAAGTACATGATCGCTAAGTCGTTATAGGCTAAAGAACGGTCTTCGTAATAACGGTCGTTGGCGGCACGCAGTAGTTCCTTTTCGGCACGCTCATATTGTTTCAGTTGTAAATACAGGTTACCCAAGTGATGACGAGCGCGGGTGTACTTTTTATCTTGACTCATGGCTTTTTTGAAAAACTCTTCGGCTAAATCAAATTCGCCTTCGGTTTGCCATATCAGGCCCATTACGTCGTTAGCGGGCGCGTACTTATCATCTATGCTTAGTGCTTTTTCAATGCGTTGACGGGCAAGGTCTGGACGATTACGTTCCAAGTATTGCATGCCAAGTTCGGTATAGTTTTCTACCGCCTTTTCAGGTGACTTTTTCTTGGTAATACTGCTTTCAGTGACGGTGACACAGGCTACCAGTGTCAGTGCCAGCAAGCTGGTAATTATTAGTTTAGCGATGCTATTAATGCTCACGCTCATTGTGGTTTTCCTTGCCTATTATCTTCTTCTAATTGAATGGCTTTAATATAACGCTCATTACGTCTGGTTCGGTCTTCTACTCGGCCTACTAATTGTCCGCATGCAGCATCAATATCATCACCGCGCGTAGAGCGAATGGTCACTATATAACCGGCGTTTACCAAAATATCGCGGAAACGATGTACACGGTTATTACTCGGACGCTCATAACCCGAATATGGGAATGGATTAAACGGTATTAGATTAATTTTACAAGGGGTGTCGCGCAGTAATTCTGCTAACAGCTGTGCTTGTTCTGGCTCATCATTGACCTCATTCATCATGGTGTATTCAATGGTGGCTTTGCGTTTATCGGGCAGTTTCCCCAAGTAACGATTAACCGACGCCAATAACTCTTTAATAGGGTATTTTTTATTGATAGGCACTAAAACGTTACGCAGCTCGTCAGTGGGCGCGTGTAAAGACACTGCCAAGGATACATCGATAACGTCACCGAGCTTGTCAAGCATAGGCACAACGCCTGAGGTGCTCAGTGTTACACGACGCTTAGATAGACCATAAGCGTTGTCGTCCATCATTAAGTGCATGGCATCTACGACGTTGTCGAAGTTCATAAGCGGTTCGCCCATGCCCATCATCACGACGTTGGTAATTTTACGCTCACGGCGCTCGCCTGGCTCATGAAAGCTCATAGCTGCAACGTAAACCTGTCCAATAATTTCTGCCGCCGTTAAGTCGCGGTTAAAGCCTTGCTTGCCGGTGGAACAAAAACTGCAATCAAGAGCGCAACCAATTTGCGAACTGACACATAAGGTGCCGCGGTCTTTTTCTGGGATATATACGGTTTCAATCGAACTGCCACCGTCAACACGCATAACCCATTTACGGGCATTTCAGCATTTGCTGGGCACGGAATTTCTTTTCGCCTAGGTCGGCAAAAAACTCTTCCATTTTAGCGGGTGAAAGCCCAAGCAAGTTGATTTTGGTGGTTTGTGCAGTCATCAGTCTATCCAAATGTATAACAAGGGTTCAGAGGGCGATTATACCCTCTGAGTTCCACTACTTAGCGAGAGCAAAGCTCATCAGCAGCGAAGAAGTAAGCAATTTCACGAGCAGCAGCCGCAGCTGAGTCTGAACCGTGCACCGCGTTGGCATCAATGCTTTCTGCGAAGTCTGCACGGATAGTACCTGCTTCCGCTTCTTTAGGGTTAGTAGCGCCCATTAGTTCACGGTTTTTTGCGATAGCGTTTTCGCCTTCTAATACTTGTACAACCACAGGACCAGAAGTCATGAAGCCTACTAAGTCTTTAAAGAAAGGACGTTCTTTGTGCTCAGCGTAGAAACCACCGGCTTTTTCATCATTTAGCTTGATCATTTTAGCAGCAACAACTTGCAAGCCAGCTTGTTCAAAGCGACCAATGATTGCGCCAATAGCATTTTTGGCTACTGCATCAGGTTTAATAATGGAAAGAGTACGTTCAACAGCCATTTTAAAGCTCCAACAAGGGTTAAGAAATTTTAGCCCGCGAATTATACGCAGGTTTTAAATAAATTTATATAAAGGGTGGCATGAGCACTAGGCTATTTTACGTAATGCCTGCACTACTCGCGTGACTTCCGTGACAGCAGCGCTTACTTCTTCGTCAGTAGTGAAGCGACCAATACTGAAACGTAAACCGGCGTGAGCAAGTTCATCACTGCGGCCAATTGCCTTTAGTACGTATGAAGGCGCTACAGTAGCAGAGTTACAGGCCGAACCCGAGGATATTGCCAGCTTCACTAAAGACGCTAGTAGTATCTCACCATCTAGGCCAGCAACACTGACGTTCAAATGGTTGGCAGTACGTTGTTCAGCATGACCATTTAGAAACACTTGGCCGATGCTTTGCAAGCCTTGCCATAAGCGTTGGTTTAACTTCAACACGCGTGCTTGCTCTTGGCCTTGCAGATCAATAATAATTTGTGCCGCCAAACCCATACCCACTATTTGGTGGGTAGCTAAGGTGCCTGAGCGCATACCACGCTCATGACCGCCGCCGTGTATCTGAGCAATCATCGGTACTTGCGGCTGACGCTTAACATATAAAGCGCCAATGCCTTTAGGCCCATAAAACTTATGCGCTGAAATAGAGAGCAAATCGACATTCCACTCTTGCACATTCACCTTGATTTTGCCGATGGCCTGAGCAGCATCAACATGCAGGTATGCGGGATGGTCTTTGAGTAACTTACCAATGGCACTGATGTTGGTAATGGTGCCTAGCTCGTTATTAACCGCCATCAAGCTCACTAAGCAGGTTTCATCACGTAAAGCAGCGGCCACTTGTTCTGGTTGAATAATACCGTCTGCATCTGGACACAGGTAAGTGACTTCAACGCCTTGCTGTTCTAACCAGCCGACGACATCCAACACGGCTTTATGCTCTATAGCAGAGGTAATGATGTGCAGTTTTCTTTGCGGTTGTTTTTGCTTGAGCGCTTCTATTACGCCTTTTAAGGCGAGGTTATTGCTTTCGGTGGCACCGGAGGTAAACACGATTTCACGCGGATCAGCCTGAATACAATCAGCTAACTGGCGGCGAGCGTTTTCTACCGCTTGTTCGGCTTGCCAGCCGTATTTATGCGAGCGCGAGGCAGGATTTGCAAAGTTGCCTTCAAGGGTTAAACAGCGAGCCATAGCCTCCGCTACCTGCGGGTCAACAGGGGTAGTGGCGGCATAATCAAAATATAGAGGGATCATGATATTTTACGGTTGATACAGCATTAAAAGGGCACAGTGTAATGCTGTAGGTGAATAATTTAAACTGTTTGTCTGTTCGTTTGAATGCGCTCTAACTGATACTTGATCTGACGCTTGGACGTTTTTTGAATTTCTTCGCGCTCTATTAATGACGCCAGCGTTATGGAACTTAAGAAGTTATGAATTTGTGAGCTAAGATCGCACCACAAATGATGCGTTAAACACTTTTCACCACCTTGGCAGTTAGCAAGATTGCCGCAACGGGTAGCATCCATCGACTCATCGACGGCATCAATCACTTCAGCTACATCAATACTTTCGCTGCTACGGCTTAGCTGGTAACCACCACCTGGGCCACGCACACTGCTGACTAAACCACCACGACGTAATTTAGCAAACAACTGCTCCAAATAGGATAACGAGATGCTTTGACGACCTGAGATCTCATTGAGGCTGACCGGATTTTGCTGAGCATGTATCGCTAAATCGAGCATAGCTGTCACCGCGTAACGGCCTTTGGTAGTTAAACGCATAACCTTTCTCCATAACTTTATGAGGGGTATTATGCGTATTCCCTACCAAATTAGTCAAGTATATTTTTTATACAGCTCTAATGAGACCACTCCGACCAGCACAACTCGCTTTCGTTAATTTTTCTCTTCTTTGCCGTTAAGATCAATAAACTCGTCTTTATCCAGTTCTGGCAAGGGCTCTCTACAACTGTCTGCACCTAAAGCAGTTAGCTCTTCGCACATTAAGTCGACCTTGCGATTCACCAAATCCATATGATCCATTAGATTATGGATTGAGCGGGCAATGGGGTCAGGCATTTCGTCGGCCATGCCGTAGGCGTCAAAACCGATACGTTCAGCGACTTTACGACGGCGCTCTTCCTCGGCGCTGCCGGGCTTATTAACAATGCGCCCTGGAATGCCAACAACCGTTGCGCCGGCGGGTACTTCGCGGGTAACGACAGCGTTAGAACCAATACGGGCATTTTCGCCAACGATAATAGGCCCTAATACTTTAGCGCCCGCGCCCACTACTACGCCATTTCTTAACGTAGGGTGACGCTTACCTTTATTCCAGGTGGTGCCACCTAGGGTCACACCATGATAGAGAGTACAGTCGTCACCGACTTCGGCGGTTTCACCAATGACCACACCCATGCCGTGGTCAATAAAGAATCGACGACCAATGGTAGCGCCTGGGTGAATTTCGATGCCTGTCATCCAGCGGCTGAAGGTCGATAAAAAGCGCGCTAGCCATTTAAAGCCTTTTAACCATAACCAGTGAGCAATGCGATAGTGAATAATGGCATGCAAACCTGGGTAGGTAGTTAATACTTCAAACGTATTACGGGCGGCTGGGTCACGCTCGAATATGCAGGCTATATCTTCACGTAGATTACGTAATCCCATGTTTTTCCCCTTGTTGCTGGGTGGCTGTCTGAGTGGCTTTATTGGTAGCCGTTAAGATGCCACGCATAATACTAATTTCGGACTGATCGGGCGCAGCGCGTTGATACAAACGGCGCAGCCTCGACATTAAGTGCTTTGGTGTTTTTGGATCTAAGAAATTAAGATCCACCAAAGTACTTTCTAAATGATTAAAAAAGTGGTCCATCTCTTCGTGGCTGGCTAAGGGATGATCCCAGCTTACGCCCCATTGTTCAGTTTTGCTTTCATCTTGGCTATCGGCTTCTACCACTATCGCTTGGCGCATTTCATAGCAAAGTACTTGCACGGCCTGAGCGACGTTTAACGATGAAAACTCTGAGTTACAAGGAATATGCACGTGGGCATTGCATATATGTAGCTCTTCATTGGATAAGCCGCTAGCTTCACGTCCAAAGATGATGGCAACTTTATTACCCGCAGGCAATGCTTCGCGCACCTTTACACCGCATTGACGCGCGGTTAACAACGGCCAAGGAAAATGACGGCTGCGAGCACTGGTACCTACCACCAAATGACAGTCGGCAACGGCCTCTTCGAGGGTGGCGGCTAAGCGCAGGTTCTCTAAGATGTCATTCGCACCTGATGCCAATGCCAAGGCATCGCGGTCTATCTTAGCGATTGGGTCGACTAATACCAGCTGGCTTAGTCCCATGTTTTTCATGGCGCGCGCGGCCGCACCGATATTTCCTGCGTGGGTGGTATTCACCATTACGATCTGTATTTGATCAAGCATAACGCACACTGTTTTGTAAAAGTGGCGCAGTGTACCGCAAAATAGGCTTTGTAAACCAGCAAATGGCCGCTATAATCGCCGCCTAAAATGTTCTTTAAGAGATAAATCCCTATGCAACCCATGGTAAACTTGGCATTGCGCGCTGCGCGTAATGCAGGTCAAGACTTGGTAAGCCGCCTTGATCGTTTTGATATGTATCAAAATACCGATCAAGAAAAAGCAAAGTTTATTGCTGATTGTACTATTGGTCTTGAGAAAAATATTATTTTTGAGATTAAGAAATCTTTACCAGAACATAACTTTCATGGCAGAGAAACAGGCAATAACGGCAGAAATGAACGCCAACCTGTATGGCAGATTTGTGTTATTGATGACCTTACCAACTTCCGCTTAGGGATTCCGTCTTTCGCTATCACCATCAGCTGCCTAATTAATGGCAAGGTTGAACACGCGGTAGTGACCAACCCCACTAATGGCGATGAGTTCACAGCTTCTCGTGGACGTGGCGCGCAACTAAGCAACCGTCGTATTCGTTGCACCAGTAGCACTAATTTGGCTGATGCCATGATTGGTGTTAACTTCTATAGCGACAATATGAGCAAAGCCTTCGATATTCGTAACATTGGCTCAAGCGCATTATCTATATGCTACGTAGCAGCCAACCGCTTTCAAGGTGCTTTGTTAAAAACCGTTGATGACTTTTCTTTAAACGCTGCCGGCTTAATTGCTAGTGAAGCAGGTTGTTTAATGACTGAGCTTTCTGGTCAGGCACGCATTCAGGCACCGGCTAATATTGCTGTCAGTGGCCCGCGTTTATTAAAAGCATTGCTAGCGAAGTAAAACTGAACACTATCGGGTTAAGCTTTGACACTTAACCCGATAGTTTAAAGCTGTATAAATAGATTATTTAACAGCAGAAACGTCTTCAGCCTGTGGGCCTTTTTCACCGACAACCACCAAAAACTTAACTTTTTGGCCTTCGGTTAGGGTGCGGTAACCATTACCACGGATCGAACGGAAGTGAACAAAGACATCTTCATCTTCTTTACCACGACCACGTTCCCAAGTAATAAAGCCAAAGCCTTTTTTCATGTTGAACCACTTAACAGTACCGCGCTCACGGCCATCGTCAGTGTCGCTTTCAAACATGGTGCCGCTATTACGGGCACGGCGACCACGGCTTAAGCCGACTAGATTTGCACCTAATGCAACCGCCATTGATATTACAAACAGCAATATAAAGTAGTTTTGGAAACCACTTACATTGAGGAGGTTATCAGCGGTAATTAAAGTACCATCCGTTAATTGAATATCAGTTATTAGCTTTGGAAAAGATAAAATCGCTAATAAAACAACGACAGCGCTGGCAATAATGGCAGACAATATTTTTCGTAAAATTATTTTACCCATGTGTTCTCTCGTATTACTCGTTATTATATATGTACTAAATTTATGGCTTATATGTGTATTCTAAGTCAACAAACTGGCCCAATAGAAGGCCAACTTCTCTAATGCAATCAACACGATAGCCGAGGTAGAAATTCGCATCACTTTCTTAGAAAATACTGTTGAAGAACTAAACCAACAGTTAGCAAGTGTAACGCAAGAGTTTTCTTTAGCAAAACAAGCAATGCGATTAATGCATCAACGTTTGGAACAAATGCAGTCAAATGACCCAGAAAGCGACGATTTTTCTGATGATACGCCACCGCCGCATTACTAATCTTTAATAGAGAGTTTTAAAATACCTATTTGTTGAGTATTCTTGCCCCTTCCTTGCCCTGAACGGATATAATGGGCAGCAGTAGATACCTATTTATGCATTGAGATTGGGCAATAATGATTATAAAAAAGATACGTGCAGTTTATTTTCATACTTTACAAAGAATTTTATACAGCATAGTGCGTACTCAGCGCATTGGTGCAGATGTAAATGAGATAGGTTTGGATCTAAGTAAGCCTATTGTTTACGCCACGCTTTACCCTTCCTACGCAGAAAAGCTGGTGATAGACCGCGAAGTACAAAGCTTTGATTGGCCTAGCCCTTTTCAACAACGTTTAGAAAAAAAGCTTCCTACTCGCCCTTTCTTTAGTATTTATCGTCGTTCACGCGCTATTTTCCAACGCCAACCGACACCGGTAGTTTCTCGTGATCTTATCAAGCAAGCGCATTGGCTAAGTGGAGACGAACGCCGTGATATTCAAATTGTACCGGTACGCGTGTTCTGGGGTCGTTCGCCAGAAAAAGAAGGCTCGTTTTTCCGTATTTGGTTGCAACTTAGTGGTACTTTTGGTGGCCGCCTAGCGACCATTATGGCCATTCTATTAAACGGTCGTAATACTTACGTACACTTTAGCCGCCCTATTTCATTGCGCGACTTATACGAGCAAAGCCAAACTTCAGAAAAATTGGCCCGCAAGGTAGCGCGTATCTTACGGGTGCATAATCGTCAGGTGTCTGCGTCTGTGCTTGGCCCGGACTTATCTCATCGTCGTACCTTAGTTCATCAGTTACCTAACCGCCCTTTGGTGTTAAAAGCCATTGAGGAAGAAGTTAAAACCAAGAAGACCAGTAAAGAAAAAGCACGTAAGCGTGCGCTAAAATATGCTGATGAAATTGCTTCTAACATTTCCTATTCCAACGTGCGCTTTATGGACGTGTTGCTTACTTGGGTGTGGAATAAGATTTACGCGGGAGTGTCGGTACACAACATTGCCACTTTGCACGAGCACAGTAAGGATAATGAAATTATCTACGTGCCTTGTCACCGTAGCCATATCGACTATTTATTACTGTCTTATGTGCTGTACCACAACGGCTTACAGTTACCGCATATTGCTGCCGGCATAAACCTTAACATGCCTATTGTCGGTTCTATTCTTCGCCGTGGTGGTGCTTTCTTTATGCGCCGCACCTTCCGTGGCAATAAACTGTACGCAGCTGTGTTTGATGAATATCTGCACTCGGTATTTACCGGTGGTTATGCCGCTGAGTATTTTGTTGAAGGGGGTCGTTCACGCACTGGCCGCACGCTTAGTCCTAAAGCCGGCATGGTGGCGATGACTTTACGTAGTTATTTACGTGACTCACGCAAACCTATTATTTTTATGCCGGTGTATACCGGTTACGAAAAAGTATTTGAAGCCAATAGCTACTTAGGTGAGTTGCGCGGTGAAGCTAAGAAAAAAGAAAGTGTTTTTGGCATCATAGGCACTTTGCGTTCGTTTAAAAAATCGTTTGGCAAGGTTAATGTGACTGTTGGCGAACCTATTTATTTGACTGACTTTTTAAACGAGCAACAGCCGGGCTGGCAGGAAGCTGACTATGCCGACTGTGATTACCGCCCAGAATGGGCCGCAGCGACGGTTGAAAAACTAGCGACTAAGGTAGTCACTGGCATTAATGCCGCCGCCTCGGTTAACCCTGTTAACTTAATAGCTTTAAGCTTATTAACGGCACCACGCCAAGCGATGGATGAGCAGGCTTTGGCTTCTTTATTAGAAGAATACCGTACTTTATTAGCGGCTATGCCCTACAGTGAGTTAACCGTTATTCCAGAAGGCAACGGCTTAGACTGGTTAAGTTATGCAGAGGAATTAGATGCTGTTTCACGCACTAAACACAGCCTAGGTGACTTGATACAAACGTCTGAAAAACAAGCGGTTATCCTAACTTATTACCGCAATAACGTTTTACACTTACTGGCGTTACCATCGCTTATTGCCTGCTTGTTTATCAATAACCAACGCTACAGCGCCGAACAAGTTAAAGAGATCATTCAACAGCTGTACCCATACATTCAAGCCGAATTGTATTTACACTGGTCTATTGATGAATTAGAAGCTGTGGTCCAGCAGTGGCTCGATTTACTGACGGATAAAGGCTATTTAATCCTCAATGACAAAGGCTATCACTCGGTACCTGCCAGCAGTACTAAGCATGCTTTCTTAGAGAGTTTGGCTGGCAACCTGATCCAGACCTTAGAACGCTACTTCTTAACGCTAAGCGTATTACAGAAGAACAATGCGCAAGCGCTGACGGCCAAGTCTTTAGAGGAACAATGCACTTTGTTAGCTCAACGCATTAGCATGCTGTATGGCATTAATGCACCAGAGTTTTTTGATAAAGCTTTGTTCCGCACTCTTATTCAACAACTATTAAAGCAAGGGTTGCTTGAGAGTACTGGCGATCAATTAAGCTATAACGATGGCTTGGATACTTTAGCGGCTACCCTCGAGCAATTGCTTGAAGGCAGCTTAAAACAAAGTATTTTACGTAGCTTAAAATAGAGGAAATTAGCACTAAGAGAACTATCGGTTTTCTTAGTGCGTACCGAAGATGCGATCACCAGCATCACCTAGACCAGGAATAATATAGCCATCTTCATCAAGGTGGCTGTCTATCGCGGCGGTATAGATATCCACCTCTGGGTGAGCTTGCTGCACTCTTTCAATACCTTCAGGTGCGGCTACAAGCACTAATGCTCTAATATCATGACAACCTGCTTCTTTTAATAGATCGATGGTCGCCACTAAAGTGCCACCAGTTGCCAGCATCGGGTCGATGATTAACGCTAGACGCTTGTCTATATCACTGGCGAGCTTATCAAAATAAGCCACGGGCTCTAGTGTTTCTTCATCACGATATAAACCCACCACGCTAATCTTGGCGCTGGGGACTAATTCTAAAACACCATCAAGCATTCCTAAACCGGCTCTTAAAATAGGCACTACGGTTATTTTCTTACCGCGAATGCGCTGGATATCAACCGTGCCACACCAACCTTCTACTTGGTGGTCTTCTAAGCTGAGATCACTGGTGGCTTCATAAGTCAGCAAGCTGCCTACTTCTTTTACTAATTGACGAAAACTGCGCGTGCTTTTATCTGAACCACGCATCAAGCCAAGTTTATGTTGTACTAAAGGATGGCTTACAGTGATAACGGCCATAATGATTTTCCTTAGAGATATTTTGTATAGGGGTGTATTAGCGATGATTATAGAGATTTAAGCGGGGTTTGTGCAGTTGTTAAATTGTTATGGTTTTGATGTTGGCGTAGCTTTGATGAATGCATGGGGTTTCGTTACGCGGGTTCTGCCCTGCACCCGTATGTAAGATCGGGCTGAAGTACTACGCTTTATACGTTGTGATTATTTCCGAGCGGCTGCCGCTGCGTTTAGATGCAAGTTATTTCAGCCTAGCGGCTGATATGCGGGGCATGGCCCCTGCGCCCCAGACGCGGGAAACTTATTCCCGCACCCAAGCTTTCGCGCTGTAGAACAGGTATTTCCTTATTCGATATTTTGCTA
>SMEQ01001439.1_pt1 | contig 11618 bp, 10 predicted proteins | sample 2456281 | NCBI WGS metagenome assembly SMEQ01 (sample SAMN10132596, study PRJNA489261) | soil metagenome | isolation source: day1 antibiotic-loamy sand soil ammended with raw manure from dairy cow... | place: USA | collected 2015-04-01 | reverse complement strand
GGTACGCGTTATCCTGATCCAGTCAAAGCCGCGTTAGATGCAGAGCAGGCTGGTGCGGATGGTATTACCGTGCATTTGCGTGAAGATCGCCGCCATATTCAAGACCGTGATGTGCGTGTGTTGCGTGAAGTAATGCATACGCCAATGAACTTTGAGATGGGCGTCACCGAAGAAATGTTGGCATTGGCCGAAGAGATTCGTCCTGAGCATGCCTGCTTTGTGCCAGAAACCCGAGCGGAACTGACCACTGAAGGTGGTTTGGATGTGGTCGCGCAAGAAGAGCGGATTGCCAAAGCGGTTGAGCGTCTGCAGAAAGTGGGTTGCGATGTGTCGTTGTTTATTGATGCCGATGAGCAGCAGATTTTAGCGGCGAAGCGCGTTGGTGCGACCACTATTGAATTGCACACCGGTCATTACTCCGATGCGGTGACGCCAGCTGAGCAAACCAAGCAATTGCAGTTGATTCGCAAGGCGACTGAGATTGCCTTAAAGCAAGGCTTGGTGGTGAACGCGGGCCATGGTCTGAATTACCATAACGTTGAGCCGATTGCCGCGATTGCCGGTATTAACGAGCTTAATATTGGTCACGCTATTATCGCGCACGCTTTATTTGTAGGCTTCCCAGCTGCAGTTGCAGAAATGAAGGCGCTCATCGTCGCTGCGGCCAATCGCAGCTGATCATATAACAGCTTGTGCTCGGCTGTGCTTTTTGTAGTTGCTAGGCGAGCCTTGAATGGTTCGCCTAGCGCTGGGTAATTAAGACCAGCTTCTACGAGGGGTGATCGAGCTTGATTTAATGCTTTCACCTTTATGCGGGGTGGGGTGCAGCATATCTTCTGGGCGCACCCACTCGCTAAACTGCTCGTCAGTCACTAAGCCAAGCTCAATGGCTGCAGCGCGCAGCGTGAGGTTTTCTTCGTAAGCTTTCTTCGCAATTTTTGCAGCATTGTCATAACCGATATGACGGTTGAGTGCTGTCACTAGCATCAAGCCATTTTCCAAGTGATCAGCCATTTGCTGCTCATTAGCTTGCATACCTTCCACGCAATGCTCTTGGAAATTACGGCAACCATCAGCCAGTAACTCAATGGATTCAAGCATGTTGTGAATGATCACCGGCTTAAATACGTTGAGTTGTAAGTGGCCTTGGCTGGCGGCAATACCGATAGTCACATCATTACCCATCACCTGGCAGGCTAGCATGGATAAGGCTTCACACTGAGTTGGGTTGACCTTGCCGGGCATAATTGAGCTGCCAGGCTCGTTCGCCGGTAGCAACACTTCAGCTAAACCTGCACGTGGGCCTGAGCCGAGTAAGCGCAAGTCATTGGCGATTTTCATCAGTGCCACTGCTAAGGTTTTCAGCGCGCCAGATAGACTGACCAATGGCTCGTGACCGGCCAAGGCAGCGAATTTGTTCGGTGCTGAAGTCAGCTGCAGTTTAGTCGCAGAAGCCAGTTCGCGAGCAATATTCTCAGCAAAGTTAGCATTAGCGTTTAAGCCTGTACCGACAGCAGTGCCGCCCTGCGCCAACTGACCAACTGCGGGCAGCGTAGCTTCAATAGCGTGGGTGGCGTAGTCCAGTTGCGCAACAAAGGCGGATAGTTCTTGGCCAAATGTCACAGGCGTAGCATCCATCATATGGGTGCGGCCAGTTTTAACTAAGTTAGCATAACGCTGCGCCTGTTTATTTAGACCGTCACGCAGTAGTTTTACCGCTGGGAACAAGTCATGGTGCACCGCTTGTAAAGTAGCGATATGCATTGCAGTGGGGAAGCAGTCGTTGGAGCTTTGCGCGCGGTTCACGTGATCATTGGGGTGGACAGGCGACTTGCCACCTATACCTTGGCCTGCAATTTCGTTAGCACGACCGGCAATCACTTCGTTGACGTTCATATTGCTTTGCGTACCGCTACCGGTTTGCCACACCACTAAAGGGAAGTGCTCGTCAAGTTTGCCAGCAATCACTTCGTCAGCGGCTTGTTCGATTAACAAAGCGATATCTTTAGGCAGTTCACCGAGGCGTGCATTAACGCGCGCAGCGGCTTTTTTAACTTGGGCTAGCGCGCGCACTAATGCCAGCGGCATGGGTTGTGAGCCAATCACAAAGTTGTGCTTAGAACGCTGTGTTTGTGCGCCCCAGTAAGCATTGGCGGGAACTTCAATGGCACCTAAACTATCGGTTTCTGTACGGGACATAATAATCTCCAACGATATAAACAGTGAGTTACTGGTCTTGCTGACGTTCTTGAGCTTCTAGTTCGGCATTGCGTTGACGCATGAGCTCTAGCTTCTCAGCGCTAATGGGCATTTTGTTGGCAGTACTGCGCAGCAGCATGAGGCTAGCGACTATGGATCCGAGTACTAGGGCGATTAATAACCAAATATACCAAGGCATGCGGACCTCCAAAATCTTATAAATGAGAATAGATCTCATAGAGGAGGTATGCTACACCTTTATGGCTTGGACTGCCAGAATCAGCGGCCTGCAAGAGCATTTATTTCAGTGATTATAGCACTATGCTATTAGACTTTGTGATTACCCTTGGGTATCGCTTAGATTAGAAAAACTAATCAGGGGTCAAGTCGATGCGGCACTTTGCTGTGAGGAAGGCTACAATGCAGCGCATTTTTATTGATACGAGAGCTCAGTCATGTACAGCCCTATTGTTGTTGCCCTTGATTTCCCCAGTGCCGCTCAAGCCTTAGCCCTTGCTGAGCGCTTAGATCCACAGCAGTGCCGCCTTAAAGTCGGTAAAGAGTTGTTTACCCGCAGTGGTCCGCAAGTGGTGCAAGGGCTGCATGCGTTAGGCTTTGAGGTGTTTTTAGATCTGAAGTTTCACGATATTCCTAATACCACAGCCATGGCAGTTAAAGCTGCGGCTGAGATGGGGGTCTGGATGGTGAACGTGCATTGTTCGGGTGGTTTGAAAATGATGCAGGCCTGTCGTGAAGTCTTGGATCAGCATCAAGGTCAAAAACCATTGCTGATTGGCGTCACTGTGCTGACCAGCATGGAGCAGTCGGACTTGGCTGGGATTGGTTTGGATGTGGCTCCGGCTGAGCAAGTGACACGCTTAGCCCGCTTAGCGCAAGCAGCAGGGCTGGATGGTTTAGTGTGTTCTGCGCAAGAAGCCAGCTTACTCAAGCAGCAATGGCCAGCAGGACAACTGGTGACGCCAGGTATTCGTCCAGCAGGCAGCGCTCAAGATGATCAAAAGCGTATTCTGACACCGGCACAAGCGATGCAGGCAGGTTCAGACTACTTAGTGATTGGGCGCCCTATCACTCAAGCGGCCGACCCAGCGCAAGCTTTGCGTGATATTTTGGCCGAGTTGGCCTGATAACCCGCTAGCGACGACTGTTGATCGATGAAAGCAGGGCGGGCACTTGTGCCCGCCACTGTAACAGCCCATGCAATCAGCTGTTGGTTTTCCAGTTTTGTGGCAAGTTAATAAAATCAACCAGTTCACGCAAACGACCGTAGTCACGGTTATTAAACACAAACTCTAAGCGGTGCTGATTGCAGAACTCAGGTTCGTTGTGTTTATCAGGGCAATAGGCAACCTGACTGAAGCCGCCTTTCACGCACAGATCCGCAAACTCTTTATGCAGTGTTTCGAGTGCTGGCTTGTTCAGCGGATGGTTGATGCGCACGACAAAAGTGCCATTGAACCAGCGTGTGGAGTGGAAGCTGCGATAAAAACGGGCAATTTCTTCCCCGGCAGCTTGTGGCGTGCGTACTAAGCGCATTAAACCGAGATCGCTGGGCAAGATATAGTTTTTATCTGCCAGTTCTTCGCGCATAAATTCCAGCGCTTTGTCCCAATAAGTACCGCCTTCTTGATCAAGCAGTACTACGGGCACCAGCGGACTCTTACCTGTTTGAATCAGGGTCAAGACTTCCAGTGCTTCATCCAAGGTACCAAAACCGCCTGGGCACAGAACCAAGGCATCGGCTTCTTTAACAAAAAACAGCTTACGCAAAAAGAAGAAATGGAAGTTGAGCAAATTACCACTGCCATTTACTGTCTCGTTTGCACCTTGTTCAAAGGGCAAGTAAATATTTAACCCCAGACTGTTTTCTAAGCCTGCACCTTCGTGTGCTGCCGCCATAATGCCGCCACCAGCACCGGTGATCACCATCAGGTTATGGCGAGCGAGGATTTCACCCAACTCTTTGGCTTGTTGATATAAAGGGTGCTCAGGTGCAGTACGGGCTGAGCCAAATACCGTCACTTTACGACGGCGCTTAAAGCGCTCAAGTAAGCTAAAAGATGCTTCCATTTCCCGTAGGGTTTGCATCATGATTTTTGCATCCCAGCGATTGCGGTCTGCTTCAGCCATGCGGGCAACCGTCAGCATCATTTCGCGATACAGTTCAAGATTAGGGCTGGTCGGCGGTACCGCTAACTTCAGCAGTTCATCAATTTTAGCGTCCAAATCAATGCTGCTGACTTGGTATTGGCGAGCTAAATAATCATCATTTTGAAACGACATAACAACTCCTTATAGAGCAACACGATCGCCTAGTTCTGGGATGTTTACGTCCCAATCCAAGCGCTGCTTAAATTCGTCTTGCAGAATTTTCATTTTTTCCACTTCACCATGAATCAAATGCAGTTCAGGCTTGTTTGCAAAATTGCTGGCCCACTCAATCAGTTGCGACTGGCCTGCGTGTGCAGAGAAACCACCTAAGGTATGCACTTTTAGGCCGACCATAATGTCTTCACGGAAGACACGTACTGTTTTAGCACCGTCAACAATTGCGCGACCCGTCGTGCCACGCGATTGGAAGCCGGTGAAAATCATATGGCAGTTTTCACGCCATAGATTGTGCTTAAAGTGGTGGATAATACGGCCACCGGTGCACATGCCACTGCCAGCTACAATGATTGCGCCGCTGGTCACCTTGTTAATCGCCATAGATTCTTCAGGCGTAGGTGTGAGTTTGAGAATGGGTAACCAATCTTTAGCATTTTGAAAACCGCTCTCGGTCAATGCTTGGCTGTTGGTTTTATCAAAATCTTCACGGTAGCGCATATAAATTTCATTGGCGCGGATTGCCATTGGGCTATCGAGGTAGACCGTATGCTGTGGCAAGCGACCTTCCTGATAGAAGCGACCCAAGTGGAATAAAATGTCTTGGGTGCGACCCACTGAGAAGGCTGGAATCAGTACGTTGCCGCCGTCTTCGTGGGCTTGTCGCAGAATCTCTGCCAGTTCATCTAAAGTGTCTTCACTGCAGCGGTGGTCACGGTCACCGTAGGTTGATTCCAGCATCAATACGTCGGCATGCTTAAGCACTGCAGGGGCTTTCATTAGAGGTGAGCAACCGCCACCTAGGTCACCTGAAAACACCAAGGTGCGTACACTGTCATTGGGCTCATGGAACTCAAGTTTAACAATAGCCGAGCCAATAATATGACCGGCATCATGGAAGCTGACTTTAACGTCAGGCACAACTTTGGTGAGCGTTTCATAGCTCACAGCGACCAATTGTTTCATCACACGTGCAGCATCGGCACTGACATACATCGGCTTGATGGGCTTGCGGCCTTTGCGGGCCCGCCAGCGGTTTTCCCACTCGGCATCTTTTTCTTGAATATGGGCTGAGTCGAGCAGCATTAACTCCATCAGCTCGCAGGTGGCGTCGGTTGCATAAATAGGTCCGCGAAAGCCTTCGGAGACTAAACGCGGTAACATACCGCTGTGATCAATGTGCGCATGCGAGATTACCACTGCATCAATGGTTTCAGGATTGAACGCAAAGGCTGAGCGTGGCTCATTGCCATTGTCATCACGGTTGTTTTCGCTATCACCACCTTGCTGCATGCCACATTCGAGTAGAATATTCTTCTTGTCGTATGTTTCGATCAAGTAGCACGAGCCTGTGACTTGCTGAATGGCACCGAGAAAATTAAGTAAGGCCATGGAGATTCCTTCTTGGCTGTGTGAATAGAGTGTGACTGGGTAAGCGGTTATTGATGAGTATCATGATACCCTTATCGAGCTGTCTTTAAACTGCACCACATTCGAGTTTATGGAGTATTAATATGCATCAGATTTTGCCGAGCCTCGCTGACTTAACTGAACACGCTAAAATTGAGCCAGCTTTTGCGCACTGGCAAAAGGGTTATGGCCCGATTGAGCATGCTGCTGAAACACAAGCTGCAGTATATCGCCTTGCTTGGCCACTGTTTACCGCAAAATGAGTGCGCTGGATAAAATTACCGCCGCAGGCATGTCGCTGGTGGTGCATATGACTTATGCCCGCAAAGTGCACCTTGACGGCAGTGATTTGACTGCGGACGATTTTAAAGTTCAGCCTGAAGGCCACACCGGTGGCGCACTGAATATGGTGCCCGGTTATGCAGCCTATATAGCATTAAATGCCTTAACCGGTGAAACTCGTGCTTGGATGATGGGCCAAGGCCACAGTGTAGCAGCCATTGAAGCGCTGAACGTGCTGTTGGGGAACCTGCACCCTGAGCAAGAGCAGGCTTACGGTAACGGTGAAGAAGGTATCAACCGCTTATTGAATGACTTCTACGGCTATGAAATTGCCGCAGATGGTTCGATGGCAGCTCCTTTAGGTAGCCATGTGAATCCGCACACGGCTGGCGGCATTATTGAAGGTGGCTACTTAGGTTTTGCTGAACTGCAATACGTGCATATGCCGTTACCGGGTGAAAAGCTGGTGGCATTCTTATCTGATGGTGCCGCTGAAGAACAACGCGGTAGCGATTGGATTCCCCGTTGGTGGCGCGCTGAAGACAGTGGCCCAGCACTGCCCATTATGATTGCTAACGGCCGTCGTATTGAGCAGCGCACACAAATGGGTACCCCTGAAGGTTTAGCCAGTTTTGAGCGTCATTTACGTGGCTGTGGCTTTGATCCGATTGAGTTTGACGGCTGCGACCCAGCAGCTTTTGTCTGCACTTTGTGGGAAATGGAGCAGCGTTTAGAGCGCCGTGTACAAGAAAAAGACAGTGGTATTTTGTCCTACCCGCTGCCGATTCCATACGGTATTGCCCAGTCTGTAAAAGGCTTTGGTTTTTACGGTGCGGATGAAAATAAAGCGCATAACTTACCACTGCCAGGTAATCCGCATGTGGATGTTGAGTCACGCGACTTATTTAACAAACATATTAAACCGCTGTATGTCACCCCTGAAGATATGCGCGAAGCCCTAGAGTTACTGAATACGCACCAAGCGCAAAATCGTCCATTGGAGCGTGATAACCCGCTGGCCAACCGCCATCCGCATGCTCCTGTGCAGCCAGAGTTGCATTACCGTGATGATGCCTGCTCAACTATGGCGGCGATCGATCGTTACTTTGTTGATTTAGTGGCAGCCAACCCAGACTTGCGCCCACGCGTGGGTAACCCAGATGAGTTGGCCAGTAACCGTCTGACTGAAGTATTGAAAACCTTGCGTCACCGCGTCATTGAGCCAGAAAACGAACTTGAAGCCGTGGATGGCAAAATCATCACAGCACTGAACGAAGAGGCGGTGGTATCGGCGTGTTTAGCCAATCAAAGCGGCTTAAATCTGGTGGCCAGCTATGAAGCCTTCTGCGTAAAAATGCTCGGCGCTGTGCGTCAAAGTTTGATTTACTCGCGCCAGCAAAAAGAAATTGGCCGACCTGCCGGCTGGTTAGGCTGGCCGCTAGTGGCCACCTCGCACACGTGGGAAAACGGTAAAAACCAACAGTCGCACCAAGACACCACCTTCTGTGAAGCCTTATTGGGCGAGATGAATGATGTGTCACGCGTGTTATTCCCAGCAGACCACAACAGTATGCTGGCGCTCTTGCCGCAGATTTACAGTGCGCGCGGACAGATTGCTTGTGTGGTTGCCGCTAAGCGTGATCGTCCGGCGTACTTTACCCAAGCGCAAGCTGAGCAATTGGCCCGTGATGGTGCCATTGTGGTGAAAGAATTTGCAGGCACTGATCCCTTGCTGTTGATTGCCAATGGTAGTTACCAGCTAGAACAGGTATTGCGTGCTGCGCAGCGCTTAGAAGAAGCTGAGATGGGCTATCGCGTTGTCTACTTACAAGAGCCGGGTCGTTTCCGTGCGCCACGTGACCGTTGGGAATTAGAAAGCCTGGCCAGTGATGAGTTGGTTGAACAGTTGTTCCCAAGTCGCTTCCGTATGCGCGTGCTGTTAACCCATATGCGCCCTGAAGTGATGCGTGGCCATTTATGGACCATTCTGCCGGATGCCAACAACACCTACGTGTTGGGCTACCGTAACCGCGGTGGTACCTTGGATGAGTTTGGTATGCAGTTTGTGAACCGTGCGTGCTGGGGTAATGTGTTGGCCGCCTGTGCGCGCCTGCAAGACTTACCACGCACGGCCTTGTTGACCATTGAAGAAGCTGCAGCAGTGGCTGGCAAGGGTGATCCGCAAATTCTGCGTTAAACCTCGCTAGAGTCGTACCCATAACCCGCGCAGCGTTGAACCACCTGCGCGGGTTATTTTTTTGTGGTACAAAAGTTGATCGTAAAACACAAAGGTGCAGAGCGCACGAGCCTGGTGTTTTGTATTCAATTAAAGAGGGTTGAGCATGGCCGGTTTGATTTTCCCTTGGCGCGCCGGTAATCAGTTTCAGTTGTTGGTTGATGGTCCGGCTTTTTTTACCGATTGGCTGGCGCGTATTGAGCAGGCGCGTGAGCAGATTGATATTGAGCTCTACTTAGTCAGTAGCGGCGAGAGCGCTAATCGTGTTGAAGCGGCGTTGATTGCAGCGGTACAGCGCGGCGTGCGTGTACGTTGTTTGTTTGATAGCTTTGGCAGCCGTCGTTTACGCAGCGCACAACGCCAGCATTGGCTGGCTGCGGGGATTGAACTGCGCTTTTATAATCCTCTGCGTTGGCAACGAGGCTTAGAAAACTTTTACCGCGATCACCGCAAGTTACTCATCGTTGACCAGCAAGTGGCTTATATTGGTGGTACAGGCCTAACAGACCAGTTTTGGCAGCCCGATAGCGAGTACAGTCAGTGGCACGAAGTGATGGTGCGCGTGGTCGGGCCGGTGGTCAATGATTGGCAAAATTTATTTGATTCGCAATGGCGCAGCTGTATTCAGCGATTTTTTTGGCAGCAAAATAACAGCCCGAAAAAAGTACCGCAATACAATATGCCCGCGCTGCCATTTGCAAATGTGGGCAAAGCCCGCGTGGCCTATGCCGCTTCCACACAGCACCGTGATATTCAAAAAGCATTATTGCGTGCACTTAAAGGTGCTCATCAAACCGTATGGTTAGCTACTCCTTATTTTTTACCAACCTGGGCGGTGCGTCGCGCTTTACGTAAAGCAGCGGTACGCGGTGTTGATGTGCGCTTATTGCTCACCGGTCGGCACACAGATTTACCTGCGGTGCGTTGGGCAGGACAGCGCTATTACCCAGCCTTGCTGCGTAAAGGTGTGCGTATCTTTGAGTATCAGCCGCGTTTTCTGCATTTGAAAATGGTGGTGGTGGATGATTGGGTCAGCATTGGTTCGTGCAACTTTGATCACTGGAATTTGCGCTTTAACCTTGAGGGCAATCTTGAGGCCCGCGATAGCGGTCTGCTTGAGCAAGTACGGGCTTGCTTGCTGGATGATTTTGCCCAGAGCATCGAAGTGACCGAAGAAAGCTGGCGCCAACGACCGCTGCTAGAACGTGCGCGCCAACGACTCTGGGGCTGGGTGGACCGCTTAGCGATTAACTTTTTGGATCGTAGAAAATAGAGCCGCATATGCAATGTATTGTTAGTGGTCTCACTGGGGCTGACAGTGTTTTGAAGCTCACTTCCGCTGATTCACTAACTCAATCGTCTCCCCCTGAAACACCCCTAACTCAATCGTCCCCAGCGTATCTGAGCGCTTTTTGCGTTGTGAGGCCACTTGTGCATCAAAGTCGCCGAGCATCTTAATGATGGGCGCTTGATCCTGTAGGACAATGATCGGCAGCGGAGCGGTGACTGGGCTGGCGGCGCCGTTAAACTGCGTGACATTGGCCACCGGCTGCACCTTGACTTGGCGACGAATACGAATCGAGCCATAGGGCGCTTCACTGATGTTTTTCAGTAGCTCAGACAGCATAGAGATATAGCCTGGGTTGGACGACTGCTCAATGGCCACACGGATCTTGGTTGCCAGCTTATCTTTATCGGGGTAGACCAAGGATTGCTGCTGCGCCCAGGTTAAACGCACCGAGCGCACACCTTCATTGTGGTAGCAGCGAATTAAACGATACAAATGCACCGTCATCACACCGGGGCAGGCCTGTTTCAGAATTTCAAAACGTGCTGTGGCGGTACTGAAGTTTTTCACTACGTAATCTTTAATGGCCAGCTTTGCGGTATTGATCGCCTCAATACAGGCGGCAATCTCTGCAGCGCCGGACATATTGCTGGTATTAAACCACAACACGCCAGGCGTACGCCGCGCACTTTTTTGCGAAAAACCAACAATGGTATGCAAGTCTTTATAGGCCTTGACCGCCAGTTCAACTGCGCTTTGATCGCTATGAATGATTGGCTGAATACTGTTGAGCGGCTCATGCTCTTGGGCTTTGGTCAGTGGCTGAATTTGTGCCACTGCGGCGTAGTCGGGTTGCAATTGGGTGATCAGAAACTGCAACCGATTGAGCTGCTCGCACAGTGCGTTGTAGTGCTGCTTAAGAATAAGGTTGTCCATGATAATGCCTTGCCGGTGATGTGGCTCTACTTTAAACCATCATTCAAGTAAATTGAATCATAACTCACCCAATCCCATCTGTGTGGTGCAGTTCATACAGAGCAGGCGGTTTAGCGCTCGACCCAAACCATATTGTCTGCGCTCAGCTCGTGCTCACCGTCCCACTGATAGGCGCAGAGCTTGGCTTTAGGGTTGTCACTGGCGGCAATGCTCCAGTCCACGCAGGCGATATGTTTATTAATAGGTTCTGGTGTACCGCTCATCCAGTAATGCCCAATAAATAGGGGTTTTAAAGCGTCGTAGCCTGGTTGCAGTTCAGTGGGCACGGGCTGGTGTGGAATTTGCTCGATAATATCGGCGGGCACCATGGCTAAATCACGGTAGGTGAGATCATCGTCCGCTAACCACCAGTGTGTACGTGTGCGTTGACGAATATGCCCATCCTTATCGGTAAACTCCACACCTTTGGGTAATGGGATCTCCATACCTTTGAGGATAGTTTCGGCTGCCGCAAAAGCTTCAGTGCCATCACGACACAGCTGCGTCCAAGATGCAGGATGCGCAACAGCATGACGATCTATGATCCAAATCTAAAAACAGTGGTAACTCTTTAAACCAATCAATGGTCTTGCGATGTGCACGTGAATCAGCACCCACAGCATGCAAAAAAGCTTCGTGTTGGCGCAAGTTCTTCTGGCTGCGGGCTAAAAATGCTCCGGAGTTTTGACTGTCTTCGGTGGCCCAAGCGATGGCATTAAACTCATGGTTGCCCATCACCGCTAAGGCATGATCATTTTCGATCATGCGTTGCGCGATGTCGATGGTTTTAGCTTGCTCTGGGCCGCGGTCAATAAAATCACCTAAAAAAATCACTTTACGACCGGCTTGCTGCCAGCCGTCTGCACGCAGCTCATAGCCGAGCTT
>SMEQ01000506.1_pt1 | contig 11644 bp, 15 predicted proteins | sample 2456281 | NCBI WGS metagenome assembly SMEQ01 (sample SAMN10132596, study PRJNA489261) | soil metagenome | isolation source: day1 antibiotic-loamy sand soil ammended with raw manure from dairy cow... | place: USA | collected 2015-04-01 | reverse complement strand
ATAGGAGATTCGTATGAATATCTCTTTCTAGGTCTGTTATTTATCTTGTTTTGGATCTCTAATATTCGTTCATCTGTTAGCTCTGTAAAATCCATTCTCAGCATAATAATTTTGTGTCCTCTCAAAGTATTCTGCTTGTTTTGAATTCAAGATTTGAAACATATTTCCTACAAAAGGATACATCGCAGTTTCTTGTACCAATCCATTGGCTTTTTTTGAGTTTTCAAATCGATCAATGTTTCCACCCGCAGGATTGGTCGAGGAAGCAGAAACATTCATTTTTTCAATGCGCTTGAGTTTGCTACTCCCATGTGACCGCTCGTATGCTGAATATAAACCGGATTGTTTGGAAGAATGGCATCCAACTCTGTTTTGTTGGGATGTCTCTTTTCTGCGAGTTGACTTTCATCGTAGCCCCAGCCAAAAATCCAATCTCCATCTGGTATTTGTTGTTCTTCTTTGTACTTTTTTAACACAATTTTTTCATTTTTAGAAACGAGTGCCTCGACACAAATCGGCACCGCTTATTCCATCGTCAGGATACCTCCGTTGTAATATAACTGAGCGACATCAACAGAATCTATTTCTCTAGATTGATGGTCTGTACAGCTAGATAAAACAACCATAAGAAGCAGAGAAAAAAGCGATTTATTCTTCATGAAATTTGGAGGAATTAAAAACAATTAATTCAAACAATTAAATCAATTTTAGGTTGGGATTGATAAACAAAAGTAAAAAAATAACAGAGGAATGACAAGTATTCGTTCGGCATGTGATCCTAAACCTAATTCACAGCAAATGTATTCCGCAATTAACTTCTCGTTTACACGACAGATCCGTTCCTTTATCAACCAAAAAAAACGCGCTCATACAGTGTCATTCGTTCAAGCTACAATAACTGAAAATCAACAAATTAACTGCAGTGTTAAAATAGTTTAACTTTTAACACATAAGTTTGACAGAAATATAACAGTTTACTACATCATAAACCCTTACTTTTGTACTTCAATTTTTAACACAGAAATAAAAAATGAGTAATGCACTAGGAAATCATATTCTTGTTGAGTTTATGGGTTGCGATCCACACATCATGAACGATGTGTCATCCATTGAACGCGACATGGTTGGCGCTGCACAAAAAGCAGGCGCTACGGTTATCAATTCTACTTTTCACCACTTCTCACCATACGGTGTTTCGGGTGTTGTAGTCATTCAAGAAAGTCACTTAGCGATTCATACTTGGCCAGAATACGGTTATGCAGCGGTGGATCTTTTTACATGTGGAGAAATGGACGCATGGATTTCTTTTGATTTTTTGAAAGAATGTTTCGGCGCCAAACAATACTCTGCAATTGAAATGAAGCGTGGTGCAATTCAGCTTTTGACTCGCAATGAATTTGACATCACTTCCATGCGTGAAAAAGCTACAGAATGGAGAAATCCAGAGATGTACACCCGAAACGTATGGTTTACAGATAAAGATGAGGACCAAGGACTTTCATTGCGTTTTACGGGAGAAGTTTTCTACGATGTGCAATCGCCGTTTCAACGGGTGCGTATTTTAGAATCTTACAAATATGGGAAAATGTTGACTTTAGACAACATGGTGATGACCACCGAAGTAGACGAATATCACTACCACGAAATGATTGCTCACCCAGCGATGTTTACGCATGGCAACGTGAAAAACGTTTTGGTAATTGGTGGTGGAGACGGTGGAACAATCCGCGAGATTTTACGTCACCCAGGTGTCGAAAAAGTAACCATGGTTGAAATTGACGGTGAAGTAATCGAAGCTTGTAAACAGCACCTTCCGAACATTGCAAGTCAATTTGACAACCCTAAGTTAAACTTAATTGTAGATGATGGAATTGCCTTTGTAAACAATGCAGATCCTGGCACTTATGATTTGGTTATTGTAGATGGTTCAGATCCTGTTGGACCTGCTGAAGGATTATTTTCCGTTTCTTTTTACCAAAATTGCCACAAAGCCTTGAAAGAAGGGGGTATTTTAGTTGCGCAAGGAGAGTCTCCGAAGTTCAACGAAAAAGTATTCTCTGAATTAAATTTCGTTTTACGAGGAATCTTTGGTGCTGAAAACGCTCCGGTTTCCTTATTCTTTGTACCAACTTACCCTACCGGAATGTGGAGTTTCCAGTATGGATTAAAAGGCGCACCAAGTCCGAAAAAAGTTGAAAACCATGCTGAGATGGATTCCTTCTCTGAAGCAAACGGATTGAGATATTACAACTCTGAAATTCATATGGGAACTTTTGCAACACCAAATTTTGTGAAAGAACTTTTGAAATAACAAATCCTGAATTCCTTTTCGAATTCAATATGAATAAATAAAAGGTGGTATTGCTGATTAAAAGTTTACCACCTTTTTTTAATTTTACACTGTCTATAACATTAAACGAAAGAAACACCATGACATTTGACCCAAACGGAGTTGGAATTGCCAACGGAAATATTTTTGGCTTTCCAGTGACTGCGGAAGAAGCTCAAATCGTAATCACTCCAATTCCATTTGACGCCACTGCATCCTATGGAAAAGGCGCGAGTGACGGACCAAAAGCAATATTGGAAGCTTCAACACAATTGGATTTTTTCCACCCCAAACTTGACAAGGCTTGGGAAACCAAGGTTTTCATGTCTAAAGTTTCAGAAGAATGGAGTTTAATCAATTCAGAATTGTGCATCAAAGCAATCGACTACATTCAATTCTTGGAAAACGGTGGCAATATAGCAGATGAACCTGAATATCAAAAACTTTTAGAAGTGATGGCAGAAGCGCAGCACGCGTTGAAAGAAAACCTGAAAGAAAAAGCCAGAGCTTTGTTTGCAGAAAACAAAATCCCGGCACTTTTGGGCGGAGAACACAGCGTTTCACTAGGACTGATTGAAGCTGTAAACGAATTGAACATCCCCTTTGGTGTTTTACAAATTGACGCACATGCAGATCTTCGGGATGCCTATGAAGGATTTGAACAATCACATGCCAGCATCATGTTCAACGCACTCAAAAATTGCAATAATTTAGAAAAGTTAGTACAAGTTGGAGTTAGAGACATTGCCCAAAGCGAAATTGACTACATCGACAACAGCAATGGACGTGTGAAAACATTTTTTGACTGGGACCTGAAAGAAGCCCAATTCAACGGAAAAACGTGGAAAGAATCGGTGGATGAAATCATGGAGTCATTGCCGCAAAATATCTACATCTCCTTCGACATTGATGGTCTAAAACCACATCTTTGTCCAAATACTGGAACCCCAGTAGTAGGCGGATTTGAATTGGAAGAAATTTCATTTTTATTATTTGAATTGGTAAAAGCTGGAAAAAAAATCGTAGCTTTCGACCTGAATGAAGTAGCCCCAGGAAATAATGACGACTGGGATGCAAATGTTGGTGCAAGAGCCTTGTGGAACTTGGTTTGCGCAACCGAAAAAAGCAGAAGAAATGATAACTGAAAAGGAAGTAACGAGTACCTTAGATCACATTCACGATGGGTTTAGAAATAGAGTTAACGCAACTCTTTATCAACGGTTAAACCATCTTGAAAAATTAGAACGAGCCATGAAGGCGTACGAGCAAGAACTGATCGATGCCCTTCAAGCGGACTTTAACAAATCTGAATTCGAAACGGTTTTGACTGAAATCTTACCGGTGATGCTTGAAATCAAGTATTTTAAAAAGAATTTAAAATCGTTGATGAAAGCTAAAAAGATTAGAACTCCGCTCCCGCTAAAACCTGCTTCTTCCAGTATCATGCACGAAGCAAAAGGAGTTGTTTTGATTATCGGTGCTTGGAATTATCCCATAAACTTGACTCTAATTCCTTTAATTGGCGCAATTGCCGCTGGAAACACGGCCATTGTTAAACCCAGTGAATTAACGCCGCATACGGCAGCAGTTTTGGAAAAATTAATTAACGAAACTTTTTCATCTTCATTCGTCCGTGTTTTGCAAGGTGATGGTGAGTTTACTTCCAATTTATTAGATCATCCGTTTGATCATATTTTCTATACTGGTTCTACCAACGTAGGTCAATTGGTTTACGAAAAAGCTGCCAAACAACTTTGTCCAGTTACTTTAGAATTGGGAGGGAAATCTCCGGCTATATTCTCCCGAACAGTTAATTATAAAAAAGGCGTTAAACGCTTAATTTGGGGTAAAATGGTCAATGCAGGGCAAACATGTGTTGCACCTGATTATGCTTTGGTACCAATGGATAGAAGAGAAGTTTTCTTGGAAAATTGTGCTTACTATTTAAAAGAGTTTAAGGTTGAGAACCAGAAAAATCAAACAAAGATTGTCAATCAAAGGCATTTTGAGCGTATCCAAAATCTCATGACTGGAAACTTCGAAGTTTTGTTTGGTGGAAAATTCGATGCAGAGAAACGAGTGATTGAGCCAACAATCGTAGAGATTTTTGATCGATATCATCCGTTAATGCAAGAGGAAATCTTTGGACCTGTACTTCCAGTTTATTTTTACAAAGACCGAACGGAAATTCGTAAATTTTACGATACAAATCCAAATCCGCTTGCGCTCTATATTTTCAGTAAAGACAAACCGTTTATTCGCGATACCATCGAGGCATTTCCTAGTGGCGGTGTGTTAGTCAATGACACGATGCTACACTTGGCGAATGAGAAGTTACCTTTTGGAGGTCGTGGAACCAGTGGTTTTGGAAATTACCATGGAAAAGCGAGCTTTGAATGTTTTAGTCATACAAAAAGCGTGATGAAACAAAAAAATTGGTTTGATTTGGATTATCGATATTTCCCATTTACGGAAAAGAAACTCGGTTTCCTTCGTCGAATCATGGACTTTTTTGGATAAGACTAATATTTGAAGTGGCATTATTATGGAAGCGAAAAAACATTCAACAATTTTCAAAATAATGCATTGGACCATTGCATTCTGTATCATCTTTATGTTATTCACCATTTTCTTGCGTTTGACTTGGATGAATAAAATTCACGTTTCCGAAATCTTAAATTCCGAACTTTCTAAAAGAGATGTTGCTTTGTCTTCAGACGAACTCGTTTCCATCGCAAAAAAAATCAGGAAACCCATGTGGGATTGGCATGTTTATGTCGGCTATGTATTGATCGGATTATACCTGTTGAGAATGACGTTGCTGTTTTTCGGTGAAATGAAATTTCAATCACCAGCGCGGGAAAAAATCCTAAAAAACAAGGTCAAGAGATGGGCCTATATTTTCTTTTACATGGGCTTGACCGTTATTTTAACAACAGGATTTCTAATTATCAATGGACCTCCTGAATGGAAAAAACAACTGGAAGGAATCCACGAGTGGTCTTTGTATTACATTCTAGCTTTCATCGTCCTCCACTTTACTGGAATTTTAATGTCAGAAAATGGTTCTGAGAAAGGGATTACATCTAAAATTATTGGAAAGTAAATCATAAAAAACGAATCTTGAAAATAAAAAATGGCACACTACTCAATAGGTAAGGTGCCATTTTACATTTTAATAAACGGTTCGTTAAAGCGCTTTTATTATCTTGATAATGACAAGAATTACGGCTAAAACTAACAAGAAGTGTATGATTCCGCCAGCTGCATATCCAAAGTATCCAATTGCCCAAACGATCAAAATGATAACTGCGATGTAATAAAGTAAATTTCCCATGATTTCTAAAGTTTAATTAAGTGTTTAATTTATGTTGGTTGATTTGTTAAAACCGATATCCCAGAGCCACTTGTCCCCAATGGTTTCTGTACCTTGGAGTAATTGACGATCCGTCGCCATTATTTTTCTGAAAATCAAAACCAAAGCGACCTGAAATTACAAAGTGAGAGATATTAATATCTAATCCAGTAATAAATCCAAGCATGTTTTTTCGAATGTTATCGTTATCAAATGCTTCCTTCTGTTCTACTCCATTCGCACCATACATGTAGGTTGTTTTTTCTGACAATTGAAATGCAAATTGAGGTCCTGCTAAAATCGTAAGAAATTCTGCTGGCTTTAATTGAAGCTGAAGTGGAACATCCAAGTAGTTCATTGTTCTTTTCATCGAATAGGTGTTCCCTAATAAAACCCCATCTGCTTGAAAACCTTTCTGTGAAAATAAAACCTCTGGCTGCAATCCTAAATACTTACCAATTGGAATGGAAAGAAAAGCACCTCCTGTAAAACCTATTTTTCCGTCAGCATCAAACTCCTGATCGTTACTGTCCCAGACATTTGAATAGTTTACACCTGCCTTTAAACCACCTGTAAACTTTTCACGAAAGTCCATTTCGGCTTGTCCGTAAATTGTCCCTATAAAACCCGTTGATAAAGTCAAAATTAAAATATGTAATTTTTTCATAGTTGTCTATTTTTAAATTGATTATTGAATTAAAGGATTTTGTTTGAATGATCTAATAACACTAAGCCACTCTTTTGAAGAGACGTACTACAATTAAGATTAATGCCAATACTAAGAGTAAGTGAATCAATCCTCCAGCCGCATATGCAAAAAATCCAATTGCCCAAAAGATCAAAATAATAACTGCAATAACATAAAGTAAATTTCCCATGATTTCTAACGTTTAAATGTTTCAAATTAATTTTCATAAAAGGATACAATTCCTTTTCATACAACCGCAAGATAAAACCAATTATTCTCTAAAATCATTTTAATTAACAGTTATTATGTTAATTAAAATCAATGAGTTAACATCTATAAAGTAGCTTGAAAAGCATTAAAAATAAATCAACAGGTTAGAAACCAATAAATTTTAGCCAATAAATAAATGTTAAATGCTCTTTAACAAAAAACACAGGTTGTTTAGTACAGATTCAATTCGACTTCAAGAACACAAATCAAGGTGTTTAACTTTTCGTATCTTTGTAAAAAAAAGTCATGCTTATTGAAATCAATCCAAACAACATCGATGAGCGAATTATTCAACAAGTAGTTAATTCGCTAAAAAAAGGAGGTATTATTATTTTTCCTACCGATTCAGTTTATGCGATGGGTTGCGACTTGTACAACAAAAACGCTTTGGCGAAACTAGCTAGACTCAAAGGGATTAAACTCAACAAGTCGCGTTTTTCAATCATTTGCAACAGCCTGAGTGAATTGTCTCAGTACATCAAACAAATAGATCGACCGACCTTCAAACTTTTGAAGCAAAATTTACCGGGACCTTTTACTTTTATTTTAACAGCAACCAATGAAATCCCGCGTCTTTTTGACTCGAACCGAAAAGAAATTGGAGTACGTATTCCGGACAATCCAATTATTTTAAAAATTGCGGAAGCTTTGGGAAGTCCAATTGCTACCACCTCACTTCACGATGACGAAGACACTTTTCTAGAGTATTTTAATGATCCATACGAGATTTATCAACGTTTTGAAAACGAAGTTGACTTTGTGGTTGACGGCGGATATGGGAAATTAAACGCTTCTACAGTAGTCGATTTATCATCTGGCGTGCCTGAAATCATCCGACAAGGAGTTGGAATTTTGAACGAGTAATAAAAAATCAGTACTTTTAATGTTTAACGAATTCAGATTCAACATTAAAACGCGAAGCGTATGATTTTAATAATAGATTGCGGAAGTCAAAAGTCACCCTACATCGAGCAAGCGGTCGATCTACAAATGGATTTTAAGACCGTTGGATTGTGGGATGCAATTCCCGAATCGCTTGGAGATGCGCTCGGAATTATCATTTCTGGCGCACCAATTTTGGTAACAGAAGTAGACAACATTCCCTACATCGAACAACTTTCTTGGATTTTAAACGCAGAAGTTCCTATTTTGGGAATTTGTTTTGGTCACCAGATCCTGGGCATTATGCACGGTGCAACGGCATCGATTCAAAAGGAAGACCGCGATTGGCAAACCATTGAAAGCATTGAAGAGCATCCGATTTTCGACAAACTACCTACTGAGTTTGAAATGGTAGAAGATCATTGTGAATCTATTTCCATTCCCAGGGGATTTAAATTACTGGCTGTTTCAGATGCTTGTATCAACGAAGCCATGTATCACAACAGCAAGCCATGGATTGGCGTTCAGTTTCACCCAGAAGTCTCTGGAAATCTAGGAACAACTGTTATTGAAAACTTTGTTGATATTTGTGTAAAGCAAGCATCCTCAAAAACCAATAATTAATTCGATATTCGCACATGCTTTTAAATAGAATTTGGATTGGTATGTTTTTCATCGCAATGTTTACTGCGTTGATGAAGTTGGTGTTTTGGCAAGACACGACCATCTTCCAAACCATGATTAATTCATTATTTGATGCTGCGAAAAATGGATTTGAAATTTCACTTTATCTTACGGGAGCACTTTGTTTGTGGATGGGTTTCATGAAAATTGGTGAAGAAGGCGGTGCAATTGGTAAACTGTCGAAAGCAGTATCTCCCCTATTTTCCAAAATTTTTCCGGAAGTTCCCAAAGACCATCCAGCTGTTGGTTCGATGATGATGAACATTTCCGCCAACATGTTGGGACTAGATAACGCCGCAACGCCCATGGGATTGAAAGCCATGAAGGAACTCCAAACCCTAAACCCTACTCCAAACGTGGCAACCAATGCTCAAATCATGTTCATTGTGCTCAACGCTTCCGGACTCACCATTATTCCAGTAACAATCTTGGCACTTCGCGCTGCGAAAGGCTCCGTTTCTCCTTCTGAAATATTTTTACCTATTTTAATTTCTACCTTTTTCGCCACCTTGGCCGGATTGATTTACGTTAGTGCACGACAAAAGATCAATTTATTCAACAGAGTCATTCTAGCGTACATCGGTACCTTGACCATTTTCATTGTGGGTTTAATGCTTTTTTTGATGTACAATCCCGACTGGATTGATGTCGTTTCAGGCGTTGGAAGTAATTTAATTTTATTTGGTGTAATTACATTATTCATCGGGCTAGGTGTTCGTGCTAAAATAAACGTATACGAAACCTTCATTGAAGGCGCAAAAGGTGGGTTTGAAGTTGCTATCAGCATTGTTCCATACTTGGTTGCGATGTTAGCTGCCATCGCCGTGTTTCGCTCTTGCGGAGCGCTCGATGCCATCATGTTCGCCATCAAAGCGTCCTTCACCTTTGTTGGAATTGCAACCACTTCCTTTGTAGATGCCTTACCGGTATTGTTCATGAAACCATTTTCTGGCAGCGGTGCTCGCGCATTGATGATTGAATCTTGGGAAACTTTTGGAATTGATTCGTTTGTAGGTAAGTTAACAGCTACTTTTCAAGGAAGTACCGAAACCACGTTTTACGTTATCGCTGTTTATTTTGGATCTGTCAAGGTGAAAAATACGCGTTACGCAGCCATTGGCGGTATCATCGCAGATGTAGTTGGAGGCTTGACAGCAATTTTTATTTCTTATTTATTCTATGCAAATGTTTAATTGGTTCAAGAAAAAAAAAGAGACCCAGAAAGAAACACCTATAGAGTCGAAGGTGATTCCGATGAAACCGATGAACTATCATCCTAAAATCATTTTGGCTTGGGTCAAAGCGATTGAAGGTGACTCTGAGTTCTTGGAATGGTTGACCCAGAATGATTATCCCGAACTCACCATTTCTTGTTCTGCGATTCACCTCAATGACGAAGCACGGGTCTGGTTAATGAAAAACGGATATCAGCACTTGATGGCGATGATCCACGCTGCTGAAGGCGACCGAAAAGCGCAACAATGGTTGTTAATTAATAAATTGGACATGTTGTATCACATCGCCATGGCGGTTGAAAATGAAAAGAAATCTTGGATTTGGCTAAAAGAACATGCAACCCAAGATATTTTCATTTTAGCGCAAGCAATCAAAAGAATCAAGGACGGGATTGAGGAACGTCACAATGACATTCACAATTTCGGAAAAAATTAATTCTGGTTTTTAACTTTTTGTTGAAAGTTCTCACCGTTTATCAAGTTCCAATTTTATAGTTGTCGAATTGCACTGAAGTTTCAGCTTCAAAGTATGCCAATCCAGATATTTTTTCTAATTTTGAAAGAAAAAGGATGGACAATAAAACAGGAAATCAAACGGTATCTAAAATTTCAAAATTAGCGGAGAACATCATTGGTTCTGAAATCATTAAGTTGGCTTCAGAAGTAAACGAAAAAATCAAACAAGGAGAGAAAATTTTCAACATGACGATTGGAGATTTTAATCCAAAACAATTTCCAATTCCAACTGAGTTGAAACAATACATTATTGATGAATACGAAGAGGATCAAACCAATTACCCTGCTGCAGATGGAATGCTTGAATTGAGACAAGCGGTTTCAAATTTCCTAAAAGAAAAAGGAAATATGGACTATGCAAGCGATGAAATTTTGGTTTCAGGTGGTGCTCGTCCAATCATTTATTGTATTTTCAGAACATTGGTTGACCCAGAAGATACGGTTGTATTTGCTGTTCCATCATGGAACAACAATCATTACGCCAACTTAAACAATGCAAAATCCGTTATTATCGAAGCGAAAGCGGAAGACAACTTTATGCCTTCAGCCAAAGACATCGAACCGCACATTCAAACGGCTACGTTAATTGCACTTTGCTCTCCACAGAATCCAACAGGAACTGTTTTCTCCAAAGAAGGATTGGAAGCGATTTGTGACTTAATCTTGGCTGAAAATAAACGTCGTGGTGATTCACAAAAACCAGTTTACTTGATGTATGATCAAATTTACTGGCAATTGATGATGGGCGATACCAAGCATTACAATCCAGTGATTTTACGTCCCGAGATGAAAGAATACACTATTTTTGTAGACGGGATTTCCAAATCATTATCCGCAACAGGTGTGCGGGTTGGTTGGACAATGGGTCCAAAAGCGATTGTTTCTAAAATGAAGTCTTTACTCTCTCACATGGGAGCGTGGGCGCCAAAAGCTGAACAATTAGCAACTGCAAAGTATTTGAACAATACGGCAGCGTACGATGACTACATGAAGGCACAGACAAACGAAGTCTACATGCGACTAAAAGGTTTATACGACGGTTTTCAATCTTTAAAGTCAGAAGGATATCAAGTAGATGCAATTTCACCACAAGCTGCGATTTACTTGACCATTCAATTTGATTTGCGCGGAAAGACAACTGAGTCTGGATCCGTTTTATCGTCTACCAGAGAAATCACAAAATACATCTTGGACGAGGCAAAAGTTGCCGTGGTGCCTTTTTACGCTTTTGGAACATCAGAAGATTCTACATGGTTTAGAATGTCTGTTGGTACCTGTGCTGTAGCAGACGTAGAAGTAATCATCTCCAACTTGAGAAGTGCTTTGTCTAAATTGAAATAAATTTAAGATAGTTTAAAGAAAATGCTTGCGATATTCGTCAAGCATTTTTTGTTTACCCTATGAAATGTTTGTTCAAGTCATTGAATTGGATTTTTTACAAAAAAAATAAACAACACAAGAAAGGCTCGTTTTCATAACGAGCCTTTCTGGTTGGGATTATTTATTTCCTAGTGAGTTTCTTTTGCATCAGACTCTTTGTCTTCTTGAATCACTTTGGGAGCATCTGCATGTCCTTGTACGCGATCCATAAAGTCTTCCAATTGTGAAATGGACAAGCCTTTACCTATTATTTTCTTGTCTTTATCTAAAATAAAAACACGAGGTGTAGAGGCGATATCAAAGGT
>SMEQ01000505.1_pt1 | contig 11665 bp, 10 predicted proteins | sample 2456281 | NCBI WGS metagenome assembly SMEQ01 (sample SAMN10132596, study PRJNA489261) | soil metagenome | isolation source: day1 antibiotic-loamy sand soil ammended with raw manure from dairy cow... | place: USA | collected 2015-04-01 | reverse complement strand
CGCTGTAATCATTGAGCAAATCACCAAAGAAGTAGAACGCCAGAGGCGCAACGCTGTTGGGCGGCATAAAGTAGCGCACTTGTAAGCCCATTTTTTTGAAATATTGCTCAGTTAACGAGGGCTCATTGGGCTCGTATTCCAGGCCAAGGATCGGATGCTCATTGCCGGTTCTGTGATACACCTTGTTATCTGAAACGCTGAGGCAGGTCACTGGCAGTTTAGTAAAGTGTTCTTGGTAAGTTTCTGAATTAACAAAGCTTTTAAAGATATTGCCATGCAGCTCGCCAAAATCAGCCGGAATACTAAACTCAGTCTTGCCTTGATTATGCTCTCTAAGCAGTACGCTAAAGTCATAATCGCGCACATACGAAGAAAAGTTATTACCGATCATGCCATCAATACGCTTGTTGTTCTGGTGATCAACAATAGTGGTTTTTAAGACTTCAATTGCTGGGAAACTGCTTTCAGTGCCTTGATGATCAATTTTCATGTCCACTGAAATGATTTCTAGTTCAACAGTGTAGCGGTCGCCTTTGGGATTGTCCCAATGCGCTAAAGCGTTAAAGCGGTTGTTGATCATCGTTAAGGTATTGCGCAAGTTTTGCTGACGACTCTCACCTCTGGCTAAGTTGGCAAAGTTAGTCGTGGCTCGCGTGTTGTCCGAAGGGCGGTAGTTTTCATCAAAAGCAATGCTGTTGATAGCAAATACAAAGTCGTTAGTCATGGTGCTCTGGTATCCAAATCGTGCGATAAAACCTGAAGGCAAGCTTGTTGATGCTGGACGTTACTGACGTTCCTGGTCGACAGTCTGCAGCGCTTGTTCTTGTTTATGGCTCATTAATAGTTGCTCTAGCAGTCTAGAGTTGAGAATGGATACATTTATACGTGGATGCAGACATGAATAGAAATGATCTTATTTCAACTACTACATGAGTAAAGGTCATGATCAGATCAAAGCGAGTGTTTGCTTGGCTAAACGGGGGCTGAGGCGGTTGCTGCCGAGCGCGCAGTGCGGGATTAATGGCTAGCCGATTTGCCTCAATGGGTTTGTCGGTGAAAATTTAGTAAGCTGCAGCCAGATAATTTTACCACCACTGTACAAGGTTAAAGTCATTGTTAAGTTTTGTATGAGTACACCAAAAGTGCAATATATAAGTCGTTTAGATGCTCAGGTCGTTAGCGTGAGTTTTAGAACAGGTATTAGGGCAACGCCAAGGGCGCTAGTGCTTTCTGGCCAGGCTGTTATTGGCCAGATTGTTGCAGCGCTCGACGTGCCAACTAGGGGTTAAGATTGGATTTATTACAAGGGCTCATCGTTATTACATCAATCCATCTTTTGGCTGCGGCGTCGCCTGGGCCTGATTTTGTTTTAGTGTCGCAACAAACGTTATCCAATGGAAAAAAGGCCGGGTTAATGTGCAGCATCGGCATTGCTCTTGGTCTGGCAATTCACATTGTGTATTCGTCACTAGGCTTGGCTACGGTGATAGCCAACTCCGCGAATGCATTGTGGGTGATAAAAATATTGGGTGGTGGCTACTTGCTGTATTTGGGCGTTCAAGGCTTGCGCTCTAGGCCGACAAGCGGACAAGAGCTGGTTGCGCAAACTGCTGTGAAGTACTCGGCGCGTAAAGGTATTGGCGTGGGTTTTCTGTGTAATGCATTGAATCCCAAGGCGCCCATCTATTTTGTATCGCTGTTTACTGTGGTGCTTTCACCCGATATGCCACTGTATCAACTCGCCATCTACGGTGGCTGGATGATGCTGATTCAATTGGCTTGGTTTTCCACGGTGGTGATGCTTTTATCTCGACCTGCGGTAAACGCGCAATTCAAAAAGTGTGGCCATTGGCTTGAGCGCATTTTAGGCGGGGCAATGATCGCGCTGGGTCTTAAAGTGATCGCCACACGAACTGGCTAGGGCTGCAGGTGCGTATTCAGTCATTGCTGATGCAACTGGATCAGAGTTGGCACTAACGGCATACTATCTAGACTAAAACCATCACTCTTGGAGGGCTGCTATGAATATTTCATCAGTTGGCCATTCTTTTGCAGCGCACAGTTATACGCGCCGCTCTGAGCAGGGCGTAGCAGATCAGTCCGCTGACGACAAAACTTCAGCTGTAACCGCAGCAACACTAGCTCCTGAGCAAATGAAAGAGTTGCAAGAACTCAAAGCCCGCGATCGTGAAGTGCGTGCCCATGAAATGGCGCACTTGGCTGCTGCTGGTGGTTTGGCCACCTCTGGTGCGACCTTTACCTATCAGCGCGGGCCTGATGGCGCCAGTTATGCCATTGGTGGTGAGGTGAAGATTGATACTTCAAGCGGTAATAATCCAGAAGATACCATTCGCAGAGCGCAAATTATTCGTGCCGCCGCGCTCGCGCCCGCAGAGCCTTCAGGTCAAGACCGTGCGGTAGCTGCTAAAGCCGCGCAAATGGAAGCCGAAGCCCGCGCTGAGCAAGCCAGCGTGGATAATGATGCTGAGCCAGAGCTTGATGCTGTTGATGAAGTTGCGCAGCAAAACAGTGAAAAGGGTAAAGCAGCGACTGCGCAATATCAAAATGTTGCCGCTGAGTTTAAAAGTGATTCGCAGCTGAACTTGCAGGCTTAGTTTACTGGCTTGGCTGACAATGCAAAACTGCATGCAGCGTCTAACTGCCAAGCTCGATGCACTACAACGTCTAAGGAGTTCGTTATGAAAATAAAAGCTGCTGTGGTTGTGTTGGCCTTTATTCTCGGCATGCCTTGGGCTTTTGCTGAGCGCACCTGTCGCACGGATTCCTTTGGGACCACAAGGTGCAATGACGGCACTACATACCGCACGGACTCGTTTGGCACTACCCGAGACAACCGAGGCAACTCATGGCGCACCGACTCCTTTGGTACGACCCGTGGTAGTGATGGCAGCACATACCGTACGGATTCGTTTGGCACTACCCGAGACAATCAGGGCAATTCATGGCGCACTGACTCTTTTGGTACCACTCGTGGCAGTGACGGTTCCACATGCCGTACAGATTCTTTCGGTACCGTGCGTTGTAAATAAGTACGCCGTGCTGCGCGGTGCGCAAACTGTGTGCCGCTGCGGGCAGTTGTAGTCCTGCGGGCGACTTGCCCAAGACAGAATAAAATCAGCTATAGTCTGTGCGTCCTTTAATTCAGCTAGGAAGCACGCTATGACTGTCGCACTGCCTCGTTTGTACTCCTTTCGCCGCTGCCCATACGCCATGCGCGCTCGGCTCGGTCTTGTGTTTGCCGGACTGCAAGTGGAGCTGCGCGAAATTGTGCTGAGAAACAAACCTGCGCAGATGTTGGCGATCAGCCCCAAGGGCACTGTGCCAGTGCTGCAACTGCCTGCAGTGGGAGATGCGCCGGGCCAAGTCATCGAGGAAAGCCGTGAGATTCTTGAGTGGGCGCTGCAGCAGAACGATCCGCATGGCGTGTTAAAAACTGATTTAGCTGGCGCACAGGCATTGATCGAGCAGAACGATAATGAGTTTAAGCACTGGCTGGATCGCTATAAATACGCTGACCGTCATCCAGAGTTCACTCAGCTTGAGTATCGAAAAAAGGGTGAAGTGTTTTTGCAGGTGTTAGACAACCTGCTGACGCAAAACACCTACTTGCTGGGTGCCCACATCAGTATGGCGGATATCGGCATCATGCCCTTTGTGCGTCAGTTTGCCCATGTTGATCGAGAAGCGTTTTATCGCCTGCCGTATCCACATCTACAGCAGTGGTTAAAGGATTGGTTGCAGCACCCCGTCTTTGTGCAAATTATGCATAAGTACCCGCCCTGGCAGCCGGGCGATGAGTTGGTGGTTTTTCCGTTGACTGAATGAGGGTGTTTTCTGGATGCGTGCACTTGAGAGTTTCTAATGCGGCTCTAACCGCCATCAAATGTATCGGCATTGCCGCGATGCTGCTTGATCACTACAACAGTTTTGTTAAAACTGAATACAGCCCGCTGTTGTATGAAATCGGTCGGCTGGCGCTGCCGTTGTTTGTGTTTGTCTTGGGCTATAATTTAGCCAGAGTGCCAGTAGCGAAAATACCCAAGATTATGCTGCGGCTGTTGCTGTTTGGGCTTTTGGCAACACCGCTGTATAACATCCTTGATGCCGGCTTGTGGTACTGGTGGCCGCTGAATATTTTATTTACCTTGCTGGTGGCCTGCGCAACTGTTTATCTGCTGGCCGTACCTGTGCCTCAGCGTTTTGTCATTGCTGTGCGTTTGACTGCGCTGCTGTTTTTTATTGGCGCAGGCAGTATGGTGGATTATGTCTGGCTTGGGCCGGCGCTGGTTGTGGTGATTTGGCGTTTATCTGTAACTGCCAGTCACTGCGAGCGCGTGAGTCTTTATAGTGCTTTGTCATTGCTTGCTGTATTGCTGTGCCTGCTAAATGAGAGCTTGGCAGCACTGCTTGCGGTACCGGTCATCTGGTTGTCGCTACAGTTTTACCGCGATAGGCAGTTGCCGCGCATGAAGTGGTTTTTCTACTGGTTTTACCCTGGGCATTTATTAGCGCTGTTGCTGCTCAAACAATTGCTGAGCGGCTAAGGAGGGCGTTGGCGAGGCGGCGTTTAAAGCCTTGCTTGGTCTGGGGCGGGCTCTTAGAATGAGATCGGTTCTCAATATGTAAATTTAATTTCGCAGGGTGAAATAATGCACGGTGAATATAAAGTGCCTGGCGGCAAGCTAGTGGTGGCCGATGTTGCGGTGCAAGACGATTGCTTAACTCAGGTGAGTATTTCCGGTGATTTTTTCTTAGAGCCTGACACGGCGTTAGATCTAATTAACCAAGCGTTAGTGGGTTTGCCCAGCACCGCCAGTCAGCAACAATTAGCGGCGGCGGTGACTGCGGCGCTGGATGAGAATGTCATGATGTTTGGTTTTTCCGCCGAAGCCGTGGCCATTGCTGTGCGCCGAGCCTTAGGTAAAGCCAGCAGTTGGTTGGATCACCAGTTCACCTTGATTCCACCGGTGACTTTACCGGCAGCGATGCACGTGGCGTTAGATGATGTGCTGGCTCAGTCTGTGGCGCAAGGCGTGCGTGGGCCGACGTTACGTTTTTGGGACTGGGATGACTCGGTGGTGGTAATTGGCTATTTTCAGTCAGTCAAAAATGAAGTGGATATGGTTGCAGCCAAGGCAGCTAATGTCGCAGTGGTGCGCCGCATTACCGGTGGCGGAGCAATGTTTATGGAGCCGGGCAACTGCATTACCTATTCATTAACGGTGCCAACTTCCATTGTTGATGGTATGAGCATTGAGCAGTCCTATAAGTTTTTAGACACTTGGGTGCTCGAAGCTTTAGCTGAGGTGGGGATCAAAGCGCATTATCAGCCGTTAAATGATATCGCCTCAAAGCAAGGTAAAATCGGTGGTGCGGCGCAAAAGCGTTTTGGTACTGGAGTCTTGGTGCATCATGCCACTCTTGCGTATGACATTGACGCCGACAAAATGCTGCAGGTGTTACGCACAGGTCGTGAAAAACTCTCAGATAAAGGCACCACCAGCGCGAAAAAACGCGTTGATCCGATGCGCAGCCAAACAGGCTTAAGTCGTGATGCGATTATCGAGGCTTTTATCCAGCATTTTGCTCAACGTCACCAAGCGCAAACGGGCGATTATTTACCTGAGGAATTGGCCAGCGCCAAGGCATTGGTTGTTGAGAAGTTCTTAACTGAAGATTGGCTCTACAAAGTACGGTAGCAGCAAACGTACATGGCGTAATGCATTGTGCTGCGCCCTGTTGCTCGTGTTATTGCAGAAAAACCTGTTGGGCACTGCCAATAACAGCTGTGGGCTGTGAATCCTTGTAGCTTCTGTTGGTAAATAGATCTACAGTGCGGTCCTCAAAAATTACATAGCCCACAAAGAGATAGCATGAAGCCATTAAGCAAGCTTGCCACCGCCATTATTCCTAACAATGGCGGTGAGTTAACGCTATTTCGCCGCGAGGAAGAGTTCTCAATTCGTTTGTCTGGCGTGCGTGGCGAGTTGATGAATAGCCGCCTGTATAATTCTGAAGAAGAATTGGCCAAGCTTGGCTGTGCGCATATTAAAGAAAAAGATCAAGCCAAGGTTTTAGTCGGTGGTTTGGGGATGGGCTATACATTGGCCGCAGCATTGGCCAGTGTGAATGCCAATTCGCAAGTGACGGTAGCAGAGCTGATTCCAGAAGTGGTGGAGTGGAATCAGGGCCCGCTGGGCGAATGTGCAGGTCGTCCTTTGAGCGATGAACGTTGTAAGATTCGTGTGGGCGATATTGCTGAGTTAATCAAACTGGAGCAGCCAAACTTTGATGCCATTTTGTTGGATGTGGATAACGGTCCAGAAGGCATTACCCACAGCAATAATAACTGGTTATATTCCAGCCGTGGTCTAGAGGCTTTGTATAACAGCTTACGCCCTGAAGGAATGCTGGCAGTGTGGTCTGCTGGCGCTGATGCCTTATTTCCCATTCAGCTGAAAAAGGCCGGCTTCATTGTTACTGTGCGTACTGTACGGGCGCGACCAGGCAAAGGCAGTCGGCATACTATTTTCTTGGCCCAAAAGCCTTGGCGCTAGTGTTTGACTGATGGTGTTAATAAGTTTGGGTTTGAATTTTTGGGCGATCTTGGCGATATTGGCGCGCTTGTGAAGCAAATACGGCTGCTTTGCAGCTTGCTGGATAAATCAGCCGCCTATTTTAAAATCGGCATTGATTACAGGACAGCTCTGCGCCACTGCTTAGTTTTGCGTTAGACTCAGCGTCTTAATTTTTCTGCAGTTATTGTTTATGAATGATCAAACCTCATCCAGTCGGCAGCGTTTTTGGCTGGGTGCTTTGCATATTATTCCCTTGTGCTTGGCGGTCTTACCTTGGGGGGTGTTGGCTGGCTCAATGGCGGTGAGCCATGGGTTTACACCGCTACAAAGTATGGGGCTGTCGGTGTTTGTCTTTGCCGGTGCGGCGCAACTGGTGACCATCAGTATGGTGGCTGCTGGCAGCGGTTTTATTGCCATTTGTTTAACTATTTTAGTGATTACCGCGCAGCATTTGCTCTATGCGTTGATTTTACGCGAGCATGTGTCCAGTTTGCCGTTTAAAAAACGCCTGCCCGTGGCCTTTTTGCTCACTGATGAATTATTTGCCTTAAGTGTGGGTAAAAAGTCATACGATTTTGCCTATTTAATGGGTGCAGGTTTATGCTTTTATTTAGCTTGGATCGGCTTTACCGCGATAGGTGTGGTGCTGGCGGCTTCGGTGCCTAACCTGGCTGACTACCATTTAGACTTTTCCATAGTGGCAACTTTTATTGCCATTGTTGTGCCGATGATTAAACGCTTAAGCAGTTTAGTTGGGGTGGTGGTTTCGCTGGTGTTATCTTTGCTACTCAACAGTTTTGCGGTAGCGGGGGCTATTGTTATTGCCGGCTTATTGGGGATGCTCTGCGCTGTGGTCGTAGCACGCTGGCGCGGGGAGGCACCATGACTTGGTTGCTAATTTTTGTGCTGGCCGGCATCGTTTTGCTGAATCGTTATGTGTTATTAGAGCCGCGTTTACCCATTCGCTTACCGAGCTTTATTCGCCAAGCCTTACAGTATTCTGCACCGTGTTTATTGACCGCAATTTGCGGGCCCATTTTGCTCGGTGATAGCGGCTTAAACGGCTTGTCCAGTAACCCTTACACCTATGCCGCATTGTTTAGTATTGGCTGCGCTTTGGTGATTAAAAATATGTTGCTGTCGGTGCTGGTCAGTTTGGCTGGATTTTATACGTTGTTGTATTTTGTAGGCTGAGTAGCGAGCGTTAATTAAAACGTTGGGTACTACATAGTAAGCACAGGTGGACGTTGGTACGACGAGTTGTAACGCGACGGCTATTAGGATTCGATTGCTAGACAGAGCAGCGTGGACTGTTCGGCTTGAGATAATTTATATAAGTATTAATCTTAGGCGCTTCTAAAATGGATATTTGCAGTTAAGGCGAAGGTGAATGGCGTTATTTTTTCCAGCACGTAGTGCATGTGTATTTGATACTAATGGTGAGCGACGCTTTGCCGAGCGTTTAGATAAAAAGCTTGGGAATGATTACCTATGTTGGTTTAATGTGCCCGTTGGACCTAAAGCTTTGCAGCCTGACTTTATGGTGCTGCACCCGGGACGTGGCTTGTTAATTTTAGAAGTCAAAGATTGGCATATAGATACCATCGACTCGTTAGATCTAGGGCAGGTAAAACTGAAGGTCAATGGCGATTTTGTCACTGATAAAAACCCACTGACGCAAGCACGCATTTATGCCTTAGAGGCAGCCGTGTTGCTGGAAAAAGACCGGCTCTTGCAGCAAACAGCTGGCCAATATAAGGGCAAGCTCATCATGCCTTATGGTTGGGGTGTGGTGCTGAGTAATATCACCCGAAAGATGTTTGATGAGCAGCAGTTGGGTCGTGCGCTCGATGCGGATCGGGTCATCTGTCAAGATGAGATGCTTGAGTCGACCTCGCCAGAAATGTTTCAGCAGCGCTTATGGAATATGTTTCATCAGGTGTTCCCTTGCCAGTTGCGCCCAGAGCAGGTGGACCGTGTGCGTTATCACTTGCACCCAGAAGTGCGCATTAACACCGAGAGCGGGCAATTTGGTTTGCTCAGTGAAGAGCAAGCGCCGCTGCCTTCTCTGGTGAAGGTTATGGATTTGCAGCAAGAGCAGCTAGCACGCTCGCTAGGTCGCGGGCATCGAGTGATTCATGGTGTCGCCGGCAGTGGCAAAACCATGATATTGGGTTATCGCAGTCAGTATTTAGCTGCGCTGGCAACAAAGCCTGTATTGGTGCTGTGCTACAACAAATCCTTAGCCAGTCGTTTACAGCAAGTCATTCAGCACGGCCAAGCTACTGATAAGGTTGAAGTTGTACATTTTCATGGCTGGTGCAAAAAGTTATTAGAGCGTCATCAAGTTAAAATAGCAGAAGGATCGGCACCGGCTTATCAGCGTCAAGTGAGCAGCACTATCGATGCAGTGGTGGCGGGTAAAATTGATCATCACCAATATGCAGCGATTCTGATTGATGAGGCTCATGATTTTGAGGCGGACTGGTTTAAAGTCGTGGTGCCACTACTGGACCCAGAGAGTGATTCTTTGCTGGTACTTTACGATGATGCACAGTCGATTTATAAAAATAAAAAGACCCTGGGTTTCACTTTTTCCAGTGTGGGCATTCAAGCCCGTGGCCGCACCACAGTATTGCGCACTAATTACCGTAACACCCTAGAAATACTGATGGTTGCGAAACATTTTGCCCGCTCTATTTTTACTGAAACTGCTGAGCAACAGGAAGACCTGATCCCCACTTTGAGTCCTGATAGTGCTGGCCGACGCGGTGATATGCCTGAGTTGCAGTGCTTTGCGACTGCAGAAGCTGAGGCGAATTATATCGCTGAACGCATTGCTCAACAGATTCAACAAGGTGTCTGTGCTGACAAAATAGCCATTTTATACCGGCACAACCTTCAGACTAAAAACTTAGAAAAGGCCTTAGCAGGATTAGGCATTGCTTTTGTCAGCACCAGTAAAGAGAGCAATAAAATGCAGCTCTACAGTGATGTGCCTAGCGTGAAGGTGGTCAGCATGGCTTCCAGTAAAGGTTTGGAGTTTGACAGCGTATTTATTCCTCATCTCAATCAAATGCCAAATAAGAAAAGCAACTTAGAAAACGAGGCGCGTTTGCTTTATGTGGCCATGACCCGCGCCATTGAAACGCTGGTTCTTACCTATCATGGGAGCTCGGAGTTTACCGAGCAAGTGCAGCAGGCCATTGCTCTGGCTGAAAAGTATTAGCACATCGCAAGCTTGGTTTTTAGCTTAAGCTTGCGAGCGCTATCTTATTTCAAGCTTTAGCGCTGCTGACTTTATCCACTAAGTACACCAAGTGCTGGTAGCTGAGGTTGCTATAACTGCTTAGGCCTATTTCGCAGGTACGGCTGGTGGAGAAGCCAGCGCTGCAGCCTTCAACTTGCACAGCTAAATTGCGCAGGGCGTGTTGGTTAAGCTCAGGCAAGGTAAAGCCTTTGTCGCCAGCAAAACCACAGCAATGAATCCCTTCTGGAATGACCAACTCTTGCGCACAGGCTTTAGCGACAGCTAAAAAGTTACTGCTTTGCTGTAGGTGCTGAGTGCTGCAGGTGATATGCACGGCGATTTTGCTTGGCAGTGGCTGAATATCTACCCGTGGCAGTACTTCTTCTTGTAGAAAACGTACCGAGTCGTAGATGTTTAACCGCGAGTCATTTAGGTCTTTGAGTAAGCGTAGGGTGCAAGGACTGGTATCGGAATAAATCGGATCCTGACCATTGCGGCTGGCGCGTAACAGCATCAAAGCCAGCTCATTGAGCTTATCTGTTGCTTGCTCTGGATAACCTTTAGAAGCAAAGGGTTGGCCACAGCAGCTGCCGTCCATGCCCTCAGGGTAAACCACTTGGAAACCTGCTTTCTCCAGCAGCTGTTGGGTTTTCTCACGCAGCGGTGTTTGTTCGGCATCTAAATGAGCAGGTCCCATCACTTGGGAAGCACAGGAGGTAAAATACACCACGCGCGGTTTGTCGACTGCTGCGCTTAACGTTTGGCTCGGCTCAGATAATTTGGCTGGCTGCGGTGTCGCTGGCAAATACACGGGTACTTGAGTAAAACGCTGGTGCAGCTTTGCTGACCAACGATACATGCGTGGTGCGCCCAGAACTTTACGTGCTAATTCTGCGCCAGTCAGTGCCCAGCGGGCAACGCGTGCGGCTTGGGCAAAGGAGCGGGTTAAGCGTCGAGCGGTTTGCGGATGTGCGGCTTGGGCTGCGCGCAACTCGCGCACTAAGTCGCCGGTATTAATCCCGACCGGACAGCGTTGCGCGCACAAGCCTGTGGCCGCGCAGGTATCAATGCCGTGATACTGATAGCGCTGCTCCAGCTCAGTGGTATCTATACCGTTGCGTTGTTTCTGTTGAATATCCCGCCAAGCGACGATGCGTTGGCGCGGCGATAAAGTTAAGCCGTGCGCTGGGCAGACTGGCTCGCAAAATCCGCACTCAATGCACTTATCAATGATCGGGTTAGCCTCGGGCATCGGTTTGAGGTTTTTTAAGTGGATCTCAGCGTCGGTCGACAGCACCACATCCGGATTTAAAATCCCTTGCGGGTCGAGCAGGCGTTTAATTCGCCACATCAGTTGATAGGCAGCGCTGCCCCATTCCAGCTCAACAAAAGGCGCCATATTGCGCCCCGTGCCGTGTTCGGCTTTGAGTGAGCCGCCAAACTCGACTGCAACGAGTTGGCTGACTGCCTGCATAAAGGCGCTGTAGCGGGCGACTTCCTCTGGTTGATCAAAGCGCTGAGTAAAGACAAAGTGCAAATTCCCTTCCAGCGCATGGCCAAATAACACCGCTTCGTCATAGTGATATTCATCCAACAGTGCGAGCAGTCGATTAACCCCTGCGGCCAGATGCTCCAGCGGAAAAGTAACGTCTTCAATAATCACCGTGGTGCCGTTTTCACGCACCGCACCGACGGCAGGAAAAGTATCTTTACGCATCCGCCACAGCAATTCGTACACCGCAGGGTCTTGGCTGAACGCGATATGCTGTTCTTTAGGCAAATGCGCAATGGCATGATTGATCTGCTGCAGTTGTTG
>SMEQ01000856.1_pt1 | contig 11699 bp, 10 predicted proteins | sample 2456281 | NCBI WGS metagenome assembly SMEQ01 (sample SAMN10132596, study PRJNA489261) | soil metagenome | isolation source: day1 antibiotic-loamy sand soil ammended with raw manure from dairy cow... | place: USA | collected 2015-04-01 | reverse complement strand
CTGCATGTTTGCGGGGTAAGTCTTCGCAAAGCAATGCATGAAAAGAGAGTTTGGGCTGATTGTGATCCTTGGCAAAAGCAATCAGGTCATCATAGGTTTTCCTGTTGTTTTGAATGGCAGTCTCATCAGATAGTTCACCAGAGTTGACAACTACCAAAACACCTACAGGATTTTGTGTTGCCGTACACAACATGAGACTTCTGAGTGTGGTTAACACATCGGGCTCGTCGAAACAAGGAATTACCACCACCATGCCATAATCGAAATCGGAGGGTATTGGATATATATTGTATGCTTGATGCTTCTGAATGTATTTTTGCCAGTGTTTCATGTTGAATAGAATTAGTTATTAATAGTGTTTAGAAAGAATGAAAACGCATTATTCTTTACTCTCACTACAACAAAAAAAAAGATGCTTCAAAGTTTCACCATCAATGTAAAACTTCAAAGCACCTATGTATATCATCCTCTGTTCATCTATTGTAAGATGAGTGAGTAGTGTTATTTCTTCTTTTCTTCGGAAGTTGCAACAGTAGTTGCAGGTCCGTAGCGCTTGTTTAAAAATACAATTACTTCGTCAGTAATGTCATATTTTGGATGAGACAATAATATATTGTCTGATGAAGTGTTACTCAATATCACATCAAAGTTTCTGGTAGCATTGTAATCTTTCAAGGCTCCTCTAATGCTGTCAGACAGTTGCATGTTCAACTTTTGTTGCTCTACTTGCAACTCATTGCCTAACTTTTGCGCCATATTTTGATATTCCTCTCCCATTCTTTGAATGCGACGTTGCTCTTCTTCTGCTCTTTGTTGTGTCAGAAATGCATTGTTCTCCAACTTACGTTGAAACTCTTGGGCTGCTGTTTGCACTTGACGCTCTTTTTGAGTTAATGATGCACGCGAGTTCTCTTCAATTCTCATCAATGCCTCATTGAGGTCTGTAGCAAAATTGTAATTCATTAGCAACGAGTCAACATTTACATATGCTATTGGTAGAGTTGCACTATCGCCAGCTGCATATTGAACTTTAACGTGATCGCCACCATTTTTAGGTGTAGAAGTAAAGTGTAGAATGTAAAGCAAAATTAATGCAGCAGCAAGTATGCCGCTGATAACATAGTTATTCTTCATTTTGATATATTAATTTATAAATTATCGGATTTAAGCATTTCCATCACTGGACTAACGTAACTTTGTATATCTCGTTCTTGAGAAGAAGCACAAGTTATACCGCGATCCATCATCGCCTTATTGCCACTAACATGTGTATTTACGAAGGTTCCTTTTTTAGTAAAAAAAACTCTAACTCCCATTAGCATAATGGCTATACCTAATACAATTATTGAAATGATGATAGTTTGTACCATAGTTTTTTCTTTATTTGAGGGGCAAAGATAGTTTAATTAGATAATTATTTGACAAAAAATCATCTTAAAGATACAAAAATCTTTGCGCTCCTAAAAATTTCTCGTAAATTTACAGAATAAGATTACCATTTAAGAATGCCACAATAATTAATTGACCCCATGGTTGACAGAAATTAAATGTAGCAACTATCATTCTGAACAGTTAAATTATAGACATTATAAAAACCTTACAAGTATGACGATCAAAGATTTAAAACCAACCGAGTTATGGAGTTATTTTTATGATATAACACAAATACCTCGCGCTTCAAAAAAAGAAGAGAAAATACTGGCTTATTTACTCGACTTTGCAAAGAAGCACAAACTCGAAGCCAAACAAGACAAAGCAGGCAATGTATTAATAACAAAAGAAGCAACAAAAGGAAAAGAAAATCTTCCTACAGTTATCCTTCAGTCGCATGTTGACATGGTGTGTGAAAAAAACACAGGTGTGGAGCATGATTTCGACAACGATCCCATTGAAACTTATGTAGATGATGGCTGGCTGAAAGCAAAAGGAACTACACTGGGTGCCGACAACGGTATTGGTGTGGCTGCTCAACTGGCAGTGTTGGCCTCTGAAAATATTGCCCATGGCAAAATAGAAGCCCTATTCACAATTGACGAAGAGACAGGACTGACAGGTGCTTATGCTTTAGAGCAAAACTTCATGACAGGTAAAATCTTGCTGAATTTAGATACTGAAGAAGAAGGCGAAATATACATTGGATGCGCTGGTGGAAGAGGCACAAAAGCTTTTTTCAAATACAAACTAAAAGAGACTCCCAAAAACTACTTCTGGTTTAGAGTAGAAGTGAAAGGTCTGAAAGGTGGTCACTCGGGCAGCGATATAGATCACGGATTGGGCAATGCCAACAAGATATTGACCCGTTTCCTTTACCAATTTCTTGACGAGGAGTACAAGTTAGTACTTTCGGAAATAGATGGTGGCAATCTTCACAATGCCATTGCACGCGAAGCTTATGCTGTAGCCGGAGTAAAAAACAAAAACAAAGAAACAGTTCGTGTAAAACTCAATCACCTATTGGCCGATATGCAAGACGAATTGAAGCATACAGACGCTGGTATCGACATTACGCTTGAATCTACCGATACTCCCAAAAAAGTGATTGGAGCAAAGAAGGTGAGAAAAATCGTTTTAGCACTTACTGCTTGTCCTCACGGAGTGATAGATATGAGTCGCGACATTCCTGGTGTAGTGGAAACTTCTACCAACTTGGCCTCCGTAAAAATGCGTAATGACAATATCATTGAAATTGGAACCAGCCAACGAAGCTTGACAGAATCAGCTAAGCATAATGTTGTTAGCATGGTGTCTTCAGTATTCAAATTGGCCAAAGCCGATGTGGTGAATAGCGAGGGATATCCAGGATGGAAACCCAACCCAGATTCGCCCCTATTGAAACTTGCTAAAGCTCAATACGAGAACTTATACAAAATAGCTCCCGAAGTGAAAGTTATTCATGCCGGATTGGAGTGTGGACTGTTTGTTGAGAAATATCCCGAATTGGATATGATCTCCATTGGGCCAACTATTCGGAATGCACACTCACCTGACGAAAAAACAGAAATTGCTTCTGTTCCTAAATGGTGGGATTTCTTTGTGCAACTGTTAGAGAATATACCAGCAGAGTTTTTTTCTAATACTTTCACATGTATAATTGAAAGGGAATTATCCCAATTGATAACGATTACCATGCAAAACAAACATATATTCATTATTACCTGTTGCATTGCATTGCTTTCTTTTTTATATACAAAGGCGTCTGCACAAAACAACTTCCGAATCATGTTTTATAATGTTGAAAATCTATTCGACACCAAACACGATTCATTGAAAAATGATTATGACTATCTTCCTGGTGGATTTATGAATTGGAACAACTGGAAGTATTGGGAAAAACAGCGCAACATTGGGCGTGTTATCACTGCAGTTGGGCAAATGCAATCACCCGCATTGGTGGGATTGTGCGAAATAGAAAACGATAGCGTGATTTTTGATCTCATTAAACGCTCACCTATACGTGCTCAAGAATATGACTACATTGCAACCAATTCGCCCGATTGGCGTGGTATTGATGTGGCGCTACTATATCAACGAAATAAATTTAAATTGTTAGAGAAAAACGAATACGAATTAGTAAGGAGCGACAAAGATGCGCGTCCAACGCGCAATCTATTGCATGCCGTGGGGAAAGTAATATCAGGAGATACGTTGGATGTTTTTGTTTGTCATTGGCCATCTCGCTATGGTGGGCAAAAAATATCTGAAGGAGGCCGGATAGATGCATCACAGTTGTTACGTGACAAAGTAGATAGCTTGTTTGCTGTTCGTCAAACTGCAAACATCATTATTATGGGCGATTTTAATGATCATCCCAACGACAAGAGTATTTTTAAAGTACTCAAAGCTCGTAGTATCAACTACCATCGCAGCCCAAACGAATTGTACAATATGTTTTTTCACCGTATAAAGGAGCGTGATTTCGGCACTCTCAAATACCAAGGACAATGGGGAGTGTTGGATCAGTTTATAGTAAGCGGCAATCTTTTAATGAGAAGTAATAGAGTAAAGATTGATGATAACAAAGCACATATTTTTAGCGCTGACTTCCTAACAGAAAAAGATGAGAAATATGGAGGTGTTCACCCTTACAGAACTTATCTGGGTCCCCGATATATGGGTGGATTTAGTGACCATTATCCTATATATATGGATTTGATAATAAAAGCACCTTGATTCAATATCCGCTCAGAACTAAAGATTAAAATATTGAAAGTACAAATAATCTCCTAAAATTAAGGACATATATATACTTATAACCCTTAAAACCGGAAGTAATTGATACGTATTTGAGCCTTTTTTCTAATCTTTATATTAAATCCTTTGTTTCTGAAATTAATAAACTCTATTTTTGTGTCACTCAAGATAAGTATACTAAACATTCTAAAGAAAAATTCTCATGAATCCATTATTGTTTAATTTAAACGGCTGGGAAATTCCAATTATAGTTCTCGCAATTCTTCTTTTATTTGGAGGAAAGAAAATACCTGAATTTATGAGTGGATTAGGCAAAGGCATCAACAGTTTTAAGAAAGGATTAAAAGATATTGAAGAAGACGTTAAGTCTGACACTACATCTGAAACTAAATAGTTTTCCCTTTTCATTTTTTTTAAACTCACAGGTAATACTATAAATTACCTATGAGACAAAACAGTACAATTCAAAAACCGGTAGTAATCTCTATCGGTTTTTAAAAACCAAATAGATTGCAATAAAGTAAATGAGCAAAGATGAAATGTCCTTTTGGGACCATTTGGATGAATTACGTGGGCATCTTATTCGAATTATTTTGGCCTTGGTTGTTTTCACCATTGTGGGTCTCATCATTATCCCTAAAGTATTTGACAGCATAATTCTTGCTCCACGCTCTTCGGATTTTGTTACGTATAAATTTTTCGAGAAAATGGGAGAATACATCCCTTTTCTACCCGACTTTTCAGCCGATGCATTTTCTGTAACTATCCTCAACATAAACATGACTACTCAGTTTATGACTTATATTTCTACCTCCTTTGCATTTGCTGTTCTTCTTTGCATACCTTATTTGTTCTACGAGATTTGGAAGTTTATAAGTCCTGCCCTCTACGAAAATGAAACAAAAAACATCAAGAAAGCATTCACTTTTGGAGGCTTTATGTTTCTTATTGGTTGCTTGGTAGGATATTTCATTGTGTTTCCTCTTATTTTCAGGTTCTTAATCACTTTCGAGTTGAGTGCTAACATAGAGAATATGTTATCGTTAGACTCATATATGAGCAACTTCTATATGCTCATTCTAATAATGGGAGTTGTTTTTGAATTACCCTTAGTGTTTTGGATACTGTCTAATATGGGTCTGGTGTATAGATCATTCTTTCGTACATATCGTCGACATGCCATTGTGGGCTCACTCATCTTAGCTGCTCTCATCACTCCTTCAGGTGATCCTTTTTCCCTTTTTGTAGTTACCATACCCCTATACCTGCTATGGGAGATTAGTGCTTTTGTAGTTCATAAAGATCCTCCAGTCGAAGATTTACCCACAATATTCGAATAAGTAAGTAAATAGATTTTATATAAATGCCCCACTCAATTTCTGTTGATTGGGGCATTTAATTTTTAATATCAAATTGAGAGATTCTGTTCTTTAATGTAATCTATCGACACTTCCCTGCCAACTGCACCCCAAACAATATAATTTGGAAGTGTCAAAACCTTCCAGCGATTCGTGATCGTGAATGGGTATTATCTCTTTGTCTTGGTTTACAATGACTATCAAGCGTTCTCCTTCATTATTTTTCAGATAAAAGCGGTGAATCTTACACTGTGGGCATAACTTCTTTCTCATTCTACATCCTCCTTCTTAGCCTCTTGCCATATCTCCTCCATTTCGGTAAGGATCATATCTTTTAGGTTGCGCCCATTCTGTTTGGCTTCCTTTTCTAAATAAGTAAACCGCTTGATGAATTTCCTATTGGTACGTTCCAAGGCATTGTCTGGATTTACGTTATACAAGCGAGCAGCGTTTACTATACTGAACAATAGATCGCCAAACTCACCTTCCATTCGGTCATCATCCATTTTATCTATCTCCACTTTCAACTCATCCATCTCTTCATTCACTTTGTCCCACACATCGCGACGCTCATTCCAATCAAATCCCGAATTGCGTGCTTTGTCCTGAATTCGATAAGCTTTCACCAACGAAGGCAGTGAAGCAGGCACACCATCCAAAATGGTTTTGTTGCCATCTTTCTCCTTCATCTTTATCTGTTCCCACGACTGCTCCACCATTTTGGGGGAGTCTGCTTGGGTATCGCCAAACACATGTGGGTGGCGGAAAACCAACTTGTTGGATATAGCATTGCATACATCGCCAATATCGAACGAGTTTTTCTCTTCGCCAATCTTTGCATAGAATATAATGTGAAGCAACAAATCACCCAGCTCTTTCTTTATTTCATTGGGGTCGTTGTTCAATATGGCTTCAGACAGTTCGTAAGTTTCTTCTATTGTGTTGGCACGCAAGCTCTCATTGGTTTGGACTCTGTCCCATGGGCATTTTTCTCTCAGCTCGTCAAGTATATCCAAAAGACGATTGAATGCATTCAGATTCTCTTTTCTATCATTCATTGTAAATGTTCTTTATATTGAAATGAAAAATACCGATGAACGAAGCATGAACTTTGTTATCGGTATTTTTATATGTGTTTTATATAATCAATTATCTACTTATTGAAGTTATTCATGCCAAGTTGCAAGAACTCCACATAATTGTCTATACTTTCATCAAATGCATACGATGGGCTCAGCGGTTTTCCGTTAGTATCAAGCACCACGTAGAATGGTTGTGAGTTTGAAGCAAACTTATGACGCTGCAAATAGCTCCATTTGTCTCCAATTGTTTTAAGCTTAGTTGTTCTGCCGTTTTCCTCCACTTCAATTATTTCTGGCAACTTAGTTTTATCGTCCACCATCAATGTTATTAAAACAAATTCATCGTCGATGAGGCTCTTTACGCGAGGGTCTGTCCATACAGATGCTTCCATTTTTCTACAGTTTACACATCCATAGCCCGAGAAGTCAATCAACACAGGCTTGTTCTGTTGTTTAGCAATTGCCATTCCCGTTTCGTAATCCAACGATTTAGCATGTACAGCTCCTTCATATAGGTTGAAGTCTTGTGTATACATGGGCGGTGCAAATGCACTGATTGCTTTGAGCGGTGCCCCCCACAATCCGGGAACCATATACAATGCAAACGAAAGTGATATGATGGACATAAACAAGCGAGGCACTGTAACGTGGGGCACGTCACTATCATGCGCCATTTTCAATTTACCCAATAGGTAGAAACCTAACATAGCAAATATGATAATCCAGAGTACTAAGAAAGTCTCTCTATCGAGAATTCCCCATCCGTAAGCTAAATCTGCAACCGACAAGAACTTGAAAGCAAGAGCCAATTCTAAAAATCCTAATACAACTTTCACTGAGTTGAGCCATCCACCGGATTTGGGCATACTCTCTAAGAACGAAGGGAAAATTGCAAAGAAACTAAATGGAATGGCCAGTGCTAATGCAAAACCAAACATACCAATGGCAGGAGCAATGATGCTACCTGTAGTGGCTGTTTCTACCAATAGTGTTCCAATAATAGGACCTGTACACGAAAAGGATACAAGGGCCAATGTAAAGGCCATGAAGAATATGCTAAGCATACCTGTTGTTGAGTCTGCTTTAGAGTCAATCTTGTTGGTCCACGACGCTGGCAATACCAAATCAAAAGCACCAAAAAACGATATGGCAAAGAACACTAACAGTGCAAAGAATATGATATTGAAGACAGCACTGGTCGATAAATCATTGAGTGCACTTGCACCAAATATACCCGTTATGGCCAATCCTAACAATACATATATTACTATAATGGACACACCGTACAGTACAGCATCCGAAATTGCTTTCTTTCTGTTTGCTTTGTTGCGCTTTAAGAAGAAACTAACGGTCATGGGTATCAATGGCCACACACACGGAGTGAGCAGTGCAATGAATCCTCCCAGAAAACCTGCAATAAGAATCCACCACAAAGACTGTCCCTTAATGCTTCCTTTCAAACCATAGTTCTGTAATTCATCTATTACTGGCGTCCAAAGTTGATTATTACTTATATCAGTAGCGTTAGAAGACAAATTCAATGGAGTCATCACCATATCAGTTGTTTCTATCGAAGAGCCCTCCTCAGTCTCAGCATCAATACCTATTGCACTATCATCAGAAGATGATGTACCTGCATTACTACTTGCAACGACTGTTTTAGGAAGATCTGATGATTTAAAATAGAAGTCAACAGGTAGCGGGGGGGTGCATTCAGAGCCATTACAAGCCTGTGAGCGAATATCTCCTTCCAATACAAACTTTGCCTTATCAGTTACCATGAAGCGCTGCACAAACTTAGCCTGATTCTCATAAGAACCTACAGTCATTTCAAAAATAGCATCATAGCCCGAAATCAACTTAGAGTCTTTAGGTACAAAACCACCTACTGCAACAGCACCTTGCACCTTGTCAATAGATAATGAGGTAGGATATGGTCCACCATCAGGTATGTTAGTTCCGTATATATACCAACCTTGCTCTATAGCCACATTGGCAACCAATTCAATTTCGCCGCCTCCTTTATCTACTAAGCTAAACTTCCATTCGGTGGGGTCTGTTTGAGCAAATCCCTGAAATATAAAGCTTATGATAAATAGAACCGCCAGAATGCTTCTCTTCTTCATAATAGTTCGATTTTTTTATATTAGGAAACAAAGATAATACTATTTCAAAAATGTAGCGTCTAAATAATGCTTTTAGATGTAACAAGTTATTAATTGAGTTGCAATTGAGCACATTGCGCAATATGATAAATATCTATGCAAGGATATGATTGGTCTATTGAGATCTACATAAAATGTAAAACCAAGCAAGCTTACAGACACAAAAAAAGCACAAACAAAAAACTTTCATCTGTGCTCTATATGCTAATGCTCATTAAGCATTATATCTAAACCAATAGTGATTTCTATTTTCGCATTGCAATCACTTCAATCTCAATCTGTGCATTCTTAGGCAATGCTTTAACAGCAAAAGCCGAGCGTGAAGGGAATACACCTGAAAACTGAGTGGTATACACTTCGTTCATATCTGCAAAGTCGGCCATATCTGTAAGGAAAACAGTAGTTTTCACTACATTGTCCAATGTCATATCTGCCTCTTTGAGTATTGCAGCAATGTTCTTGAAGATTTGCTCGGTCTGTCCTTTTATGCCACCTTCGGCGGTCTCTCCTGTTTTGGAGTCAATGGGCAACTGTCCCGATACAAATACATGTCCGTTTACATCTACTCCTTGGCTATATGGGCCAATGGCAGCGGGTGCGTTAGTTGTTGATAGTTGTTTTTTCATAATGAGTTATTATTTTTAGTGGTTTATATAAATTGTGAATCTGTGATTTCAGTTCAATTTTGAATAAAAAAAATTGTCAATTGTCAATTGTCCACTGTCAATTGCCTTTGTCTTATCACCTCATACAACATCACCCCTGCTGCCACAGAAACGTTGAGCGATTGGATGTTGCCAAATACGGGCAATTTAACCAAGTCGTCACTTATCTTCAACAGCTCGTCAGAAATACCAACATCCTCAGCTCCCATCAATATTGCAACGGGGTCAGAGTAAGATGAACTGGTGTAGTTCTCAGCAGCTTTTTCAGTAGCAGCCACAATTTTTATACCACTATTCTTCAAAAACTGAACAGCAGCTTTCATATCCAATTCTCTACACACAGGTATGGAGTGCAATGCTCCAGCAGAGGTTTTGATGGCATCGGCACTCACCCTCACACTTCCGCGTGCAGGAATCACAATGGCATCAACTCCAGCTACTTCGCATGTTCGGGCAATAGCTCCAAAGTTTCGCACATCGGTGATGCCGTCCAACACAACTATGAAAGGATTTTTGCCCTCTTCATATAGCATCGGTACAATATCTTCGATCTTCTGATAGGTAACAGCCGATATAAATGCCAACACACCTTGATGATTCTTGCGTGTGAAGCGATCAATACGTTCAAGGGGTACTTTCTGAATGGGTATTTCGTGCAATGTCAACACATCTTGCAGCTCGCGAAACAAATCGCCTTGTAGCTCTCTCTTCACCAATACTTTATCAATATCTTTACCGGCTTGAGCTGCTTCTATAACGGCACGAAGACCAAAAATCATTTCTTTCTCTTTCATATATAATTTATTGTTATTGTTCGTAAGTATTCAACATTACCCGCGCATTATCAAATGCTTGCACGGTGGTTTCGGCACCACTCAACATGCGTGCTATCTCTTCTACGCGCTCGGGCATGGTTAGTTTTCTGATGGATGTGGTTGTGGCATCCGTCATTTCTTTTTTATACACATAGTAGTGTGCGCTCCCCTTTGCCGCAATTTGTGGCAAGTGGGTGATGGCAAGAACTTGCATTTTGCTGCTCAACTGCTGCATGATGAGTCCCATTTTGTCTGCAATCTCTCCCGATGTCCCCGTATCTACCTCATCAAATATGATCGTTGCCAAGGCTGTTGCATCAGCCACTAACGATTTGAGGGCAAGCATCAGACGAGAAATCTCACCACCCGATGCTATCTGTGCAATGGGTTGCAGATCTGTATTTTTATTGGCTGAGAAAAGGAAGCTAATAGTGTCTTTGCCTGTAGCATCCAGTTCTTTTTTAACAGTGAAGTTTATCTTGAACCTTGCACTGGGAATACCCAAGTAGTTCAATTTGTCTTCAATGTTCTTCTCAATTGCAGCAACTGCCGATTTTCGCAATTCGCTCAAACTGTCGGCCTCTGCATATACGGATTCTTTTTTCTTAGCATACTCCTTTTCAAGTTGCTCTATGCGATCGTCTAACGAATCGATATTCTGAAGTTTCAAATCAATATCGGCCAATATATCCATCAACTCCTTTACGGTGGCAACCGAATGTTTTTGTTGCAAACTGTATATCACGCTCAGTCTGTCCTCAATAATTTGTTGACGGCCGGGATCAAAGTCTACATCTTGAAAGATGCTTTCGGCCTCTTGCCGCAAATCTTTCATATCGATATAGGCCGATTCGATTCGCTCCACAAAGCTTTTAGAAAAGGCAGAGGTAGAAGCAAAATGTAGCAGGGTCTTGGCCGCATCAAGTGCTTTGCGCAGTCCAGACTCTACACTCTCTTCATCTTCCGACAATGTATTAGTTAATTTGTATAGGCTCGATTTAATCTCTTCCGAATGGGTGATGGTTTCAAGCTCTGCTTCCAAAGACTCTTGCTCGTCTTCCACAAGATGTGCTTCGGTGAGACCGTTATGTTGAAATTGCAAAAAGTCTTGCTCTTCTTTGTTCTTTTGTGCTTGCTGATGCAGGTCGAGTAGTTCTTTTTCTACTTTCTTATACGACTTATAAGAAGCCCTGTAGGTCTCTTTTATAGCATCTGTTTTGGCTATTGAATCTATTAAGGTCAACTGAAACAGACTGTCATTGAGCGACAAGTTCTCGTGTTGCGAATGAATATCTATCAGCTTTTCGCCCAATACTTTGAGGTCTTGCAAATATACAGGCGAATCGTTCACAAAGGCGCGCGATTTGCCATTTGCCCATATCTCTCTTCTGATGATGCACACATCGCCGTCGTACACCCAGTC
>SMEQ01005268.1_pt1 | contig 11702 bp, 11 predicted proteins | sample 2456281 | NCBI WGS metagenome assembly SMEQ01 (sample SAMN10132596, study PRJNA489261) | soil metagenome | isolation source: day1 antibiotic-loamy sand soil ammended with raw manure from dairy cow... | place: USA | collected 2015-04-01 | reverse complement strand
GGTACCAAGCAAAAGGAGAGTTAAGCAATGCTCTCTCATCCTCCTGAGCCAACCTGGCGGCAGGCTTTAGCTGGCGCACAGATGCTGTTTGTTGCCTTTGGCGCTTTAGTACTGATGCCGCTGATTACCGGCATGGATCCCAATGTCGCGCTGTTTACTGCAGGTATCGGCACCTTAGTTTTCCAACTGGTGACTAAGCGTCAAGTACCTGTATTCGTGGCTTCAAGTTTTGCTTTTATCGCGCCAATCTTATATGCCAAAACCAACTTTGGTTTACCCGCGGTACTCGGCGCAATTATGGCATCAGGGATGGTCTATGTACTGCTCAGCGCTGCGGTACGTATGAAAGGCACCGGCTTTATCGACAAGCTGCTACCGCCTGTGGTGATTGCACCAGTGATCATGTGCATTGGCTTGGCGCTGTCACCGGTAGCAGTGAATATGGCGATGGGTAAATCTGGCGATGGTGCTACGCAGCTGATTGCTTACCCGACAGCAATGATCATTTCAATGTCAGCGCTGGTGACAACCCTTGCTGTTGCTACCTTAGGTCGTGGCCTGTTTCGTTTAGTGCCAATCCTTGCCGGCATTATCGTTGGCTGCACGCTCGCGGTTATCTTAGGTGAAGTCAGCACTGAAGCGATTACCCTTGCGCCGTGGTTAGCTTTACCCGCTTTTGTGACGCCAGAGTTTCACCTCGGAGCAATTCTGTTTATGTTGCCAGTGGCCTTAGCGCCAGCCATCGAGCATATCGGTGGCGTGATTGCGATTGGTAGCGTTACAGGTCAGAATTACATTAAGCAGCCGGGCTTGCACCGCACCTTACTCGGCGACGGCTTAGCCACCACCACCGCAGGTCTGTTTGGTGGCCCACCGAACACCACTTATGCTGAAGTCACTGGCGCAGTAATGCTCACCAAGAACTACAATCCAAAGATCATGACTTGGGCAGCAGGCTTCGCCATTGCATTAGCCTTTATCGGTAAGTTTGGTGCCGCACTACAAAGCATTCCAGTACCGGTGATGGGCGGTATTTTATGTTTGTTATTTGGCTCTATTGCCGTGGTAGGCCTCAACACTTTAATCCGTAACCAAGTCGATTTATCCGAAGCACGTAACTTAATTATCGTCTCAGTAACGCTGGTTTTTGGGATTGGCGGCATGAGCATTGGTAGCGGTGATTTCACTTTATCTGGCATTTCTTTATGCGCGGTGATTGCACTGCTGCTCAACGTGATTCTGCCCGGCAATAAAGGCTGGAAAACTAAACTGCCTGACGAGGATGAAGAGTCAACCCCACTGTATTGATTACGCCATAAGCATCATGCTTAGCGCTCTAAACTAAAAAGCCCAGCTTAATGCCGGGCTTTTTAGTTTTAACGCTGTACGTTAACTGCGCTCAGGCGGCGTCAGATACGCAGCGGTATGACCACGCTTGGCTTCACTTTCCTGTAACTCCATGCGCGCAATGCTACGCAAATGCACTTCATCTGGGCCATCAGCAAAACGCAAGCAGCGACCGCCAATCCACAAGTCAGCCAATGGTGAGTCAGGGGTTAATCCCATTGCGCCAAACACTTGGATTGCCCGATCAACGACGTTGAGGTGCATGGTCGGTACCACAGCTTTAATCATTGAAATTTCTTTACGGGCCACGCGAGCACCGACTTCATCAATCATCCATGCTGTTTTCAAGACCAGCAAACGCGCCTGTTCAATTTCCATCCGTGAGCGTGCAATCCACTCTGCAACGCTGCCATGCTGATGCAGGTAACGACCAAAGGTTTTACGCTCTTGTGAACGCTCGACCATCAACTCTAAAGCAAGCTCAGCCATGCCGATAGAACGCATGCAATGGTGAACGCGACCAGGACCAAGACGCGCCTGCGCCATCATAAAGCCGTCGCCTTCTTTAGCTAACAAGTTGGCTGCAGGCACACGCACATTGCGCAGAACGATTTCACAGTGGCCTTCTGGGGCGATATGGTTCATCACTGGAATATTGCGCTCTACAATCACGCCCGGCGTATCCATTGGCACAATGACCATACTTTGCTGGCGCTTGGCATCACCGTCTGGGTCGGTTTTACCCATAACAATCATAAAGGTGCAATTGGGATGCGAAGCATTGGTAATAAACCACTTACGACCATTGATCACATACTCATCGCCCTCACGGCGGATCAAGGTCTGAATATTGCTGGCGTCAGATGAGCCAACATCCGGTTCAGTCATCGCAAAAGCAGAGCGAATCTGTCCTTCAAGCAAAGGATTCAGCCATTTCTCGCGCTGCTCAGGCGTAGCAAACATGTGCAGTAGCTCCATGTTGCCGGTGTCTGGAGCATTACAATTGAATACTTCAGAAGCCCAACTGACTCGACCCATAATTTCTGCTAGCGGTGCGTACTCAAGATTACGGATAAACACCGGCAGCCACTTCCTGCTGCCATGCACCGATGCGCGGCACAATGTGTTGATCCATAAAATCAGTCAGTTGCTTGCGTAACGCTTGGGTTTTTTCGCTATAAGAAAAATCCATGAAATCCTCCAAAGGTGCCAGGGTGCTAAGGCTTTGTCTTCAGAGTAGGTGAGATGCGCTGCAAGCTAAAGCATTATTGATTTAAATGAACAACAGTTATCATTAGTAATGATAACTGTATAAATAGTCTGCTTGCTAACATAATACAGCACAAAAAAAACCACCCATATAGGGTGGTTTAAATTTTAACGATTGACCTACACCGCCGGTTGCTCAAGTAGGGTTCTCAGCAATAAGTTATTCAAAGCATGTCCCGACTTATAGCCACGGAACTCACCAATCAAACTTTTCCCTAGCAAATACAAATCGCCAATAGCGTCGAGAATTTTATGCTTCACAAATTCATCTTCGTAACGTAGGCCATCTTCATTGAGGACTGAATCTTCATCGACAACGATCGCGTTATCGACACTGCCACCCAAAGCAAGATTATGCGTGCGTAAAAACTCAATATCACGCATAAAACCAAATGTCCGTGCTCGGCTGACTTCTTTTACAAACGAGGTGCTAGAAAAATCTACGCAGGCTGTTTGTGTACGTCCTTCAAACACAGGGTGGTCAAAGTCAATTTCAAAGCCCACTTTAAAACCTTCAAAAGGTACAAAAGTAGCGCGCTTCTCACCGTCTTCAACCGTTACTTCACGTAAAATACGGATGAATTCTTTTGGAGCGTCTTGCTCTTCTAATCCAGCGGACTGAATTAAAAATACAAAAGGTCCAGCACTGCCATCCATGATCGGTACTTCTGAAGCAGAAAGCTCAACATAAGCATTATCAATGCCTAAGCCTGCCATTGCCGATAACAGGTGTTCAACCGTATCCACTTTAACGTCGCCTTTAACCAGCGTCGTTGACATGGTGGTTTCACCTTCTCGCCTGAGTGCAAACCGATACCAGTGGCACGGATAATATTTTTCAAGGTGCGTTGTCTAATCATGACTTAAGCCGCTGCTATACTGGTTGCGAATAGTTTTCAATAATGCGCAGCATCTTAACAGATGCTGCGCGAATAACGAAACTAACTCGCAATATCCAATCCTTATCAGTCTGCCTGGCGTCGTAAAAACGCGGGAATATCCAAGTAATCCATCTCTTCTTGGTTGCTCGGCTTACTGGCAGTAGCAGCACCACCACTAGCACGACGCTGCATTGCCGGACGATCGTAATGGTTGTAATTCACTTCCTTACCTTCATCCAGAGCCACAGTCATCGCAGGCATCGCTGCCGCCACTTTCAAAGTATTGGTGTTATCCACAACTTTAACTGGCTTTTCCATGCGTGGATCTAAGCCTGTCGCGACCACAGTCACGTGCAATTCATCGCGCATATCTGGATCAATTACGGTGCCTACTTTGACCATTGCCTCGTCGGAAGCAAAGGCTTCAATGATGCTACCCACTTCAGCGTATTCGCCCAGCGACAAATCAGGACCGGCAGTGATATTTACCAAGATACCGCGCGCACCATTCAGGTTCACGTCATCTAACAGTGGGTTGCGAATGGCTTCTTCAGTGGCTTCACGCGCACGGTTCGGGCCGCTAGCGCAACCTGTACCCATCATCGCCATACCCATTTCACTCATCACCGTTTTAACGTCAGCAAAGTCAACGTTAATCATACCTGGACGCTTGATGATGTCGGAAATACCGCGCACGGCACCGGCTAACACATCATCGGCTTTAGCAAAGGCAGATAGCAAACTGGCGTCTTTGCCCAGAATGGTCAGCAGTTTTTCATTGGGAATAGTAATCAATGAATCAACATGCTCGGCCAGCAAACGAATACCTTCGTCAGCAATTTGCAGACGACGCTTGCCTTCAAAAGGGAACGGACGAGTGACGACAGCAACCGTCAAAATACCCATTTCTTTGGCGACTTGAGCAATGATTGGCGCAGCGCCGGTACCGGTACCACCACCCATACCTGTGGTGATAAAGACCATATCGGTGCCTTGCAATACTTCAGCAATACGCTCGCGATCTTCTTCTGCGGCTTTACGTCCGACTTCTGGGTTGGTGCCAGCACCAAGTCCTTTAGTCACGCTAGTGCCTAATTGCAGCACAGTACGCGCAGTGATATCACGCAATGCCTGAGCATCGGTATTGGCGCAAATAAACTCAACGCCTTCGATATTATTGGCCACCATGTGATTGACAGCATTACCACCGCCACCACCGACACCAATTACTTTTATCACAGCGCTCTGCGGAGTCTGATCAACTAATTCAAACATAGTAATTCTCCTACCCTTCTCGTTATAGTCCAGCTTTCGCCAGTTTTATTAATTTACAATTGGTTTTGTAGCCAGCGCTTAATCTTGCCAAACACTGCCATTTTGTCTTCTGTTTGCTCATGGCTTTTCCCTGCCATGGTTCCGCCATCTGCTTGTTTGCGTAGCCCGTACACCAGTAGTCCAACCGCGGTTGAATAGACTGGATTACGCACTACATCGCCAATACCTTTCACGCCTTGGGGCACTCCTAAACGCACCGGCATATGGAAAATTTCTTCAGCTAACTCAACAGCACCTTCCATTTTCGAGGTGCCGCCAGTCAGTACGATTCCTGCAGGAATCATGTCTTCGTAGCCACTGCGACGTAGCTCAGAGAGAATTAAGGTAAACAACTCGTCATAACGCGGCTCGACCACTTCAGCTAAGGCTTGGCGAGATAACTCGCGCGGCGGACGATCACCAACACTCGGGACTTTAATCGTCTCGCCAGGGCCGGCTAATTTAGCCAGCGCACAGGCGTAGCGAATCTTGATCTCTTCGGCGTATTGCGTCGGAGTGCGCAGAGCCATGGCGATATCGTTGGTGACTTGATCACCAGCAATCGGGATCACTGCGGTATGACGAATCGCGCCTTCAGTGAAGATCGCAATATCTGAAGTACCACCACCGATATCAACCAAGCACACACCCAGCTCTTTCTCGTCTTCGGTCAAGACGGCATTGGCTGAAGCGAGCTGCTCAAGAATCACATCTTCAATTTCCAAACCACAGCGACGCACACATTTTTCAATATTTTGTGAAGCATTGATGGCGCAGGTCACCACGTGTACGCGTGCCTCTAAACGCACACCGGACATACCCAGTGGCTCACGCACGCCTTCTTGCTTATCAATCACATAATCTTGCGGCAAGGTGTGCAGCACTTTTTGATCAGAAGGAATCGCTACCGCTTGCGCCGCATCCAGCACACGCTCTAAGTCAGCACGACTGACTTCACGATCACGAATCGCCACGGTGCCATCAGAGTTCTGGCTGCGGATATGGCTACCAGCAATGCCGACAAACACCGAGTGAATATGGCAGTCGGCCATAATTTGCGCTTCTTCGATGGCATGCTGCACCGACTGCACAGTTGACTCGATATTAATCACCACGCCTTTTTTCAAGCCGCGGGTTGGGTGAGTACCGATCCCAACAATGTTCAGTTCACCGTCAGGAGTCACTTCGGCAACCAATGCCACAACCTTGGACGTGCCTATATCAAGACCAACAATCATGTTGTGGTTATTTTCATTTGCCATTAATTTTTTCTCCTTCACTGTGCCACCACCGCTGTAGTTTCACTTGCTGTCGGGGCGCGCCACGCCACAGCCAAACCATTGGCATAGCGCAAATCATAGGTGATCGCGGCCAAACAGCACTTGTAGACCTGTTTGGGTCGTTACAAACCAACTACCGCGTTCACGCATTTCTAACTGTTTAATCGAGTAACCCAGCGGCCGTAAGGCTTGGCTAAAGGTTAAATATTGTTGCATCACGCGCTGCTGGGTATTTTTTGGGCCAAACAACAGCGGTAAGTTGGCATGTGCCTGCACATCTAACACAGTAAACAAATGTCCCTGAGTGCTGAGCAACGCGCCTTCACCCCAGCGAGCCACTGGCAATTCTTCTTGCACTATCACTTGCAACTGGTCTGGCCAAATCCGGCTGACTTCAGCATGGGCAATCCAAGGTAATTTTTCTAAAGCATTACGCACCGCACCAATATCAACCGACAGAAACAAGCCAGCGCTATAAGGCATCAACTCTTTTTGTACCGCTTGCTGGTTGACAGCACTCAACTCACCCAGCACCCGGATAGTCGAGATTGGTGGATTAACATGCGGTTGCAGCAGCTGCCAAGCCCGATCTGCACTGAGCAGCAGCGCCAGTAATAAAACCGCTAACAACAGACGGCCAAGCAGCGTCCAGTTTGGCTTTGGCCACTGACGCGGAGCTTTCTGTACGGCAGCACGACGCGCTCCGCGAGCAGGCGCTTGGCGCGATGCTCCACGTTGAGCGGCAGTCTTGTTGCGCTGCAGTACGCTACTCATTGGCTTAACCTCTCGCCTGTAAAGTGCCGGCCAAAATGGTCAGCACTAAAGCAGTGAAATCTAGACCTGCAGCTCGCGCAGCCATCGGTACTAAGCTGTGGTCGGTCATACCAGGCACAGTATTAACTTCCAGTAACCAGAACTGACCTTGCGCGTCTTGCATCACATCAGCGCGCCCCCAACCGGTGACACCCAAGGTTTGGCAGGCACGTGCTGTTAAATCGCGCAGCTCAGCTTCTTTATCAGCTGCCAAACCACAAGGAATCTGATACTGGGTATCGTTTGAGTGATACTTGGCTTCGTAGTCATAAAACGCATGACTGGTACCTAAGCGAATCGGTGGCAATACCTCGCCCGCCAACATCGCGATGGTGAACTCAGGACCAGAAACCCACTGCTCAACCAATACTTGCGCATCAAACTGTCGTGCTTCTTGCCAAGCTGCTAATAAGGCGGCTAAATCGTCAACCTTAGCCATACCAATGCTTGAACCTTCGCTGGCTGGCTTAACAATTAACGGAAAACCGAGCTGCTCAGCAGCCACATGGCAATCTTCTGCAGTCACTAAAGCGGCGTGACGTGGTGTCGGTAAACCAACGCTCTGCCAAATCTGTTTGGTACGCAGCTTATCCATAGCTAGCGCAGAGGCCAGCACACCGCTGCCGGTATAAGGAATGCCTGCGCACTCTAATAAGCCTTGCACGGTACCGTCTTCGCCGCCGCGACCGTGCAGCACAATAAATGCGCGATCAATCGGCTGCTCGCATAAACGCTTGAGCAAATCATCACCGACATCAATGGCAAACGCATCGACACCTGTTTCTTGTAATGCTGCTAAAACCGCCGCACCCGACTTCAGAGAGACTTCACGCTCTGCACTGCGGCCGCCATAGAGCACGGCAACACGACCAAAAGCGGTAACATCAAACGCACAGCAAACAAAGGATGCTTGATTAAATGCGGAGCAATACCACCCACATCACCGGCACCTTGGCACAGCAAAATATCGTTTGGACGCAGTAAAGGCTTAAGTAACGGCGCAAGATCAGTGCCGCGCTCAACATACAGCGGATCTAAACGTCCACGTTGGCGAATGCTGTGACACAGTTGACGACTGTCGGCGCCAGGGATCGGCTCCTCGCCAGCTGGATAGACTTCCAACAGCAACAGCACGCCGGTTTCGCCCAGCACTTGGACAAAATCTTCATATAAATCACGGGTACGTGAATAACGATGTGGCTGATAGACCATCACTAAACGACGACCTGGCCAACCATCATGTACAGCTTTAATTACCGCTGCTACTTCACTTGGATGGTGACCGTAATCATCCACCAACATCACTTCGCCGCCGTCTACTGGCAATTGCCCGTACACTTGGAAGCGACGACCCACACCTTCAAAGCCGGACAAACCTGCAATAATCGCAGCGTCAGATATACCTTCATCGGTGGCAATAGCAATGGTTGCCAAAGCATTCAAAACATTGTGCTTACCCGGCATGTTCACCGACACATCAAGCGGCTCACGACCTTTGCGTAATACGGTAAATGCCGTGCGCATACCTACTTGGCTGACATTGATTGCGCGTAAGTCGGCATCATCAGAGAACCCGTAAGTAATCATCGGACGCTTCACTTGTTTAGCAATTTCACGCACGGACGGATCATCCACGCAGAGCACGGCTAAACCATAAAAAGGTAGATTGTGTAAAAAATCGACAAAGGTTTTCTTTAACTTATTAAAGTCGCCGCCATAAGTGCTCATGTGATCAGCATCAATGTTGGTGACAACTGACACCATCGGCTGCAAGCCAATCACAAAGGTCGGATCAAGACCCGCTGCAGCAAACACTGAGGCTAACAAACTGGTCGTAGTGGTTTTACCGTGCGTACCCGCTACGGCAATACCATGGCGATAACGCATCAATTCAGCCAGCATTTCAGCACGTGGCACGACTGGAATGCGACGCTCTAGACCACGCGCCACTTCTGGATTGGATGGGTTAATCGCGCTCGACACCACCAACACATCTGCATGCTCAACGTTTTCGGCATGATGACCGAACACCACATTCACGCCTAAACCTTGCAAACGCTCGGTCACCGCGGAAGGTTTTAGATCAGAACCTGACACTTCATAACCGAGGTTACGCAGCACTTCAGCAATACCGCACATACCAGTACCGCCAATACCGATAAAGTGGATGCGGCGAATACGGCGCATGCGGCGCATTTCTGCAGATGTAGGTTGTAATAAATCAACCACGGGCCACCTCCAAACACACAGCGACAACGTGCTGCGTAGCATCGGGCTGCGCCAATAAGCGCGCTTGTTCGCCCATGGTTTTAATGCGTTGCTTGTCCATCAGTACCTCTTTGAACTGTGCAGCTAAACGGTCTGCATCAGTAGCATGTTGCGGCAATAAGACGGCAGCGCCTTGTTTTGCCAAAAATTCTGCATTACGGGTTTGGTGATCATCAATGGCATGCGGCAGTGGCACTAAAAATGATGCCAAACCAGCTGCGGCCAATTCACTCACAGTCAGTGCACCAGCACGGCATACCACTAAATCGGCCCAACCATAAGCGAGCGCCATATCACTAATAAACGGCACCACTTGCGCCTCAACCGCAGCGGCCTGATAGCGCTCGCGGGTTACTTGATCATTATTGCGTCCAGCTTGATGAGTCACTTGTGGGCGCACATCAGCAGGCAACTGAGCCAGCGCTGCCGGTAATAATTTATTCAGTGGCTCTGCACCTAAACTACCGCCCAGTACTAATAAATTAACTGCACGCCCTTCTAGGCCATTGCGTGGTGTTTCTAAAAATAACGCCGCTCGCACCGGATTACCTGTGGTCACACAACGCTTGCGCTGCTTAAAAGTATTAGGAAAAGCTTCACACAGACGCGCAGCAAAGCTTGAGAGCAAACGATTAGCGGTACCGACCACGGCGTTTTGCTCATGAATCACCAGCGGAACACCAGCCATTCTCGCTGCAAGACCGCCAGGTCCGGTGACATACCCACCCAGCCCTAACACACAGACAGGCTGCAGTTCGCGCATTAAACGTTTGGCCTGCCATAAAGCGGCGAGCAATTTAAAAGGCGCGATCAGCAATGAGGCAAAACCTTTACCGCGTAAACCATCAACCTTTAAGGTGTGCAAAGTAAAACCTGCAGCAGGCACCAACTCATTCTCAATGCCACGGCCTGCACCCAACCAATGCACTTGGTAGCCGCGCGCTTTAAACTCTTCAGCGCAGGCTAAAGCTGGGAACACATGGCCACCGGTACCTGCCGCCATAATTAAAATATTACCGCGCATCACGCACCCCCTTGGCCATCGCAGCAATTTGCGCTTTGCTCATCGAGTCAGTGGACAGCAGCAAGGTGCGGCGCTCCCACTCAATGCGCAGTAGGATTGCCAAACTGATGCAGCACACCACCAACGAGCTACCGCCATAACTAATAAACGGCAAGGTCAAACCTTTAGTCGGCAATAACCCGGTATTCACACCCAGATTAATCACCACTTGTGCAATCCACAGCAGGGCCAAGCCATAGGCCACATAAGCGCTGTAAGCATGCCGAGCTCTTCTGCCAAGACTGAAAAAACAAAGTCAGTGTGTGCTTCAGGTAAAAAGAATTGCTTTTGGATACTGTTGCCTAAGCCCAGTCCTAACCATTCGCCACGGCCAAAGCTGATCAGCGCCTGAGTCAACTGATAGCCGCTGCCGTACTGGTCTTGCCATGGGTTGGTGAAGTTAGTGAGACGCGCGATGCGGTAACTTTCAAACTGCACCACGTACCAAAGCAAGCCACACAAGCCAAACAACAACGGCACTGATACACGCAGACCAACGCCGCCTAAAAAGAACATCACCACGATACTGCCTGCCATCACTACTGTGGCGCCAAAGTCTGGTTCAAGGATCAGTAAACCGCCCATTGCCACCAAGATCACTAACGGCTTAACTAAGCCCATAAATTGACGCTGAACTTGCTCTTTGCGACGCACTAAATAGCCGGCAATGAAAATAACCATAAACAACTTGGCCAGCTCTGATGGTTGGATATTAAAAATACCCGCACCCAACCAGCGCTTTGAGCCATTCACTTCACGACCAATCCCAGGCAACAACACCAAAATCAGCAACAAAAAAGCCAACCCCAATAACCAACCGCTGTGGCGCTCCCACATCGACATTGGCACAAATAGAGTCAAGCCACCGGCAATCAAGGCCAGCACGATATACACCAGATGGCGGACAAAATAGTGATAGGTGTTACCGTTATTAATTTCTGCAACTGAGGCGGATGCCGAAGCAATCATCACCAAACCGATGCCCATCAATAACGCGCAAGCAGTCAGCAGTGGGCGACAGCATATCAAGTAGGCTCATAACAACCTCCCGACAGCTTGTGCGAACAATTCACCACGCTCTTCAAAGCTTTTAAACATATCCAAGCTGGCGCAAGCCGGTGCCAATAACACTGAATCACCTGATTCGGCTAGCTGCGCTGCTTTAAGCACAGCCTCTTGTAAAGTGGTTACGTGTTCAGTTTTCACAGTGCCAGCCAGCGCATCAGCGACACGCTGTGCATCACGTCCCAGCAGGACGACTGCACGGCAATACTGCGCCACCGGTGCCTGTAAGCTGGAAAAATCTGCGCCTTTGCCATCACCGCCAGCGATCAACACCAGTTTGCCTGCATTGCCAGCACCGAGGCCTTCAATAGCTGCTAAAGCCGCACCAACATTGGTCGCTTTAGAATCGTTGTACCACTGGACACCTTGTACAGTGCGCAGCCATTGGCAGCGATGCTCAAG
>SMEQ01000738.1_pt1 | contig 11706 bp, 10 predicted proteins | sample 2456281 | NCBI WGS metagenome assembly SMEQ01 (sample SAMN10132596, study PRJNA489261) | soil metagenome | isolation source: day1 antibiotic-loamy sand soil ammended with raw manure from dairy cow... | place: USA | collected 2015-04-01 | reverse complement strand
GCTAAAAATGTCGCGCGAATCTAAAAACGCGGAATTTAAAGATCAGATTTATTACGCCTTGGCTGAAGTTGCTATTCAGGAAAATAAAAAAGAACAGGGAATTGTTTATTTGCATCGATCAACTTTCTATTCTACTTCCAATCCGAGACAAAAGGGACGTTCTTATGAAAAATTAGCTGACCTTAGTTTTGCAGATCGAGATTACATCAACGCTCAGAAATATTACGACAGTTGTGCCAGGGTGATGCCGGAAAATTATCCGAAAGCGGATGTAATTCGCGACAAAGCCGCGCGGTTAAAAAACTTGGTCGTTGCTGTTGAAACTGTCAATTATGAAGACAGCGTTCAACGAATCGCTCAGCTTTCTCCCGCCGAACAAGAGGCGTTTGCAACCAACGTCATCAAAAAAATGAAAGAGGATGAAGAGAGACGAAAAGCACTTGAAGCACAAAAACTAAAAGAACTGCAAACTGTGGCAGCTGCAGGTCAAGACCAGCTCTCTGGAAACAAAAGTTACTGGAATAATTCGAAATTGAGAACATCTGGATTTGATGAATTCCGCAAGCAATGGGGTCAACGTGAGAACGAAGACAATTGGAGACGAAGTGACAAAATAATTCAAGTTCCATCGACGATTCAGGATACGGATGATGTGGTTGAAGAAGGCACTGGTTCACCTAAAAAACCAAACAAAGAAAGTGGACCTTCTGTGGAAGAGTTGCTCGCAAATATTCCGTCAAGTGAGGATGAAATTGCAGCATCCAACGAACGTTTGGTAGAAGCTCTATACGACGCTGGTATTATCTATAAAGACCTTTTAAATGAAAATGCAATTGCTGCCAAACAATTTGAGCGTGTCTTGGCGAGAGAGATTGAATCCGATTACAACCCCATGTCTGCTTTCCAGCTTTACAAGATTTATGAAACATCGGACTTGAGTAAAGCAAATGTTCAAAAAGCGTATTTGTTGACGTATTACCCCAATTCAGATTACTCCAACTACCTGAGAGATCCCGACTTTTTTGTGAAAAGAAAAATGCGTGAAAAACTCAACGAAGAAGATTACGTTGTTGTTTTAGAACGATACAGCAGAGGTTTATACTATCCAGTCATTTCCAAAGCAAATGAGGTGATTGAGAACGAAAAAGAAAATCCCTTCAGAGCCAAATACATGCTTCTGAAAGCGCTTTCATTGGGACAACTGAATGTAGATAAAAGTCCTTTAGTTCCTGTTTTAAATCAACTTGTTAAGGAATATCCCGAAACACCAGAAGAAGCACGTGCAAAGGAAATGTTGAACATCATTGAGAACGGTTACTCCGCAAATATTGAATCTGATTTTTCTAAAAAAGACATTTACGTTTACGACGATAAAGCAGAATTATGGGTTGTTATCTTTCCATCTGAGGAAGACCAAAAGAACTTGGGCTTAACTCAATCTAATGTTTCAGATTTCAACAAAGAGTTTTTTAGTAGAAGTAGATTGACTACCGACTTGAAAGTTTTAGGAGGAAATACAAATGTGATTCTGGTTAAAAAAATGAATGAAAAGGAGGCAAAAACTTACCTCGATAAATTCAGAAAAACCAAGAAACATTTGGGCAACCTTCAAAATGCAAAAACCTTCTTCATCTCAAAAGAGAATTTAGTGAAGTTGATTGAAACCAATAAATTAGAAGAGTACGAATATTTCTACTTGGAAAACTATTAATGTCATTGAACATGGAAGAAGAACCTAAGAAAGGAAATAAGACCAATGCATACATTCGTTTTTCTTCAATGGGATTACAAATGGGCGTAATTATAGCCTTTTTCACTTGGTTGGGAACCTACCTCGATAAAAAACAAATGAACGAAACTCCTGTTTGGACCATCGTTTTATCTCTTTTAGGCGTTACGGGTGCTTTGTACTTGGTAATTAAAGAGGTTACTAAAATGAATAAAGATTAATATGAAATAAGCCATAACGACAAATCGATACACCTGCGAAGCAAGCGACGCAGTTAAACAACGATGAATTTTAGATGGCGATTCACTCCGTGGCTGCTAAAGCGGTCCATATGACCTTAAAAAACAATTACAGACATATGAAAACACCTTTTTTTAAACGATTCTCAATCTCTCTGCTTGTTGTTATCGCGATCCATTTAGTTTTGGTTGCAACGCATGTTTTGCATGGCGAACTTTTGCAAGCTTTGTGGATTGACGGATTGCTTTTGACTTTGTTTGCTCTCGGAATACTCATTGTACTCCCTGGTTTAAAGCCGGGCTCTGATACATTTGCATTGCGCTTCTTAGGCCTCACCACCATGCAGATACTGGTGATGATGTTTTTATTAGTCGGAATTATTTTTGGCAAAATAGAGGATGCGCGCTATTGGGCTTTTTCTACCTTAATTATCTTTGGAATCTTGCTTGCGATCCAATCTGTTCTTTTTGTTCAGCAAGTAAATAGGAAGGATTAAGTTTCTAAAACACAAGTAAAATCAAGCTAGTTGCTCTTCTTCAAACTGATGAAGTAACCGAGAAAGAATGCAAAAAAAGTAACCCCCATTTGCGTTTCGAGTGTGTCTTCCACGAGGAAAGAAAGGATGCTGATTATCAAAAAGAGCAGTCCCAATTGTTTCTCCTGCGCCTGAAGGTATTTCCAAGTCTTTATTAAGATCAATGAAAACAGGAGAAAACCGAAAACTCCAAAGGTGATGAAATACGTTAAAAACTGATTGTGGCTTCGGTTTCGATTATGAGGCTCTAAAGGTGACCGATCGAGTTCGTATTGCTTTTGAAAAGCTTGTTCAATGTCTCCCGATCCAACTCCAAACAACCCATTTTCCTTCGCTATTTTTAAGCCAGTCTTCCAATAAATCAAACGCTGAGTCACACTTTGACCGTTCGGATTATCGTTATTCTGTATCTCATACCGCAGTACATATAAACGTCCAATAAATCCACCTTTCAACGCCAAAATTGTTGGAATTCCATTTTCGATGTGTTGAATGTCTGCAGTAGTTAAGGCCCTAACACCTTCCGCGTCTTTGCGCAGGCCTTTGGAAGTCAGATAGCGCATCAGGGTTACCCTCAATTCTTGTTGCTTTCTGTCAAGCGAATCAAACTGAATCGAAGACCGATTGTTCCACTCTCTCTTCAACTCTTGCTCGTTGATGAAACAATAAAGTGGGTAACCATTTTCTAAAACCAATGGACTCGTTTGGTGGAAATAGTAATTGCCTTCTTGGGTTGCTATAGGTAGCTTGGTTATTGAAATTTTAAGTTCTTGTTTTTGAAGTAAAAACCAAGAGACATACGCAAAGACTCCCCCGATTCCAATTAGAAAGATGAAAATGAGCGAGGAAATTAGTTTGTTTTTACGTTGGAGCATTTCGCGAATCAAAATAAAAATAAAAGAACCACTTAAAACCAAAGCGCCACTCAATACTTGAGAAAAATAGGTGTAATAAACCAACCAGGCAATTAAAACAAAAGAGATCAACCGATGTGGGTTGGTTTGATTTCGTCCATACATCCACAAAATCACCGCAGCAAAAGAAACCATCAGCGCAAATCGAATGTGTGAAATAAACAGAGATAAGCTTCGTATATCGACATACGACTGTCCAAACCAACCAAACTGATAGGAGCCGTAATTGATGATTGAAGCAAGCATGACAGCGAGTACAAACAGTCCCAGAATCCAGTTGTACTCTTTTCGGTTTTTAAGCGGGTGAACAACCCAAATTAAAGGAAGAACGTACAGCGGTATTTTATTCTTCAGATCTTTTAGTGCAAACCCTAAATCGTCTGACCATAAAAAACTCAACAAGTGAACGCCAAGAAAAGCTAGAAGCCAAAACAGAATGGGTTGTGTCTTGATTTTTTGAACAGATTCTTTCACCCCACCAGCCAACAAGAAAAGCAGTAGTAAAAAAACCAAGGAAATAGAAAGTACAGCCTTGGACAAAGGCAGACCAATCGCAAAGCCCGCATAGCCAACACAAATTAGAGAATGGAAATTGGCATCACCAATGCGACTTTTCAACATGCTGAGTTCGACTTAATCAAAAATGAAAATTAAACTTAATTCCTTAATATGGAATCATATGTTTTAGCGTCTTTCAATGTCTCGATTGCTTTTTTCAAGTAATCGTCGTTTTGGAAAGAATGAAGAACCCTTCCTTTTTGATAATAGTAACGAGAAACAATTTCATTTTCCAAGATACTGGTAATCTCTTCTTTAAATTTCTCTAAATCTCTTTCTTTGGAAGGTGTGACTTTTTGCATCAACTCTTCGTATTCTGCCTGTGCATCGTCAAAATAACCCTCTTCTTCCGCCGTTTTACGCATTCTCTTTAGCATTTCTTCAGAAGCAGTTGAATAATCAAAGGTATCTCGAATTGCCATTTCTTTGAATTTGGCGTAGTCCTCTTCAGAAATAGAGAACGTTTCAGAAGAAGAGATGCTAGGATGCGTGAAATAATAATCACTGGCAAAGTCAAAAATCAGGTTGTTGACTGATAACATCGCTGTTAATCGACTGTATTCTTTCTCTTTGATCTCAATGTCAGGAACAATTCCACGACCGTCGATAACATCTCTTCCTCGACTTGTCTTGAAGATTTTAACCAAGGAATCAGAAATTTCTGAAGGACGTTGACCTTCTGTTTTGTCATAATATTCTAATCGCTGAACACATCTCCCTGAAGGAGTATAGTATTTGGCAATGGTGAGCTTCATTTTTGATCCGTACTTTAAATCATAGGTTCTTTGAACCAATCCCTTTCCAAAAGATTGATTTCCGATTACCACAGCGCGATCTAAATCTTGCAAACTTCCTGCAACAATTTCACTGGCTGAAGCAGAGCTTTCATCAATCAAAACAACCAATGGAATGTTCAAATCCAAGGGGTCTTCCATGGTTTTATAAATTCGATTTTCTTCCACAACGCGTCCTTTCGTATTCACGACCAAAGTTCCTTTCTTAACAAAGAAATTGACAATTTTCACTGCTTCAATCAGCAAACCACCACCATTTCCTCGTAAATCAAGGACCAACTCCTTCATGCCCTTCCCTTTCAAATCTAACAAAGCAGCCTTCACATCTGCAGCCGTTGTTTGTTGCATAAACGTGCTTAAGTTGATGTATCCAACGGTTTCATCAACCATGCCGTAGTATGGAATGTGAGGAATGTGAATTTCATCTCTCGTAATAGGAATCGTTATTTTCTCCTTGTTATTTCTCAGAACCTGAACCTGAATGGTAGAGCCTTTTGGACCTTTGAGCGACGAAGAAACCTCTTCACTACTCTTGTTTTTCATGTTTCTGCCATCAATCGACAAAATCCGGTCGCCGGCTTTGATTCCTGCTTTCTGCGAAGGACTTCCTTCGTAAGGCTCCGCGATGACAATGTAATCATCAATTTTTCGAATCACCGAACCAATTCCTCCATAATGTCCAGTTGTCATCAACAAGTAATCCTCCATGTTGGATTCATGATAATAAACCGTGTACGGATCCAACTCCTTTAGCATGGCATCAATTGCGACCTTGGAAAGAGAACCTGCTTTTGGTTCATCCACGTAGTACATGTCCAAGTGCTGGTAAATCATATCCATCAATTCAAGTCCCTTAATGACCTCAAATCCATTGGACTGTGCCTTTACTTGAAATGAAAAAATTGAAATTACTGCAACAAGAAGAAGTTTGGTCAATTTGGTTGTCATATTCTTTATTTATTTAATTCACTGGTCAATTTTGTAAGCAAACGCTCCATTTTTCCCAGAAGAAGTTCATAAGGAAGCTCTTCTTTGGAAGTGTACACTAAGAACAACGCAATTTGTTGGTTATTTGTTGTCAGGTAACTCTCCAAAATTAATTTATTTTTCCGGAAAACCTCTCGCATCAATCTTTTTATGCGATTTCGATCATGCGCATGACGAAAAAGTCGCTTTGGTGCAGAGATAACGACTTGAAACGGCTTTTCCGTTGGCAATTCCATCAACTGGTAATGCATTACAAACGGAAATTGCCGAATACTTTTTTTCTCCTCAAAAATGGCATCGATTGCCTTTTGACTACAAAGTTTATATGCTTTTCCAAAACTTTGATCCATGCTTCGAGAATCGGTTGAATTTTAAGAAGTAAAAATATGAAAATTGTTTATGCTGGAACTAAATTAGAAGTCACTTTTCTATAAACGTAAGAATTGCAAATTTGTCTTCTAGCAAAACGGTTTTGAGAATCCGCGTTTACAAATTTGATGTAAATGTTTTTTGGAACATCAAAATACTCGTAACTGTTTCCATCTGCATAATCAATGCGTAATGTTTGTCTAGCGTATTCAATATCAGCAATTAATACGGTCGAAATAGTATTCGTGTATTCCTCGCTATTTTTCGCCCAAGTTTCAGGGTTGATGCTTACAACGAAGTGATATGCTTCAATGATTTCTTTACTCTGATTTTCAGCATCTAAAAGACCTTGCTCATCATTTTGAAATTTGTCAGGGTGACAATCTTTCATTAAATTACGGTAAATGGTTTTTAATTCTTTTAGGCTTGAACTTTTAGTCGCTCCTAAAAGTTTACGATAATCGTCAATTTTTTTCATAAAATACACGGGTGATTTTAGCAAGTGAGCTGATATACAAATGGAAGCTCAGATTACTAGACATAATTTTTTTGCAAAGTTAAGCAAAAGAAATGTAGCATGAAGTTAATTTTTCGCTTTCGATGAAGCGGAATACACCATTTCTTTTAAATGGAATTATTTTCCGTCTTATTTATTTTTATTCTGCTGGTATTTTCCACCTATAAACGAGCGCTCCATGTGTAAAATCAGCACTGCGAAAAGTCTATGCATACACAATATCATTTGAACCAGCTGGAAGTAAACTTCACAGTAAGTATAGAGAAGTAACGAGCTTTATTAATGGGTTTTGGTCATCGTTTCTGGTGTGCAAATAATAAAGTCAGCTTTTCCTAAATAAGACGAGTCTAGCTTTTTCAAATCAGCTTGATTGACGACTGAAATTGAAATCATGTCGGAATACGGGTATTTCCCGTAAAAATGAACGTACCACATAATTCCTTGATAAAAATCGGAGTGGTATGAACCGTTTAAATGATAGAATATTGAATTCTCTTTCATGGACTGGGCAATACTTTCTCCCATGGTGGCATCTTTAATTGCTTGGGCATACACAAAGTTTGGTCCTGCATGTTCGAATTCTTTCAATAAGTTATCATATTGCGATAGGGTGATGTCGACAGGGAAATTAGCTGGAGCAAAAAGAATCTTTTCATTTTCAGACACAGAATCCAAGGATGCTCTTCCTTTTTTATACACCAGAGAAGCATATTTACGAACCGTGTTGGTGGCAATCCATGGGATGGAATTTTCCTGAGCATATTTCAACATGGGTAAATAATCGGTTTGAAAATTCGACCACATGGGAGTAGAATCTTGCAGTTGTTTCTCGTCGATTTCGCCACGGAGATATTGATCAATGAAAACTTGTTGGTCGCGCTCCAACATTTCGGAACCCACCACTAAATTATTTCCATGCCGATTGGAAAGACTAATTAACAATTCGTATTGAAGCCAATGTGCAATGGCGTCGTTGTGTAATTCGCCGAAAAAGATGAGCTTTTTTCGAAGAACTGCTTTTTCCATTTTCCGATACGATATTTTCTTGCCTTTTGAAGTGAAAATAACATACGCTTCTTTCTGTTGTGAAAAAGAAGAAAGTGAAAACGTAAATAGTAAAATCCCAAAAACCAGTTTCTGCATCATCTCGCAAAAATAAGACTTAATCTCTGATGAAACATCCGTTTACCCCTCAAAGAATCTCACCTTGAAAGGGTGTTTTTCAATTATTTTACAATAAATGGGATGCTATTAATTTTCTTTTTCGGATGATTAAATTTTAAAATGTAACTTCCTTTTGATAAGCTTAAGTCGGGGAAAGCATACTGTGTAACTCCTTTTACAAAGTTCATTTTCTCTGTAAATATCATTTTCCCAGAACCATCGTATAGGAAAGCGTGGACATCTTCCAAAGTTACATCACTTTCAACTTTTAAGTTGAATTTTCCTTCTGAAGGGTTTGGATACAAGACAATTGAAAAGTTTTCGACATTACAAACGGAAGAAATTGGATTAAATCGTTCAAATTCACCATTGAAATCATACTGAACCAATCGATAATAGTTTGTACCTCTGTTTGGTTCAGAATCGATTACCGAGTATTTGCTAAGTACACTTGAATTTCCTTTCGCTGAAACCTGAGATATGTCCATCCATGAAATAAGATCTTCACTGCGCTGCACAACATAGTGTGAGGAATTCAACTCAGATGCTGTTTCCCACTTCACAGTTACCTGACCAGTTGTTTCACAATTAGCAGAAAAGGAGGTGAGTTTAATTGGCAATGGAGAAGGCGTGATGGTAGTTAGCCAAATGTCATTGATTTGCGGCGAGGTGTTCGATCTGTAAACAGCGGCTGAAACATAAATCTCTTGCGCAACAACAGTTGAAATGTCAAAACTCTGACTGCCGTTTAAACCTGCCGTTCGAAGAAACGGTCCGGCGACTACCGCATTGTTGGCCGCATTGTGAATTTGATACTCGGTATAACAAGAAGTACAATTGGTAAGGTCTGAAATAATCAACTCATCCCATTCGCTTCCAAGTGGACCGTAAATGTCTCTTTTAACAGATGGAAAGCGGATTGTGTTTTTATAGTTGGTAAAAGTCCCTTGAATTCGAGGTGCTGTTGTTGATCCGTTATCGGCTTGGTTCATGCAACGATTTGCACTTGAACTTGCTGCAGTATATGCTGGATTCCAACGCAACAATAAATTGAAGTTATTTCCTGGATTCCATCCGGAACGATTAACAACTTCTTGCAAAATGTTTCTTACAGAAGTTAGCGTATATCTCGAGCCATTAGCCCAATTTGGACTTGTGTAATTTACAACCTGATTAGCGGTTGTTCTTCCTGTTAAACTAGTAACATTCGTACTATTCAATGTGGGAGCATTGTCTACATTGTGCGCATCTGCAATTAGGTAAAGCGGTGCGTCTTGATAAACGCATGGACAAGATCCCGATCCTGTAACTGAAAAGTCGGCAGTTTGAATCAAACTATTTCTTGGAATATTAAACCTAAATGGAAACCCATTAGAAATAGCGCCTTTATTGGTGCAGTTTTTTTGCCAACCAATGGTCATATAGCCTACGTCTGGATAAAAACCTCCTTCAAGCACACCGTCTCCACTCCCAGCGTTTACACTATATGCTCCCTGATAGGTGCAGGAGTTGTATTGACAACTGTGTTGTTGTAAGTCGCTTCTTGAACTACTCCTGTTAAAAACTGTTCACCCGTTGTGTAGTACCAACCTTCTTGTGGGTATGGAGTAGCAGGAAAGTAGGAATAAGGCCAAAGTTCGGTTGTCCAAGGCCCATACGTAACTCCACCGTCGTCGGAAACGCGACAACGTGCAAAATAAGTTTGATCTGCTCCGGTTAACGTGGTTGTTGTCCAAAAGTCATAAAGTGTATTTCCTGCATAGGTGGTTCCATCGTTAATCGTAGAAACAAATGCCGTTCCTGAAAAGTTAGATTGGGTGTTGAGTTCAAATTGAATTTCATTGAAAGACAGAGTAGATTTTACTGTAAACTTAGGTTTGTTGTTTGCACCTTTCCGATGCGCAAAAGAAGTAGATAGTGTTGGGTCGGCAGCATAGTTGCTAAATGATGATACGGGTGCAGGAATTTCAGTGATTCGAACCATGCCGCTAGCACCGTTTCCTCCATTGTAGGTGAAATTAAAGGTACCTGATCCAGCCACAGCACCGCCACCACCGCCACCGTAGCTCGAACCGTTCACGCCATCACCGTAGCTATTACTTGAATTTGCTTTCCCATTTCCTCCTTTTCCGCCAGGAGCAACTCCGTTACCTCCCGTTAAGTTAATGCCGTTGGATCCATTTCCACTTGTGCCAGCTGCTCCGCCACCACCACCGCCATTGGTAGAGGTATTCCCTCCATTTCCTCCATTTCCACCAGAGTATTTAATATCTCCAATTGAAGCGCTTGCACTTCCTCCTGCTGAGCCAATTGCAGTGTTGTTTGGTGTTCCACTTCCTCCTTTTGCCATTACCATTACAGTTGCGGTAGAGCCAAACCAAGAATCTCCTCCAGCATTTGTACCTGTCGAGCCAGCTCCTCCAGTTCCAACCACATATGAATAAGTAGTTCCCGGTGTTACCGCAAGAAAAGCTTTGACATATGCGCCTCCTCCACCGCCGCCAGATGCACCGCCTTTTATTCGTCCGCCGCCGCCACCGCCGCCGATGCATTCTACACTGATATAATGAACTCCAGCGGGAACTGTATAGCTACCAGAACTTGTATATGTATAAGTCTGTGTCGCTCCTTGAAAACTGAAAAAGAAGAAGGCAATCAGAGCACTCAATCTAGGCAATAGAAAAAAACTTGTCTTGTCGTAAAGAAATTTATTATTAGATTTTAATATGTTATTAGTTCGTAGTATTGAATCAGTGATTATATCATTGATCTCGCCGAACTTATTGCGGAAGTTCATTTTAATAAGCATATCTTTAGTTGAGTTGTTGAAAGATTAAGTACCAATATAAGCATAATACATGAAATCTGACTTTAAAATCACATTTTGAGCATTTTTTAACATTTCCACGATGGTTTCAGAATTTACGCAATATTTGTACTAACTTTTTTGACTATTTTTGTAACGTATCATTTTAAAATACATTCATACATGACAGTGAAAAGACCCTTGATTTTTGTTACCAACGACGATGGAATTTTCTCCAAGGGAATCCTATCATTGATTGAAGCCGTAAAACCATTTGGCGAATTGTTGGTCATTGCACCAGACAAACCGCAATCTGGAATGGGACATGCCATTACGGTGAACAATATTTTGCGTTTATATCCGTACATGTTGTTTGAGGGCGTGAATGCATTTACTTGTTCTGGTACGCCGGTAGACTGTGTTAAATTGGGAATGTACGAACTGAAAGGAAGAAAACCGGATTTGGTTGTTTCGGGAATCAATCACGGAGAAAACACAAGTACCAATGTTTTATACTCAGGGACGATGTCGGCAGCAGTAGAAGGTGCGATTGAAGGTGTTCCGTCGGTTGGGTTTTCTTTGGCCGATTTGCTTCCTGCCGATACGTGTTTGAATGTAAATATTCCAAAGATTCCTGCAAATGAAATCAAAGGAATTAAAATTTGCAGAGCTGCTCGTGCTTTTTGGGAAGATAGCTTTGATAAAAGATTGGATCAATATGGAAATCCGTATTATTGGTTGACAGGTCAATTTAAAAATAGCGACAAAGGTGAAGATACAGATTTGTGGGCGATGGAAAACGGATATGCGAGCATTGTACCTGTTCAGTTTGACATGACCGCTTATCACGCAGTATCGGAATTAAAACGCCTAGCGTTGCACCTATCAGCATATTGCCTATCATTGCTGCCATCATCACCGCAGCAATCGCCATAGACCCGGAAAAAACCCAGGCAAATGTCGCAGCAACCAGACTGCCACACGTACCCACTAGAAACGTCACCGTCATTTCACGTTTGACCAGTTGCCAGGTATTAGAGCCTGACACCCGGCCCATGGCTAAGGCACGGATTATCATGGTCATGGTCTGGTT
>SMEQ01000494.1_pt1 | contig 11738 bp, 12 predicted proteins | sample 2456281 | NCBI WGS metagenome assembly SMEQ01 (sample SAMN10132596, study PRJNA489261) | soil metagenome | isolation source: day1 antibiotic-loamy sand soil ammended with raw manure from dairy cow... | place: USA | collected 2015-04-01 | reverse complement strand
ATTCCTCTTCTTGCCCTTTACATTTGTATTTCTGCCACAGGTCGGCATTGCATTGAGCACGATGATTTTGCCCATCAACCAATGGATTTGCAGTGGATTTGGCGTTGACATTCAGAACACTTTTTTGATTTCAGATTCCTTGGCAATGTATGTAACCGCTTTCCTTCTCTTTGTTTTTTCTGGAATGATGAGTATTGGAATGGGATTTCGATTCAAAGCAAAAATCGTTCAAATTCAGCAAATTCTTTTTGCAATTTTAGTGGTGCTTCTTACCTATTTCCTGATTCGCTACGGTTTGGACAAACTTTTCAACCGACAGTTTTACACGCCTGCATCCAATACACTTCACACGCCAACCGGACAATTGAGCAAAGACATTTTGTTTTGGACCAGCATGGGAACGAGTTCGTTTTACAATGGATTCATGGGAATCGCAGAAGTATTAACCGGAATTTTACTCTTAATTCACCGAACCCGTTTTTTAGGGTTAATCGTCGCTTTTGGAATTTTAGCCAACATCTTCGCCATCAACATCGGCTTTGACATTACCGTCAAATACCTTTCTGGATTGTTGTTGCTGACCTGCGTGATTTGTCTGTCGTTTTACGATGCTCGCTTGAAATCGCTGATCTCAGGGAAATTCGTAGAGAAAGCAACACCCAAATTCAATAAAACCTTGATTTTGATTCTTTTTATGCCATTTTTAGTAGATTTAGCAATGACCTATTGGGAAAATCCCAAAAATGAAAGTGGTCAGAGTTATGAAATTATATCGGTATCTTCCAAATCTGAATTGCTTCCCGTGAATGAAATCGTTCGCATTCATTTTCATCCTGCTGGTTATTTCATCGTTGAAAACAAGAAGCAAGTGTTTGTTTCTTACAAAATGTCGGCTGATCGGAAGTTTGTAATTGTGAATCGGCGGATGATTCCGATTGTTTTGAAGGGAAATCTGCTGATTTGGGAAGAAGGCGGAAGTGAAATTCGATGTGAATTGAAATGGATTGAGTTGGAGAAGCTGGCTTTGAAAAAGGATGAGATTAATTGGTATTTTGAAGGGATTTAAGGACAATATTTCTGATAATCAAATAATTAGATTTACAATTGAGTTTGTATTTAATCATAAAAAAACACGAAAGATGAAGAAATTAATCATTTTACTTTTTGTTTTCATTTCCAATTCCATTTTAGGACAATTACTTAGTCCATGTGATCACGCTGAACATTTTTATATAAATTCAAAAACGAGGTTCGAAACCATAAATTATCGTTTGGAAAACCGATCGCTGATTTGGAACTCAATTAAAATTATTTTAGATTTTGAAGTTGGGACAAAATGTATAGGAATAGAAAGATATAAAAAGTTGGAAAACCCCTTGGTACTAAATGCTGAAGATCCAAATATCTCAAAATATATAGAGTTTTTAGACCGGTTGATTAAAGACGCTGATTTTATTGAAAATTATGCTTCCAAAGATCTTTATTTTAAACAAACACTTCTCTATTACAAAGCTAGATTAAACCAAGCAATTCAAAACTATTCCCAAGCAAAAGCCGATTACCAATCGATTTTACAGAGTGAAATTCCTGATAATCATGCAGGAGATGAAATAAGAGCAAGAGTTTTTTACAGAATGGCTCAAATCAATTTTGCTGAAGGTAATTACGAAAAAGCTATCGAATATTGTTATGACATTAGAAACCTAAAAACAAAACCTCATTTTGACCAAGCAATTGATAGCGATATGGAAGCAGGAATTTATTCTCATACATATAATGACGAAAAAATTCGCATACCGCAGGACAGGCTTATACTTTACATTCTTAAACATCAAAATAAAACGATGGAAGTCATTGGTTTTTTAAAGTTAAGAGCCAAAGAACAACTTTTGTCTCAATCCAAAGAATTGATTAAAGAAAGAAGATCTTGGTATCCACTATCAAGAGTATATCGCGTTATTCCAAAAGATTATAGATACAGTACTATCTACAGAAGAATTAGAACTGAAAATGTTTACCTAAACGAACTTTTAAGTTATTTGAAAACAGAAAATAAAATACGAGAGATGAAAAAACTAAAAAGAAGAATTAGGAATGTAAGAAATGAGAGAAGATTGAACAAATTGATTTCTGAATTATAAAATCAAATAACATGAAAACAGCATTCATCATCGCCATCACCTTATTGGGTCATTTTCTTTATGCGCAAGATGATCGGTATTATCATTCGATGGAATTGACAATTCTCAACAGTCAAAACGAACCCATCGTAGATGCAAAAGTGTGGGTGGATGGCGTTCAAATACCGTATGAAGCGCAATACAGATGCTACTTCAAGAAAGACACCTTTAACTATTTATTTGATGTTGAAGTGATTCACGCGGATTATGACACGTTGCGATACAACCGTCAGAATCTAAGTTCTTACGCTTCTAACCATACATTTCGAGATCATTTATGGTTGATTAGACCGACTGAAAAATATTACTACGCTTCTTCTAAATGGCTTAAAATGCCCTATCAACCGCAAGCGAATAAATTATTAGTCATTTTAAAATCTCAAAATCTTCCAAAACATGATAGTTTATACGTTCGATTCGAAAATGAGATCAAAAAATTTGGTTTGAAAATCAATAAAACGTTTACTGAACGTCCCACAGATCCAGCGGAGCAATGGCTCTACGATTCTCATGATGGATTATCCAATTACATCATCATTCAAAAGGAAGATGAAACCGATTTTGAAACCGATTTTTGTCCTGAATTGGCGACTTTGAGGTATTTAGACATGGTTCAATATGCTGGTCCGTTGATTACTACTGGTACTAATAAATATTACATGACGACTTACTTGAATTTCATCACTCTCAGTCGTCAATTAATGTATTATGATGCGGATCAAATTCATTCTTTTCTACAACAAATTGACAAACGTTTTTACTTCGATGAAAAGCAAAAGTGTATTGTTTTACCTCCAGAAACAAATGAAAGCATTCCTCAGATTATGGAGCAATTGAGAGCAATAGGTTTTAAAGAAAAGATGAGTATGTCAATGATTGGGATGGTTGTTTTGGATTGAGTTATTTTGACACTGAATATTATTAATGTATATTTGATATAAATTCTAGTATGATGAATTCAGCTGAAATAAAAATCGATTTGATTAATAGAATTACTCAAATAAAAGAAACGCGACTTATTGAAGAGATTCAAAACCTGCTCGATTTTGAACTAAACAAAGGTGTCTTTGAGATAAGTGACATCCAAAAGGATAGGCTTATTGAGGCACAAAAAGATACCGTGATTTCCGAGAAAGAAGCAAATAATTCGATTGAAGAATGGCTTCAAAAAAAATAGTATGGACTGTAAAAGCCAATCTTGAGCGAAAAGAAATTCTTGAATATTGGATAAAGAGAAATAAATCCAGCACATACAGTATAAAGCTAAACAAGCTATTTATTGGTACAATCAAACATCTTTCACGAAATCCTATGATTGGTCGAAAAACCGATTTTGAGAATGTTCGTGTTAAACTAGTTCGCAATTATCTCATTTTTTATGAATTTGATTCAGAGCTCCTCAAAGTACTCTCTATTTGGGATGGTAAAAGAAATGAGGAAAATCTTAGAATTAAATAAATCTTGTAGCGTATTTTGGTAATACACCAAGGCTACAAGCTTTTTAAAATGCTACCACAGTAGCAACAAACAACTAAAACAACTACTAACTGCTACCATAATAGCGTTAAATAAATAAATTCCGTATCTTCGTATTCTAAAAAGAATGTCGGTTATGGGAGCTTATGGAGATCAAAATACACCTAAGGAAGTCATGCTGCTTTTATCAAAGAACATCGTTGCCTTGCGTAAACAGAAAAAGATGACGCAACAAGAATTGTCGGAAAGATCTGGAGTCGCATACGCAAGCGTTCGCAAATTTGAAAAGACAGGTATTATTTCTCTTGAATCACTTCTGAAAATTTGTGAAACGTTGAATCGTCTCACAGACTTTGAAACCATTTTAATTCCAGACGACATGGATCGAAAAAGAAAATTATTTGATTATTAATTATGGCGACAACTAAATTAGACGTTTACATTCAATTTTCTTCCGAGGAAGAATTGGTTGGTCAACTTGTTTTGGATGGGCGAAAAATACTATTTAAATACAGCGACGCTTATCTAGAAACTGGCTACAATCTCTCACCCAACCAGTTAGTGTTTGAAAATATCCCTCAAACTACGCAAGAAAAACCATTCAACGGACTTTTTGGCGTCTTCGCTGACTCATTGCCAGACGCTTGGGGATTTCTATTACTAAAAAAACGACTTAGCGCTGATCGAATTGCACTTGAATCTCTCAATGTCTTGGATCATTTGACTTTTTCAGGAAATAACAGCTTAGGTGCTTTGCACTATAAACCGAGTAAGGAACTTGAACAAAATGCGAACGAGATTAATCTAGATAAACTAAATGATGCTATTTCAGAAGTTTTCAGCGGCGAGAGCAATGTTGTAATTGATGAACTCTTTGCAAAAGGCGGAAGTCCTGGTGGTGCACGTCCGAAAATTTACGCTGGATTTAATCCGAAAACCAACTCAATCATCAGTGGAATCTCTCAAATACCAGAAGATTATGAACATTGGATCATTAAATTTGCAGCAAAAGAAGATTCTAAAGACATCGCAAACACTGAGATGGCGTATTATAAAATGGCCCTAGATTCAGGAATTGAAATGTCTACTTGCAGAATATTCAACAGCGACGCTGGCAACAGCTATTTTGGAACTAAAAGATTTGATCGCATTGGAAGTGATAAACTTCACATGCTTTCAGCTGCTGGACTTTTGCATGATGATTACGAGCACAGCACCATGGATTACGGGCATTTAATTTCTCAGGCAAGAAAGCTAACAAATAATGCCCAAGCGGCCGAACAAATGTTTCGAAGAGCTGTTTTTAATGTTTTGGCGCACAACCGAGATGATCACTCTAAAAATGTTGCTTTTTTGATGAATGCAGCTGGTGTTTGGAATCTTGCACCCGCTTATGACTTGACATTCTCCTCTTCTTCTCACGGATATCACAGCACTGCCTGCGCTAATAATTATGTCGATCCCGGAAGAAAAGAATTAATGGAATTAGCAGAAGTGTTTTCGATTAATCAACCCGAGGAAATAATTAATGAACTAAAAGAAATCGTTGAAAAATGGAGTTTGTACGCGGAAATGTATGGCGTTTCAGAAACGTCTATTAAAACGATTGAGAAAAGTTTAAAGCTAATCCGTTCGAGATTTTAGCGTGGGTCTTTGATTTACATTTAGAAACAAATGAAATCATTCCTCAAATTATGGAGCAATTGAGAGCGATTGGTTTCCTAGATTTGTTTTTTTAGAACTACTCAAAGATACAAATTATGTTTCTTATCGAAACAGCATTAAGTAAAGTTTTAAAAATGAAAACCGTAATTCAATTTTTTGTATATTTGTTTATACAACTTGTTAGTTGAAAATCAGAAAACCATTTTTAATCCAATTGATGATGAGCTTAGAATCCTTAAAAATAGACTTGACAAAGCAATTATTCAACATTGATAAAGTTGCAGTTTTAAATAAAATTAAATCAATTTTAGATGAAGAAGAAATTGTTGCTTACACAGTTGATGGAACTCCATTAACTCGGAAATCCTATATCGCTGCCGTTAAAAAGTCCGAAGAAGAAATGAGTGAGGGAAATTTCATCACGCATGAAAAATTACTCGAAAATAGTAAGAAGTGGTAAGGTCACCTGATGTCATTTGGAGTTTTGATGCAGAAAAGGATTTGAAAAAAATTCACTTGTTTTGCTCAAAACAAGATGTTCATTACGCCAATCGGATTATTTCAGAAATTATTGGAAGCTCTAAAAAACTGATTTATTCAAATCAATACCAAGAGGACGAATATCTAGGATTTCCCTATCGTCGATATTCTGTAAAGCACTGGAGAATCATTTATAAAGTTGAATCTCACTAGTTCTTAAACATATAAAATGAAAAACACCCTAACCCTAATAATCCTCATCCTCCTCACAAAAACCATCGCTGCACAGCAAATCGATTCCCTCGTTTTTCAAAAAATCTCCAAGCAATTGGTAGATCGTTACCTAGCAGATTATGCAACGGACGACGAAATCGAACGCCGAGGAGATTGTATCTATGGCAAAAAACATGGTTTTACGCTTTCTTGTATTTTAACCGATTATAGCTTGGATTGGACAACTGATTTTGATGGAGATTTAATCGACGATATCATGATTCAAGTGGTGGATGAAGGTCTCGGTGGCGGTGGAAATGCTTTTGGGTATGAATTTTATGCGGTCACCTTGGATCAGGAAAAGGAAATCAAAGATATTTACACCTTGTTTGATGGTGGAAAAATGTCTTATGCGCTTCTTTCGGTTGACAGTGTGAATCGTGGGACCATATACGCGACCTACGAACAAAATCCGTATGCCTATGGTTTTGATGAAGTGACGTACGAAAACAAAGAGCAACTTGCTTTGGAGTTTACGATAAAAGACGGCATGCTTCAGGAAACAAATTATTCCAAATGTTTAACCGCCGAAATGAACAAAGACATTTTCAAAAATGACATCGATTTTAAAATAGAAAGAAGTGTTTCCCTAGACGATCTCTTTAATATCGAACAAGAGGAAGTCTTGTACCTCCAAGATCAAACCCATTATTATGCTTCCATAACAGGTTGCGACGAAATAAACCTCTTCTTTACCCATACCATTCCGTATCAAAAAGCGCTCGAAAAGGACAAAGCAAAGATGAAGAACATCTGGCTAGAACACCTGCGTTTTTTGAAAGAAAATACACGCTACAAAACGGTTTTGGATGAATTAGACAAAAAACTCACGACGCTCGAAAGCAAGGACTTGAAACTCCAAGAATACGGTGGCGCAACCCAAGAATTTGATCTTCAAAATGATTGGAAAGCCTTTTTGTTTGTTTCTGGAAATGAGGAGCAAGGGAGTTTTGTGACGCTGAGGTTGGTTAAAAATGCGGAGACTGAGACTTTGGAGTTTTGGGAGTTGTTGAAGAGGAAGTGTGGGCTGTGAGGAATTGGGTTGGAAAAGCACTATTGGCGATGAAATGATGGTTATTTTCTATTAAATAAAGATTAATTGCATTAAAGGTTGATATTTTGGTTGTGGGATTGGATGGAATTTATATATTTACAAATATTAACCTATGGCTGATATGAAACTATCTACTTTTGAAATGTTGGAAACTAGTGACAAGTGTTTGAAAACGGATTTACAACTGATTTTGAACAGGTTAATCGACAAACATATAGTGGATATAAACCCACCACGGAGTAGCAGCGCTAGCTAATTGGGTTTAGCCACTCGTTATCGCTCAGTGTAAAAAGCCAACGCACATTCAAGCACATTTGGTTTTTTGCCGACACGCATAGCCAAACTAAAAAACCAAAAGAGCTTGAATTTTTCCCACCGCACGGACGACAGAAATAAAAAATAAATTGTACTTTTGACTAATTAGTCCAAACAAATACGACAAAATGAATTCTTTTGGAGAATATTTACGAAACAGACGAGAACAACTGGGACTTCCTCTTAGAAAGGTTGCAGCCGAACTTGACATTGACACTTCCATTTTAAGTAAAATTGAGAGGAGCGAACGAGTGGCAACAAAAGAAATGCTCCCAACTTTGGCAAAGACTCTGGAAATTCAAGAAAAGGAAATACAAATAGAATTTATTCAATCGACAGTTTTAAGTGAACTCGGAGACTTGGAATTTTTGGCTGATGGACTTAAAAACGTATTGAAGAAAATATGAGTACACAGTTTTTTACAAATAGAGACAACAATAACCTTTTAACAAAATTCCAAGGAGTTCTTGAACACATTCCTAATCTTCATTCATTTGATGCTTTGGTAGGTTATTTCCGTTCCACAGGCTATTTTAAGTTAAGGCCGTTTCTAGAAAATATCCAGCAAATAAGAATATTGGTTGGTATCAATGTTGACCAGCTAGCTGCACAATACACAGCACTAGGACAACAATATCTCAAAGACCCCATAGAAACAAAAGAAGCTTTTTTAGAGCGACTCAAAACAGATATTGAAGAGGCGGACTACAACAAGGATATTGAAAAAGGTATATTTCTTTTTATTGAAGATATTGTTACTGGCAAAATCCAAATTAAAGCACATCCTGAAAAGAATCTACACGCTAAAATTTATATTTTCAAACCTGAAAACTTCAACCCAAATTCTACAGGCACTGTAATTACTGGTTCGTCAAACTTTACCGACAATGGTCTTGGAACATCGGAGAAATCAAACTATGAATTCAATGTTGAACTAAGGAGATATGATGACATTAAATTTGCATCAGACGAATTTGAGGCTTTGTGGATTGAAGCTATTGACATTTTGCCGATTGATGTCCAAGGGCTCAAAAAAGTAACTTATTTGAATGATGAATTCACACCATTTGAATTGTATATCAAGTTGCTCATTGAATTTTTTGGTCGCAGAATTGACTATGATCCTGCCAATGTTGATTTATTATTACCTGACAACTATAAACGCTTGACCTATCAAGCAGAAGCAGCTATTGAAGGTTATGAAAAGCTGACAAAATATAATGGTGTTTTTCTAGCTGATGTCGTAGGTCTTGGAAAAACTATCATCGCCTCAATCATCGCTAAAAAGTTTGTTTTTGAAAATGGCTATCATTCAAAAATATTGATTGTTTACCCACCTGCATTGGAAGCCAACTGGAAAAAAACTATCAAGGACTTTCATATTTGGAACAACTGTTCATTTATCTCAACAGGAAGTTTACACAAGGTAATTGATAACGAAATTCTAGACTACCCTAATGCTGATGAGTATGATTTAATCATTATTGATGAAGCACATAAGTTTAGAAACGACACTTCTCAAATGTATGAGAAGTTACAAACCATCACTAAAACGGATAGAAGAATTCCCGGAGTTGATGGAGATGTAAAAAAGAAAGTGATGTTGCTAACCGCAACACCACTTAACAACCATCCTGCTGATATTGAAAACCAAGTTTATTTATTTCAGGACAAGCGAAATTCAAGCTTACCTGCTGTTAAAGACTTGCAACAATTCTTTACACCTCTTAAGGAAGAATATGACAAACTTAAAAAGGATAGAGTTTTAAATGTTAGAAAGGTAAAGGCAATCTTTGACAAGATTCGAGATAAAGTTGTTGAACCTTTGGTGATTAGAAGAACACGAACCGACATTTTAAATAATCCCGAATATCTAAAAGACATCAAAGAACAAGGAATTGAATTTCCAACGATTAATCCACCAAATGAGGTTAATTATGAGTTTGACGACAAGCTTTCTTTGTTGTTCGACCGCACCATTACACTTTTGACTGGATTGGATGAAAACGGCAAAGAAGTAGGTGGTTTAGGGTACTTTAGATATAGAGCCATTGAATATCTTATCAACGAAGAGGATAGAAAGCGTTACGGTGATGTAGAGTCCATTTCGGGCAGACTTTCTGCGATTATGAAGACCTTATTGGTCAAAAGATTAGAAAGCAGTTTTCACGCTTTCAAAATGTCATTGGGTCGTTTACTGAAAAATACCGACCATATGATTAAGATGTTTGAAGAGGATAAGGTTTATGTTGCGCCCGATATTGATGTAAATAAATATTTAGATGAAGGTGATGAAGAAGGATTAGAAGCGAAAATCAACTCAAAAGGCGGAAATAATCAAATTTATAATTCCAAAGATTTTAAAGAAACTTTTATCCCTTTATTGAAACACGATAGAAAAATGGTTGCGGATTTGGTTGAGACTTGGAAAGAGATTGACTACGACCCAAAGCTCAACAAGTTTTTAGTGGAATTAAAACAAACTTTTTTAAAGAAATCGGTAAATCACTCGGGCAAATTGGTGATTTTCACTGAATCCAAAGAAACAATGGATTATTTAGAGAATGCCACAAACAAAGCAGCTTATTCAAAAACTATCGGGATTAGTGCCAGTAACCGAAAAGAAAAAGAAAAAACAATACGTTTAAATTTTGATGCTAATCAGGACAAAGAAGATTGGCAAAATGATTTAGATATAGTTTTCACAACAGAAGTATTAGCTGAAGGAATAAACTTACACCGTTCTAATGTAATTATCAACTATGATGTGCCTTGGAATTCTACTCGCTTAATGCAGCGAATCGGACGTGTAAATCGTATTGGAACAGAAGCCAAAGAAATCAATATCTTTAACTTCTACCCTTCTGACAAATCAGAAAACCAAATTCAATTGACGCAGACTGCTATTAAAAAACTACAAGCTTTTCATTCTGCTTTTGGTGAAGATTCTCAAATCTATTCGCAATTGGAAGAAGTTGGCGAAGCTGGACTTTATGGTTCAAAACTAAAAGAAGAAATAAATGAAACTTTATTGTTTCTGCAAGAATTAAGAACTTTTAAAAAAGAACATAAAAAGCATTTTGATGAGATTGTCAAAATTCCTCAAAAAGCACGATTGGCAAGAAATGCTGAAAACGTGAAGTTTCAGCCAGTTGCTAAATGTTCAGTAACGTATTTAAAAAGTGAAGGACACCCAGGAGTTTTTTACAAAATAGATGAAAACGAAATTGTTCACGAACTCAATTTTGTAGAAGCTGCTAAAATATTTAGAGCCTCTGAAACAGAGGAAGCCTTAAAACCACTTCCTGAGTTTCATCACGACCAAGTGAATAAGGCTGCCGAACATTTTAAAAAAGAAGTAAAGGTTACAGTGAATAGTAAGGTTGATAAAAAAACACTAAGTGCAATTGAAAAAAGGGTTTTGAATGTATTACCAAATTATGCTGCACAAGTAAAAGATGCTTTTTATAAACAAATTTTACAAAGAACTATTGATGAATTGTACAAAGGTTCGCACAGAAAACTGCCTAACAATATTGATGCTTTTATTAAAAAAGCTAAACAAGAAAATATAAACGATTTAGAAATTTGGGTGGATAGACTGTATAAAGAGGTGTTGGTTAATTACAAGTTCAGTGATAACGAACCTGACAACACCAATACAAAAGTGAATAAAATTTTTGCAAAGCCTCAAATTGTAATTTCAGAATCATTTATTTAAACTATGAAGAATTTACCACAGCTTATATCCTCCATCAACGATGTTCATTCAGAACTTCAGACTTCTGCTGCTAATGCAGTTAATAAAGCTTTGACCATTCGGAATTGGATTATTGGATATTACATTGTGGAATATGAACAAAATGGCGAAGACAGAGCTGAATATGGAGCTAAATTACTTTCAAATTTAGCTGATAAACTTCAAAACATAAAGGGATTAGACGATCGAAGCTTGAGAAGTATAAGGCAATTTTACCTGTATTATGCTTATCTGGAGGATATAATTTGGGGGTCAGTAACCCCCAAATTAAAAACCCAACTAATTCGGGGGTCGGTGAACCCCGAATTAGTTGGGTCGAAAGACGCTGATTCAGAAGTGGGTACGCTCGCCACACTTTCAAACAAACATCTTTTGGTCCCGCCAAAAATAATTATATCAAAACTTTCATACACGCATTTGGAAGCTTTGCTTAAAGTTTCTGATCCGCTCAAACGTACCTTTTACGAACTAGAATGTATCAAAGGAACTTGGAGCGTGCGTGAGTTGAAAAGACAAATAGCGAGCTTGTATTTTG
>SMEQ01001150.1_pt1 | contig 11745 bp, 9 predicted proteins | sample 2456281 | NCBI WGS metagenome assembly SMEQ01 (sample SAMN10132596, study PRJNA489261) | soil metagenome | isolation source: day1 antibiotic-loamy sand soil ammended with raw manure from dairy cow... | place: USA | collected 2015-04-01 | reverse complement strand
GGTAAGGTTTTTTTGCATTTGGTCTTGGTCGAGCCCTGTCATCACAATTGTTATGAACATACCGCTAAGAAACTGCTTGAAGAAGTTTTGTGTGCTAGACCAACTCTCAAACTCGAATATGCGCGAGTGTGGACTTTCGCTCACTGCCGTCACAACACCTCTAAAATCTAACCCCATTTGTGTAGCCAACTGCCATATAATAAGTACTAAGGCTGTGATGAAGAGTAGTGTTTGCAACCAATCGGTCCAAATAATTGTTTTTATTCCACTTCGGTAACTATACAACCAAATGATAAGGATAATACCAATAACAGTGACAAGGAAAGGTACACCCAAAGCATTGAACACAAGCGACTGCAATATAAATGCCACCAAATAGAGACGTGCTGCAGCACCGGCAATTTTTGAGAGCAAGAAAAACCATGCTCCTGTTTTGTATGAGTTGCGTCCAAACCGTTGGTTGAGATAACCATAAATAGTGGTGAGATTAAGCCTATAATAGAGGGGCAAGAGCACATAAGCTATAACCAGATAACCTGCAAAGAAGCCCATCACCATTTGCATGTAGGTCATATCTATGGCGCTGACTCGGCCCGGCACAGAAATGAATGTAACCCCCGATATGGAAGTTCCTATCATACCAAATGCCACCACATACCATTTCGATGATCGGTTGGCTCTAAAGAAGGCATCGTTATCGGTTCCTTTTCGGCTGGTGAGATACGAAATCAGCATCAACAAACCTAAGTAGGCAACAATAACTAATAAAACATATATTGGCTGCATGAGGGGAATATTTAATAGGTAGACTATTTTTTAGAGATTCATATAATAGTCGGTTAACTCACTAAAAGTATCGAATTTGAGGTGATAATTTTCTGTTGTTCCAAAACCGTAGGTTACAAACACAAAAGGAACTCCAGCTAAACTCGACTCATGGCTATCGCCTTCTGTATCGCCAATATAGACAGGATTTGTGAGGTTGTGACGCTCTTTTAATAGTTTCAGATTGTGGCTCTTTGGCATATTGTTTTGTCCATGCTCCATATAGTCTAAAAAGAGATGCGTTGTTTTTGTGTGGTTCATCAAATTGACTAATCCACCCTCTTCGCAGTTGCTCAGTAGCAATAGTTTATATTTAGTGTGCAATTGCTTTAGTCCCTCTATCACACCCGGATAAATATAAGGCTGCATGGTGGGAATCAACTGTTGATATTGCACAATTACCTCATCAAAAAGCAGGTCTTGATTCTCTGCTGGCACGTTGGGGATAAGCGCATTGAGCAATTGTCGGGCCTCTTTGCCCATCAACCCCATTAAGCTTTCGCGGGTAACTTGCACAGAATGTCCCAACTCTTTAAGAGCCGCATTCCACGCCAAAACATAGGTATTGACATTATCCCAGAGGGTTCCATCCATGTCGAGTATTAAACTATCGGGCTTTTGTATTGAGTGTTTCATTATTTTTTGATGACAAAGTTAACCAACTATGCCACAAAGCACAAATTCTGATTAATAAAACAGAGATAATAATAAGAATTAGGTATATTTGCACAAACTATTATTGAAAAGTATGCCTAAGAAAAAAGTTTGTGTGATTATAAATCCTGTGTCGGGAACGGGGAGTAGAGCATCTATTCCTACAAAGATTAACTCAGCTTTCGACCCAAGAAAATATGATGTAATTATTCGCTACACGGGTTATGCTGGCCACGCCACAGAGATAGCTAAAAAAGCAGTAAAAGAGAATTTCAAATATGTGATTGCTGCTGGTGGCGACGGTACTGTAAACGAGATAGCTAGAGCATTGGTGGGAACCCCTTGTGTGTTAGGAATAATACCTTTAGGATCGGGCAATGGATTGGCGCGCGACCTGCTCATATCTATGAATATAGATAAAGCAATTGAAACAATATCGGAAGGAGATGAACGCAAGATTGATTATGGAACAGCCAACGACGAAATTTTCTTTTGTACTTGCGGTGTTGGGTTCGATGCTTTTGTGAGCGAACGCTTTGCCGATGAAAAGATGAGAGGGCCTATTGGGTATGTAAAAAATATATTGGAGAGTGTTATCGATTTCAAATCGGAAGAGTATGAACTAACCTACGAAGGGAAAACCATTAAAGAAAGGGCCTTTGTAGTAACCTGTGCCAATGCTTCGCAATATGGCAATGAGGCTTACATTGCTCCTGGTGCTGATATGGAAGATGGCAAAATGAATGTGGCGCTTATAAAACCTATCAATGCTTTCGAGATGCCACAAACAACCATTCAACTCTTTACAAAGAGTCTTCACAAAAACAACAAAGTAATTCATTTCCTCACTTCCGATTTGGTAATCAAACGAAACAGATCGGGCGCAATGCATATCGATGGTGAGTCGATAGATGCAGGCAAGGAGATAACTGTAAAAATTATTCCTAAAGGGCTGCATGTGCTTGCTCCCAAAAAGGAGAAGGGCGAAAAGAGACCATTGGAGAATGACCCTGTATTGAGTGTGTTTTTGAGGTGGTTTTCTTAGTTTAATGGACAGTTGACAATTGAGAATTGACAACGAATACTGACTGACAATAGACTTCTCTTCGTTTGCAACAAAGGGTTAATGGTTTAAGCGTTTATAATGTAACAATATATAAGATGGCCGACACAATTGCCCGATGAAATCAATCACTATTTCATCAGAGTGGGTCGGCCATAACAAATGACATCTAGCAATACATAATAGCACAAGCTAAACCTTTAACACACTCCTACTTCTTCTTCCACAAAGTAACCTCCGATAGTTTATCTATTTTTACACGCGTAGATAGTTTCATTTTAGATTCTAAATCTAACGGTGAGTGTTCAAGGTTGAAGTGTTCTCCTAATATCTCTTTTATACCATCGAGCGATGTTACAGGCTCGCCATCTTTTTTGAAACCTCCGGGCCAATATTTTCTTGCTTCATCTTTCCATTCATACGTTGATGCAATTACAAGATACCCTCCCTTGTTGATGCGTGTATGTATAGAGGCTAAAAAAGCTATTGGATTGTTCAACTCCTCTAGTAAGTTGGGAGCAACAATCACATCATACCCCTTATAAATGGGTTTTAGGTTTTGCGCATTGTCTTGCTTAAATACAATATTATCTTTGTGATCTCCCAATCCGAAGTCGGCTAAAACAACATCGCGGTAATGAACCAGTTCACCCTCATCTTTCATAACATAGCGCGTAAAACCTTGCTCTTGTAGCTGAATGGCAACACGAATGAAGCGTGCTGAAAAGTCTAAAGCTGTTATTTCTTCGAAATGAGATGCCATTTCAAAGGCAAAACGTCCAGTATCTGCATTCAAATCAAGCAATGTTTTCAAAGGCTTATCTTCGAGTAGTGTTTTCACCACAATTGCTAACTCCTTAAAGTAAGAAGGGTTCAAAGTAAATTTATCGCCCCAATTCTCTTCACACGAAACTGTTACTTCGGCGTCTGTTTCATAGTCGGCAGTTTCTATTTTAAGAGGTGTTTCCGATTCAATCATTCTAAAGCCTGCATGTTGATAAAAATGTCTGCGAAAAGCATAGCGTGAATGTTTGGTGGCTTCGTTTCCCGTTGAAATCCAAGAACCTCCTTTTATCAAGTTGTGTTTGCCATCGAATGTGGGGGTCGAGAAATCATCGTACATGGGGTGTACTTTAAAACCGGGGAAACCTGTAATGGGTGTCTCGCTCCATTGCCACACATTGCCTATCACATCAAAGAAACCTTTGCCTTGTTCAAACTTATCAACAGGACATGGCGATGTAAAATGCTCTAAATTAATATTCCCTGGTGCTTTATCGCCCCACTCTAGTTGGTCATTCAAACCCACATATTCGTATAGGCGCATCTGTTCGGCTTCTGTGGGCAAGCGATAAGTTTTGCCTGTTTGCTCGGTTTTCCAATTACAAAAAGCTTTTGCCTCCAGATAATTCACTTCCACTGGCCAGTTCCATGGCATGGGTATCTCTTCTGCAACCAAACGTAGGCGATATGTATCATCCTCTTTTCTCCAAAAGAGTGGCATTTGGGCATCTATAAAACTACACCACCTCCAGCCCTCTTCGGTCCAATATTTTTCGTTTCTATATCCTCCATCATCAACAAACGCAAGGAACTCTTTATTGGAGGTTAAATATTTAGCAGCTTTAAAATCTGCTACTTCTTCAGTAAGTTTACCATATTCATTGTCCCATCCGTAAAGTGGATGGTCTGCAGGTTTACCCATTTCTACTGTAGCACCCTCAACTGGCAGCATTTCATTTTTGGGTGCACCGCCTTGTTCTTTGCACTTCTCGCCAAACTTATTCGCAACCACCTCATCTAAAGGAAGCTGACGAATCAACACCGATGAAGTTTCCAGGTGAATACGCTCGTGCTCAATACCCATCATAACTATATAAAACGGATTGTCCCACTCTATGGGCAATCGTAGCGGAGTTTCATCGATGAGTTGTAGAATCACCTCTTTTACTTTATCCCTGTATTGGCGCACCTCATCAACTGTTGGCCAATTGTAGTGGTTATTGTCGAGGTCATCCCAACTCATTTCGTCAAAGAAAGCTGCTGTGTGACCTAAATAAAACAAGAGAATATGGCGCAAAGAATCGCCACGATGATAGAAAATATCATCGGAAGCTAATTGGGTATATAGCTTCTCGTCGAGATTCCACGTTTTAAGAAAGTATTCACGTATTTCTGCTCGTTTCTCTTCTGATGAACCATCGCGTAGATGGATAGTTTTGGCTACAAATGATTTCATATTATGTAATATTATTGGGTTATATATGGGTTATAATGATTACTTACGACTTATTACTTACGACTTAAGTTGCATATATATCTTCCTCATCTCAAAAGGCTCTTTTGTCTCTTTCATCAACTTTGTTTGAAAGATAGTGTCAATCTCCTTAAAGCCTAACTTCTTGTAGAGTGAAACTGCTGGAATGTTTTTGTCCCACACTCTTATTACAGCATCATCATAATGCTTGGCTTTGCTAGATTGAAACAAGTATTCAAGCATTTTTTGTGCAACTCCTTGTCCTCTATAATGTGCATTGACCATTAAATCGGTAATGTAAATAGTTTTTGCAGGGTTGATATCTTTGTGCTTATCAAAAGGGAATTCAGGGTCGTTTTCCAACGATAAACACAATACTACTCCAACTATGTTGCTCCTTTGTATAGCCATTAATCCAAACCCTATTCTCAGTCTATCGTCAAGCGATTTTTCTATCTCTTCAATAGGAATATGTTGAGCATGCTCCCCCTCAGTAAACGAAAGGGTGTATAGTTCGATAAGCTTACTTCTGTGTTTTAAATAGTTTGTACTATCTAAATTAACAATAGTGATTGGGGACATATATTGTATCTGTTTTCTTTTGTTTATTCAACAAACAGCACAAAGGGATGTTCATGATTTTGGGTGAATTATCAAACATTTCTCCACAAATAACTGTTTTATAAATAATAGGCTTTATCTTTACAATAAGTATGAAAACAACCAACAAACTTCTATTTACAATCTTAACTGCACTCTTGTTGATAAGTTGCACATCTAATACGAGCAATAAACAAGATAATAACAAAGCTCACATCACAAAAGGGAGAGACTCCATTTCAATTAAAGCCGAAAGCATTATTGAGGAGAAGGTTGTAAATTCTGCTGAGGTTATATTGGGTAAAAAAGAAGTGCCTATTCTTTGCTATCACCGCATTGAAGATGGCCGCAATGATATCTACTCTGTAAGTCCCAGTGTTTTTGCTTCGCATCTGCAAATATTGGCAGATAGTGGATACAACGCTGTATTGCCAGATGAATTGTATAGCTATTTGGTGCACGACGGCAACCTACCCGACAAACCATTTATGATATCGTTCGACGATTCTAGAACGGAACACTACACAATAGCCGCACCAGAATTGGAAAAGCGAAACTTTAGAGGGGCATTCTTTATAATGACTGTTACCAACAACAAGAAAAACTATTTGAGCAATGATGAAATTGCAGAGCTTTCAGACCGTGGACACACCATTGGCCTGCATAGTTGGGACCATGTGATGGCAACAAAATACAGCGACTCTACTATATGGGAAAAGCAAGTATATGCTCCTAAAAAGAAACTGGAGGATATGATTGGCAAACCCATCGATTATTGGGCTTATCCAAATGGAGTATATAATAGAGAAGCGGCAGAAGAATTGGACAAACACTTTAAACTATCGTTCGTATTACTTGCCAAAAGAGACTCTATCTATCCGCTTCAAACCATAAGAAGGATGATAGTGCCATCTGATTCTCCAGAGAGATTGTTGCGGAGGATTAAGAGTACATATAACTGAATATATTTATAATGAGGTTGTCTGGTACTACTCTTTTAGTTATTCAAACTTTCTTTTTTGTCTTCTTTTATCATAAATTTCAGATAAAGAGAGTCCTTTCTCATTCGCTAGTGAATTAAGTTTTGGTCTTTCTATAATTTGAGAAGAGTAAATACCTGTATGACCAGAAAACAGATAAGCTGTTGCGCAAGCCAGCGCAATAAAAATCCCAGACTCTATTCCAAAAAGTTCTATTCCCATAATAGTACAAGCAATTGGTGTATTTGTAGCTCCTGCAAAAACTGCTACAAAGCCCATTCCTGCAAGAAGACTCATGGGTAGAGGTATAAACCATATTAACACATTGCCCAAAGTAGCGCCTATAAAGAACAGTGGAGTTACCTCCCCTCCTTTAAAGCCAGCTCCTAAAGTAAACGAAGTGAATAAGACTTTGAGAAGAAAGTCATAAGATTTCATATCGATACTAAAAGCATCTACTATAGTAGGAACACCTAAACCAATGTATTTTGTTGTTCCCATTAAGTATACTACAAGTGCTAGCAGTGCTCCACCAATAACTGGACGAAGCGGTGGGTACTTTATTTTACTTTTAAAAAGGCTACCCCAAAAATGAGTTGATTTAGAGAAAAGCATTGCCACAAGTCCAAAAATGATTCCTGCAAACAAACACCATAATAGATTTACAGGAGTCATTGCTGCAACATTGGTGATATGATATTGCGTATGAGTAATGCCCCAAACAGTACAAAAATAATCTGCCAATATAGCTGCCATAAAGCTTGGGATAATTGCATCTAACCTTATTCTACCCAAAACTAACACTTCTAATGCGAAAATAGCACCAGCCAAAGGAGTCCCAAAAACCGATGCAAAACCTGCGCTAATACCGGCAATCAAGACAATTCTCCTATCACGTTCCGATAATTTCAACACTTTGGTAAATCTATCAGCAATGGCGCCACCGATTTGCACAGCAGTACCCTCACGTCCCGCAGAACCTCCAAAAAGATGAGTTGCAATAGTACCAAATAGCACAAGGGGAGCCATTCTTAGGGGGATAATCTTTTTAGGAGAGTTAAACTCTTCGACCAACAAGTTGTTTCCTTTTACAACACTACTCCCATAAAGATGATATGACAACCCAATAAAAAGACCACCTACAGGCAAAAAAGCTATAATCCACACATGAGATTCTCTCCAATTTGTGACCCAATCTAAACTCCAAAGAAAGAAAGCTGAGATGCTACCTACTATAACACTTAATGTTAAGCAGATTAACAACCACTTAGAAAGATATAATAGGGGAGGAATTTGTTCGAATGAGAGTAGTGCTTCTTTAATCTTACTTTTGTTCATATTGCCTTAAATTGAATGATTCTATAGTGGTAAAACCGTTAAAAGTAGATGTCATCAGCTCCAAGTGGAACGGTTTAAGGCAGACCTCATTGCCAATATTTAGAAATACAAAGATAATTAAAACAGAAGATATTACAATACTTTTTAAGGATCACATTCAAAAGTATGTGTTTGCTTTTCATTCTAATGACCGATTAATTAAAATGTCTCCTTCCGACCAATTAACAGGCTGCACTTATCTACCACGCTTGAGGTGGTGAGGGTATACGTTTACTACAGATAGCTCAACTCCTACGGAGTGTCTGTTCCTATAATCTTTTATGAATGTGAACTGTTGTTTATTATAACTAAGCTGTTTACACATACTATTCCAAAGGTTTTGTATTATGGAATGATAGTTTACTAAGCGTCATTTTAGTTCCATCGGAGCGGGCTGTCTGTAGCACAGTAATTAGAATACTACCAAAGCTCCGTTAGGTGCGACCTGTTATTTTTCAGACCGAATAGAAGACTTAAGTTAAGCACATAGTTTTGCTGTTGATCTCTTTTTAAACCAACATCTATAAACGAGCAGCCCATAAATTATATTCTATTTTATGGGCTAATATATTATTTATAATATATTTACAACCGCCTCTTTCCTTTAAGCAAAATCTTCTTGAGTGCTTTGCTTAAGGTATTGTATTTGAATCTATAGCCTGCATCTTGTATTTTCTGAGAGGAGATACGACTACCCTCTAATATTATTTGAGATGCTTCACCTAAAAACATTTTGAAAACAAACGCTGGAACAGGTGGTAAGAACATTGGTTTCTTCAATACATTGGCAACAGTTTTCATAAAGTCGGCGTTGGTACTATCCTCTGGAGCTACTGCATTGTACGCACCAGTCATAGTTTCGTCTTCAATGGCTTTTATGTAAATCTTGCATAAATCGTCGATATGTATCCAAGGCATATATTGAGAACCTTTGCCTAGTGGAGCGCCCAGCCAGAATTTAGTAGGAAGAACAGCCTTTTTTATCAATTCGCTACCCTTTGATAAAACAACACCAGTGCGAATACTTACTGAGCGAATACCCAACTGGGTGGTAAACTCTTTTGCTTGCTCCTCCCACTTGTAGCAGGTCTTGCCCAAGAAATCGTTTTCGGCGTGCTCATCATCTTCTGTAAATACTTTATCGGTAGTAACAGCACCATAATACCCTACTGCCGATGCTGATATAAAAGCATCTACTTTTGTATCCATCTCTTGCAGCTTTTCAAGAATTAGTTGCGCAGAGCGTACCCTACTCCCAACAATCATACGTTTGCGTGCTTCGGTCCATTTTCCATCGGCAATTCCTACTCCTGCCAAATGAACTATCACATCGGCCTCCTCCAAAGCTTCTTTATCGATTTGTCCTTTAAGAAGGTCCCACCTATAACGTGGTATATCGGTTTTTATATGCCTTTCGCGACTTAGCCATATTACATCGTATCCTTTTTTTATAAGCAATTTGGAAAGTCGTCGGCCAATCATGCCCGACCCACCAGTTATTAATATTGTTTTCATTGTTGTTTTTGGTTTTATAGTTCACTTATATCCTATAACAAAAAAGACGAAAGAATGTTGCTGAGCAATACTCTTTCGTCTTTTATTCTATAAGTTGACACTAATTGCAAAAAAGTATATCCGCTCTTCTTGTCTTTATTTTAAGGTGAAGGATGTACTTCGACAAACCCTCATCTTGTTTTTTCTTCCTTATTCCCTGTTTCTTGTCTCTTATTCCTTGTTCCTTATTCCTACCTGCGATTGCCCATAGCAATCATAACATAATAAATCAGAGTAGCCAACGATCCCAATGCAGCAACCACATAAGTGTAAGCAGCCCACTTGAGCGCATCTTGTGCTTCGGAGTGATTTCTTACATTGGTTACTCCTGCAGAACTTAACCATACTAAGGCACGTTGCGAAGCATTGATTTCTACAGGTAGAGTAACAAAGCTAAATAGTGTGGTCATTGCAAATAATGCAATACCAAGCCAGATAAGCATAGGAAATGACTCCATCATTAATATTCCCCCCAATAGAATCCAAGTAACCCATTTAGATGAAAAAGAAACTGCAGGCACTAACGCCGAACGCATTTTGAGTGGTGCATAAGCACGTGCATGCTGTATGGCATGACCCGTTTCGTGTGCAGCTACTGCTGCCGAAGCTACACTGCTTCTCATATACACAGGTTCGCTAAGGTTAATTGTTTTGTTGGCAGGATTGTAGTGGTCTGTTAAACTACCACGCACAGATACAACTTGCACATCATAAATACCATTATCATGCAACATTTTTTCGGCTATATCCTTCCCTGTCATACCATTAGACAATGGTATTTTACTGTACTTTTTAAATCGGCTTTGTAGTTGAGATGAAACAAGCCAACTAGCTAGTGCTATACCTATAAATAAAATCCAATACATATTTTTATTGTTTAATTGTTTGTTGTTTTGTTAGTTCTTATCAATTATATAGATGCAAAAAGTGTGCCGTTGTTTATTTGTATTAGCAGCTATTAGATTTTAGCTATTGGCTATTAGCAAAAAAACAAGAAACATTCACTATTCAAATCACATACCGCACAACCCATGGCGCACAGCTCAAGTTTCTACCTAGTAATTGTTTGCTCCCTATCTGGACCTACTGAAACAATTTTGATAGGAACTTCCAACTCCTCTTCAAGGAAACTTAAGAATGCATTAAACTCTTCGGGGAATTCATTCTCCGATTGCATCTTTGTCATATCAACTTTCCAACCAGGTAGTTCTACATACTCGGGGGTTATATTTTCGTTCAACTCAAATGGGAAAACTTCTGTTCTCTCTCCATCTATATCGTAAGCTACACACAGCTTAATGGTTTCGAATGCGTCAAGCACATCCGACTTCATCATGATGAGTTGGGTAACACCATTTACCATAATGGTATACTTAAGTGCCACCAAATCAATCCAACCACAACGGCGCGGGCGACCTGTAACCGAACCAAACTCATTGCCTTTGACAGCCATTTCCTTACCTATCTCATCGAAAAGCTCTGTTGGGAATGGACCACTACCTACACGGGTGAGGTATGCCTTGAATATACCAAACACCTCGCCAATGCTATGTGGCGCAATGCCTAAACCTGTACAGGCTCCTGCACAAACTGTATTGGAAGAGGTAACAAATGGATATGTACCGAAATCAATATCTAACAACGAACCTTGTGCTCCTTCGGCCAACACGCTATGCTCTTGTTTTATTTGATCGTTTACAAACTGCTCGCTATCGATTATATTGAAGGTTTTTAGCTTTTCTACACCTTCAAACCACTCCGCTTCCAATTCAGCAAGATTGTCGTAATTGAAATTGCAGTTGTCAAGCATCTCTTTGTGCCTCTCTACTGCTTTATCATATTTCTCTTGAAAGTTGTGAAGTATATCTCCTACCCTTAGGCCATTACGACTAGTTTTGTCTGTATATACAGGTCCAATTCCTTTTCCTGTTGTCCCAATTTTATCATCGCCTTTAGCCACCTCGCTGGCACTATCCAACAAGCGATGGGTAGGTAGTATAAGATGTGTTTTTTTAGATATATAAAGTCTGTCGGTAAGTGAATGACCCGAAGCCTCTAATGCTTCTACCTCAGCCTGAAACAGCGCTGGATCGAGAACCACACCGTTGCCAATGAGGTTTATCTTGCCACCCTGAAAAATTCCTGAAGGAATAGAGCGCAACACATATTTTTGATTTTCAAACTTCAATGTATGACCAGCATTTGGGCCACCTTGAAATCGGGCTATTACCTTGTAATTAGGTGTTAGCACATCTACAATTTTTCCTTTTCCTTCGTCGCCCCACTGGAGGCCTAATAATACATCTACTTTCATTTACTTCTCAATCTATTTAATTTCATTCTACGTGCATGGCTACATTTGCTGCAAACACCATATATATACATGCTATAATAACTAACCTTAAATTTCTTTATTCGTTTCAACTGTGTCTCAC
>SMEQ01000536.1_pt1 | contig 11746 bp, 9 predicted proteins | sample 2456281 | NCBI WGS metagenome assembly SMEQ01 (sample SAMN10132596, study PRJNA489261) | soil metagenome | isolation source: day1 antibiotic-loamy sand soil ammended with raw manure from dairy cow... | place: USA | collected 2015-04-01 | reverse complement strand
GAGAGAAAAGTAAAGGAGAACCCAGCTAAAATAGCTTTCCTAAAAGGAGATATCTCTAAGGAGTCTGTAGCAAAAGAGGCAGTAGCAATAGCAATTGAGCGATTTGGCAAACTTACTGGGCTCATCAATAATGGGAACCCTTCTGTAGAGAAATCGATTTTGGATCATACCGACGAAGATTGGGCGCTGTCCATCAACGCAGGATTTTACGCTACACTCTATTTTATGAAAGCGGCCTATCCAGAATTGAAAAAGAGCAAAGGTGCTATCGTTAACTTCGGTTCGGGAGCTGCCATAAAAGGAAATGTAGAGCAAGCCAGTTATGCCGCTGCAAAGGAAGCAATACGTGGTTTGAGTCGTGTAGCAGCCAATGAATGGGCGAAAGACGAAATTCAGGTAAATGTTGTGAGTCCATTGGCACTCACCGAGGGTCTTGTAAAGTGGAAAGAGACAAGCCCTGAAGAGAGTAGCAGAAAGAGTACCCATGAAGCGTTTTGGTGACCCCCGAAAAGATATTGCTCCCGTAGTTGTTTTCTTGCTGAGCGATGATAGCCGCTACATGACTGGTCAGACAATTATGGTGGATGGCGGAAGCACTATGCTTACGTAAAGAGAGAGACAATTTATCGAGTGATTTATTAAGTCTCTCAGTTTTGAATCTTTAGTTCAGAACTGAGAGACTATTCATATAATGAATATAGTCGTATTAAATTCTCAAAGAATATTTTGTATCTTTAATTATTGTATATTTACTCCGTAATTTAGAATCACCAGCCACTTTACCAAATGAACAGACAATCAACCATGACAATCAGAAAAGTCCAAAAATCAGACAATAAACATCTATCCACCCTAATTAAAGCAGTTTTTGATGAATACGAGGCCCCAAAAGTGGGGACAGTATATTCAGATCCGACTACTGATGACTTGTACGAACTATTTAAAAACCCGAAGTCCGTTCTTTGGGTAGTGCAAGAGAATAGTGAAATCTTAGGATGTTGCGGAATATACCCTACCGATGGTTTGCCCAATGGTTGTGCCGAATTAGTTAAGTTTTACCTGATGCCAAAAGCAAGGGGCCGTAAAATCGGAACCAGACTGATGGAGCAATGCATTCAATCTGCCATAGAATTGGGGTATTCCCAATTGTACATCGAGAGTCTCTCGCAGTTTGACAATGCCGTGAAGATGTATCAGAAGCTAGGATTTAAAAACCTTGAACAGCCTTTGGGAGAGACTGTGCATACATCTTGCAATATTTGGATGATTAAAAAGCTATTGGAGGAATAAAAGGCTGTTTTTTAGAAATAGATGGTGATATTGTCAAACAAAGACTGATGAGCCCATGAAGCAAATGATAAACTATAAACAAAAAGTGCTAAAGATAAAAAGACTCATAAAAAGGGGCGAAAATTAAGTATAAATCTAAAACAGAACATATAGATATTGCATCACGGCTAACAAACACAAATAAAGAAGAACATGATGGGAGTAATAAAAATAATAATTGGAGTAATAGGGCTATTAAGCATGTTGCTCTTTGGGCTTCTTTACTTCTATCAAGAAAAGTTGATGTTCTTTCCTCAGAAATTAGAACAGAGTTATCAATATTATTTCGGACAGGACTTCAAAGAATTGATGATTAATACGTCTGATGACAAATTGATAAATGCGCTGTTGTTTGAGGCTGATAATAGCAAAGGTGTCATTTTTTATCTGCATGGCAATGCAGGATCGTTAGAATCATGGGGCACGGTGGCTCGGTTATATACAGACATGAATTATGACGTTTTTATATTGGACTACAGAGGCTTTGGAAAGAGTGAAGGTAAAATAACTGGTGAAAAACAGTTATTTAACGATAATCAAATAGCTTACAACAAACTGAAAGAAACTTATAAAGAGCAGGATATAATTGTGTTAGGCTACTCCATAGGTACAGCCATGGCTGCGAAATTGGCATCTGAGAATAACCCAAAACTACTAATTATGCAAGCTCCCTTTTACAGCTTTGCAGAAATGTTGAGCAAGCAGTTTAGGTTTCCAACCTTTATATTGAAATACAAATTACGTACAAACAAATTCTTGAAGCAGTGCAAATGCCCCGTCATAATCTTTCATGGAGACAGTGATGAAATTGTTGATTACAAATGGTCTGTAAAACTGAAAGAAGAGTTTAGGGATAAGATTCAATTGATTACACTGCATGGCGAGGGGCATAATGAAATAACAAGCAATGAAGTCTATCAAAGTGAAATGGAGAGAATATTGAGACAGTAATTTGCCGAAAGCAATTACATCCAACCATTGTCCTATAAGAAACAATTTGCTATATTTGAATTTAATGCCTTGTAACAACAGTAATAAAACTCAAACGCAGCACTAACTCATAATTAACTAACAAAACAAACCCAACTAAATATGTCACAACAAAAGCAAATACTCATCATAGATGACCTCTTAACTTCCAAACAAGATTTTGAAAATAGTGCAAAGAAATCAAACTTAGACCATGATATAATATGGGACGAGAAAGCAGCAACACCTGCCAAGGTGGAAATAATAGTAACTGTACTGAAGAAACTTGGGAAAGAATACCTTCAACAATTCACCAATCTGAAAATGATTGCAGTAGCTTTCACAGGATATGATTCTGTGGATATGGAATATTGCCAAGAGCAAGGGATTGCAGTATATAATGTACCCAAATATTCTACCAATTCGGTAGTTGAATTGACCATTGGCCTCACCATTGCTGTTTTGAGAGAAATAACATATGGAAACAATATAATTCGTAATGACAAGTGGAGCTTTAAACCAGGCATAGAGTTGTTTGGAAAAACAGTCGGCATTATGGGAACAGGAGAAATTGGCGTTGCCACTGCCAAGATTTTCAAAGCATTTGGGTGTGAAGTGATTGGATGGTCCAGAAGTGAGAACGAAGCCTTCATGGAGCTTAGAGGAAGATATATTATTGATAAGCAAACGTTTTTTGCTACTGCCGATATTGTTTCTATTCATTTGCCACTCAACAAAGATACTAAAGCGATAATTGGTAAAGAAGAATTGTCAGCAATGAAACCAACAGCTATTATTATAAATACTGCTCGCGGCGCCATTATAAACGAATCAGATTTAATTGCAGTTTTAGAGCAAAAGCAAATTGCTGGTGCAGGACTGGATGTTTTTGAAAAAGAACCTATCGACAGCAATAACAGCTTATTGCAATTGGAAAATGTTGTGCTGACGCCTCATGTGGCTTATAGAACAGAAGAAGCTCTGAACCGGAGAATGAATGTAACGGTAAAGAATATAGAAAATTTCGTTGCTGATAAGAAGGACAACAGGGTCGATTGAATTATGAATGGCTTTTCTAATCATAAAAAAACTCACTTCTCCCCTCAGAATCTAATGAATACATTTCTTTTCAGAAATTCTAAAGATGAATAATATAGCTATTTTCGAAACTTTGTAGCTCTGATTAGTGTTGTTGATATTAATGAATGTCTCTTAATTCCTCGTTTGTACCGAAGGGAAGATTAAAATAATACATTAGAAAATATGAAACTAAAACCTATAGTAAAACCTCAAGAAATCGTAGAACGCTTTGCTGAGGCTTGGAATCAGTATGATGCAAAGCAAATTGCAAACCTATTTTTCGAAAAAGCCGACTTTGTGAATGTCACTGGAAAATGGTGGGATAACAATGAAGATATATTTAAAGCCCATGATTTCGGATTTCGGGTTATTTTTCAGAATTCAAAACTTGATGTTGTCACTGTAAAAGAAAAGATGTTGAGTGACGATATAGCTGTAGTGCACGCAAGAGTTCGAGTGAGTGGACAATCAAATATAGAGACTACTAAGGCTGACATTAGAGAAACAATGTTTCTTTTTGTAGTTAGAAAATTAGATGGCCAATGGTTGTGTGAATCGGCACAAAATACAGATATTATATTCGGCAAACAAACCAATATTAGGGATGAAAAAGGCGAGTTGAAATCCGTAAGCTATAAAAAAAATAATGAAACAATATCTCGCGATTTAAACGAAGACTGAGTCTAAAAAAAGTATTTATATAAAATACAAACATAAATATTTATGAAAAAAACTAACCCCGCCCCTATTCGTCCTTTAGAATCTGCGACAGACTCTAAAATGAATTTAGCTGCTGCCGAAAAACTTCGGAAAGCTTCACGCCATGAAATCTACGAGGTTTTCAAAATGCTGAACAGCTCGATAGATGGAATTACTGAGGAAGAAGCGAAAGAGCGCATTTCAACTTATGGCCTCAACGAAGTTGATTACGATAGAGCTCCCGCTTGGTATACCCAATTGATAAAATCATTTGCCAATCCTTTCATTCTTATTCTTATAGCCATAGTAGTTATCTCCTATTTGATAGATGTTTGGTTTGCTGCGCCGGGTGAAGAGGATTGGAAGACAGTAATTGTGATTGCCGCCATGATATTAGTGAGTTCTTTGCTTAGTTTTTTTCAAGAGTACAGAAGTAATCGTGCTGCGGAAAAACTGAAGGGGATGGTTACAACTACCACAGCAGTTCTGAGGAAAGGCAAGAAGCGCGAAGAAATAGTGATGAAGCAGATAGTGCCTGGCGATATTGTTTACTTAGCAGCAGGTGACATGATTCCAGCAGATTGTAGGGTGATTGAGAGTATCGACCTCTTTATTGGGGAATCTATGCTCACTGGCGAATCTCTCCCTGTAGAGAAAAGACCTTCAGCTATTACCGATTCTGACAACAAACCACCCATTGAGCTTGGCAACTTGTGTTTTATGGGCACGAACGTTGTGAGTGGATCGGCCAAAGTGATAGTTGTAGCCACAGGATCTAACACTTATTTTGGTAGCATTGGTAAGAGTATAGTAGGAGCAAGTCCAGAAACGAGCTTCGATATAGGGATAAACAAAGTGAGTTTATTGCTCATTCGGTTTATGTTGGTGATGGTGCCCATTATTTTCTTAGTCAATGGTTTAGTAAAAGGAGATTGGTTAGAAGCTCTATTGTTCTCGATAGCCGTTGCTGTAGGATTAACGCCAGAAATGTTGCCCGTGATAGTTACCGCAACACTCGCCAAAGGCGCCATGAGTATGAGCAAACACAAAGTGATTGTAAAACGACTGAATGCCATACAGAATTTGGGGGCTATGGATATGCTGTGTACTGACAAAACGGGTACATTGACACTTGACAAAATTGTGCTCACCAAACACTTAAATGTGATGGGATTGGAAGATTTTGAAGTCTTGAAGTGGGCATATTTGAATAGCTTCCATCAAACAGGACTCGTAAACCTGATGGACAAAGCAGTCTTGGACCATGTGGAGATTCACGACTACCTGAAAGTAGAAGAAGATTTTGAAAAAATTGATGAACTTCCATTTGATTTCCTGCGCCGACGAATGAGCGTTATTTTAAAACAAAAGAATGGAAAGCATTTGTTGATATCCAAAGGTGCTGTTGAAGAAATGTTGGATCTCTGCACGCACAGTTTTGACCCTGGCGAAGATAGAAAACTGCACATAGAGGAAGATGAAATAGTGGTGCTGAACGATGAGATGAGGAAGAATGTTTATGAAACTACTCCCAATTAAATGCCCAAGGACTGCGCGTGTTAGTGTTAGCCATTAAGGAGTTTGATGCCGATCATCCACTCACATATACTGTAGATGATGAGAAAGATATGATTCTCACTGGTTTTATTGGTTTCTTAGACCCAGCCAAACCTTCGGCCAAGCCAAGTATTGAAGCCCTGCATAATCTGAATGTGGAAGTGAAGGTGTTGACTGGGGACAATGAAATTGTGACTAAAAAGATTTGTGCTGATGTGGGTATTCCTGTCAAAAATATTATTCTTGGCGATGAACTTGAAACAATATCAGATGAAGAGCTTACTGAACGGGTAAATGATATTTCTATATTCGCAAAGCTGAGTCCGTTGCAAAAAGTGAGGGTAGTGAAATCATTGCGCGCCAAGGGTCATACCGTAGGAGTTTTGGGCGATGGCATCAACGATGCGCCCGCCTTGAAGGAAGCTGATGTGGGTATTACAGTTGACAATGCTGTTGATATTGCCAAGGAGAGCTCGGATATTATCCTATTAGAAAAGAACCTTGATGTATTGCATAAAGGTGTAGTGTACGGAAGAGAAACTTTCGGCAACATTATGAAATATATCAAAATGGCGACGAGTGGCAACTTTGGAAATGTTTTCAGTATTCTTGGAGCAAGTGCATTCTTGCCTTTCTTGCCAATGTTGCCCATTCAGATACTTTTTCAAAACCTATTGTATGACTTCTCTCAAATATCTCTTCCATGGGATCATATGGACAAAGACTTTTTGGAGTCACCCAAGGAATGGAAGCCGAAAGGAATACTCAGATTTATGCTGTATATAGGGCCTATTAGTTCTATATTCGATTATGCTTTGTTTGCGATTATGTTCTTTTACTTCAAAGCCAATAGCCCCGATCATCAACACTTGTTTCAGACAGGTTGGTTTGTGTTAGGGTTGGTGTCTCAGACCTTGATAGTACATATAATTAGAACCCGGAAAATACCCTTCATTCAAAGTTGGGCCTCTGCACCAGTAATAGCTGCAACAACTTTAGTGATGGCTCTTGGAATTCTAATTCCTTTCACGCCTCTTGCCCCCGTGCTTTCTATGGTTCCGCTTCCATTTGCCTATTTCCCATGGTTGATTGGTCTATTGGTAGCGTATAGCTTACTCACACAGTTTGTGAAGAATTTGTACATCAGGAAGTTTGGCGATTGGTTGTAGTAATAGTATTGAATCTTGTTCTTTCCCCTTCTTCTTTGTTAATGAGGGGGGGGGGAACAAATAGATTATTGTGATGTTTAATTGGTTGTAATATTCAAAGAAAATTCATGAATTTTCTTTACCTACTGCCCTGTTATATGATTGCCAAAGGGTTATCCAACGCGATACGCTTTTAAATCTTAACTTTTATAAACTCTTAATTAATTCTGAACTGCTTTCCACCAATCCGTTTCTTCATAAGCCTTATTAAGCTTTGGCAGTCGCTCTTGTGGAATATAGACAGACAAGCCACTGTGTTTAGGGATAAAAATATTAATCAATTTAGGAGTGCTACGCTTAAATATCACGGCTTTATCCAATAGCACATCCAATTCATTCATCTGAGCATCAGTAGCTACTTGATCAATATAGTCGCGGTAATCAAAGAAAAGATAAGGAAAACTACTCGATCGAGGAGGAATACGATCATAATGTTGAACAGCATCAATCTGATCTTGTGTAAGCTCTGGCGCAACTGTGCGTGTAAAATTTGCCAAAGCCTGCATCTCCGAAGTTTTCACCACACTTATAGCAGCTGACTTATATTCACCTTGCAAGCCATTGAAATAATCGAAAAAAGCTTGCGCAAATCCCTCCAAATCGGGCTTAGTTTTATAAAGTAAACCCAATGAAGTTCTATAAATAGGTTCAAAACCCGGACTCAATACTTCGGGGGCAGCAGCTAAAAGATAGTCTGTTTTGTTGCGCAGAGCAAAGGCTGTTTCTACACTCGACATAAAACACATCTCGGAAGCTATAAACTCAAACATACCATCTGGAATTGCTTCAACAAAATCGTGAAACTCCATTTCTCTTCCATTATCTTCAAAAATAGATCGTGAACCAATTTTTGAACTATTGTCCAAGCCAGCCTCCCATTTCAAAGGATTTATAAAAGCGTTTGCTGGCAACCATCCCGAAGCATGACTAAACAATAACATGCCATAGCTATTAGCCGGAGCAAACAGTTTAGTATCGGCAATTACTTGTCGCAATAGTTCGGGCGATGCCGAGTTATCATTGGTATAAGTGCGTATTGTATCGGATATAACCTCGCCTTTGAGCTTTTTGATGTTTATCAACACAGGATTACCACCTCGTCTGGTGTCAGCAAAAAGAAGCAGCGTGCCATTTATATCCTCATTGCCCCACCCTTCTCTCAATGAAGCATGCACATCGTCCATTTCACCAAACAGACTATTGTCAAGAGCCACATATACCAGCAAAGTGCGGCCAGTGGGTAAAATTGGATCTACTTTCGGGTCTTTCGAACAAGAAAAGAAAGTAAGCAGTATAGAAAATAAAAGGGTGGTGATTATATAAAGATGTTTCATTTTCTGATCTATTTTAAATGCCTATCATATAGCAATATCAAGTAACAAATCTAACGCTTTTTTTTGTATGTTTGTTCTCCTAAACTTGTTTAAACTAACATAAACCTATTGATAATGAAATCAGGCTTTTCGCTATTCATCCTACTACTATTTAGCACGCTTACTTTTACGCATTGCACATCGCCAAGCGAAAAGATCACCAACAAGGGGCAGATGGAGCAGCCTGTTGCCTCGGCTGTAATGGAAAGCTCTTCTCTCAACTCCTTTCCTCTACCTACTGTACCTGTTGTAATTACCGATCCCGATGAAGCAATGCTCTACCTATCGAAACACTTTTGGGATCAATTTCCCTTTGCAGATACCACCCTCATTGATCAACCCGATATAACCGAACAGGGCTTTGTAGATTATATTCAGATACTGAACCAGATACCTCACAGCGATGCTGAAAAATCTTTACTCTCCATGTTGGATAAAGCAAAAGAGACGCCTACAATGTATGTCCATTTTGCATCGCTCTATACCCAATATCTGTACGACCCCAATTCGCCCTTCCGCAACGAAGAACTCTACATACCTGTAGTAAACAACTTGTTGAAATCAGGGCTATTGTCAGAGGCCAACCAATCTGTTTATGATTTTCATCAAGAGATGATTATGAAAAATCGTATAGGCACAAAAGCCACCGATTTTGTGTATACCCTTGCCAATGGCGATAAGAAAAAGATGCACGCTCTGCAAAGCAGCTATTTGCTTCTATACTTTACCAATCCTGATTGTCCTGCTTGCGCTGCTTTAACACAAGAGTTGAGCAACTCTAAAGTACTGTGGAGCATGTTTTCGATGAACAATCCTCCTATTCACAACATGCTCACCGTTTTGAGCATCTATCCCGATAGTAATATCGATCAATGGCGCAAAGCATTGCCCAATCTACCTCAAAAACATTGGGTGAATGCCTTCGATGATGGAACAGTGCTCACCAACAAACGTTTGTACGACATTAAAGCCATCCCGACGCTCTACTTGTTGAACAAGAATAAAGAGATCATTCTCAAAGATACTTCGCTGGAAGGAATTGAGGAGTATTTTATGAAACTGGGAAGGAAGTAATTATTAAGAGCAAACAATTTTATCTTCGCGTAGAGAGTGATATTATCTCTAACGCAAAAACCTATAATTTCATTGCAATTTATAAACAAATGTTTAATTTGGACTGTGTATATTTGGCAATTAAATACCATTCTTTTTCAAAACATTTTGCAGGCATGCAAAATGAAAATAAACAGTTGAAACTTGCATCCACCACGGGGAAAATGTTTGGGAACTCATAATTTCTGGAATGTTGCGCTAATTTGTGCCTTTCATGTCTTAAAAGTTCAATTTACGACGCAAAATTTTCTGTTCCTCTATTGTTTTTTCAATCTTACATCGTTTTTAATTTTTTCATGGCATTATACTCCCATATTTGATCAAAAAAACACCCTATTTGCGATTGAAGACATTTCCACAGCCGTAGATTCTATTTTCATGACATAAACGTGCAATCCACGACCGAGGATTTGATTTCCAACTCTTTTATATCACATTTTAGAGTGAATTGTAAAAAATAATGACCTAATATTTACAGATTGAAACTTGGGCAATTGGAAAATAAAAGGAGTGTCAGATAAAATTCTTCGTTACAAGCAAAATCACAATTTTTAATGTAGAATTGTGATTGGTTTTCATTACTAAATATCAAAATTAGCAACTGATAGCAATCCGTAGACCACCCATTTTTTAACAACATTCAACACTCCATCCTCCTAATTTTCACCTCCACACTCGCATCAAATTGCTATTTGAATCTCCCACAAAGAAGTAGTTTTAGTAGTATATAAGAAAGGTAGTCACGACTCTTTATAGATCAACAGCAAAATTATGTATTTAAATTAAGCTATCTATTCAGCCAGAAGAATAACAGATCGCACCTCGGAGCTCTAATAGTATTCTATCTTGAAGTGCTACAAACAGGTCGCCCCGAGGAGCTAAAATGAAGCTTAGTCATTCAATCATGCATACATCACAGTTATAACACCGAACTGTTCTTGAAACATAATAGGAACAAACACTCCGTAGGAGTCGAACCGTCTGTAGTAAACGTTTATCCACATCAACACAAGCATCGTAGATGCGGCCTGTGAAATGTGTTATAGGACGAAACTTAAATCAAATCAACTAGTAAAATGTAAAAGCAAACACATACTTTTACATGTGATCACTCTTTATCATCTTTATCAATTGCCAGTAAACAAAACGAGAGATCGCACAAATCACTTTGGACGACCTCTCTACATTTAAAAAAACATATTAGACTCTCAGCTAACGCTTCAATTAGTATTAAGATAATTTTCAATACACAATCCAATCTGAGAATAAAAGAGCTCTTATAAATAAGTTAGGATTCTTGCTCAATCTAATGAGTGAGAAAGAAAAACCTAACTTATTTATAAGAGCCTTGGTAAAAGAAATAAACTATCTCATTGGATTACAAATGATAATGTTGTTCAATTTTTATCTTTAGCCCTAGTTTTAAATGACCATGTTGGGCTATTAGCAACTCTCTCTCCTTCAAATTTTGCCACCACATACCAATAATAGGTAGTAGAATTATCCAACCCGTCGACTACAACTTCTGTAGCTGATAAGTTTTCCCCTGCCACTTGCTGTACTGTAGAACCTGATTTAAAATAATAGACAGTATAATCTAGTTGTTTGCTTTTCTTTTCTCTATCCACTTTCCATTGGAAAGTAAACGAGGTTTGTTGATCAACAGCTCCATTTCCAGGAACAGGATCATAAATGGTAACCCATCCTACATTCTTTTCGTCTTTCATTAGAAAAAACGTCAATGTATCAGTTTCATATTCGTAAACAGCCACACTAACAGTGCTACTCAAAAAATCTTTTTTACGCGCAGTTACCGTCACTTCACCTTCTTTTACTTTCTTAAATTTAAATGCTCCCTTTGAATCAGTGAGAGCTGTTGAACTAGCTGGGCTAGTTGTAATTAAAACACCAGAAAGAGGTGAATAATCCTCTCCGTTAAGTACTACTCCTGAAAGTCCACCAAATCTATTAATATCAATATTGTCTTCTTCACATCCTAAAAACAGGATAATAAGAAAAATGTAACTTATCAATTTTATTGTTTTCATATTTGTTTTTTTTAAAAATACACTTTTAATCCCATTTCGAAACCCCAGAAACTGTCGTTATACTGCCCCGCCTTTGAACCATCAAAAAAATCTGAAAGAAACTGGTTGTAAAATGCACCACCAGTCAGTCCAAAACGCCTATTAAAAAGATATTCTCCTCCTGCTCCAAATGAGATAAAGGGAATCAGTTTTTTCTTAGAAAGAGCCACATCGTTACCAAAATTAGACAAGAGACCTGCACCTGTTTTCAAATAAGGTGAAAACCTCTCATGAGTGTTACCCAAAAAGATTAAATTTAAACTACTACTAAAGTTTGTTGCGCCATAAACATTCTGAATATGTATCATTTTTGGACCCAAGCTTGCTTCTA